>Ga0307477_10000298_pt1 | contig 61909 bp, 57 predicted proteins | sample atmos_gasesECM2C_FD_203316 | JGI IMG/M metagenome (GOLD analysis project Ga0307477, IMG submission 203316) | Hardwood forest soil microbial communities from Morgan-Monroe State Forest, Indiana, United States - atmos_gasesECM2C_515 | ecosystem: Environmental > Terrestrial > Soil > Temperate...
GATGTCGCCCTTGGTATCGAGAACGATTCCCGAGCCGATCGCCTGTCCACTGCGCATGACCGACGTGATCGTGACGACCCCGGGCGACACTGCCGCGTAGACGGACTCCGCGGTACCCGACGAGACCGACGCGCTTTGGACACTGGTCGGCGTGTTCGTCGACGCCGCGGCGGCCGGCGTCGGCTGCCCGATAAGCGTGGCGGCGATCGCTCCCGATCCCGCGCCAGCCGCCACGGTCAGGGCGGCGACCGCGACGAGTAGCCCGCGGCGAAAGCGTTTGGGCGGTGGCGAGGGTGGCGGGGTAGGTGGCGCAACCGGGTCCGACGGTTGAAAGTCATCGAAATATTTGTGAGCGACCATTGTGATTCACCTCTGCTGATTGATTGATATGGACCCATCCTGGGCCTGCAAACCTTGCGATTCGGTGACGTTGCGCGTCATCGTTTCGAAAGGTCGCGGCGCCGACGATGGTTCACATGCGATCCGGTGTTGCGACTCGGCGACAATTTCTGACGGCCGGCGGCGTCGCGCTCGCCGGGGCGGTCCTCACCAGCACCGCCGCATCGGCAATGCTCCGATCCCCCTCGTTCTCAGCGACGGCGCCCCCACCCTACCCTCCCCCGCAAGCGGGGGAGGGAATTGCCCCGATGCCAGCGACCGTAACGATTCCGGTGCCGGTCTATCAGCAGAGCATGGTGCTCGATTGCGAGACGGCGGCACTACAACAAGGCCTCGCCTATTACGGGATCTTCGTCAGTCAGCCCACCCTGTTCGCGCTCGAGAATGCCGACACGCGGCTACCCGTGATGGGCCCTAACCATTCCGTGGTTCGGTGGGGTAACCCCTACACCAATTTCGTCGGCTACGTCAACGGCAGCGACTGGGCGCCGACCGGATTCGGCGTGTACTGGCCAGTCATCCTCGAGCTGGCGCATCGATACGGCCTCCCCAATGCCATCGGTGGTGAGGGCTTCGCGCCCAGCCGAATCTACAGCGAGCTCGCCACGGGCCATCCGGTTCAGGTCTGGATCGAGACGCGATTCGCTCGCGTACCCCTCGGCACCTGGACTGCATGGGATGGCACGCAAGTCCGCTACTCCTATGCCGAACATTCGGTGACGCTGAGCGGGGTCTCCCCCACCCAGGTTCGCGTCAACGATGTCCTCAATGCCAGTCAGTACTGGGTCGACAAGGCGCTCTTCGAGGCGAACTTCGCCGACTTCAACAACATGGCGGTCATCTTCCAGTAGGTATCCTTCGGTTGATGGCCGAGGCGACCGCGGCGACCGTCGTTCCCACCTTCGACGACGTGCTCGCCGCACGCGAGCGCATCAGCCCATACCTGCAACCGACGGCGCTGAATCGCTATCCGGCACTGGATGAGCTGGTTGGGACGGAAGTCTGGGTGAAACACGAGAACCACCAGCCGATCTGCGCCTTCAAGATCCGCGGCGGGGTCAACCTCATGGCGCAGCTTTCCGACGACGAGCGCCGTCGCGGTGTCGTCACCGCGTCCACCGGCAACCATGGGCAGTCGATCGCCTACGCGGCCCGATTGTTTGGGGTGCGCGCCGTCGTCTGCGTGCCCGAGGGAGCGAACGCAGTCAAGGTGAGCTCCATCCGCGGGCTCGGCGCCGAGATTGTGACCCACGGCGTCGACTTCGATGATGCTCGCGTGCACGCCGCTCGACTCGCCGAGGAAAACGGCTACCGCTACATCCATTCGGGCAACGAGCCGCACCTGATCGCCGGTGTCGGGACGCAGGCCCTCGAGATCCTCGAGAAGCAGCCCGACATCGAGGTGATCATCGTGCCGATCGGCGGCGGCAGTGGGGCCGCCGGGACGTGCATCGTCGCCAAGGCGATCAATCCGAAGATCCAGGTGATCGGCGTGCAGTCGGCCGAGGCGCCGGCCGCCTATAAGTCGTGGAAGGCTCGCCAACTCCTGGAGGACCGGATGGGGACGTTCGCCGAGGGGCTCGCGACGCGCACCGCCTTCGAATTGCCGCAGCGCATCCTCTGGGAGAAGCTCGACGACTTCGTCCTGGTGCCGGACGCCGAAATCCGTCCCGCCGTCCGGCTGATGATCGAAACGACGCGAAACCTGACGGAACCGGCTGGCGCGTCGCCGCTGGCCGCCGCGCTTCGGCTCAAGGACCGACTGAAAGGCAAACGCGTGGCGCTGATCCTCAGCGGCTCCAACATCACGCCGGTCCAGCTCCGCGAGCTACTCAGCGCCTGACTTGAGTCTGGGCGTTATCGCCTGGGGATCCCTTGCCCTTTTCCTGGCCGGCACTTTGCTCGGCATCCTCTTCCTCGAGCGCGCCTATCGCATTGCCCTGGTCATCTTCGCCATTGCGACAGCGAGCGGCTTCACCTTCTCCTTTCTCTCTGGTTTCTCGATTGGTCGGTTTACGGCCGTCTTGCCGCTGGTCGTGACCGCCTTCGCGGTCTCGCGCGATCGCGCTCGGCGCCTTCAACTGGCGGCGCAAGCCATCGCGATCGGACTCTACATCCTCCTTGGATGGGTCATTGCCGAACAAGTTGGCCTCTGGGGAATCCAGATCGAGCTTCCACTGTGTCTTTTGGCCTATGCGGCCGCGCTGATCTTCCCGCCTCACCGGCAGCCGGCGAGAGCGTAGTCCTTAGCGTTCGAGAACGACGATTGGGATCTCGCGCTCGGTCAGCGTTTGCTGCTGCTCGATATATGGCACCAGCCGCTTGAGTTGCTCCCGCTCCTCAGCGCGTGCGGTGCGCGCGCGAGCCTTGAACTTATCGGGTCCCACCTCGACCGTCACAATCGGGCGTGCCTGCAGATTCACGTACCATGCCGGGTGCGACTTCGCGCCATTGTCGGACGCGATCACGACGTAGCGATCGCCATCCTTCCCGAAGCCGAGGACCGCCGTTCGTTCTTTGCCCGACTTCGCGCCGGTTGTGGTCAAGAGCATCAAGGTGCGACCGGCCAAGGGGCCGGTGAGCTGCCCGCGGTTGGCGCGAAAGTTCTCGATCACCTGCCGGTTGAACGCCCTCATATCGGCCGGGATCGGCACTGCCGGCTTTCGCGGTGTCGGTTCTTCTGGGCTCACGTTTTCGAGTTTATCGCCGGCTCTCTGACGGGCGCCCGATCGGCTGCCCGCTCGCGCGAAGCGATAGCGACGCGCGATTGACCTTCGCCAGCATTTTCCGGATGGGGTCATACGAGCGGTCGGTGATTGGGACCAGCCGCTCCACCATGTCCTCCCGCAACCGATCGGTCGGCATCTGCACTAGAGCTGCGCGGATTTCCCGACGGAGCCGTGCGTCGAGGGCGCGCCGCGCTACCACGGGTTGAATCGGTGAAGGACCCAGGCTTTCGATGACCCGCAATCGGTTCTGAAGCTCCGGGCGGTTTCTGAGTTCGACGGCGAGGACGTGCGAGTCCACCGCCGAAGCGTCGACTCGCCCTTCGGCGACGAGCTCGATCGAGACCTGGTGCCAGCCCGCATCGACCACCCGCCCGAAGAACTGATCTGTTTCGCCGAGATCGAGCAAGCGGACCAGCGTAACCAGGTATCCCGAATGCGAGTCGATGTCGTTGAACGACCACGAGGCACCGCGCAGGTCCGCGAAGGATTGGAAGCGGCTGTCTTTTGCCACGATCACATCCGAGAAGTAGACAGGCTGAGCGCGGTAGCGGTCGCCGGCAAGGACCGGTGCCGCGAGCGGCTCCAGGTGTTTGGCTAACCGCAGGTAGGGCAGACCGCACAGAAACGCCACGTCCACTTCGCCGTCGATCAGCTGGCTGAACGAGGTTCCGACCTCCAGGTGCGTCTCGATCCCGAGGCGCTCGCCAAGTGAGGCGGTGATGAATCGATAGAGCGGGAGCATGTTGGGAGCCAGGTAGCTGGCGAAAACGAGCGGCCGTCCGCTGTCTATCGGGTTACGCGTAGCCCTTGCCGCGACCGCGGCCCTGGCGGCATTCACAAGAACACTCGTTCTGGCAATTCCTTGGTCCCAACAGTGCTGTTGATCACGGCGAACTCACTCAGCGGCTGGTCTGCCTCGCCACGAAATCTTGCCATGACGCGCGCTGTTGGCGTCGCCAGTCAGGTGATTTGCCGGGACCGACCGAACTGGCTGGCGTGATGCCTCGAGATCGAACCCAGCCGTCGCTAGTCCGCTCGCCCAGTGGGCGACATCAGCCAGTGTTCGGATTTCGCAATATGGCGAGCCGGATCCGGCTGCATGGCGGTCCGCTCCGGCGAGGCGTAGTAGGCCGCGTCGGCCTCTTCCCAGGTCTTCGGTCCCGCATATCGCAGGATCCAGACGAATCGATCGGGCTCGGCCGTCCAGGCGCCGACGATCTCGAATCCAGTGCGCCGTCGGAGCGGAGCAATCAGTCGCCCCCACTCCTCCTGCCAGGCCGCCATCTCGCCCGGCTTGATCGTGTACATCCTTAATTGATCCGGCATGTCCAGCCTTACGCCGGTTCGGAGTTTAGGCTACTCACGAGCGAAGTAGGAGGAGCCGGATCCCGACGAGGCCCAGCGCGACGGCCAGCAGCCGGATGATCGAGCTGCCAGCGACTCGGCGCGAGATCGCCGCGCCAAACTGGGCCCCGATGATGACGCCGACAGCCAGCGCAATCGTGACAGTAACGAACGAGGCGTAGTCGCCGCGAACGACGTGGGTCAGGGTTCCGAACCCCGCCGTGAAGATCTGGACGAATTGCGAGGTCGCCGACGCGATGTGCGCCGGAAATGCGAAGAAGCTGGTCAGGATCGGCACCTGGACGATGCCCCCGCCGATGCCGAGCAGGCTGGAGACGAATCCGATGCCGAAGCTGGCGACGAGCGCCAGCGCCGCGTTGAACCGGTACTGGTAACGATTTCCGTCCGAGTCGACCAGCGTTCGCGACACCACCCATCGACCCTTAAGTCCGAGCGGGATGTTGCCGTGAGGCTTGAGCAGGAGGAATACGGAAACGAGGATAAGGGCGCTGCCCATGACGCGGTCGAACGCGACTCGAGGGATGGCGCCCACGACAAGCGCCCCGATGATCGCCCCCGGAATGGTCGCCGGCGCCAGCATCAGCCCGGTGCGATAGTCGATGCGTCGGAGGCGGGAGTACCCGATCGAGCCCGAGATGACGTTCGCGAAGACGGCCCCGAGCGACACGGCGGTCAGCTGCGCGGGCGATTGCTGCGGATACACCAGTAAGAGAATGGGGACCATCGCGAATCCGCCGCCGGCGCCGACCAGGGTCCCGTAGGCGCCGACGACGACGCCGACCGCGACCCACACGAGAAAGATCAGCGGATTCAGGAGAGGCGCCCTACGTAGAGGTTCACCACCTCATCATCGTTGAGCAGGTCGTGCCCGGGACCTTCCAGCCGGTTCTGCCCGAGGACGAGGACGTAGGCCCATTGCGCGTGCCGCAGCGTCTCGCGCGTGTTCTGTTCGATGACGAGCACCGCGACGTTGGTCGCCCGAATCTCCTCGATGCGCTCCCAGATCAGTCCCTGAAAGCGAGGCGCCAATCCCGCACTTGGCTCGTCGAGGATCAGCACCACGGGATCGACCATCAGGCCGCGAGCCAGCGCCAGCATGGTTCGCTGGCCACCGCTCAGCGTGTTGGCCGGCCGGTGGCTGGATCCCTTGAGGTCGGGGAAGAGTCGGAAGAGTTCGTCGATCCGGTCGCCCACACCGGATCTTCGGCTATAGCCACCCATCTCCAGGTTCTCGCGGACGGTGAGGTCGGGGAAGACGTTGGCCACTTGCGGGATATAGGCCAATCCCTTGCGGACGAGTTTCTCGGCCGGCTGACCGGTGACATCATTGCCATCGACGAACACCCGCCCGGCCGTGGGGCGGATCAACCCCGCGATCGCCTTGAGCAGCGTCGACTTGCCGGCGCCGTTCGGCCCGACGATCGCCGTGATCGCGCCCGGGCGCGCCTGCACGTTCACGTTTTCGACGATGGGCGGGCCGCCGTAGCCGGCGGTCAGTCCCTCGACCCGCAGCGCCGGGCGTTCGTCAGGCGCTGGGCTGCTCATAGCTCGGCATCTCCCCGAGGTAGGCGTCGATCACCGCCCGGTTCGAGCGCAACGATGCAAACGGCCCGCTCGCGATCACCGAGCCCTGCGACATGACGACGACGTGGTCGGTGACGCGTTCGATGAAGGGCAGGTTGTGCTCCACCACGATCACGGAGGTGCCGGTGGCGATGAAGCCCTCGATCGCGAGCGCCATCCGCTCGCCAAGTACCGGATTGACCCCACCCATCGGCTCGTCGAGGATCACCAGCTGCGGTTTCGCCATCCGGATGCGCGCAAACTCGACGAGTCGCTTCTGACCACCGCTCAGGTTGCCGGCGCGCTCGTTGCGGAGCGGCATCAAGCCGAACTCTTCCAGGATCTCGCGACCCTCCGCCAGCTCCCGAGTCGTGGCTTCGTGCTGGGCTTGCTGCAGCCCGAGGACGCCGCGCCAGAAGGTTTCGCGCGCCTGGTCCCAACGCGCCAGCACCACGTTCTCGAGCACGGTGAGGCGGGGCCACTCGCGAGGCGTCTGGAAGGTTCGAATCAGGCCCAGCCGCGAGATGCGGTGCGGTGGAAGCCCCTCGATCGCCTCACCGCCGAAGACGACGGTTCCGGCGTCGGGCAGCTTGAATCCCGAAATCAGGTCGATGGCGGTGCTCTTGCCCGCGCCGTTGGGACCGATCAACCCGGTGACCTTGCCCTCAGGCGCGGTGAACGAGCAATTCTCGACGGCGCGCACACCGCCGAAGTGCTTGCTGAGCCCGCGCACCTCGAGCGCCGCCGGCGCCTGCGTCGTCACGTGACGACTTCCTGTTTTGCTTTTGATTGAACCGGGTCCATGTAGCGGCGCTCGGGCAAGAGCCCCTGCGGCCGAAAGCGGAGGAAGAGGATGAGCGCCAGCCCAATCACGATCGGCCGGAGGGCGAGCACGATGTTGGGATGTCCTGGGATCTCGGGCAGAAAACGCGTCGATTCCTCGATCAGCACGATCACGATGAACACGCCCAGCACCACGCCCCGGATGTTGCCGCGCCCGCCGACGAGGACGGCGGCGTAGAGGACGATGGTTTCGAGTGGCGCCCAGGCGGACGTGTTGAAGGCCGTGACGTAGGTCGCGAAGAGGGCGCCGCCCAGGCCCCCGATCGCGGCGCCCAGCACGTAGGCCTTCAACTTCAGCCGGTAAATATCGCGGCCAAACGCGGCCGCCGCCCGCTCGTCCTCGCGCAGTGACCGCAAGGCAAGACCGAAGCGGCTGCTCGACACCCGGGAAAGGAAGAGGTAGACGAGGAGGAAGACGGCAATCGCCAAACCCAGCAAGAAATATTGATAGCTGTTGAAGTCGATCCCCAGTACGTCGGCCATCGGATTGACCAGGCCGGACAGGCCCTGGTAGCCATTGAACAGCGGAACGAACTGGCCGGCCATGGTGTAGAGCACGTAGACCGCCCCCAGCGTCACGATCGAGAAATAGATGCCGCGAAGATGGCGCAGCGCGATCAGGCCGATGACGAGCGCGAGGGCCATGGCCGAGGCCACCGCCAGCCCGACGGCCAGTGGGTAGGGCAACGTCAGGCCAAGGATGTATTTGGTTGGCGGGGGCTGCCGGCCGATGGTGAGGACGAGCGTCATGTACGCGCCCAGCGCGACGTACCCGTAGTAGGCGAGGTCGAAGTCGCCCGACCATCCCCAGATCACGTTCAGCCCGAGCGCCATGATCCCGAAGATCGCGCCTTCGGTGAGGACCGAGACCAGGTATTGGGTCATTCGAAGATGCTCCGACGGGCGTTGACAAACAGGCCGCGGGGCCGGATCAGGATGACCAGGGCCAGGATCCCGAAGGCAAACGCCAGGTTGTACCCCGGGCTGACGTAGCCGCCAAAAAACTCGAGCGCGATGCCGACGATGATCGCGCCGACCATGGTGCTGAAGGCGCGGCCCAGCCCACCGGCGACCGCGGCGGTCAGGGTGATCAGGAAGAAACTGAAGCCGAAGCTGGGGGTGAAGGTCCCGATGCTCTCTGCCAGGATGAAGCCGGCATAGCCGGCGACCAACCCCGCCAGGAACCAGGTGGCCGAGGCGACGACGTTGGCGTTGATGCCGCTGACCCGGGCAAGTTCGCGGTTCTGCGACACCGCGCGCAGGGCTTTGCCGAACTTCGTGTACGAGATGATCGTAAAGAGGACGGCCGTGATGGCGAGCGCGGAGACGATGATCTCGATGTCGACAGGGGTCCACAGGAACGGCCCGAGCTGGAAGGGCGCACCCGGCGAGATGGTGTAGGCGACGTTCGCCGCACCGAAGATGATGACGAGCACGTTCTGGATCACAAACGACAGGCCGAGCGTCGCGATGAAGATGACCAGGGTCGGCGTGCCCCGCCGGATGAAGCGGTCGACGACGGCGGCATGCATGGCCAGGGCGATCAGCCCACCCGCGAGGGCCGCCGCAACCGCGGCCGCGACCGCGCTTCCCGTCCGGTCGTGCGCGACAAGCGCCGCGTACGCCCCGATGGTCAGGATCTCGCCATGCGCGAGGTTGGCCACGTTGGTGACGGCGTACTCCAGGGTGAAGGCGACCGCCGACAAGGAGAGGATGGCCGCGGTCACCAGGCCGAACCCGAGGATCAGGAGCGCCTGATGCACGCCTGGTCCTCCGGCATGGCCGAAATCGTATCGATCGTCGCTAGGTTAGCGCGTCACGGCGTCGCCGCTCCGAGTTGCGCGGCGGTCATCACCTGGACCGACTGCTGCTGACCGGCGAGCGTTTCCTGGAAGGCGGCATAGGGTCCGAACACGTTGTTGTACTTGTTGTAGTTGAGGTCGCCGCTGGCCCCCTCGTAGTTGATCTTGGTCCCGGCCTTCACCAAATCCACGCAGGTCTTGTACGTGTAGCACGCCGTCCCCGGAGGATTGGTGACCGACATCATGGCGGCGTTGATGTCGGGTCCGTTGATGCTGTTGGCTTTGACCACGGCGAGCGCCTGGCTGATCACCGAATCGTAGGCATAGTTGGCGTTGGCCTGGGGCTGGTTCGGCCCGGCGAACATCGCCGCGAAAATCCGGTTGAACTCATCGGCCGCCGCGCCGCTCACCGAGGTCCCGTAGACCGAGATGAGATGCGCGTTCGCCACCGGATAGGTGATGGCCTTCAAGTAGTCGTCGCCGCCGGTGACGTCGGTACCGACGAAGGGGATGGCCAGGTTATCGAGTTCCTGGAAGTTCTTGAAGAGCACCGCCGCCGTCGGGGCGTCGGTCTGGGTGAAGATCACGTCCGGCTTGGCGGCGATGACTTTCTGCACCTGGGTGCGATACGAGGTCTGGCCCGGAGCCAGGTCGGTGATGCGGACCGCGATCGTCCCGCCCAACTTTGCCCAGGTCGCCGTGATCGGATCGGCAAAGGTCTGGGCGGCGATATCGGAGTAGAACAGAAGTCCGGCGCTTCGGTAACCCTTCTGGTAGGCGTACAGCGCCATGGCAACACCGAGCTGCGAGTCGGAGGGGCTGTCGCGCCACAGATATGGATTGGTGTTGTGGTCGAAGGCGGTGCTACCACCCTGGAACTGGGTCGGGATCTTGGCGGCCGAAACGATGGGGGCGACCGCGTTGATCTCCTGCGTCTCCGGTCCGATAATCCCAACCACGTTGCTATCAGCCAGCAGCTTGCGCACCGCGGGGACCGAGTCGGCTTCGTCGCATTGAGTGTCGGCGTGATTCAACTTCAGCTGTTGCCCGAGGATGCCGCCGGCGTCGTTGATCGCCTTTTGCGCCATCTGGGATCCCTGGAGCATCGCATTGCCGAGGCTGGCGAGGCTGCCGGTGAAGCAGGACAGCACGCCCATCTCGACCGGGCCGGTCGGTTGCTTGCCACCGGTTGTGGTGCTCGTGCCGCAGGCGGCCAGGATCAGCGAAACCGCAACGCCGCCATATAGAAGCCGCCGACGTGCTCCCAACATGCTTCCCTCCTAACGCCGCGCCCAGGCGGGCACCGGCTGACTCCGAGAGATTAGTCGAGCGAGTATGGGTTGTCAATGGTTGGACCACTAGACCTCTGAGCCTGATAAACTGCGCCCATGGGCGTGACCTCGATGGCGGCCTTGCGCCCACTCGAACGCAGCCGCCTCTACGAGGATCTCGGTGAGCGGCTCGGCCAGCTGGTGCGTGAGTCGAACATGGCACCCGGCGATCGCTTTCCTCCGGAACGCGAGCTCGCCCACCAACTGCGCGTCAGCCGCACCTCCGTTCGGCAGGCGATGGTGGTCCTCCAGGCCCAGGGCTTCGTCGACGTCCGCCATGGCGAAGGCATCTTCCTTCGCCGCATCCGCGGCTTCGGCGAGTCGCTGCCGAAGCTGCTCGAGCGACGGCGCCGGCTGCCCGAGGTGCTCGAGGCGCGCGAGGCCCTGGAGGTCAAGCTCGCCGAACTGGCCGCGGCCCGTCGAACCAGGGAGGATCTGACCGCCATGAATGCCGCGCTCCGCCTCATGGAGCGGGAGATCCGCACCAAGGGCCTTGGCACCGATGGCGATGCGGCCTTTCACCACGCGGTCGCGTCGGCTGCCCGAAACCAGGTGCTGCTGCACCTGATCGACGCCATGGCGGAGGCGATCAAGGAAACGCGGGTCGAGTCGCTCAGCGAGCCGGGCCGCCCGCCCCGCTCGCTCGAAGCCCACCGGCGAATCCTTCATGCGATCGAAGCCGGAACGCCGTCACGGGCCGCGCTCGAGATGCGCAAGCATCTGCGCCAGGTCGCCGACGTCTCGCTGCTCCGCTGGCAACCGGAGGCGCTCAAGCGTGGCTGACCTCGCCCGATTGACCGCTGCACAGCGGATCGAGCAAATCGCCGATCGGGGCAGCTTCCGTGAGATCGACCGTCACCTCTGGTCGGGTAATCCCCTGCACTTCACCGATGGCGTCAGCAGCTACGAGATGCAGGTCGCGGAGGCGCAGGCCGAGACGCATCTCCTGGACGCCGTTGTGACCGGCCGCGCTCGGGTGCTGAGCGCCCGGGTCGTTCTGGTGGTGTTCGACTTCCGTTTCTTGGGCGGCAGCATGGGTAGTGTCGTCGGCGAAAAGGTGGCTCGCGCCTTCGATGTGGCACGGCGCGAACGCCTGCCCGCCATCGTGATCTGCTCGTCGGGCGGCGCCCGGATCCAGGAGGGCATGATCGCGCTCTTCCAGATGGCGAAGACGGCACTGGCGGCGGCACGGCTCCGCGAGCTTGGAGTCCCACTGCTCACCGTGTTGGCGGATCCGACCATGGGCGGCGTGCTCGCCTCGTTTGCGGGGCTCGGGGACATCATCCTGGCCGAGCCGCACGCACGCGTCGCCTTCGTCGGCCCGCGTGTGCACACGACGGCCATCGGTGACACTGCGCCACCAGGGACGTCGGAGTTCGCCTTCCAGCATGGACTCGTCGATGCGATCGTCGAGCGCGACCGCCTGCGCCCGGTGCTTGGGTCTCTGGCGGGTGCGCTGCACGCTCGTGAGGTCAGGCCCCAAGGGAAACGCGACAACCCGGAACCGCAGCGGAATGGGAAGGTTCGACGCGATGTCTGGGAAACCGTTGAGCTCGCTCGTCACCCCGATCGCCCGAGTGGCCGGATCCTGGCCGGCGCCGTTTTCTCGGACCTCTTCGAGCTGCACGGTGACCGGCAGGGCGACGACGACGATTCCGTCATGGCCGCCATCGGCCGCCTCGGTGACCGGCCGGTGGTCGTCGTCGCCCAGGACCGGCACTCCGCGGGCCTCGGACGGACGCGGGCCGGCGGTTACCGCAAGGCGCAGCGCGCCTACACGCTCGCCGAACGATTCAAGCTCCCGCTGATCACGCTCGTCGACACGCCCGGTGCCGCGACCGATGCCGAATCTGAGGCCGCCGGCATCACCGGTGCGATCGCCGAGTCGCTGGCGCGGCTGGCGCGGCTGCGGACCCCGGTCGTCAACGTCGTGGTCGGCGAGGGCGGCAGCGGCGGGGCGCTGGCAATGTCGGTGGGCGATCGTCTGCTGATGCAGGAGAACGCCATCTTCTCCGTGATCGGACCGGAGGCCGCGTCGGCCATTCTCTACCACGATGCCGAGCACGCGCACGAGCTGGCGACTCGCCTGAAGCTCACCGCCGTCGACCTGGTCGAGCTCCACCTGGTCGATCGCATCCTGCCCGAGCAGCCCGCCGGCCATGAGGCGCCCGAGCAGATGGCGACCGTCATGCGCCGGGCGCTGGTCGACGAGGTCACTCGCCTCGCGGGATCCTCGATCAGCCAGCTGCTGAAGCGGCGCGAAGCGAAATTCCGCCACGTCCACGAGCTCCGAGGCCGCCTCCGCATGTTGATTCGCTACCCACCCGGTCCCCCGCACCAGGCGCGTGCCGCGCGAGCCTGACGCGATGCAAACCAAGATCTCCCTGCCCCTCGACGGGATTCGCGTGCTCGACGTGACCCACGCGCTCGCCGGTCCGTACTGCACCATGCTGCTTGGTGACCTGGGCGCCGACGTCATCAAGCTCGAGCCGCCAACTGGCGACCACTCGCGCCAGTGGGGACCGCCGTTCATCGGCAGCGAGTCCAGCTACTTCCTCTCGGTCAATCGCAACAAGCGGAGCGTTGTCCTCGATTTGAAGCACGCCGCGGCTCGCTCGGCGGCGTGCGCCCTGGCGCTGGCCTCGGATGTCGTGGTCGAAAGCTTCAAGCCGGGGACCGCCGAGCGCCTCGGCCTCGGACACCAAGAGCTCCGCACGCGCAAGCCCGATCTCGTCTACGCGTCGATCAGCGGCTACGGTCAGAACCAACCCACGCTCGCGGGGTACGACCAGATCGCGCAGGGGACGTCGGGGTTGATGAGCGTGACCGGGACCGCCGAAGGTCCGCCCTTGAAGGTCGGTGTGCCGGTCGGCGACATCACGGCCGGCATGTTTGCGGCCCACGCGATCCTCGCCGCGCTGGTTGCGCGCGCGCGCACCGGAGAGGGCGCCTACATCGACGTGGCGTTGAACGATGCGTTGCTCGCGCTGCACACCTACCAGGCGGGCCGCTTCTTCGCCACCGGGGACGCGCCCGGACGGGAAGGCAATCATCACGCCACGATTGCGCCCTACGGGACCTTCAAGGTCCGTGATGGCTTCATCAACGTCGCCGTCGGTTCCGATGCCCAGTACCAGCGCTTCTGTGAGGCGCTGGAGGCGCCCGAACTGGCGTCGGACCCACGGTTCACCACCAATGCGCAGCGCCAGGCGGCCCGCGCGGACCTGACGAGAGAGATCGAGGGACGGCTGGACAGCGATTCACGCGAGCACTGGCTCGATCGGTTGGAGCAGTACGGCATTCCGGCAGGGCCGATCATGGATCTTCGCGAGGCCTTCTCCAGTCCGCTGGCCACCGACCGAGAGATGCGGGTCGAGGTCGACCATCCGGAGGTGGGGCGGATCAGCCAGGTTGGCGCGCCGTGGAAACTCGACGGGCGCTCCAGCCCGATCCGGTTGGCGCCCCCAACGCTCGGGCAGCACACGGCAGAGGTGCTCCGCGACGTGCTTGGCTACGATGACGCGATGCTCGAGGCGTCAGGCCAGTGACCCGCGAAGGCCAAGCGCCCCTGACCGGGATCCGAGTCCTGGAAGTGGGGAACTACATGGCCGGTCCGTTTTGCGGCATGCAGCTGGCCGATTTGGGCGCGGAGGTGATCAAGGTCGAGCCGCCTGAGGGCGGTGACCAGGTTCGCACCATGGCGCCATTGCTGGACGGCGAGGGTTCGGCCTTCGTCCGCCTCAATCGCAACAAGCGGTCGATCGCGCTGAATCTCAAATCTCCCGAGGGCAAGGCGATCTTCCGTCAGCTGGTGGGCACCGCCGATGTGGTGGTCGAGAACCTTCGCCCAGGCACGATGGCCGATCTCGAGCTCGGCTACGAGGCGCTGCGCAAGCTGAATCCCGGCCTTGTCTACGTCGCGGCGTCAGGGTGGGGACAGGATGGCCCGCTCAGCGCGCAGCCTGGTCTCGACATCATGGCGCAGGCACGCTCAGGCTTGATGAGCATCACCGGGATACCGGGCGGTGATCCGGTCAAAGTCGGGGTGCCCGTGGCCGATCTGGTCTGCGCGCTCTACGGCGCGCTCGCCGCGGTTTCCGCTCTCTACGCGCGCCGCGAGACCAGTCTCGGCCAGTACATCGATGTCAGCTTGCTGGAGGCCGGCGTCTCGCTCGCCATTTGGGAGGCCGGCAAGTTCTTCGCGACCGGCGAGATCCCGCGGCCGCTGGGCTCGGCGCACCAGAGCAACGCGCCGTACCAGGCCTTCAGGTCGGCCGACGGCTGGCTGACCATTGGCGCCACGACGCCGCCCAACTGGACAGCCTTCTGCAAATCCCTCGGACTCGAGCGGCTGCTCGACGATGCGCGCTATGCGGATACCAGCCTTCGTTTTCGCAACCGCGACACCTTGATCCCGGTGATCGAGGAAGTGATCGTCAAGGAGCCCACCGCCCACTGGCTCGCGGTGCTCGAGACCGCTGGCGTGCCCTGCGCGCCGATCGAAGACTTCGGTGAGGTCTTCAACGATGCGCACCTCAACGCCCGGAACTACTTCTGGGACGCGCCGCATCCGAAGCTCGGTCGCGTTCGACAACTCGGCTCGCCGATGCGCTTCTCGCAGACCCCGGTGCGCCGCGACAAGGCCGGCCCCTTGCTCGGTGAGGACTCGGCCGCGCTGCTCGCCGAGCTCGGGTATGCGCCCGCCGACATCGAGGCATTGCTCGCCCGCCGGGTCGCCGCCGGACCCACTCAGCCGGTGAAATCATGAGCGATCCCAACGCCCCCCACCCTGACCCTCCCCCGCAAGCGGGGGAGGGGAATACCGGGGTCAGCACGGAGGAGCTGATAACCGAGCGGCGCGGGCCGGTCCAGTGGATCACCTTCAACCGGCCGCAAGCGCGCAATGCGCTGACCTGGACCATGTACAGCAAACTGGTCGAACTCTGCGAGGAGGTCAATCGCGACCGCGAGGTGAAGGCGGTGGTGCTGACGGGGGCTGGCGGAAAGGCCTTCGTCGCCGGCACGGACATTTCGCAATTCCGCTCCTTTGCCACCGAAAAGGACGCGCTCGATTACGAGGCCGGCGGCAACCGGATGATGAGTACGCTGGAATCCGTCCGCGTGCCGGTGATCGCCGCCATCGCCGGGGCCTGTACGGGTGCCGGCGCCGCGATTGCGGCCGCGTGCGACTTCCGCATCGGTTCCCCATCCGCCCGCTATGGGTTCCCGATCGCGCGGACGCTCGGCAACTGCCTCTCGATGGCGAACTACGCGAGGGTCGTCGCGCTCCTCGGGTTCCCGCGGACCGCGGACATCATCATGCGGGCCCGGCTGATGGACGCGCCCGAGTTGCTCGCGGCGGGTGCGTTGAACGCGGTGACCCCGGACGAGGAGTCGCTCCCGCGGCGAGCACAGGAATTGGCCGAGGAAGTTGCCTCGTACGCCCCGCTCACGCTCTGGGCAACGAAACAGGCCTTGCACCGTATGCGCGACAGGCTGGTCTCCGAAACCACCGACTCGGATCTGATCCTCGCCTGTTACATGTCACAGGACTTCAAGGAAGGCGTCGAGGCGTTCCTCACGAAACGCAAGCCCAACTGGAAGGGCGAGTAGCTCGCGACTCCACGGTAAACTTATGGCTTGAGCGCCGCCGAACCAGATCCCACGGCCGCAGCGCGGCCCCAGCCGATCATCACCAACCAGATCCCAGCGGATCGTCGTTACTGGGTCCTTGGCACCGTCATGTTGGTGCAATTCACCGCGGTCATGACCAGCACGATCGTGTCGACGGCGACGCCGACCATCGTCGACGAACTCCACGGCCTCAACCTCTACGCCTGGTTGTTCTCCTCGTACTTGCTGGCGTCGTCGGTCACCGTGCCGGTCGTAGGCAAGCTCTCCGACCTGTTTGGACGCCGGCCGTTCTACCTCGGCGGGCTGATGCTCTTCCTCATCGGGTCGGCCTTCTCCGGTCTCTCGCAGAACATGGGCGAGCTGATCGCCGCGCGCGCCGTGACCGGCATCGGCGGCGGGGCCATGATGGCGCTCGGCGTCACCACCATCGGCGACATCTTCTCGCCCCGCGAACGCGGCCGCTGGATGGGGCTGATCATGGGCGTCTTTGGGCTCGGCAGTATCGTGGGGCCACTGGTCGGCGGCTTCACCACCGACCACTTCGGTTGGCGCTGGGTGTTCCTGATCAATCTGCCGCTCGGGCTGATCGCGCTGGCGATGATTGCGACCCTCCTGCCCAGGCTCACCGGCCATGGCCGGGTTCGCATCGACTGGCTCGGCATCGTCCTCCTCATCGCGGGCGTCGTGCCGATCTTGATCGGGCTCACCTGGGCCGGGATCACCTACCCGTGGGGCTCGATCCAGGTGATCGGCGCGCTGCTGATCGGCGCGGTCCTCATCGCGGCCTTCGCGTTCTGGGAAAACCACGCCAACGAGCCCATCTTGACGCTCCACCTCTTCGAGAGCCGCGCCTTCACCGTCGCGGTGATCCTCAGCTTCCTGGTTGGCGTCGCGCTCTTCGGTACGCTCACGTTCCTTCCGCTCTACGCGCAGGGCGTGCTCGGATACAGCGCCCAGGATTCGGGACTGGTGCTGGCCCCCATGATGATCGGGTTCGTCCTCGGCAGCCTGGTTGGCGGTCAGCTGACCACGCGCACCGGCCGCTACAAAGTCCAGACCGTGATTGGGATGGTGGTGGCGGTCACGGGGATGTTCCTGCTGTCGCGGCTGACCGCGAGCTCGACCTTTACCCAGGCGCTGATCGGGATGGTGATCACGGGCACCGGCGTGGGGGCCGTCTTCCCCACCCTTTCCGTTGTCGTCCAGAGCGCCTTTCCTTACCGCATGCTCGGCACCGCGAACGCGGCGCGGCAGTTCTTCAACAACCTTGGCGCCGTGATGGGCGTGCCGGTGATGGCCACCATCGTCATCGAGTCACTGAAGGCTGAGTTGCCCAGGCACCTCCCCGGCGGCGCCAGCTCCGAGCTGGCGAAGGCCGCGACGTCGGGCGCCCAGGGACTGATCGCCGGCCAGAGCCAGGGGCTGACGGCAGCGTTCGGAAAACTGCCGCCCGCGATCGAGCATCAGGTTCTGACGGCGGTTCGAGTGAGTTTATCGATCGGCGTCGAACGCGCCTTCCTGCTTGGGACGACGCTCGCCGCCCTGGGGATCATCGTGGCTTTCTTCCTCCCCGAGATCCCGCTCCGAGGAACGATCCAGGACCACCCAACCGGCTGATCCGGCCCGGCGCGGCTCCTACCGGATGGCGCATTCAGTTCGCACCTAATAGGTATTGCCACCACAAGTATTGACACCGCCACGAAGAGGCGTATTGTCGCCGCAGGTGGGATTTCCTCCCCCGGTTATGGGAGAGGGCTAAGGATTTTCCCTCCCCTCCGCCCGCGGGGGAGGGCAGGGTGGGGGCATTTCGGGAGGAGTGGAAATGGGGAACACGATATGGGAGGCGGTAGCCACCCAACCCTATAGGGGACACGATCATTTCTGGCAACGCGCGATGTCCCGTCGACAGTTTCTCGGTACATCAGCCGGAGCTGCGGCCGCCGTGGCCACGTCGCCGCTGTGGTTCCCGGTGCTGGCCGACGCGGCAGGACGAGATCCGGTTCCGATTCCCGGCGGATTCGACCCCAACCACCCGCCGCTCTACCACGCCTTCCTCGGGCCTGGGGTAGAGCCGAGCACGATCTTCAACTATCACGGCACCACGGGGGTCGCCGCCGTCCGGGGCACAGGCACTGGACGGAATACGGAGACGGGAGAGTCGATGCCACTGCTCTTCGACAGCGACAACCGGTTCATGCGTGGTGAGTACATCAGCGCCAACGGACAGAAACACGAAGGGACCTTCGGCTTCGTCTGACTCGACATCTATAAGGGTCAGGTTGACCCTTTGGTGCCCGACACGCATCAAATCCACGACATGAGCCCGGGCATCGCGCCCAGTGGCCTCTTCTGGACAGTTCGCATCCCGGATCGCTGGGTCAGCGTCGAATCGGACGACCTTGGGGAGGGCGCCCGGTATCAAATCAAGAACCTGCATCTGCGCGACTACGGCAAGCTGGCAAATTCGCTGCCGTTTTTCCTACCTCCGGGGACCGCCCAGACGCCGCCAGATAGAGCCGTTGCCACCTTCGACCTGCGCTGGATGGGGAATTTGGGTCCGGCCGACGCCACCGATTCTGGCCCCAACCAGTTCACAATGACGGGGATTATGACCCATGCCACCATGGGCTGGTCGGCCTCGGTTCCTGCCCAGCATTTCAAATTCCAATCGGACGCCGCCAGCACGTCGCACGAAACCTTCGCCGCGCTGGTCAACGAGCGCAACGGCAGCTTTTTCGCCGGCGACGGGGACGACGACTAGCAACCCCCACCCTGCCCTCCCCCGCAAGCGGGGGAGGGTGATGGGGCGGGGTTAGCCCTCGACCAACGACCAGGTGCCCAGCTCGGCGCTGCGAGCAACCGCCTCGCAGACGAGCATCGACATATGTCCGTCCGCGAACGTCGGGTAGTCCGCCTCCGCATGGCGACCTTCGGCGACCGCTTGGTAGACCGATCGATACAGCGCCTTGAAGGTGTCGGCAAAGCCTTCGTTGTGTCCGGCCGGTAAGCTCGCGGCGGCCCGCCCTTCGGCGTTGAGCAGACTGGGATCGCGCGGAAGGATCTCGTTCGGCCGTCCGCGATGGCCGATCCAGAGCTCGTCCGGGCGTTCGGAGTTCCACGCGGCGGCGGAACTCGACCCGTCGATCTCGAACTCGAGCGTGTTCCGCCGTCCGGCGCTGATCTGAGAAATCGTCAGGTTGCCGATGGCCCCGTTTTCATAGCGCAGCAGGATCGTGGCGCAGTCCTCGCTGGTGATCGTGCGTGGCGTGGTCGGCCCAGCCGTCTTCGCGAAGGTCGCAACCGGCCCGGCGGGCTGTTGGCGAATCGGAATGAAGGTCTTCAAGTCGGCCATCACCGACACAATTCGCTGCCCAGCCAGGTGGCTGGTGAGGTCCATCCAGTGCGAACCGATGTCCGCGACCGCGCGTAGGTTGCCGCCCACCTCCGGCTCGAGCCGCCAGTTCCAGTCGGTGTCGTACAGTAGCCAGTCCTGTAAGTACTGGCCCGACACCAGCCGGACATCGCAGAGCCCACCCTCCCGCACGAACTGGTGCAGGTGCCGGCAGATCGGATAGAAGCGCAAATTGAAATTGACGGCGTTGACCAGCCCGCTCGCCGCGGCCAGCTGGACCAACTCGCCCGATTCTGCCGAGGTCATCGTGAGCGGCTTCTCGCAGATCACGTGCTTCCCCGCAGCCAACGCCGATTTCGCATGCGCGTAATGCAGATGATTCGGTGAGGTGATGTGCACCACGTCGACCAGCGAGTCGGCCAGCATCTCCTCGAAGCTCGAGTAGGCGGGAAGGCCGAGCGCCGCGGCGCGTTCGGCGGCGCGGGCGGGGCTCGATCCAACCACCCCGCGCACCCGAACGCCGAGCCGTCGCATCGCTTCGACGTGCACCTCACCGATGAAGCCCGTCCCAACCACCGCCGCGCCGATTTGGGTGATCGGTCGTGGGGCGAGGTTGACCTTGGCTAGCAGGCGGGTGCGTCGGAGGCAGTCGGATTGGTCAGCATCACGAAGAGACCCTCATTAATATCTTGGGAATCGTAGATGGCGTTGCCACCCGGCTGGACGCTATAAAGCTCAACAAAGACCTGCCCCTCCGGATCGCCGAATTGCCCCAAGACTTTCCCAAGCGCGGCGCTCTTGACTTCCATCTGTGCGCAAGTGTCCTTGACCGCGTACCACAACACGGTGGCGTCAGCCGGAAACTCCTGTCCGACCACAGCCTTTGCCTCGGCAATTGGTGTCCGCGAATGCAAGTCCATTGAGTAGCTTAGGACGCGCCCATGTTGATGTTCGACCACGAAGTATTCGTACGCAACGTGCCCATTTACGGAGGGCAGTGTGGGGTCGGGATTATAGCAACAGCCAGGCGAGAGGCCAGAATCGGTCGAGCTCACGTGGTGGCTGTTCCAGACGGCATCCGTTGCACCAAAGCCCGTGATTGGCGGTGCTGTTGGCAGTCGGGTAGGAGTCAGAGTCGCACGAGAAGTTGCCCTCGGGGTCCCGGACGGGCTTAGCGACGGGAGAGCCGTTGCGCTAGTACTCGTTGTGACGGCAGGACTGGGCGCATGAGCCGCTGGCACTCGAGCGACAGAACCTTGTACGGGACTCGGCGAGGGCGCAACCGAAGCAGTTTGCGACAGAGCGCCAGAACCGGCAGCGGCCACGATGAGAGAGGTACCAAACACAATGCCGAAGAGCGCCCAGCCGGCGGCCGCCAATAGCTTGCTTTGGGCGCCAAGCAACGGAAGGCGGCCCCGAATTCCAGACTGGTTCCCCACTAACAAGACGGCTACCAGCGTCCCGATCACAAGCACCAGGGAGGTAGCCGTGCCTGAAATTACTGAGCCGGTGAGAGAGAGTGCCAATACCAGGTATACGACTGTGGCAACCAATCGATTCAGTCGTCTGCCCGATCGATAGCCGACAATTTGGCGGAGCCATGAGCTCCTGTCACCCGTCGGCAATTCCCCTCCCCCTCACTGCGCGTGATGCGACAGTGGACTGATTGTACGCTTCGTCTCCGTCCGCCGTGCCGATGTTGAGTAATTGGCCGGGGCCGCGACCTCACCGCTTTGGAACGGGCCTCTTTCGGGTCGGCCTCGGCTCCGGAGCCGGCCTGGCCGCACCACGGTCGGCCGGCGTCAGCGAGCCCCACGCGGCGACGATCTTGCCCAATTCTCCGGCGCGGGCCTTCGCCTCGGCGGGATTCGCAAAGCGCATGAAACGGGCGCTCGGGTGTGAGCCCTCGAGGTGCGGGAACTTCCCGGGAATCCGCGCTCCACGATTGAACATGAGGGATGTCTGCTTCTTGTCGCTGGCCTGGACGAAGGTGGCGAAGTCGCCGTCGTAGCCGAAGCCCAGATTGCTGTATTTCACATATTCGGTCATGCGGCGGTCGGCACCCAGGATGATCTCGCGGACCTTGCGCATGGTTGCCTCAGTGGGAGGCTTCTTCTCGGCGAACCACCGCTCGACCTCAAGATTGGTCTGCACACAGCCGACTCTACCTGCTCCCGTACAGTCACTTTCAACATGAACACGCTGCTCTCACCCGCGGCTGCGTTGGGGGCCGCCGCGACTCTCGGGGTTGCCGATTTCACTGGTGGCATCGCCGGCCGGCGCACACCGCCTCCGAGCGTCGCCGTCGGCATCGAGTTGGCCGGCTTGGTGGCGCTCCCCATTGCGCTCTGGCTCCTTCCGCTGCGGGTTGACCCGATGGCGATCTTGCTCACCTTTACCGGCGGAGTTGTCGGGGGGACCGGCCTGATCCTTTTTTATCGGGCCATGATGCTCAATTTGATTGGTGTCGTGGCGCCGATCACCGCCGTCGTGGCTGCGGCGCTGCCGACGCTGGTCGGCTTACTTGGTGGCGACCGCCTACATTTCGGGCAGATCGGTGGCATCGCCGTCGGACTGGTTGCCATCGTTCTGATCAATGGGCCGAGTCGCGAGCCGGCGAAGGGAGCTCGCGCGGCGCTGGGCCTTGCCATCCTGGCCGGTGCCGGCTTCGGCGGCTTCTTCATCCTCTTTCACGCCGCGAGCTCCGCTGGCGTCGTTGCGTTCGTGACCGGTCGAGTCGGCTCTTCCGTAGCCGCAATCTGTTTCGCGCTGGTCAGCGGCGTTTCATTCGTGCCGCGCCGTGCCGCCTGGCGCCTGATCGGTGTCGGCGGCGCCTTTGACGGGGTGGGCGTCGTGCTTTATCTCGTTGCGACCTCTCACGGCCTGCTTTCGCTCACTGCCCTGCTGACGTCCTTCTATCCTGGCTTCACGATCCTCTGCGCGCGCATCTTTACGCGCGAGCGGCTGACGCTGGTGCAAGCGGCCGGGGCGGCTCTGGCCGTCGTGTCAGTCGCTCTGATCGCGGCAACCTGAGGCCCGACTCTTACCAGTGACCGCGGTGTACGACCTGCTCGAACGGATGGCGCTTGAGCTCTTTGATCGGCTTGAGCGGCCCATCGGCCGGGTACCCGAGCGCGATCATCCAGGCAAGAAAATGGTCGTCCGGGAACCCGAGCAGCTTCTGCGCCAGCTGTTGGTCCTGGGCCCAGGTCTGACCCGACCCGATCCCCAGGTCGGCCGCCGCCAACATGATGGTCATGGTCACCTGCCCGAGGTCGTACTGGATCATCAGGCGGGCACGCTCGTCCGCCCCTTTGGGCGCAACCAGCCCGATGGTGGCCGCGGAGCCCGCGACCTGTCGAGCGCCTTGCCAGACCTTGGCCAGCTCCTGCAGTTGGTTGCGGTCGGTGACGACGACGAAGTCCCAGTTCTGTTCGTTGCCCGCCGATGGCGTGCGGCGCGCCATTTCCAGGATCTGGTCAAGGTCCTTCGTTTGGATCGCCCGATCCGAAAATTGTCGGACGTTTCGCCGCGAGCGCATCGCGTCGAGCGTGTTCATGGCCGCCGCGTCGCCATGACGGCTTGGGCGCGGGCGCGCATCTTCTGGTGGACGCCGTTCATCCAGGGGATGTCCTTCGGGAGGAACTGCTTCGGCACCTTGGCGACGACGGTGTAGTTCGCGTCGCAGACATTGGCGATCCGCGAGCGGGCGGCCTGAGACACCAGCTGGTAGGTGTCCATGATCGACAGCCCGGTGTCCTTGGCCAGCCACTGGATGATCTGTGTGTGCGCGATTCGGTAGGCATCCTCGAGCGGCCGGTAGGAGCCCGCGACCATCAGCGAGTCGTCGTTCTCGAGCCGTGGCCACTCGCTGAAGACACCCTTGACTACCTCGACGGTTAGCACCGTGTTCATCGCACCCTCGACCGCGACGCCGCAGGCCTCTCCCTCCCCCATCGTGTAGTGGCCGTCCCCCAGAGAGAACAGCGCGCCCGGGACATTGACGCCTAAGTAGATGGTTGCGCCGGCCTTCGCCTCCGGGGTGTCCATATTGCCGCCGAACATCTCGGGCACCAGGACATTGCGCACCTCGTAGGCCGCGGGCGCGACCCCGATCGTGCCGTGGAAAGGCTCGAGCGGGAAGGTCGTCCCGTAATCCGAGTCGAGCGCTCGGAAGTGGACGATGTTCGCCCCCTTGTCGACCTTGTACATCCACACCCGCTCCGGCAGCGGCTCCTGCAGGGTCGCCGTGAAGTGCGTCCCAGTCAGGGCGCCAAACAGCGACACCGTGCAGCTCGCCGCCCAATCCCGCGCCGGCTGAACATCGATCAGGTGGATCGCCAGCGTGTCGCCGGGCTCGGCGCCCTCGACGTAGAAGGGTCCGGTCTGTGGATTGATGAACGGGTATTCGATCGACTTGCTCGGCAGGTCCTTCTCCGAGCGGATCCGGCCCGCGAAGCAGTCCTCGGTATAGAGATCGAGGACGTCACCCGGCTTGATTCGGGCGATCGGGTCGACGCCGCCGAACGTCCAGGCGTACTGCTTCTCAGTCGGAACGATCCGCTTGACGTCAATGGTCTCGATCACTCGGCCGCTTTCCCCGCGGCACGCTTCTCGGCGAGGACCTGGCGCGCCTTGGCCAGCGCCGCCCGACGGCGCTCCAGTGTGGCCGGATCCGTGATCCGCCGACGCTGGCGACGATGGCCGTTGCTTCGAGGTGCGGTCGGTCGTCCCGCAGTTTCCTGCAGGCTGCGGCGACTCCCACGCGGGCCCGATGACACGACCTGGGTCACACGGGCAATGATCGTCTGGAGTTCCTTGTTCTCCCGGACCAGTGCCTGGTTCTCACTGACGAGCTCACTGACTTGTGTGAGCAACGTCCTCGGTGAGCCAATTCCGGCCGCGATCATCTGGGCTTTGGTTCGGCGACGCCTTTTGACGGTGCGTGGGGACATAGTTCAAACCCTCCCTAATTACAGACAGCCCCCGACGCCAACAGTCTAACCGCACAATCCCTCGTGTCAATGGAGGGGGGGCCCAAAAAAGGCGCCCACCTCCGTTGGTCAATTGTCGTCAGCAGGTCGGCGGATTCGCGTCGCGGCGGGTCGGGACCCCCTTGGGAACAAAATAGGTGACCTCCACCACCAGCTGATCAGTACTGCTGGCGTTGCGAGCGATAGTTGGAACGTTGCCGGTCTCTAAAAAGGTCTGGCCGGCCACATAGAGTGTGGTCTCGCAACCGACCGTGATCGTCACAGACCCCGACTTCACAATTCCAACCACAAACCCTGGGTGGCTATGCCAGCCTGAGTCACCGCCGACATCTTGCTTGATCTCCCCGACAACGACGTCAGTTGCGTCCTTCGTCTGGAACTTGATGGCATCGGCATTGAGATGCACGTCTTGGTCCAGAAGCGTACCCCGCGTCTGGGGTCCTGGGTGGAAGCCGCCATTCCCAGGCGTCGCCGATGCCGTCACTCCGGAAATCGCCAGAGTAGCAAGCCCGATCGCCGCGACCAAAATCGATTTGCGCTTGTTCATCCCCATTCCTCTCTGTGTCTGCGATGCGGACTGAAACGTCTGCAGCATAGGCGCAAAAGGGGGCGCAAACAAGGGTCAATATCCGTGGTTGCTGCCTAGACCTCGTACGTACGTATCAAGCGGCCCTGTCCCGATCCATACGTAAGTACCGGTCGCATAACGCAGCACACCTACTGATAGATGCCTTTGCCTCCACTGACCTCGAGCGCGAGCAGAAGCTCGACGAGCAACACTTTCATGGCGTCCGGCCAGTCACTGGTTGTGTACTCAGTCGACCTCGAGCTCGTCCGCTTGACACCCGGGACGAGGCCACAGGTTTCAGCGATCGTGGTCGAGTTCCATTCGATCCCGATCGTGATCGGAGGTTTGAGCACATACGGCTTGAATGCCTTGTTCTTCAGTGCCCGTGCGGTCGCCTCCTGGATCTCGGCAGCGGCGACCTCTGGGTGCTTGAGGATCGCCGAGTACTTATCAATGCCGTCCTTTACGGCAACCGTCTCAACCCATGGCAAGACGCGCTTGGCTTCTGCACAGACGGCGACATCGCCCGCCACCAGCGCCACGGGCACGCCATAGGATCCGGCCAGTCCGGCGTTCAGGCGGGTCTCCCCTGTGGCCTCGCCGTTCAGGTAGATGTTCTGGACTTCCTTGCCCAGCATGGTGTGGTTCAGGACGCCGCCTTCGGTCCCGGCGCAGGAGTGGTACCCGACGAAGACCGCCGCCCCAGAGCTGGAGTCCAGCCCCTGGAGCATGCAGAGCGGCTTGTGGAAGCCCTTGATCACCTTCGCCCGCTTGTCCAGGTCATGTATTAGAAGGTTGCGCATGATCCAGTGGGAGTCGTTGACCAGGACCGCCTCGGCGCCGGCGTCGTAGGCACCGCCAATGGCGGCGTTGGCGTCCGAGGTCATGTAGCGCCGGCAGGTCTGGTATTCGGAGCCGGCCGGCAGGACATCCTCCGGGTCGGTAACCCCCGAAATCCCCTCCATATCGACAGAGACAAATACCTTCACGCGATCCCTCCTCTTCTAACAACCCCTCCCCCGCCCGCGGGGGAGGGCAGGGTGGGGGCTTTTTAGCTGTTGACGCGCGGACTTTTAGTCTGTACAAATACCATAAACCGCCTGGGGGCTAGCGGTAAATCACTTTCCCTGAGGAGGGGATGTCTATGGCCGATTCGGCCCCGGAGAAGTCGTCGTCCGTCGAGGGGGAAGCTCTGCTACAGAGCCTTGGCTACAACCAGGAGCTCAAGCGCGCGATCAATACGCTCGGCAACGTCGCCCTCGTCCTGTCGGATATCACGCCGACCGCGTCGCTTCTTATCATCGGGACCGTCGTCATCGCCACCGCCGGGACCGGCTCCCTGGCGGCCTACCTGATCGGCGGCTTCCTGGCCATCATGGTCGCGCTCTGCATGGGCGAGCTCGGCTCCATGTTCCCGGTCGCCGGCGGCCTCTTTAGCATCGTGACCCGGGTACTGGGCAAGCCAATCGGCTTCCTGGCCATGCTCGACTACATGGGCCAGGCCGTCTTCCTCCCGGCCAGCGTCGCGATCGGCATCGGCGTCTACCTCGCGGTGTTCATTCCCGGGATCCCACAGAACGTTATCGCGGCAATCGTCATGATCATCGTTACTGGCGCGGCGCTCCTCGCGATTCGGTTCAATGCCGTCTTGACTGGCGTTTTCCTGGCACTGGAGTCGCTGGTCGTGCTCGCACTCGCCGTCTCGGGCCTCGTGCATCTGCAACAGCCGCTCTCGATCGTCACCCATCCCGTGATGGGAAACGGCAAAGGCGGCCTCACCGATGTCGGCCTCGGCCTCGTGATCGCGGCCATCGCCGTCGCCATGTTCTCCGTCAACGGTTACGACAGCGCCATCAACTTCTCCGAGGAAACGCAGGGCGAGGCCAAGCACATCGGTCGAGCGGTCGTTGTGGCGGCATCGATCGGCGTCGCGCTCGAAGTCGGCACGTTCGTCCTGGTGTTCTTCGGCATCTCGAGCGTCGCCAAATTCGTCGCCTCGTCGACGCCGTTGCTCGACGCGGCCAAGAACTCCTTCGGCACGACTTTCTACAACATCGTGGCCATCGGCGCGATCATCGCCATCTTCAATGCCTCGCTGGCCATCACGCTTCAGTTTTCCCGCATCGTCTGGGCGGCCGGCCGTGACCGCGCCTGGCCAGGCCCTATCAGCGACTGGATCGGCAAGGTCGAGCCTCGCAATGGCGCACCCTGGGTGGCGACGTTGATCGTCGGCGCCCTGGCCACCATTCTCTCGTTCCAGGGCAGCCTGATCCTGGTCGTCACCTTTACGGCCGTGTTGTTGATCGTCCTCTACGGCTTGATCTGCATCTCGGCTATTGTCAGCCGCTTCACCCAGAAAGATCTTCCGCGGCCGTGGAAGATGCCGCTGTGGCCGGCACCGCCCATCATCGGGTTGGTCGGCGTGGCAGTCGCACTCAGCCAGCAGAAAATCAATGACCTGCTGCTGGTGGCCGGGATCTTCGTGGCCGGCCTGATCTACTACTACGCGTTCATCCGCCCGCGCGGCGACCGCTACTGGAACGTCCAGGTCAATCCGCAGCTCGAGCTGCAGAAGCTTCAGACGCCGACCGGTGTCGAGTCCCCCACGCGCTAGGGGCAGAGCTCGCGACTTCGGGATCCCGGTGGGGTTTCTTCCCACCGGGATCCACAACGCCATCACCGATGTGCCCGGCGTCCGCGTCGGCCACCAGACGGTCTGGAAGGGCGAGCCCGGAGGACTAGAGCCTGTCATCCGGAGCGGCGTGACCGCCATCTGGCCTCACTCAGGTGACCTATTTCGCGACCGCCTCTACGCCGCCGTGTCGGTCTTCAACGGCTACGGCGAGATGACCAGCCGGAGCGTGATCGACGAATGGGGGCTGCTCGGCTCGCCGATCGTCCTCACGGATACCGTCCACATCGGGCTCGCGTACGACTCGGTTGTCCGCTACTTGACCGAGCGAGATGCGGAGATCGCCGACAAGGACGTCGTCATCCCGGTAGTAGCCGAGACGGACGACAGCTTTTTGAGCGACGGGCGTGCATTCGGCATCGCGCGCGAGGACGTTTACGCCGCGCTTGATGCTGCGAAGGATGGGCGGGTCCAGGAAGGGTGCGTTGGCGCGGGTACCGGCACCCAATTCTTCGGCTTCAAAGGCGGGATCGGTACAGCGTCCCGCATTGTGGAGCTGTCGGGCCAGCGCTTCACCATCGGTGTATTGCTCCAGACCAACTATGGAAGCCGCCACCAGTTGCTGATCGCTGGCACGCCAGTGGGTCGGCAAATCACCGACCTCATGCCAAAGCGGCACCAGGAGGGGTCGTGCATCGCGGTGCTGGCGACCGACCTGCCGCTGCACCCCGGGCAGCTCCGGCGGCTCGCTCGCCGGATCGACATCGGCCTCGGCCGGACCGGCTCCGTCGGCAACGACGGCAGTGGCGAGATCTTCATCGCCTTTTCGACCGCCAACCGCATCCCGCGATCGACACAACGACCGGCCCATCCCATAAATGTGCTGGTGGAGGGCCAGTTTTGGACCGAAGGTTCGCCCTTCGACCTGATCTTCGACGCCGTAGTCGAAGCGACAGAGGAGGCTGCATTTAATGCGATGGCTGCGGCCGACACCGTCGAAGGGCGCGACGGCAACACCCTCTATGGCTTCCCTCTTGATCGCGGCCTTGCTCACCTGACGAAGCGCTAGCGAATGAACGTCGAACGCATCCTGGCGGCAACCGAAGACATCATTACGCCGGTGGCCGTTGTCGACGAGGAGATCGTCGAACGCAACCTGGCGCGGATGGCAAAGCTCGCCGCGGATCACAACGTCAAGCTACGGCCGCACGCAAAGACCCACAAGAGCGCCTACATGGCTCAGCGGCAGATGGCACACGGCGCCGTTGGTCTGACATGCGCAACGTTCACCGAGGCCGAGGTCTTTGCAGACGCGGGCGTGGAGGACCTACTGATCGCCCACCCGCCAGTCGGTCGGCCCAAGCTCGAGCGGCTCGCAGTGCTCGCCAAGCGGGTTAAGCGGTTGGCTGTGTCGCTAGACGACGTCGGCATCGCCCAGTCGTTGCCGACTCGCGTCGAGGTTCTCTGGGAAGTCGACCCAGGACAGCATCGGATCGGGACGGCGCCAGGGGAGCCGACCTTGAAGGCCGTCCAAGAACTCGTCCGAACAATTGGGCCAGAGCGCTTCCGCGGACTCATCACTCACGGCGGCCACGTGTATGGCGCTACGAATCAGACCGAACGTCAACGTGCAGCCGACCAGGAGACTGAGAGCATCTCCACTACCGCCGACATGGTGCGCAAGGCCGGCATCGAGGTTCGAGAGCTCAGCGTCGGCTCGACCCCAACCGCCGGTCTTGCGCTTCGCGGCGGGATCACGGAGATGCGGCCGGGTACCTATGTCTATGGCGACGCGAACCAAGTCGTGCTGGGTAGCCAGCGCCTAGCGGACTGTGCGCTCGCCGTAGTCGCCACTGTCGTTTCTACTCCGGCGGCCGACAGGGCGGTCGTCGATGCGGGATCGAAGGCGCTCTCGGCCGACCTGCGAGTAGCCGGCCTCGACGGATATGGAGTCGTCCTCGGCCGCCATGATCTGACGGTTGCCCGGTTTAGCGAGGAGCACGCGGTGGTCACGGCTGCCGAGCGGACCAGCCTCAAGATTGGGGATCGCGTTCTGATACTGCCTTCCCATGCCTGCACCGTTGTCAACCTTCACCCTGCGCTGCTCCTGACCTCGGCAGGGGGCGAAACACGATTTCTCGACGTCGATGCACATGGCTGGCGGTGAGCGGTTCAGCCCAACCCCGATGACATCAGCTGTTTTGTAAGTCCCAACCCGTTCGCCACACGACGTTGACCATTCTTGCTGCGCACGGCGTTGATGCGTTGATATTGCAACGGATGCGGGATACGCCAGCTTGAGGACGACACAGCGGTATATCCGCGCATCGGCGCTTGATGAACAGGCGGGTACGATCCTGCGCGAGGTTTGGCGCCGATCTAGCGCAATCCCAATAAGGCTTCGGCGTCTCGAAGCCCGCAGCAATGAAATTGATACTTCTCAGGCGTACCGTCTGCCACAAGATCAGCGCGCAATTGATCATCCGACGTAAACAAATAACAACCCTCGTCTTTCGCGGCTGCGGCGTTGACCATATGGCGATCCTTGTCTGAATGACTGCCCTCGATAAAAGGCGCATCGTCGATCAGACACGAGTGCTCTTGCGTTGCGAGATTCTCGTTGAGCCGAGCCATAAAAAGAGTAGGCAGTGCTCCCTTACACGCTACTTGGTTGAATCTCTTGCGGTAAGCGACTTGAATGTCAGAAGTAATTACCCAACGATGAGTTGTTTGGAGGACATTCACCACTCGGGCTGCCCGTACGTCGAACTCCGCTTCGGTACAGTCAGCTTCCATTGCTCGGTGATAGATGTCTTCATCGAGAACAAAATCAATCACCGTCGGGTACTAGCTGTTCGAGCCGCTTCGTGAGTTCTTTACGGTTCGCTTCGAAGAACCCCTTTAAACCACCTGCGAGCCGACCTTTCTCATCAACTTGCAAGCGTTGAGCCGTTCCGTGATCCACATAGTAAACCGCTAAATCCTTGGCTTTAAGTTCTCCCTCAAGGACTAGCTGAAGGCACGCCATAAGAAGGTGCTCGCTTTGTGTCGTCACGATTACTTGCCGATCAGCGTTTACGTAGTTGGCAAAAATCTGGGCTACTTCCGGTTGCTGCGCGGGGTGGATGTGTAGCTCCGGTTCCTCGATGCCGACAAACGGGATCGGATGATAGGTCGTGTAGGTAAGGGCATCGGCCACGGCCATATCAAGATGGGTGAGAATCCACGCAAGTTGGACGAGTCCAGCCCCGAGGTTCACGGCATTAAGGGCGCGATCATCCTTATCGACTGCAATGAGTGTCAAGCTGATCCCGGCTACAAGTTGGGTGTCGATACCGAACCCAAACACGCGACGGCACTCTGCTGACACCCGCTCACGAATCTCGCGGTTGTAGGCGAGAGTGTTGACGATTTCTTGAGCATTTTGGGGATTTGGCACAGGCCCCTGCAAGACACCGAAGGCGCTGTTCTTGACATGGCGATCGACGCCGACATATCGGAATACTCGAAGGGACTGTGGCAAGGCATACAGGAGCAAGGGTGTAACGACCTGAAACCCTAGCTGTTGAAGAGCGGTAATGTCTCCCTTTTTTGCGGCCTCGGTATCGACTTCCACGCCCTGGTAAGCAGTGGCTGGAAAACTGCTCCAAGGTGAGGATGAGCCGGCTTGGACCGATGTCCTAAAGGGAGCGGCCAGCCCTGTGACTTCGAGCTGAAAGGCTTCATTCGGCTGGCCGTAGTATGGCCAAGAGTTCGAGATTCGAATCGTGATCTGATCAGTCAAACGGAAGTTAACCGTTCGGTCAACATTGAAAATCTGGCCGAACTGGGTCGCAGCGTGGGTCTCAACGTCGATTTGTAGTTGTGCGGGAAAACCTTGGGCATCTCCCTCCCATAGAAGCGAGATGCCCCAACCCTCATGCCGGGGACCATTGGTCAAAGCTAATGGGTCGTTGCCGAGATCAACGCGCGTACCGCTAGTCGCCAACTGCTCACCTGTTGTTGCTGCCTCTGCCGTTTGTCCCAACATCGCAAGGGAATGAAGCACGGTCGATTTCCCCGCATTGTTGTGACCGATCAGAATCGTGAGCGGAGCAAGCTCAATGTCGGCTTGCTTAAATGCCTTGAATCGGGTGAGGCCGATCCTTCTTAACCGCATATCAAGATGCTAACGCGGGACGTGATAAGACATTGCCGCGTGATAAAACATTGCCGCTGCCAGAGGCGCACCCTTACTGGCCTCGCAGAAACACAAAGTCCATCGGTGACTCAGGCGGGACTGACTTCATGCCGCTCGGAGCTAGTATGCCCGAGACGCTGGGATCGCCCTTAGGTTCTTGTGGGAGTGGTCGCATGCCAAGGTAAAGGGTTCCGACGTTGGGTCGTCGAATGTTGATCACGATCGGACACTCATCAGCAAACTTTGCTTCGTGTCCATTCAAGAACAAGACAACCCGTACCGAATGCACATTGCCCGGAGCATAGATCGGGAAGCGGTACATTCCATCAATTAGGCCGACCTTCGAGTCGGTTTCGCGCAGAGCGTATAGGTTGTCCACCATCAAAGTCGCCGCATGCTGCCCCTTGATGGCGGGAAGCTCGACCGTAAAGACCGGAACCGTGCTCGATTCCCTTGTCACGCGAGCGTGGACTTGACCGGATTGGTGGATCGACATATGAATATTCGGGTCAGCGGTGCGAAGCTGTTTCGCGAAGTGGAATGAGTAGGTGTGCTGTCCCGCAGGGATCGCGTCACGTCCGTAGAAGTAGGCTCCTGTTGGAGCATCGACATGGATATAGACAGAAACGTCCTTCTCGGAAAACTCAAGCAACGCAAACCGGAAGAACTTGTCGTCTTTGCTTAGCAAGAGTTCTAGCGTGCTGAATGCCATCTCGACGGCCTGCGGCCGCGTATCTTGTTTCATCGCAACCTTAGTTGCTTGGCGCCATGTGGAATCGACCACGAGAACCCGATGTCGCGCCTACATTCTGGCCCGAAGCCCTGCGATCGAGGCGCCAGACCAGGACCCAAACTTTAATCCGCAATGGTCAAGTATTTTCATGTTCCTTTCGAAGAGTCGTGCCAGTGAACTCCGACATGGGTCAAGAGCAAGTCATAGTACGCCGCTCAATCATGGCTTGTTCATAACTGGATTGTCCGCGCGATACTGCGCCTCTCCTTCTTCGATCCCGGCACGAGCACGAATAAACGCCCAGCGCGGCGTCTGCGGCGCTTTCTGATTGAGCTCGTCCCGCTCTCGATTCAGTGCTTTGAGTTCCTTTACTAGTTCCGTCGGATTGCCACTGGGAGCATCGATCTGGCGAAGTATTCTGGTTTTGTTTCGCAAGGCGTTGTAGCGATTTCCAAAGTCATGATGGTTGGTAGCTCGCTGCGACGGGTTCAGAAATGTCGTTAGGGCCGTCAGACCTGCGACGAGAAGGGCCAAAACGCCTGCGATTACCGTGTGGTGCGACAGCGCCGAGACGCCTGAAACGCCAGCAATCAAGGCAGTCGGCAACCCAAGCCACAAATGGACGGCGTTCCATGTAGCAGCCGCGTTGAAATGCCTTTTCGCGGAGTAGAGCGCATCTTCCTCGATGCGCTCTGCCTCCTTAATCACCGCCGCGACTGTCTGATCTTCTGGCATGAATGCAGCTCCCTCAGCCGTAGGCCGGGAAGTAGTCTCCGAAAATTTTCCGCCATTCATCGGTAGCCAAGCTGCTGTAACCGTCGCGGGCATAGCCTTCCGCCTTGATGGCACGCGCGTAGGCAGTCTCGATTTGGCTGATGGCGTCCGAGAGACTACCGCTTTCAAGGCCATTTATTTGACCAGCGAATCCGGCCGGATCGCTGATCTTGGTCTTGATCCGCTCGCGTCCTTTGTCGAAGAAGTACCGAAGGGCGCTCGGATAGTCGGAAATCGTCACTCCGGTCAGCATCTCATTGGCGATCAACTCAAGGTATAGGCATACAAATGGGTGACCGATGTTCCGATTCCAAGCTCGAATCATTTTGATCAACGGCACGAGGTCTCCATCATGGGCTGCGTTACCTTTGGCGATTACGTTGATATGCACTGTCGGATCGGTGCTCACCCACGTCTCGCTAATGGAGTTGGCAATTAGGTAGCCTCCGCCGTTCCTGTTGAAGGCAGGCACGACATCGACCAAGAAGTCGTTAAACGTAATCGTGACTGCCTGCCCGTTTCTGCTGATCTTGGGCGTCCTGTAGATTCTTTGGAGCACGCGCTTGACCCGATCCAAGAGGTTCGCCTGTCCGTCGGACACGAAGTACTTCGGGTCGAGGACCATGAAAATGTCGATGTCGGCTTCGTTTAGTGGGGCGATCAACGTGTGGCGAGGGTAAGCCCCTATGAGAAAGGAAGTGAGGACCTCCAATTCTTTCTCGACTGCCTCCCTTACGTTTTGCTGTCGGGCTGAAACCGTAGATGCCTGAAGATCGGTTATCTCGAGCCTGCCCTTGAACTGCTCGAACGCCGAAGTGATGGTGCTAGCCGCTCGCAGTTTCATCTGAAACCTCCGTTCTTGTTCCTAGCCCCCGGTTGGAGGATTATGGCACTGGCATGACGTTCTCCGAAGTGCATCGAAAACCGCTGACACGGTGGCCCATCGGCGAGGTGACCATCTCCCGTTACCCGCTCTCGGTAATGAGAGATGCTCAGGCCCTATCGGTCCCGTTTAGCTGTTGCGTTGACCTGTGATCCAGTCGTAGAACAGCTTGCTACCAACGGTCATGGGGATCGAGGCCACGACGCCAATGACCCACTTGTCCGCTGCGGAAGGGGTTGCCGCGCGCCACTTTCATCACCACCTTTTCCCAGATTTGGAGCGGACGCTAGCACCCGGTTACGACAGGTGCCTGTCAAACGTCCGTTGCCGCCGCCGTACCCAACGGTTGAGCTAGAGCCCGCCCGCCAGGCCGTCGGATGGGTGTGAGAGGATGAACGCGGCGCAACTGGCCAAACGTGCCGCATAATCACGGCTCGAGTCGAGAATGGAGGCGGGAATTGGCGGTCAGTAGAGAGATTCGACTCCTGCAAAATCGGTGGCTCGCTGGCAACGCGTGGCCCCAGAGACTTGAGTGGATCGAAATTGAGGGAATCCGTGGGTGGACTGGCCAGCGGATCGACCTTGTGTCGTTTCCTATGGTTGCAATCGTTGGAGAGAACGGTGCTGGCAAGAGCACGGTGACGCAGTGTTTGGCATCAGCCTACCGTGGTTCGAGCATTGCCGAGACGCGCTATGCTTCTGATTTCTTTCCCGATACTCCGTGGGAGAGGATCACTCAAGCATTCATACGGTGGTCCGTCAGAGAAGGGAATACGTCCACTACGGGGAGCGTTCGAAAATTTAGCTCTCGCTGGAGAGGCAACCCCGACAGAAGGGAACGTCACGTTGAGTACATCGACCTTAGCCGTATCCAGCCAGTCTTAGCTCGTGTGGGCTACTCGCGGTTGGCCAAACCACAGTATGTCGAGGCAGCTTCTCAACCGTTCGACCAAGCAAAACTCACTCGTTTATCGGACGTTCTCGGCCACCAATATGATTTGGCCAAGATGGCGGTCACCAACTTTGACGCAAAGCGTTCGGTGCCGGTCATCAGCCAACAGAACATTGCCTACTCGGGATTCCATCAGGGCGCGGGTGAGACGATGATCGCAGAACTAATTCGGAAAGACATCCCACGCTACAGCCTTGTTCTGATTGATGAGGTCGAGACATCGCTCCATCCTCGAGCGCAGCGGCGGCTCATTCGCGACTTGGCCACACTGTGCCGCACGCAGGAACTTCAAATCGTGTTGACGACTCATTCACCTTACGTACTTGAGGAACTACCGCCAGAAGCGCGCCTCTACATACTGAGCCGCGTCGAAGGGCGCCAAGTAGTCCGAGGTGTCAGCCCCTTCTTTGCACTGACCCAGATGGACGAGGACCAACATCCCGAGTGCGACCTGTACGTCGAGGACGACCGTGCTGCTGAGATGTTGAGGGAGATCCTCGTAAGACACGACCCGGAAGCCATCAGGCGATCCAGTGTGGTGCCTTTCGGCGCCGCTTCCGTCGGGTTGGCCTTGGGCCAGATGGTTGCTGAGCACCGGTTTCAGCGGCCATCGTTGGTGTTCTTGGATGGGGATCAAGCGGGTGGCCCGGGTTGTTTGCTGCTGCCGGGAGGGGATGCACCAGAGCGAGTCGTCTTCGCGGACCTTTCGAATGCTGGGTGGCAAGGCATCGCGGTGCGGGTCGGAAGAGCCCATGCAGACGTTGTGGATGCCTGCACGCAAGCAATGGCTCTTGCAAATCATCACGAGTGGATTGGTCACGCGGCAAACCAACTCGTTCTCGGAAGTCAAAATCTTTGGCAGGCCCTCTGCGCCGAATGGGCGACTCGGTGCCTCCCGATGGATCAGGCTCTTGCTGTCGTCCAACCAGTACAGGAGGCGTTGGCCTAGGTCTTCTGAGCCCGTCCGTTCGCCGCGTCGTACTCCGAGTCGTCGGGTGGTTTGGAAATGGCGCTGCCCGAACTCGAAAGAATCGCTACGGCGGGCGCTGGCAGGGCGCAGGCTAAATTCAGCAGGGCGACAGGTCTCCCAGTACCTTGCGCTCAAATCGTACTTGGCTACTCGCTTGAAACCGGCCATTCTGAGCCGTCCCGCAGCCTTATCGTTCCCCTAGAGCGAGACGAGTGACCATCATTTTTGGGAAGAGGGAATACTCGGGCCGTCGTTGCAAATACGAGTGACCATATGCATTGAAGGACAACCCGATCCTTGCGGCGTCTTTGGACGAGTGACGTAAGTAGTAGAGGGGAAAACCCCACGGAGTCCCCTCTCGGGAGGCATCCCCAGCCCGCGTAGAGCATGATCGAGCCCTCGTCGGCGATGAGCCGAAGGACTCCGCATTGACGACATCGAGGACGATCAAGCCGGTTTCAAGATTCACGAAGAGAGCGACAATGCGACCATCCAGCAGCGTGATGCTCTGCCTGCGAATGTTTGGCGATGTTGGTAGGCATGTAAAATTCACCTTCCGAGTTTGGGATTTCCAAGTCGAGTGATTTAGTCGGGCTGAGGAACGGCCTCACGAAGATCGATCACCCGAATCGCACGACCACGCGAAAGAGGCTCAAGCGTGTCGTACTTTGGAGCGAGCCGAGATATGGGTACTGGAGGGTAAGCGTCCGGTCTGAGCACCCCAGGGGACGCGCGCCAATCCACAAACGCGCCCAGCAACACGCCGGAGCAGCGCTTCAACTCGAAATCTAAGCCGCCTCCGGAGCAGCGGCGAATACTGCCTGATCTAACGCAGCGCGCATGTCGCCTGACGTTCCTGTAAGCGGAACGAGGATAATCCTAACCTGAACCCTCGGACCAGTTACCGTTTCGAGCGATGTCGCGAGTGCGTCCAGAAATGGCGGCGGTTCGAACGAGGGGTAGACTAGGCAAATCTCGGTAGCGCCGAAGTGCCTGGCGTATGCGAGTGCTTGGTATAGGTCGACACGATCTATCTGTGGCCCGGTCCGATCAATAAGCTTCCATTTCAAGTCGACAATGACCACCCTTTCATGGTCGGTCATAGCGTCTGGGACGAGCTGCAATACTCTCGTTGGCCCTAGCCCAACGATTCTGTCGAAAGCAAAATGGCCCCTCGGCTGCACAACCATCGGGAATGGCTGGTGCTGCACCAGGAGCGAGGTAACTCCCATTTCCCAAAGACGGGAAGAGGAGGTCAAATGAGCGCCGACGCGAGCGTCGCCAATGAAAAGACCAAAAGCTGTGCCATCGATAATCAACTCTGCCAGGTCCAGGCTGGCAATATGGGCACCGCCAAGCTGCATTCGTCTGGCCGTCGATCGATCGGTACGTCGCAGCGTTCTGGGCGGATTCATCTTTAGCGAACCCAGCAAAACAAGTGCGGAGGCCCGGAGATCTTCACGCCCGGTCCCTGCGACCAAGCGGAGTGCTTCAGCCAGTACGCGGTTAAACGAATTGTCTAGAGACAGTTCTGAGTAACGGGACGAGAAATTAGTTGGTGTGGTGATTTGGACAAGAGACTGACGAGGGAAGTCAAGTGAGCCTCGAAGAGTCAGACCCACTTCACGGTTCTCTCGGTAAGTCCTTACGGTGCGCCTTCGAAGCGCTGTCCTTACGACATTGAGAAAAAGCCTGTAAATATGGTCGCTGAGGGCGAGCTCCGGCCGGACGGCGGTTAGCCCACCAACGTGGAGAGGAAGTCCGAGACTCCGAGCGGCCAGCATCACTAGATTTGTCTCAACAGACGACTTGATGTCTGGGCTCAACGAATTCCAACCTTTTGGCACGATGGCTAACTCGAGTTCGCCTGCGCGGACAATGCCCAACCAATTCTGAGGACTGACTGACGCGCGGCCCCATCGAAACAGCGGCTTAGCACCGACACGGGCGGCAACTTTTTCGAGGGAGACGGCTTCGTCGACCGACATCCCACCTTCCTTGGCGCCCAGCGATATTTCCTCCCATTCCTCAACGGTAAAGCGCTTGATGATTCCCTCCAATCAAACTAAGCGGCGCAAGCAAGTCGTTAGGCTGCCGCGTAGATCTTTATCAATGCCCGTGCTGCGGCCTGGCTATCGCCAGGCCCTGGTGGATCGAGACGCCAGTCCCAGAATTCCCTCCGCAACCGAAGCTGGTACGCGGGTTTCCCGGCTGGGCCGGTTATGTGTTGAACTGCTGCCTGAGCGGCCGCGACCGAACCAAACACCGGTTCCAGGGTCGACTCACCGCCGATGTCTACGTCAAATATGCGCTCAGCCGGCGAGGCGGATGGAAGCTCACCAAGTACGAGCAGGAGACCTTCGTCATCTCCGTAGAAGTACTCCTCAAGCAGCGGAATGACCTGCGTTGCAAATGCCCGGATCACGTTTCCGTTCGAAGACAAGCCGAGGAAGTACGAGTGACCGATTTCGAAATCAGCTCCTAATAGAGCGCTGACCCGCCTATTAACCGAACGTAAAAGGCTCGGCAGGTCAATTGCGTATGAAGCATCTTTGGTCGCCGTCAGCATGGTCGGCTCAGCGCTCATCCGAACAAACTCGAAGCGACGCCTTAAGGCCACGTCGACTAACGCCAAATTCCGGTCGGCCGAGTTCATGGTCCCGAGGATATGCAGGTTCGCGGGAACGAACTCGTTCAGACTGGTTTCTGCATACCGAACCTGAAAAGGCACGGGGAATAGGGACCCCAACCGTTTGTCGGCTTCAATTGCGGCGATCAGCGGGCCTAGCACTTGGCTTATGTCTGCACGGTTAATCTCATCGATTACGAGCACATGCGGGTCCCGCGATGACAGGGCTTGCCTAATTATCCTGAGAATCGGCCCTTGCCAGTATTGATAGTCAACCTTGGCATCACCGCCCCCAGTTGGCGATGTCAGGCGCGGCCGAATTGCTTCCACGACCGTCTCGTATTGATCGCCTGGGCTGAATGTGATGAATTCCACCTGCGTGCCAAGACCCCAAAAATGTTCGAAAGTCTCTGCTAGGCGCTCCTCCTCGGTGCCGGCGCTAGGAGACCACCCTGGGTCCGCTATCGCAACGGCCGCTTGAACCGCGGCGACCGTCTTTCCGGTTCCCGGTGGCCCAACGTAAATCCGCATAACTGGAAGCGGCAAGTTCCGCGTCCGCAGCATCGCTGCCTGGACGACCCGTTTTCCGGCCAAGGCATCGTTACGCAGCCGTTCGAACTGCTTGAGATCGGACCAGTAATACATCCGCTAGCTCACCATTAGGCTTAGTAGCTTTTCAAACTGAGCCACCAGCTGCTTCAATTGCTCGTCCGAGGTCTGGTCAGGAATACTTCTGATGGTTATCCAGGTTGCCAACATCTTCTTTACTGTGGTCGTCCGGGCGAGCCGGATGGGGACGTCACCAGCCCACTGGACGCCGCCGATCTCTTGATTGGGGCGCGTAAGACCCGGCCCATCCCAGTCGGCGGCCTGGACGGGGCGGCCAATCGAAGAGAGGTCAATTTGACTACCGGACTCCTTAAGTTGCTCCGCAAGAAGTTCGAAGAGGAAGTTCGAGACTTCGGCCAATTTGCTTTGAGCAGGTGTGCCTTGATAGTGGTGAGCCAACCCAATTACAAAAACCTTTGGCGGAGGAAGGCTCACAAAGGCTAGTCGCCAGCCCGCATTTTCGCGAACCGGCTCCTCCCCGAACACTTTTCGGCTAGTTATGGTGAGAGCGAGGTAGTGAATCTCTCCTAACCATTCGTTAAACGCGGCCCGACCCGGACCGTTTTCAAAGAAGGCGCGATCCGGAACGTGTAGCTCGTTTTCCCAGATGTTGTTTTTGCTCTGTTCAGACCAGAGTGCGACTGTCTCGTCGAGAACCCAAGCAGACTTTGGGAAGTACAGACCGGCAATTCCGGAAAGCGACTTGAGCGCCCCTTCGGCCTGGGTTTGATTAGCTGAAATGATGTCGCTGGCGACCAATAGTGGGTAGTTTAAGCCAGGGCCGGTAGTCCTAATTGCGTTGAGCGCAACCTTATCGGTTGGCTCACCGGCGCCTGGCCCGTAAGCAACTCCTCAACGGCATAGGCTAAGCATTGCCCTAGTAGCGGTGGGACAGCATTTCCTACCTGGGAGCAGCGGGCGACGTCGAGTCGCCGGCGAGGACCGTTGATAGTGTAGCGACCCCTAAATACGAAATTGTCAGGAAAAGATTGAAGTCGCGCCATCTCTCTGACGGTGATATTCCGGGGATGACGAAAATGGATAAATTCGTCTGGATGTGTCGTAATTGTGGAAACGGGGGAATCCGGATCGATCAACACCTTCTTGTCCTTCTTGGTTCCAAGACTTTGCATGAATTGCTTTGACAAGCGACCTGGCGGCTGTGTCGCGTGTGCACGCGTATACCACGAGATTATCCGCGGCCCGTGGACACTGAACCGATGCGAGTCTGGAATCTGAGTCCTATCAATCCCTCGGGCCATCAGTTTTGCGTATGTTGAGCTCACCTCACTACGGTACGTCCCAGACACGTACTTCGGCGAGTCGGGACAAGGCACGCGATGCTCACCATCCAAGTCTTCAAGCGCGTCTCTCGCTGTGACCGGGGTCTCGAGCGCGGTTTCGTCCAAAATCCTAACCCGCGCGCGATCGATGGCAGAAGAAACAGCACCCCGGAAATCGCTTACCGCGCCTCTTACTCCAATGATCACCAATCGGCGCCGATGTTGTGGTACGCCAATCGAACTCGCGTCGACCGTAGTCGAGACGGCCGAGTATCCGATTTGGTCGAGTCGTTCGAGTACATCCTCGGCAGCAGATCGTGAGAACTGGCCTGGCTTCGATTGAAACCGCCTTGCCATCCCTTCAACGTTCTCGATAAGGACACAGCGCGGCCGGACGATCGCCACCGTTTCCAGCAGGCGTTGGACTAGTAAATTGCGAATATCGGCACCGTTTCGGGCGCCCCCTACCGAAAATCCCTGGCACGGCGGTCCGCCGGCGACGAGGTCGCTTTCTACGCCTTCGAGTGCAGAGCGCAAATCAGTGTCAGCAAGCACATCGTTAATGTCCATCGGTTTCTTTTGCAGCCAGCTCGGCCACAACTCAAAATCGGGGTAGGGGGCATCCTCAACTAGAAAGTTCGCCCGAAACGTTTCAAAGGCCATAGGATCTTTCTCAATGGCAAATAGTCCTGCCCAACCTGCGTTGTGAAACCCGAGGGCAAGGCCGCCACAACCGGCAAAGAGGTCGATGTACGTGCGGCTTGTCGTCACGCGAAGACGCTCATCGCTAGCATGTTTGCTTAATGGCAGCAATTAATGAGGCGAACCGCGGCCGCATAATGGCCGCGATTCGCGCCCGGAATACGACTCCCGAGCTCCTGGTTAGAAAGCTCCTTCGTAGCCGCGGTTGGGTCGGCTACCGGTGCCACCCGGCCGGATTGCCGGGCAAGCCCGACGTCGTTTTCTCTCGGTGGAAAATAGCGATCTTTGTTGACGGCGCCTTCTGGCATGGCCATCCCCTCTATGTTCGTGAACATGCCAGCGCGTACTGGCGCCAGAAGATCCGTCGGAACGCCGAGCGGGACCGGATGAATCGGGAGGATCTCAGAAGCCTTGGATGGAAAACCATCCGATTTTGGGACTTCGAAGTGGAAGCGGACCCCCTCGCATGTCTGCGGAAAATCGAGGCCGCGCTAGATGCTGCTGCCGCACAAACCATCCCCCCGTCGAATGCACTGCCACCCACATCCAGGCAGTAGTGTACAAGATATGGTAGCCGCTGTCCACATAATCCACAACCTGTGGAAAACCGGCCACAACCCAGTTTGAGCACGGTCAGGGAGTGCCAAGCGCCTAGGTGAGTTCGACCAGGCGGCAGAGGGCGCTGGCAAGTTGCATCTGGTCAGGCGTCCTGCATCGTGCTTTTAGGAGCTCGGGGCTGCAGATTAGGATCATTAGGCCCTGAGCTCGGGACGCAGCGACATTCAGGCGGTTGAGGCTAAAGAGGAAATCCATCCCGCGAGGGGCATCGTCGACTGAGGAGGTCGCCATTGAGTAGATAACGACCGGGGCTTCCTGGCCCTGAAACTTATCGACAGTTCCCACCCTCGCCTTTTCCGGGAGGGTTTCGATCAAGCGGCGGACCTGGGCGTTGTAGGGTGCGACCACAAGGATGTCATCAACGGCGATGGGCCGTATCTTGCCGCCGCGATCGGTCCAGGGCAGGCCGACCAGAGCCCCGAATGTGTCGTTGACCCGGTCGGCCTCTTCGGGCGAGACAGTTCGGTTGCCAGAATGTTCAACAGGGATATAACGGAGACCGACTCCGCCGCTACCGTTGCTGGTCGCGAGATCCTGGCGCTTCGTTGACTGGTCGGGTTCGAGCTTTCCATCGTAGAAAGCCTCCGAGATGAAGGCGCACACCGCCGGGTGCAGACGGTAGGAGGTCTCGAGGAAGAGGCCGTAGTCTGCCGGCATGGTGGGTTTGTCCTGGATAACGTGATCCAGCACCGAAAGGTTGACGCCCGGTGGGTGAATGCCATGGCTGGGCTGACTGAGCTGGTTCGGGTCCCCCAGAAAAATGAAGTTGCGCGTCACGCCGGCCATCGCGAGAACGTTCGCCAGCGCCATCTGGCCAACTTCGTCCACGACCAGGTAATCGAGCCCCGCGGGGAAGGTCGGTCGAGCGAATAGCCATGAGGTTCCCGCCACAATGTCGATATCGCCATCGCTAAGTGCCATCTCTACCGTCGAGGCGCTGCCGGTGCATTGGACCTCTTCGGACTTGCAGCGGTCGCGCTCGTCGGCTTTCTGCATCGCCCGGACGGACTGGCCGCGGAGCTTCGCCTCCCCCAACAGCTTGTCGAGCAGGTTGCCGATGACCTTGTGGCTGTTGGCGGTTATTCCGATCCGGTTGCCGCCCTTGACCAGCTCCAGGATGATCTCGGCGCCAATGGTCGTCTTCCCGGATCCGGGTGGGCCCTGGATGGCAAGGTAGGTGTCATCGAGGCGAGGCGCAAGAAACACGGCGACGTCTCGTGCCCGTTCGCCCGCCTGAACGAGTGGCGCTCCTTCGATCACACCCTCGATGCGGGGCGGCTCGAGGCAAAGGAGATCGCGGGCGGCCCGAAACTGTCCGGCACCGCTAAAGCCGTGACCCACGACATGCTGGCCAAGCCGGAGAAGCGCGTCCCGCTGGTCGTTGGTCGGGATCGGACTTGCTGGGATCAGGGACGTTGGGTGCGGCACAGCGACGTGGATACCGCGGCTGAGTTCGATCCAACCGGCGATGCCGTCAAGGTCGACGACCGTCCCGGCCTGCTCCAAGCGCCGCGGGTCATGTGGCTTGTCGCCAATCCCGACCTTGTACTCCTGGGTCGCGTCGAAGTAATAGCGGAAGATGTTCGACTGCTTCTCCTGGCGAACCTCGCCGCGGAACTCGAGGCCACCGATCGATTCAGAATCGGCCATCAGTTGCTCGTCCGTTAGTTTGCCCCGTTCGAAATAGGTCCACCACTCTGACTTCGACTCCCGTCGGTGCCAGTTGAGGCTGTGCCCCAGGAGGTACCGCGCCTGCTGCTCTGGTGACCGCATGCCTTCGTCCTCGGGCACGCCGGCGAGCAGTTTGTCAAGGACGACAGCGGTGCGCTGATCGATATCGCGGAGGTTCTCGCTTGGCTCTGCCTTGTCGGGTCCGGGCCGGGGGATGTCGCCATACTTCGTGATCGCCTCCAGTCGCCGGGCTTCCAGCCAGTCGCGCAGCTGCGCCGTCGAGAGGCAATCGTCGGCGTTGTAGGCGAGGATCTCGTCGAGCTTGACCTGGTTGCGCGAGTCGAGCCAATCCTCGTAGGCAACGATGCTGGCCGCGGCGTCCACGATCTCGGTGGTGCGCTTGCCGCGGTAAAGCGATTCCAGCTCCTTGAGGGAATAGGACTCGGTCCCAACCTGGACGGACTGCCGGACCACCCGGTAGAGGTCGACCAGGACGCGCCCACGCAGCAATCGGTCGACCTCCTGCTCGCGCGTCGCATACGTGCTCGCCAGCCACTTGACGGCGTTGGGCTCGTAAGCGGCGTAGTGATAGATGTGGAGGTCGGGATGGCGGTTGACCCGCTCGATGAGGAAGTCCATTACTTTCTCGAAGGCGCGCTTCTCCGCCTGAGTGTCATGCGCCCAAAAGGCATGATGGTTGGGCCTCCCCTCCACCATCTCGGTGATGCCGAAGAGGTACTCGAGGCCGTCGTCGCCGACAAACGGATCGCCCTCCATATCGAAGAACAGGTCGGCAGGCGTCGGCTCCGGAAGAGCCTGAAACCCGAGATGCTCACCGAGCGGAGCCAGGACCTCGAAGGTCAGCTCGCCAGCCTCTTTCCGCTGGATTTGCAGCTTGGCTTGCTGGTGCAGGCGGGCGAACGCCTCCTTGTTGATCCCCTGAACTGGGTCTGACGGGCTACCGGCCAGGGCCGCCATCGTCGAGATGCCGGCCAATTGCAGGCGTCGGGTCTGGTCGCGGCGCATCCCGGCCACGAGGCAAAGGTGATCATCCCGCCGCCGGCGAAGCTCGCAGACGTCAATCCATCGGCAGATACGGCAGTGGTCGACGGGATCGGGATAGGTCTGGACGCCCCGACCCTGCGCTCCTCCAGAAGCCGAGGGAAAAACCACGTCCTCGAAGCGGCGCTTGACACTTCGGTAGTACGCGCCGTAGTCCTTGAAGCGGAGCTCTTCCTCGGTGTTGTTGCCAAGGATGAGGCTGAGGTGCTCCGGCTCGACGCCCTGGATGGCGGCCAGCTGCTCGGAGTAGACGCAGCACTGGAGGACGGCGGCCGCCTTGGCCTTCCGCGCTAGCTTGGCATCGGATACCTCGTAGCTGTAGTCGCCCAGCTTGCTTGGGCGGTCAACCCGGATAAGGAAGTCGGGGTGGCAACGCCAGCGGCCGTCGAAGAAGGTGCCCTGATAGATGATGTCGGCGCCGGCATGCATGGCGGCGACCGTGTCGGTGTGTGCCTTCTCCAGGTTGGCGATCGTGCCGTCGGGAAACGGGAACTCGACGATCTTTCGGCCGGTCGCCTTGAATCGGCCTAGATACCTGCCTTCGTGCTCGAGCCCCCGGCGGCTAAGCATGTCGAGCATCGGATCGTCTCGTTCGGGTCGGGCGATCTCGCCGCGTGCGGCGCTGAGCTCCTGCTGTGTCAGGTGCTCGCACTCGAGAAAGCCCGTCAGATCGGACGGACTTACGATCAGGCGGCCTTCGAGAAACTGCATTTGGCCCTTCGACTCCAAGGGTCACTTTAGGGCCAGCCTGCGACAGCTGTCTGTCGCGATCCTGGTCGACAGGGTTAACCAAGAAGCGCGCCAAAGCGCCCCTGCTTAGCTGTCCAGAGGCGACCAGTTCACGCGCGGTCCCAGATTCGTCAAAATGGGTCGTGTGGCGGAGAAAACGGATGCTGGCCTGGATCCCGAAGAGGATCCCCATCCGGAGTTAAAGCCGGGTAACGCACCAAGTGACTCGGGCAACCGATCGCACGTTGGCAAGATCGCCCGCGTCCAACTTCGCGACGTCTGGAAGAACGAAGCATCTGGGTTTACGGCGTGGCTTGAGAGAAACGTGGACGTCATCAATGAAGTTACCGGACTATCCCTAATCAACGTGAACCGAGAGCAGGCTGTCGGAGACTTCAATGTCGATCTGACTGCCGAGGAGTCCGGTAGCGATCGGATCGCCATTATCGAAAATCAGCTTGAACCGTCTGATCACGATCATCTCGGTAAGCTCTTGACCTACGTGTCGGGAGTCGATCGTGCCAAAGTGGCAATTTGGATCGTAAAGCGACCTCGATCCGAGCATATCAAGGCAATTACTTGGCTCAATGAGTCCCTACAAGGAGCGGCGGAATTCTACTTGTTGCAAGTGGAAGCCATAAAAATAGGTGATTCGCACCCTGCTCCGTTGCTAACGAAGATAGTTGGACCGGACGAAAGCACACGACAGGTTGGTGCGTCCAAGAAGGAACTGTCGGAACGGGCACAGCTTCGTCGGAAGTTTTGGACAGGTTTACTGACTCGCGCCAAACAAGAGACGAGCTTGCATTCGGCGAGAAGCCCTACGACAGAAAACTGGATATCAGGGGGCTCGGGGCTTAGTGGGTTGGAATTCACTTACGTGATCTACCCGCATGGGGGGCGCGCGGAGCTCTACATCGATCGGGGCTCGGCCCAAGACAACGATCGGATCTTTCGCTATCTAATTGCGGAGCGCACAGAGATCGAGCGTGCCGTCGGTTCATCGCTTGAATGGGAACCGCTGGAATCTCGGCGTGCCTGCCGAGTGTCGCGCCGGGTTGAACAGGGAGGATATGAAGACCCTGAGCACGGCTGGCCTGATGCGCAAAAGGCCCTCGTGGCCGCAATGGTGTCCTTGGAGAAGGGTTTCCGTCCGTACATAGAGAAGGTCAGAAAGCTAAGCTAGCGGGCTCGCTTCCGAGCGGAAACTCGCATCGGTTGGCGAGATCGTCCCTGTCTTCTTCCTCAGCCAGGCCTATCTCCGGCTTCCTCACGACGGAGATCGTCTAGGCAGGGTGTGACAGCTGTCTCTCGTACGCCGAAAGGAGGTTAGGCCGCTCGACGCAGTTGCCCGGCAGCCGAAGGGCGGTAGGCGGATACGTCGACCTGGCCGATGCAATTCTGAGAGCCTGTTCGCTTTCCAGCAATGTGCCAGATGCCTGGCAACAGGTTGACCTCCGTCAGTTCGCTGACGCGGAGGCAGCGCCAATTCTCAGGTGATCCGTCAGGTCGGAGAGGTTGGTGGCTCGTTCCGTCGAATTGATATCCGAGCACGTGTGCCTCACCCACCTTGGTTCCGAGAAGGACAGGACTGAAAATTCTCAGGTGGCCCTGGTACTGCGCGCTGATGCTGTCGCGCTCGAGTACGGCATTTCGGATCAGGCGATACTTGGATTTGGGTTTAGCTGCAGCGGCCCGTATGGTTGCGGTGCCTCGAGGCGTGGCGTGGCCAAGCAGCATCGCACCTGCGGGCAAGTGTGGCTGGAGCCTGTTGGCCATGAGTCCCGACTTGTCGACAATCTCCAGGAGACGAGGGCCGAGGTCTTTCGGCGCCACTCGAAATGGATACCAGCGGTCGCGAGAATCTGGCGATAGACTCGCCATAAATAGAAAGTAGATCCTGCCATTCCTCTTTGCCGCCCGGCCCATTACGTGAAAGATATGGGCGGGAACAAGAAAGCACGGGTCCTGCAGCCGCAGTTCGCTCTCGTCCCAGAGAGCGAAGAAATACCACAGGCGGGGGTCGGTCTGCACCCGCTCGTGAGCGATAGAGAACCTTGACCCGATATACAAGGCTCGACCTCCGGTACCGCTGTGGAACGTCTCGAAGCTCACCTTTTCCTGAATGCCTATCGCTAGCGCCGGCTTCAAGTGCCGCCGGACCTCCGCATCACGCCCTTCGTTATCTGCCGCTGGCGAATACACCTCAACTTCGCCTTTACCCGTTGCGATGGCGGTAGCCAGAAAAGCAAATTGACCAATGGCGCCCTTCTGCGAGGTGGACAGTGGCATGGAGGTTGTAACTCGGCCACGCCGAGTTCATTTCGCCGCCGGTTGCTCTCCCCCATAGCCTGATGTAGGGCTGTTGAGCTCAACCCTGGCGCGTTTGTCCTGAAGGGCCGCATAGCGACGAACATCTGACGCCTTGAATCGGCCCGAGGGCGACGCGACGGCAACCTCGCAGAAGACGTGCGGATACCGCCAGAGCGCGGTGTACCTTTGGAGGCGGCCGCCATCGAGCGTGCCCCTGAAATAGTGGCTCTCCTCGCCGAGCGGAGGACCATCGAATTCCTCATTGCCGGTTTCCCTCAAGGCCTGCATGGCTCCGAGAAGGTAATCGGGCGGGGCGTCCTCGCTGCTGGCGACGGCCGCGTGGCTGATGATCACAGGCCCGGGCGACTCAGGCCGGAACATGGCGCTGTAGCTGCTGGTCGAGCTATCGCTCGTGTTCGGAAGTGGCCCACATGACGATTGCACCGGAAAGAGATCATCGGGAACGTCCCAGGGACCAAGCACCATCTCTGCGGCCGGCATTGTTGGACCCTGCGAACCCGCCCGCTTATCGAGGGCCCTCCGGATATGCTTCGGTACCGCACCACCAAGCCCGTCCGCGTCGGTTGCGTAAAGCTCCCACTCACCGATGGTCGGCAATTCGGACCGGGAACGTTTAATTGGCGCCATCCAGGACTCGAAACGGCCCTTTTCAGCTACTTGAAGGAGAAGCCGTTCCGTCCGTTTTGGGTCGTCAACAGGCCGGTCATCATATTTCGGATTAGTGCTCGCCCACGCTGATGTGCGAAAGGCGATCCGTTGGAGGCTGCGGTTCGCGACCAGGTCAGGCAAAGCGCCGCCCAACCAATGGACATGCCCGCGGTCCTTCTTGAGGTAGATCGGCGGGACCGCGACGACATGAAAGGCGCCGTAGTCGTCCAGACCAAGTAGAACCTGGAATTCGTCGTCGTGCGGCTCCTCCCAGCGCCGGGTAGCCTGGAGGCTCCGATCCAAGGCCCAGCGCCGAAAGTCTTCGAAGGTCATGGCCGCCGGAATTGTACTTCGGTATCCGTCAGCCCGTTATCGCCCCGGCAGCGGCCTCGGCGATCTCCTGATCCTGGGCGCTGCTCCCACCCGAGACGGCGACGGCGCCGATCAGCTGGCCGTTAAGACGAATTGGCACCCCGCCCGCTATCGCGATGATGCCGTCGATGCCGATCATGCCGTGGAAAAGCTCCGGCTCCTCGCCCATCTCCGACTTGAGGATCGATCCGAACTCCTGCGTGGACATCCCGGTCATCGCGACGGTGTGGACCTTACGGCGGGCCGTTTCCCCGGAGAGCATCGAGGCTCCGTCCATTCGGGCAAAGGCTTTGAGATCGCCGGCGCGGCCGGCCACCGCTACGGATACGCGCAGATTCATGCTCTTCGCCGACGCGAGAGCCGCCGCCACCACGCGCTGGGCGCCTTCAAGGCTGATCGTCCGTTCGTCGAGGGCGTCAGCCATGCGTGACCATCCTATGCAAGTTCACGGGAGAGCCCGTCCGACGGACGAACCGGCCAAAGCCTGGTGCGGCGACGGGTCTGCCATCGACCGCCACGGTGATTCCCCGGACGATGGTTCTGACGACGCGCCCATGAACGCGCCTTCTCTGGTAAGGCGTCCACCCCGCGCTACCAACCATCTGCTTCGCATCGAGAACGTTGGCCTTGCCGGTGTCAACAAGGGTCACGTCGCCGTCGGCACCGGGTCGGAGAAAACCCTTGCCCGTCGCCAGGCCGAAGAGTCTCGCCGGATGCTCGCAGACCAACGCAACGAGCCGCTCGAGTTTCAGCACTCCCTGACTTACGAGGTCCAGCAGCAGCGGCAGCATCGTCTCGATCCCGGGTAAGCCGTGCACCGAGGTGAAGGCGGTCCGGTCGCCCCCAGGCGCCGAGCAATGGTCCGACCCGACGACGCTAATCTCGTTGGCGAGTTGGCTGCGTAGCCGATCCCGATGAGCATGATCGCGGACCGGCGGCGCCGAAGTGGACCACGCGTTGTCCGCCAACAGCTCGGCCTGGGTCAGGGTCAGGTAGTGGGGACAGGTTTCCGCGTAGACGGCAGCGCCGCCGGCCTGAGCCGCCGCGATCTCCGCCGCGGCTTCGGGAAGACTGATATGAGCAAAGTACGTCCGAGCGCCGGTCTCGAGAGCGACCTCGAGGACAGCGCTCACTGCAGCCCTCTCAGCGGCTGGACTCCGCCACTCGAAGAAGGCCTCGAGGTCATCGCGGCCCTCCGCCTCGAAGCGGGTCCGCGCTTTATCCAAGATCCCCTGGTCCTCGGCATGCACCAGGGCAATGGCGTCAAGGGCCCTTATTCGAAGGAGCAAGTCGCGTCGATCGCGCGAATCCAGGAACGGCTCCAGCGCCGAGCCGCTTTCGCAGGTAAAGAACTTGAAGCCAGCGGCGCCAGCGGCCCAGAGCTCGTCCATGGCCTCAAGCCGGCCTGGATTGACGCCCGCATAGAGCGCGAAGTCGACCAATGCCGTGCGCTCGCCCAACTCGACCTTGTCTCGAAAGACCCTCGCATCGAGAACCTCGGGCCGCGTCAGCGGGTGGTCGATGATGGTTGTGATCCCGCCGGCGGCCGCCGAGGTAGTCACGTCCTGAAAATCGGGTGGGCTTAAGAAGCCGGGTTCCCACTGATGCGTGTGCGCGTCGATCACCCCGGGCAGGATATGGAGGCCATGCGCGTCGATCACCTCTTCCCCATCCGGCTTCAGATCGCTGCCGATTTCCGCCACGACGCCCGACCGGATCCGGACGTCCGCTGGCGTAATTCCGGTGCCGCTGACGACCTGCCCGCCGTGAATCAGCAGCGAGCCACTCATCGCAGGCCCCCACCCTGCCCTCCCCCGCGAGCGGGGGAGGGACCTTGTGCGCGCCCTGCCCTGCCAGCGGGGGTGGGGACCAGTACGCGGACGAGCACGTCGGTTGGGTTTCCGCCGGCGGTCTGCGTGATGTCCTGGGGGCAAGCCGAGAGCGCGATGATGGCGGGCATCTCGGCACGCAGCAGGATGTAGTCACCGGCTTTGGTCTCGGGTGCCCGGATCTCGAACGTTCCGTCCGGGTTCAGGTGGAAGTTGGTCCAGATGTTGAACGGCTGCGGGGTGGTGACCCAGCCATAGCCCGCCCGCTTCATCGCCAGCTCGAGATTCTCCTGGCAGGAGGCGTGCCAGCCCTTGTGGCCGAGCTCCTCATAGCGCCAGGGGTCGCAGGCCGCCGAAAGGAAGTCGTGGACCGGAACCGGGTCCTCGACCACCCGGATGATCGGCCGCCGGTGATTGCTGAAGAAGGCCTCGCCCGGACCGGGAAACATATGCATCAACCCGATTCGGGTATGCGGCGCGGACAGGTACTCGTTGAGGTCGTTCTGATGGAAGGCCCAGAAGTCGGCCGTCTGACGGCCCTCGACGTCGACCACCTCGATGTAGTCGCCGGCGTCGACGGTAAAGGCGAAGCCGGTCCGTGCCGGGATCAGGTGCCCCATCTTCGCCTCGAGTGTGTCGCGCACGCTCGTCGCTTTATCGATCATCCCGATACCAGCTGATAGCCCTTCAATCCCTTCTGCTCGGACAGCGTCAGGATCGCACCACGAAGGACGCCTTCGCTGTATTCGCTGCCCGGATTGATGCAGAGGGTCCGACCAATGCGGGCCTCGCCGCGCGATTCGTGGATGTGGCCGTGCAGCGCCAGCATCGGCTGGTAGCGTTCGACGGCGGTCCTCACCGCACTCGATCCCACGCCCGTGATGGCCGGGGCGCCGCCCTTGATGACCGGTCGGAGCCCGGCGTCGACCAGCACCGCCTGGTCGATCGGGGTGTCCTTCGGCGGAACGTGAAGGTTGAAGACGGCGCGCCCGGGGTCGGCGATCTTGTCCGCCTCGCGTTCGATCATTTGCAGGAGCTGGTCCTCGGGTAACTCACGCGGCGTGTCCCAGGGCGTCGGATTCGAGTACCCAACGCTGATCATGGCAAAGCCACCCGGCAGCTCGATCAGGCTTCCCTCCGGGTTGATCACACGCGGGGACGTCCGAAGCAGGTCGTCGACGAAAGGGTGGTCGTCGTTTCCCGGTGCCATGAAACACAAGACATCGCTTCCATCGAGCCGTTCCTCGGCGAGCCTGAGCCACCCCTCGACGGTTTCCGTGATCCGCTGTTTGAAGATGGCGTCGACCGCGGCGGGCGACTCCTCCAGCGCGCGAACGCCATCGACCGTGGTTTCGTAGGCGTAGTAGCCGGCATCGGCAATCAGCTTGTGCACGGCGGGCAGCTCCGTCTCGCCGAGCTCGCGGTAATGATCGAAGACGCGGGTGGACCACCGGCCGCCGCCATGATCGACGATCGGCACCAGCATCTTGCCGGTCATGTCGCCGCCCATGATGAGCACCTTGCAGTCGTAGAAGCGCGCCGCGTTCAGGAACTTCCGGAAGCACCGATCGGAGGCGTGGATGTCGGTGACGAAGAAGGCGCGGTAGTCAGCCACCGCCGATCTCCTCGGGCAGCTCGTACCAGGCCATCCGCCGGCCGACCGCCGCCCGCGCCTTCCACGACAGGGACTTGGGCGCATCGACCAGCGCCACCTGGATCTTGGCGAAGCGGCGGCCAACCAGGGCCGCGGCATCCGGCGGCAACGGCATAGCGCCCCCACCCTGCCCTCCCCCAGAGGGGGAGGGAACTTCGCGGGGCTGCCCTCCCCCAGAGGGGGAGGGAACTATGGATGGCATGAGCCGGGCGAGGTTATCCATGAAGGTGGTGTACCAGCCCCAATCGCGGCTGGTGACCTGCACCAAGCGGCCCAGGTCGATCAGGTCGCCGGGCCCACGCTCGACCTCGTGTGCGAGCAAGAGCGCCTGCGCATCGATGATGTCCTTGGTATTGATCTTGACCACCTGCAGCTTGGTCAGCAGCAGGTCCGCCGGCGTAAGCGTTTGCGGATGCAGACCCAGCCGATCATCGAGCTCGAGCGTGTGACACATACGGAAGGTGCCGATAAAAACGTCGACCTGGCGCTCGTTGCGCTCGTCATAGAAGAGCAGGCGACGGTCACCGTGGAGGTTGTTGAAGCCACGGTTCGGGACGTAGCCGAGCTCTTCGAGTAGATGCCTCAGGCCCCGATCCTGGCCCTTCTTCACCACCAGGTCGATGTCGCCGTAGCGCCGCTCGAGCGCGGGCGGCCATGGTCCATGCCGGTGCATGCCGACGGCGGTGCCACCCAGGAGGCGCACCAGCACGTTCGCTTCGCGCGCTCGCTCAAGTAGGCGCACCGCCTCCGATTGAACGTCGGCGAGAGGTACGGCGTCCTGGACCATAGCGACGACCTTATCCCTCAAGCCGGTTGGCCGCGCGTAGGGCGGTGAATCGTGTCGTAGTGTTCTTTGCGGTCTTGCGGGGCGGGCAGCGTATAGCTTCGCTTGCCTCGTAGCCGCGCCAGGTGATAAGCCAGCAGGCTCAGTGGAAGCGCGGTCAGCAGCGGGGAGAACTCCTCCGGGAGGCCAGCTGGGAGCGGGATCACGTTCTGGTTACCGGATGCCGGCTCGTCACTGATGAGCGTGACGTCGGCATTGATGAGGGCCAGCTCGCTGAGGATCTCCCCCACTCGATCGGTGGCCACGCCGCGCGGGGCCACCACGATCACGGGCTCGCGGTCCCCACTGATGAAGTACTCGCCGTGGGCCCACTCCTCGACGTTGGTGGCTGCGCCACGCATCTGCGGACCTTCATACAGCTTGGCCGCCCCGAATCGGGCGTTTGCTTCGTTGGGCCCAGCTCCGATGAAGGTTATGGCCGCCCGGTTCTTGAGCCGCTCGGCAAGCCGCGCCGCCGGCGCCTCGGATGCAGCAAGGGTCTGGGCGGCGAGCGCCGGTGCTCGTTCGAGCGCCTGGCGAGCCTTCGCCGTATCCCTACCCCGGGTGGCTCCCCACTGAAGGGCCAGGTCGTAAAGGGCGACCAGCATCGCGAGAAACGAAATGGTTCCCGGCGTCGAGCCGAGGCTGGGCACGTTCATCGAGATGACATCGGTCGCGTGTTTTGCCAGAGGAGACGATGCGTGGCCGGTGAGAGCGATGACGCGATGGCCAAATTCACGCGCCTGCGCCGCGGCCTCGATCGTCCGACCGACTTCGCCGGAGTAAGAAATACAAAGCACGGCGCTGTCAGGAGGCAGGTAGCGCACCCGATAACGGGACATGTCGAGGGCGTGGACGGCCTCGGCCCCGATGCCTGTGTGCTTCAAGAACGCCAGCGTGGCGGCCGCCCCGGCGAACGCCGAGTCGCCACAACCCACCATATATAGGTTGTTGATGTCGCCCTGCACGAGTGAGAAGGCGAGCCGCTGGAGAGGTTTGTCGAGCGCAGCCAGTTGGTCAGCGACGACCTTTGGGGCGAGGTGGATCTCCTCGAGCATCCATTTGATGTCGAAGCGATCGTCTGCGGGTGGCGTCGCCGGCGGGCCGAGCAGCCTGGCCGCCGCGTCGGCGGGTGTGACCCGGGTCAGCGCGAGCGAACCGACCCCTTCGGTGGCGAACGCCGCGGAGACGCTTCCTCGCCGCGCGGCCTCGAGCGGATCGAGGCCCTGAGCCAGTCCTGCCGCAAAGCCGCCGCAGAAAGCGTCGCCGGCGCCCGTCACGTCGACCACACGGGCGGGGGCCGCATCGAGCGCGACGACCGCCGACCGATCCTTGTCCCAGAGGAGCACGCCATCCTTGCCCAGCTTGGCCACGACGAGCGGCGTGCCCTTTTCCGGCCAGAGTTCCCGGATCGCCCGCGCTGGATCGTCGAACCCGACCAGGTCCACCAACTCCTCGCGGCTCGGGAGGAAGACATCGACCTTGGCGGCCAGGTGCAATAGCCGATCCCGATAGCCGCGGACGTAATCCTCGTGAGTGTCGAGCAAGATGCTGGCGCCCGGTGCCATTCGTCGCACCGACTCGACGATGCGCTCGGCCGCCTCGATCGGCATGGCGGCGACGTGCACTACGGGTGACGGCTGGCTCAGCCAGGACGCTGGAAGGTCTTCCGATTGGACGGCGATTTCAACGGGACGCGACGGTGGTGTCCGGTAGATCCAGGTGCGGCGGCCGTCCGTTTCGTAAATAACCCAGTTGCGAATTGTCGGGCCCGGGACGTCGACCACGCCATCGAGGCGGATGCCGAGCTTCTCGAGGTCAGTCAGCCTGTCGCGCGGGAAATCGTCGCCGCGGCGGGTCACGATGCCGACGTTCGGTTCCCACAGGCGAGCGCCGAGCGCCGCGTACAGACAGTCCCCGCCGATCGACGCCATGTGCGTTGTGCCATCTGGCAAAACGACGTCGTCGAGCGTCAGGTCACCGACCACGATGACGCGTGGGGTACTCACGGCCCCCACCCTACCCTCCCCCGCCAGCGGGGGAGGGGAAATTGAAGGGCCTCGGCCCCCACCCTGCCCTCCCCCGCGAGCGGGGGAGGGTGAAATTGATGGCCCTCGGCCCCCACCCTGACCCTCCCCCGTAAACGGGGGAGGGGAAATTGATCATTCGGGGGGCAGTTCTTTGTAGGCGAGCGATAGGTTGACCCCGCGTTGCCGGTTGAGGTAGTAGGCGACGGCGTACCAGATGATCCCGAGGATCGGCACGCCGATCATGAACTCCAGCGAGAGCTGGCGGGTCACGGCAAAGGTGGCATTGACGACCGAGTTGAAGAGGAATTCGTACAGGAACCCGCCCAGCACGAGAACGCCGCCGATGCCGGCGAGCGTCACCGTCGGGATACCGAACAGGCGGCGGCTGCCCGCCGATTGCCAGACCGCCTTGAGCCGGTATGGGAACACGATGCCGGCGATCGACACCAGGATGAAGGCCGCGATCTGCGCGAGCAGGGCACCGAGAAGGCTGGCCTGGGAGTTCACGACGAGCGCGATCAGGGCGATTTCACCCGTGATGGTCGAAAGGACGATGCCGTTGACGGGCGTATGGAAGCGCTCGCTGACGTCGCCCAGTCGCTTGGGGACGGTCCGGTCCAGCGCCCAGGCGAGCATGTAACGGGTGGCCTGCAGCTCGGAGAGCGGCGTACCAAGCAGCGCCCAGAAGACGAAGCCGATGCCGATGATCAGGAGGATCACGACGTTCTGGGTGAGCAGACTGACGATGAAATTGAAGCCCGGGGTGAGGGTGCCAGGAAGGCCCAGCTTCGCCGGAGCGTTGTTGGCCAGATAGCCAAGGCTGCCGATCCACTTTATATCGAGGGCGTTGGTGACCAGGATGACGAGCAGCGCCAGCACCGCGCCGTTGATCAGTACGCCGCCCACCATGGCGACCCGCTGCGAGCGAGCGGCGCGTTTGACCTCGCCGCCGATCTGCGCCGAACCCTGCGCATAGCCGACGACGAAAAACACCCAGGGCAGCATCAGCAGGGTCTGTCCGAAGTCGAAGCCGCCGCTGGGCTGGGTGTAGCCGGCCGCCGTTGCGGTCGGGATGACCTTGTCGAAGGCGAGGCCGCCGGCCTTGCCCGCAAAAGTGTTCCAGGCGGCGGGTATCTCGGACCCGCGGAAGATGATCAGTAATGCCGCGATCAGGATGCTGCCCCCGGCGAAGAGGAAGAACCACCGCTGCCAGCGCCAGTAACTACGGTTGCCAAAGAGCAGCAAGGCGCCGAACGCGATGTTGATCAGCGTGCCGAAGATCAGGACCCACCATTGCGTGGTGATGCCAAACAGGGAGAACGGACCGATCAACGCGTTGGCGCCGTTCATCCAGACCTGCTGGCCGGTGGCAACGGAGATCGTCGATAGGGCCGTCGGTACGGCGAATGTCAGGGCGAACCAGGCATTGAACCCGATCCAGAAGAAGATCAGCCATAATCCCTGACTCCATGACAGCAGCCAGCCGAGAAATGGATTCAGCGCGCGACTGACGAAGACGTAGTCGCCACCGGACCGTGGCATCGCCGCGGCAAACTCCGAGTAAACCCATAACAGGGTGAATGCCATCAGGAGCGTCCCGATGACAACCGCCGCCAGCATGTTGCCGTTCGGGAAATTCGCCGGCGCCTGCAGGAACAGAAAAACGGCACCGACCGCGACGTTCATGCCGAGCGTGTTCATGATCAGTGCATCGATGAGCGAGACCTCCCGGACGAGCCCGGTGGCCTTACGGAGAAAGACGCCGGTCGTACCGCCTTTGCCGATCGAAACTGCTGTGCTCATACCTCTCCCTTCTTCTTGCTCCCCCGTTATCCGGCGCCGATCAGATGAATGACCTTGTTCTGGCGATGAAAACTCTCGATCGTGAAGCGAAAGCGATCCGCTCGATAGATGACGCGCGAAAACTCGACGGCACGGTCGGCCGCGTCGTAGGTCGTGCCCTCGACCTGGAGTGCGGGCGTGCCAGGAATCAGGCCGAGCAGCTCGGCGTCCTCCTGGCAACGAATCACCTCGATGGTGCTGGTGGCTCGGGTGGGGATGACCCCATAGAGCTCTTCCATGGTCTGGTAGAGGGACCCCTGGGTAAGGTCGGCCTGCAGAATCTTGGGAAAGGCTCGAGGCGAGAGGTAGGCGTCCAGCAGCGCGGCAGGCTGGCCGTTGACCCAAGCCAACCGCCGGATCAGCAGGAGCTTCCGTTCGCGCGTGCGCAGCGCCTCGCCGATGGCCGCGTCGGCGGTGACCAGCCCGCGGAAGCGAATGTGGATGTCCGGGTCATGCCCTTTGGCTCGCAGGCTCTGGGTGAAGCTGGACAGGATCGCGATCTTCTCGTCGACCTTGGCTTCGTGGACGAACGTCCCGCGGCCGCGCGTCCGATCGAGGTAGCCCTCTTTGACCAGGTCGAGGATCGCCTGGCGAATCGGTGCCAGACTCACGCCTAACTGATGGGCGTACTCGCGCTCGCTCGGAAGCTTCTGTCCCTGGCGAAGGTCGCCACGCTCGATCCGGCGCAGCAGGTGCGCGCGAAACTGCGTGTGGATCGGGATTCCCGATGCCCGACTGATAACCGCCTGCTCTTCCCGCACCAGCGCCCTCTCGCCCTCTCCATGACCCTGCCTTGAAGCTCGACATCCCCCCGGATGTCCATAACATTATAAGTTTATTGGGGTCGGGGCAATGCTCCCCAACGGCCGCTACACCGAGCCCAGCGGTGGCGTAGAATTTCAGGCTCCGCGACGGGAAGAGCTCTGCTGTCGCGTTTTGCCCGACCAGTTCAACTAGAAGAGGAATCGGCGGTGTCGCAACCCGGGCGATCCAGTTCCGATGACCGCAAGAGCCGGGTGGTGCTGGCCGACGACGACGTCCTTCTCAGAGAGGGCCTCGCCAGCTTGCTCGAACGCGAGGGGATGGACGTCGTTGGTCGCGCCGGAACGGCTGGCGATCTATTGGGCCTCGTCCGAGAGCTCAAGCCCGATCTTGCCATCGTGGACGTCCGCATGCCACCCAGCCATTCGACGGAGGGCCTCGATGCGGCCGTCCGGATCCGAGAGGAGTTCCCCGACGTCGCGGTGCTGGTGTTGTCGGCCCACATGGACGCGGAGCAGGTCATGGATTTCGTCGCCAATGGACATGGCGTAGGTTACCTGCTCAAAAGCCGAGTGGTGGACATCGAGGCGTTCGTCGGATCCGTGCGACGAGTGCTGGCCGGCGGATCGGTCGTCGATCCGGCACTGGTGCAGGAACTCGTGGCGATGAGGCGGCGGCACGACCCCCTTGAGGGAGTGTCCGAGCGGGAGCGCGAAGTCCTGTCTCTAATGGCGGAAGGCTACTCGAACGCGGGCATCGCCGGTCGGATCTCGGTCTCAGAGGGGACGGTGGAAAAACACGTGCGCAGCATCATGATGAAGTTGAACCTCCCGGAAAGAGAAGACGACCACCGCCGCGTTCTTGCCGTCCTCACGTTCCTCGAGAGTCGGTGACGCGATGCGGAACAAGGTCCCAGGGCTCCGATTCAGAAGGGTGGATTGAGCGGAAGCGAGATCTCCAGGGTGGTCCCTCTCCCCGAGGGGCTGTCTAACGACATATCGCCGCCGAGCGTCCTCACCCGGTCCAGCAGACCCTCGAGGCCCGAACCTCGGCCGATGTCTGCGCCTCCAAGCCCGTCGTCGCGGATCCAGACGTCCAGCCTGTCGGCATTTACCATGACCCGCACATCCACCACAGTGGCGCGGGCGTGTTTGGCAGCGTTAGTCAGCGCCTCGGCCACCGCGTAGTACGCGGCGAGCTCGACCTGCTCGGCCAACCGGCCGTCGACAGCGACCTCGAGTGCGACAGGGAGCGCCGATCGGCGGGCCAGCGTCTTGAGTGCCGGGCGCAACCCGCCGTTGGCCAGAATCCCCGGATGGATGCCGCGGGCGATCTCGAGCAGATCTTCCATCACGCCAGCCAATCCGTTCGCGACGTCGTCCAACTCTTCAACCAGCCCCGGGATCTCGGCAGGAGCCGCCGCTTGGGCTGCCCGCAATTGCAGCGCCAACGACACCAGGCGCTGTTGGGCGCCGTCATGAAGATCCCTCTCGATACGACGCCGAGTGTCGTCCGCCGCGGCCACGATCCGCGCTCGTGATGCAGTTAGCTCGGCGTGGGCCTGGGCGTTCGCTATGGCGGTAGCCACCAACTCGGTGAACTCGGCCAGGCGGGCCTCGGTGTCGGCTGGAAGAGGCTCGGGCCGCGCCCAGACAACGGCGGCGACGCCCCACAACCCGCCATCGACGCTGATCGGGGCGCCGACCGCCGACCAGAACCCAAACTCGGTGGCAACCTCGGCCACCGGGCCGGTCGCGTCGCGGAAGTCGTCCATGCGCACCGGCCGGCCGGTGGTTCGCACCAGGGCGTGAATGTTGCGCCCGGTCGACGGCACGTGCCCGCCGACGGCGAACGGATGGACGAGATTGGGTTTGCTCCATGCCCCGACGATCTCCGCGCTGTCGTCCTGCTCATAGCGGCTGAGAACGGTGAAATCGACATCGAGGAGCCGCCCGATCTCGGCGGCGACGGCATCGAAGACCTCCTCGGGGGCGGCGGCGCGAGCGACGAGCGTCGCCACCTGGCGCAGCGCCGATTGCTCCTCGGCATTGTCCCGCAGCTCCACCTGTGCCTGCGCACTTGCGATCGCGGTCGCCACCAGTTCGGTGAACCCGGTCAGCCATTCTTCGGTATTGGCCGGCAGTTGCTCAGGTCGCTGAGCGGCCACACGGATTTGGCCCCACAGGCGCCCACCGATGTGGATCGGCACGGAGGTGCTGGCAGGAAGGGGGGTCTCGCCGTCGCTCTTGGTCCACTCGCCCACGACCATGGCCGCGCCATCGGGGCCGTACCGACTCATGACGGCAACGTCGGCGTCGAGCAGCCGGCCCGCTTCGGCTGCCACCGCCGCGAAGACTTCTTCCGGCGGCGCGCCTCGCGAGATCAAGCCCGCGACCTGCCGTAGCGTCGCCTGCTCGTCGGCGATCCTCTCGTTCCTCCGCCGTTCCTGGTCCAAAAGCCGGGTCCGAGAGACCGTGACGCCAGTCTGCTGGGCCAGGGTCTGGAGCAATGCCTGCTCATGCTGAGGTGGCGCCTGGCGTGCGCTGACGACCAGGCATCCCGAGGCGGCGCCCAAGCTAGTCGTGGGAAAGGCGCACAGCCAGCCATGTGTCGGCGACGACAGGAGTCCTCCTCGACCCCCGAGCAGCGTGAGCTGATTTTCGAGGCCGGTCGGGCGGCCGATGTGACCCCGTGGCGACGTCACCACTCGCCACTGCCCGTCGAGCCAGACCCCCTCGACCCGGCAGTCGCGTCCAAGCGACGGTACGGCGGAGACGGCCAAGTTCAAGATCTCCTCCTCGCTATTGGCGTCGACCATCACCATCGACAGCGCTTGCAATGCACTGAGTGACGAGAGCAGGTCCCGGACCGTGATGTCGCCCGCGAGGCCGGCGGGGGGCGGCGTCATCTTCGACTGGCGAGGAACTCGTCGGGCTCCAGGTAATACAAGTTCTCGAGCAGGGTGCCGCCAATCAAGACCTTGGGGTGGGTCTTCAGGATGTCCACCAGGATCTCGCCACCGTAATGCTCGAGGTCGTAGAGGCACATGATGACCTGGGGATAGCGCGAGACGAACCGGTTGAGTTTGGACTCGTAGGCGAGGAACTCAGGAAGGTTGGGCAGCTCCTCCAGCGTCCAGATCTTCTCGCCGGTGATGCGAACGAACGGGAAGCCCTCCTGGTGCAAGGTGGTGCTCACCGAGTCGTCCAAGAAGTCGAGCATCTCCTGGGCGGAGAACCGGCCCCGCCGAAGGTAGGTCTCTTTTGATGGGCGGATCACCAGCTGGTTCGCCTCGACCTTGGCGGGTACCTTGTCGTTGGCCAGGACTGCGGCGCGAACCGCGTCGATGCCCTCATCGACAAAGCAGTTGCATTTGTCACCGCGACGCAAGCCCTCAAGGACGAAGGGGACCACGATCGCGTCTCGCTCGGGGACGCCGCGAAAGAGCGCGCAGATGTGACTGCCGGGAGGGATCGACAGGCTGCCAATTCCGAGGTCGACGAACTCCTTCATGTGAACCCCCATGGTCGTGGGCCCAGTTTCGCACAGCGTTTAGGGGCCCCGCTACGGGTTCCCGACTCGCACGGTTCCGGCTAGCGGTAAGAGCCGGTGGCGGCTAGCCGGACCCATGGTTTGGCGCTGCCTTCGATGACGGATGGCCAGCACGCTTTCATGATCGAGGCACGGCATCCCGCACAAGAAAAGGAGGAACGTCATGACCGACAAAAGACTTGCACTGCGAGCGGTGCGCTGGCCAGTAGCCGTCGCCAGCATTGCCCTCGCGACGCTCGTAACCGTTTCGGCGTTTGCGGACGGACCGCGGAGCGGCTCTGGTCAAGCGCCTCGTGGCGCTGACCTGTCCAAGCCGACGATCGTCCTCGTCCACGGGGGGTGGGCCGACGGGTCGAGCTGGGACAAGGTAATCGCTAACCTCCAAGGCGAGGGCTATACCGTCGACGCGCCACCCAACCCATTACGAGGCCTCGCGAGCGACTCGGCCTACCTGGCGAGTTACCTGAGCACAATCTCCGGACCGATCGTCCTCGTGGGTCACTCCGTTGGCGGGATGATCATTAGCAACGCGGCCACGGGGAATCCGAACGTGAAGGCCCTCGTGTATATCGACGCGTTCGAGCCTGCAGCCGGTGAGACGGTCGCGCAACTCACCTTTTCGAGACCAGGTTCGTGTCTCTCCGGTGGCGGCGACCTGAACAACGTTTTCAACTTCAAGGTGGACCCGTCACAACCGTCAGGCGACTACGACGTCTATCTGAAGATTGCTCCAGGAACGAACTACCCCGGGTTCGATGCTTGCTTTGCCACCTTCGTGCCCGGTGGACACGCTGCGGTCCTCGGAGCGGTGCAGCGTCCAATCGCCCTCGGCTTTATCACGGCTCAGTCTGGGACGCCGGCGTGGACCAGCATCCCGTCTTGGGCGGTGATCGGCACTCAGGACCACGTCATTCCACCGGCCGAGCTGACCTTCATGGCGCAGCGAGCGAACTCGCACGTCACATACGTCGATGCAGGACACCTGTCGATGCTCACACAGGCGGAGGCCGTGGCAGGCGTCATCACTGAGGCGGCAATAGCCGCCGGTTAGGTCGA
>Ga0307477_10000299_pt1 | contig 61899 bp, 52 predicted proteins | sample atmos_gasesECM2C_FD_203316 | JGI IMG/M metagenome (GOLD analysis project Ga0307477, IMG submission 203316) | Hardwood forest soil microbial communities from Morgan-Monroe State Forest, Indiana, United States - atmos_gasesECM2C_515 | ecosystem: Environmental > Terrestrial > Soil > Temperate...
GCTGCGCGCGGGGGGGGGCCGGTCCGGCGGGGGGGGGGTGTCCCCCGCCCCCCCCCCCCCCGGGCCGCCGGGGGGCCCCACCCCCGCCCGGGGACCTCCGTCCTTCCCCTTCGGCTGACGATCCCTCCGGCCACTGTCATACAGGCGTGCAGCGGCGGCGCAGTCTGAGAGGTCACCAGACTCGCGCAGGTGTTGCCAGGAGAGCCTGGTGGCCGGAGAGCACCGTGGCCGGAGGGGAGGAGAGCCAGGGCCGCGGGGGGCGGATCTCCTCGCAGCCGACCTTTGGGCGAGGCGCCGCAGACCACCACCCCCCCGTCATCCACCACCCCAGCGCCTCGTCCAAAGGGAGGCGGAGAGGAGATCCGCCGCTCGCGGCCCGGATCGGAGGGAGATTCACCGTAGGCGTCCGGAGGCGTCCCGTAGGCTTACTGACTGATAGGATAAGGCCTCGATCCCCTCCAAGGGAGGCGCCATGGGACCGCAGGCTTTCGTGCTCGTCGTGCTGGTGGTGTTCGCGGCCATCTTCTTGCTGCGCCAGGTGCGCAGCATCCCGCAGGCCAATATCGCCGTGGTGACGGTCTTCGGCAAGTACAAGCGGGTCATGCGGGAAGGGCTCAACGTCAAGCTTCCCTGGGAGAAGATCGCCGACCGGCTGTCGTTGCAGAACCGCGCCTTGCAGATGGAGTTCCAGGCGATCACCCGCGATCAGGCCAACGTCAAGTTCTCGACCATGGTGGTCTACGCGGTCGCCAACGCCGACGACGACACGATCAAGCGCGCGGTGTTCAGCTTCGCGTCCTACCAGGAGTTCCAGCTCGCCTTGCAGCGCACCATCGACGGCTCGATCCGCCAGTTCGTGGCCACCACCCTGCAAGCCGACATCCTCGCCATGCGCGCCGAGATCGTCGACCACACCAAGCACACCCTCGACGAGGTGGTGTCGTCATGGGGGTACGTCGTGCGGGACATCCAGATCACCGACATGACCTTCGACAAGGAGATCATGGACTCCATGGCCCGCGTCGTGTCCTCGAAGAACCTGCTGGCCGCGGCCGCCAACGAAGGCGCCGCGCTGCTCGTCAAGCGCACCAAGGACGCCGAGGCCGAGGCAGCCTACAAGACGATCGGCGCCGAGGCGGAGAAGAAGGCGGCGGCGCTGCGCGGCGAGGGCCTGGCGCTGTTCCGCCGCAACATCGCCGAAGGAATGAAAGAGGCGGCCGCGAACCTCCGCCAGGCCGGCGTCGACGCCAACTTCCTCCTCTTCCTCGAATACACCGACGCCCTCAAGTACGTCGCCGACCACGCCCAGGGCAAGGTCGTCTTCATGGACAACGGCTCCGGGGCCCCGGTCAGAGTCGCGCAGCAGATCGCCGCCTTCGGCGTCGAAGCCGACCGCGTCGGCCCGCCACCCCAGGCGCCGGACACCGCAGCCGCTGCGTCGGCGCCAGGCCAGTAATCAGGCGCCGGAACGCGCACCGCCCGCCTCGAGGCAGACGGCCGGAGAGCCCTTGTGGCCGGAGGGGAGGAGGGCAGGGCCGCGGGCGGCGGATCTCCTCGCAGCCGACCTTTGGGCGAGGCGCCGCAATCCACCAGGCCCTCAACATCCACGACCCCAGCGCCTCGCCCAAAGGGAGGCGGAGAGGAGATCCGCCGCCCGCGGCCCGGGTCGGAGGGAGATTCCCCGTAGGCGGGCCCGGGCCAGCGGAGGGAGATTCCCCGAAGGCCCTTACCCCACCAGCCTGGCGAGGCCTTCGGCGATTGGCCGCAGGCGGTCCAGCGCGGCGGGCAGGTCGAGCAGCTCGACGGCCATGCCCACCAGGATCGCGCCGCTGCCCGGCTCGGGCTCGAAGCGCTGGACGACCCGGGCCGGCAGCTGGATCGGCGACGGCGACGGGCCGGGAGGATGGAGCTCGATCCGCACCAGCTCGCGGATCCTGCCGGGACGGCTGGTGGCGACGAAAAGGCCGCCGTTGACGATGTCGCGTTCGTAGATGCCGAGGAAGTCCTTGGCGCTGGCAAAGCGGACGGTGAAGATGCGGACGTCCTCCTGGCGCGGCTCCTCGAATGCCTCCGGCGTGCCGCCGCCCGCCACCGCGCCCGCCGCAGCGCCCGCCTCGACCGGGAAGATCTCGCGGATCAGCTCGTCGGGGCTCAGGAAGCGCACCCCCATCCCCGGCGGCGTCACCTTCATCAGCTCGGGATGCACCGCGCGCCGGTGCGCCACCACCCCTTCGATCAGGAAACCGCGCTCCCCGTGCACCACCTCGATGCGCAGCCGCGCCCGCGGCGGCAGCGGGTTCGCCGTCGAGATGTGCATGCCGCCCGCGGAGATGTTGGTGCTGTAGCCGCGGTGGATCTTCTGCCCCACCTGCCAGAACTGCACCTCGACCCGCCTCGGGACGCGCGTCTCGCTCCGCCTTCGATTCATGCGCCAAGCCTCCCGGCGGCCAGCTCAGAGCCAGCTCCAGGATACGACGACTCGCGTCCCCTCGGAAAATCCCCTCCCGGGTAGTTGCCCATCGGCCAGGGCAGGCGGGTCCTCATCTGAGCAGGTATGATGAGGACGAGGCCTCCAGGGTCGCGTCCGCGGCACCCGGGGGCGCGGACGTAGAGCCATGAGAGTGCCGAACCCGCCCGCCAAGCCCCTGCTGGTCTACGACGGCGATTGCGGCTTCTGCCGCACCTGGGTGGCGCGCTGGCGCCGCACGGTGGGCCCGTGGGTCGACTACGAGGAGTTCCAGACCGCTGCCGCGCGGTTCCCCACCATCCAGCGCTCCCGCTTCCGCCGCGCGCTGCAGCTCATCCTGGCCGACGGCGAGGTCTTCGAGGGCGCGGAGGCGGTGTTCCGCACCCTGGCGCTGGCCCCCGGCCGTCCCCACCAGCGCCGCTGGCTGGCCGTCTACCAGAACGTCCCCGGCGCCCGCCCGGTGTTCGAGTGGGGCTACCGCTGGGTCGCCGATCACCGGCCGCTGCTGACCCGCGTTTCCCATTTCTTCGTCGGTCCGCCCGCGGACGCGCTGTCGGTTGCCTCTGACCTCGGCGACGTCGGCGGCAGCGGGGGCTTAGGCGGCGGCGAGATCAGCCCCGCCCGGGCCCGGGAGCTCGCCGCGGCCCGCCGCCGCCGCATCGCCGTGGGCGCCGGCCTGGGCGCGGTGCTGCTGCTCGGCGGCGTCGCCGCCTGGCGCCGGCGTGCCCGCCGGCTCGCGAGCGACTCCGATCAGGGGGAGAAGTAGCGGACCAGGTTGAAGCCCAGCCGTAGGTCGTGCGTGGTGAAGCCGCCGGCGAAGTCGCCGCCGAGGATCTGGTCGACGGTGGTGGCGCGCGAGTTGCCGAGGACGATCTGGAACCGGTGCCAGCCGATCTGCCTGGAGAAGGCGGCGTGCCAGGCCAGGCGGCTGGCGCCCGGGATGTCGCGCAGAGCGTGATTGGCGGCGACGACCTCGCCGTCCAGCAGCCACTTGCCGGGCAGCGGCGCCGTGACCCCCACCGGCACGTTCCAGGCGTTGCGCAGCAGCGGCGTGTCCTGCACCCAGGACGGCGAGGCGAAGACGTTCCATCCGGCGGCCAGGCTGCGGGCGAGCAACAGCTGAGCAAAGGCCCGGTGCGGATCCTTGATCCCCGGACGACCCAGCAGGTCGGCGCCGGCGCGCACCGCGGCCGACAGCGGCATGCGCGCCGACTGGCCGAGGACCTGCAGCTTGCCCGCCAGCTCGAAGTCCTCCTGGAAGCTGGAGCGGTACACCGACAGGTCGAGGTCGCGCAGCAGGCCGTATGTGAAGCCGATGCCGACGTCGGCGCCGCTGTCGAGGCCCCACAGGTTGTGCGCGTTCGCTCCCTGGTTGATCGCCTGGTCGAAGCGGTGGGTGAACAGCAGCTCGAGCCGCCGCCGGCCGACGGTGAAGGGAGTGGCGACGTCGATGAGGCGGGTGCCGATGGGATCGCCCTTGCCCGGCTCGACCTGCGCCGCGAGCAACGCGTCGTTCGTCGGCGGGGATGCCGGGGACGCCGGGGACGCCGCGGATGCCTGGGAGGCCGGGGAAGCCGGGGAGGCCGGGGAGGCAGCGGCGGCATTCGCGGCATCGGCGGACTCCGGCGACCCACCCGCCGCCGTGGCTGATTGCGCGCGTCCAGGCAAGCTGCAGGCGGCCATCAGCACGAAGACCTGCAGCGCACGGAGAGGGCATCGAAACAGCCGGGCTGGTGGCGTGCGCGACATGGGGAGCACTCTAGGTGCCTAGGGACCCGCCGTGACCGTGATGGTGCCGCTCATTCCCACGCCACCGGCTGCGCCGTGGATCTGGCAGTGGTAGTGCACGACCGTCGGGGAGTTGAACGTGCGCCCAAAGCTCCAAGCCGCTGTCGAAGGGTCTCCCTTCCCCCCCGTGTCGTCACAGCCGTTCGAGCAGCGGAAGGAGCCGTCATCGGCTGTCACGTTGTGAAAACCGCCTGTATTGGTCCACATCACGGTCGTGCCCGCACGCACCGTCACATTCGCCGGCGTGAAGACGAAGTCGCTGGCCAGCACCGTGGTCTGCGAGCCCCCGGCCATCTCGGTCGGAGTCTTGACCGTGCCGCCGCACCCCAGGAGCGTCAGGGCGAGAGCCGCCGTGAGCGTGCCAAGCCGTCCTGCAACCAGCCGGTAGGCGCGCCACCCGGAACCGGGCGCAGCCTTCTCGGCGGCCGGCCCGCGGGCGGCGGCGAAGATCACGTTCATCGCAGAGGTACCCGGAGCGGCCGCGCGGGCCCCGATCAGTAGCCGGGTCCCGGCCTCGGCGCGTTGTCGCCGACCTGGACCGAGCCCTGCATTCCGTTGGTGTGCCAGTGGGTCATGCAATGGTACTGGACCGTGACGCCGGCGGTGTTGAAGGTCTGCGAGAACGTGACCCCGGGCTTGGTGAACATCATTCCCGAGTTGAACGTGCCGTTCTCCGAGGTCACCGTGTGGGTGTAGGTCGTGCTGTTCAGCACCCACTGCACGGTGTCGCCGGGGTTGATGGTGACGTCCTTCGGGTTGAAGGCGAAATCGACGATCTGCACCGTCACCGTCTTGGCCATCGGGCTGGGTGAGGTGGGTGACGAGCCGCCGCCGCCGCACGCCGACAGCGACAGCAGCCCTGCCGCCACCGCCCAGCGCGACCACCGTGTGGCCTGGAACATGAGATACCTCCGTCCTTTGTCGATCCGACGTGTACGATGGATCCGGGGCTTGGACCTGCCACCGAGAGCGGCGGTGCCACGTGCCCCGCTACGCTTCGGTGGACCTTCCGGCCGACGTCCGCCGAGGTCCGAAGTCGCCCGGTATGTCCTGCGCCGAGGCAGGTAGGTTCTACGGGCAGGCGGGCCGAGCCTGCCGCCGCCATCGCCGGTGTCGGCGCCAGCGGCCCTCGCGGGCCCGCGCGGCCCGGGAGGACGGCCTCGCCGGCATGAACTTTCGGGCACGATCCAGGTACATACTCACGACATGACCAGGGACTCCGAGCTCACTCTCCTGCACCGCATCGCGGAGAAGGACCGCGCGGCCTTCGAGGAGCTCTACACGCTCTATTACCGCCGCCTGTTCTCCTACCTCTTCAAGCTGACGCGCCGCGCCGAGATGGTCGAAGAGGTGCTCAACGACGTGATGGTGGTGATCTGGAAGAAGGCGGCGAGCTTCGACGGCCGCTCGCGACCCTCCACCTGGATCTTCGGGATCGCCTATCACAAGGCGATGAAGGCCCTGGCGCAGCGCCGGCCCCGCCAGTCGTCGGAGTGGCCGGGAGACGACGCCGGCCGCCAGCCGCCAGAGCCGGTCGACCACGACCAGCCGGAGAACCTGCTGGTGCGGCGCGAGCTCGCCACCACCCTGGGCCGCGCGTTGCTCGAGATCTCAGCCGAGCAGCGGGCGGTGGTCGAGCTGACCTATTACCACGGCCTGTCGTACCAGGAGATCTCGGAGGTCGTGGGCTGCCCGGTGAACACCGTCAAGACGAGGATGTTCCATGCCCGCCGCCGCCTCAGGGACCTGCTGCCGGCAATGGGAGTGTCGAGTCATGTCGGTTAGAGCGACGAGCCGGCCCGCACCGCGGGCCGCCGGCGCCGGACATCCTGCACGTCCTGGACATCCTGGACATCCTGGAGATGCCGCACATGCAGCACGTGAAGCACATGCAGCACCGGACATCGGGTCGAGGGGGAGGACCCTGAGGAGGCGTGATGAGTGATCCCAAGCACGACGAGCGGCACGACACCGTCTGGCTGCTGCTCCCCTGGTACGCGAACGGCACGTTGGAGACCGCCGAGCGGCTCCTGGTCGAAGACCACCTCGCCGGCTGTCCCGGCTGCCGCGAGGAGGTGGCGCGCTGCAACGGCCTCGCCGCTGCGCTGCGCGCCCGCCCGGAGATCGCGCCCTCGCCGCACCCGCTGCAGCTGGCGCGGCTGATGGAGCGCCTCGACGCCAACGACGCGGGCGACGCGGGCGACGCGGGCGACGCGTTCGATGCGAGCGACGCCAGCCATACCATCCATGCGGACGACGCGATCAACGCGCGCGGCGCCCACGATGCGATCGATCCGATCCATGCGATCGACGCGATCCATGCGATCGGCGCGATCCCTGCGATCAAGGCGACCGCTGCGACCGAGGCGGGCAAGGCGGCCGCCGCCGGCGCACGGGCCCGCATGCGCAGCGCGTCCCTCCTCGGCGGCACGCCGCGGCTGGTCCGGTGGGCGCTGGTGGGACAGCTGGCGGCCCTGATCCTGCTGGCGACGGCGCTGGCCTTCGGCCCGGCGCGCCGCCAGCCCGCGATTTACCACACCCTCTCGGAGCCCTCGGCGCCCGCGGCCCCCCTGCCGGCGACGTCCGCGGCGGCCGCGGCGCCGCAGATCCGAGTGGTGTTCGTCGAGGCGGCCACCGCGAAGCAGATGCGCGAGGTCCTGCTCTCCACCCGCGGCCACCTGGTAGACGGGCCTTCGCCGCTCGGCGCCTACACGCTGGAGCTGCCGGCGCCGGCCGCCGCCGCGGCCGCCCCGCCGGCCGGCGGCTTCCGGGGCACCTGGATCGGCGACCTCGCGCCGGCGCCGCCCGCACCGCGCGCCTCGTCCAGGGAAGCCGCTCCGGACTCCGTGGGGATCGTCCTCGCCTATCTGCGCTCGCAGCCGATCGTGCGCTTCGCCGAGCCGGTCGCCGGCACCGGCGCGCCGGCCGCGGCGGCGCCTGCCCCGGGAACGGCCGCGGCGTCTCCCCAGGGCGTCCCCGGGACCACCCCCGAAGCGCCGCCATCGTGATATGACCTTCTCCATGGTCCGTTCCCGTGGACGAGGCCCGGGCGCCGCCATGGTCTCGATCGCCGTTCGTGCCGGTAGAAGCGCCGGCGCCGGTGCAGCGGCCGCAGGCGCCGCCACCGTCGCCGGGTGGATCGCCGCGCTCTGCCTGCTGCTGGCCGTCCCGGGCTGCTCGGGCAACCACGGCGCCGCCGGCAGCGCGCCCGCCACGCCCGCCACGATGGCCGTCGCCGGCGACCTCGCCCCCGGGGACGTCGCCTCGCGGGACGTCGTGGGCGCGGCGGACCTTGCCGGTCCGGCCGACAGGGACGCGAACCGGCCGGCGCCGGCTCCCGGCGTTCCGGGGGACCGCGCCTTCACCCAGGTGATGATCACCCTGGCGCCGGCGCCTCCCCCGATCTGGGAGCAGATCACCCGCGATCTCGAACGCACCTACCGGCTGCGGACGCTGTTCGCCTGGTCCATGCAGTCGCTGGGCGAGCGCTGCATCGTCTTCGAGGCTCCCGGCGACCGCTCCATCGAGGCGCTGGTGCGCCGGCTGGCTTCAGATCCGCGGGTGGAGCTGGCGCAGCCGGTCCAGCGCTTCAGCACCCAGGGAGCCCACACCCCCAGCCTGCAGGTGCCGCTGCAGCACAGCGCCCAGGTCCTGCATCTTGCCCAGGCGCATCGCTGGGCGACCGGCAAGGGTGTGCGGATCGCCGTGATCGACACCGGAGTCGACGTCGAGCATCCCGAGCTGCGCGGGCAGATCGTCAAGATCGGCAACTTCGTCGAGCTCGGCGGCCGGGCCGACCGCAGCTTCAACAGCGACATCCACGGCACCGCGGTGGCGGGGGTGATCGCGGCCGCGCTCAACTCCGACCTCGGCCTGGTCGGCGTCGCGCCGGAGGCCCAGGTCTTCGCCCTCAAGGCCTGCTGGCAGGAGCGGCCCGGCGCGCGCGAGGCGGTGTGCGACAGCTACACCCTGTCCAAGGCCATCGATTTCGCCATCACCCAGGGAGCCCAGGTGCTGAACTTCAGCCTCGCGGGCCCCCCGGACCCGATGATCGCCAAGCTGGTCGCGGCCGCGCTCGCCCGCGGCATCGTGGTGGTGGCGGCCGACGGTCCCGACCCGGCGCGCTCCTTCCCGGCCACCCAGCGCGGCGTGCTGGGCGTGGCCGGCAGCGACGACCTGCAGGGAAGGCTGCGCTTCCCGGCGCGGCAGCTGGCCGCGGGCACCCTGGCGGCGCCCGGCGTCGACATCCTGACCACCGTGCCGCACGGCCATTACGACTTCTTCTCCGGCTCCTCGTTCGCCGCCGCGCAGGTCTCGGGAGTCGTCGCGCTGCTGCTCGAGCGCGAGCCGAAGCTGACGCCGGTCCAGGTCGCGGCGCTCTTCCACCGCACCGCCCACATCATCCCCGCCTCTTCCGGCGACCCCGCCGCCTCGATCGACCAGATCGACGCCTGCGCCGCCCTCGCCGCCAGCCTCGGCGGCGGCTGCACCTGAGCTGCTGCCGGGCCGCGGCGGGGATGCCCCCTCCTGCCTCGCTTTGGGCGAGGCTTGCCAACTCCGAGGTCGGTTCCCTGCGAGACCTCGCCCAAACGAGGCAGGCGGGGGCATCCCCGCCGCGGCCGGCGGTCTCCTCGAGTGCTCTAGCGCCGCGGCTCGACGACGACCAGGTCGCTGAGACCTCCCTGGGCGGAGTGAGCGAGATAGACGACGCCCTTGTCCGTGACCGCCGGGTTGCGCGCGCCGGCGTGCGTGGCGACGGTCGCCAGCACGGACAGCTTGCCGTGCGCGTCGGCGCGGGCGATGGTGAGCCGTGCCGCCTTGGCCGCGCCGACGTACAGCGTGTGGCTTGGCGCCCAGTAATCGATGTCGTCCACCCCGTCCCCGGTGTCGATCGACGACAGGACCGCGCCGTCGTGGGCCACGTCCATCACCTCCGCGCGGGTGCTGCAGGCGACGAAGAGATGGCCGGCCGTGACGTCGACGCGCAGGCCGTGCGGACCGTCGGGGCCGCAGGACGGGTTCCACGTCGCCAGCGTCTGGTGGCTCTTGAGATCAATTGCCAGCGTCCGGTCCTTGTCCTCGAGATTGGTGTAGAAGCGGCCGCGCACGCCGTCGACCGCGAAGCCTTCGGGGTTGCCGTCGAAGGTCAGCTTCGCCTTCTCGGCGAGCGTCGCCGCGTCGAGGGTGCGGATCGACTTGTCCCGCGGCGTCGTGACCCAGACCTCCTTGGTGGCCGCGACGTAGGCGAGCCCGTCCGGCATGGAATCGAGGTGATGGCAGACGCCGCGCGCCAGCGAGCTGGCGTTGAAGGCGCACACCGTCGAGTCGCCGCGGTTGCCGACGTACACCAGCCCCTCGCCCACCGTCACCGAGCTGGGGCCGACCTTGCGCCGGCGCTCTCCCGTTCCCATCTCGGCGGTGGCGAAGCCGTCGATCCGCCGTGCAGCGCCGCCGGACGGATCGATGACCGCCACGCCGCCGGTGTTCCCGGCGGGCACCCAGACCAGGTGGGTGGCGGGGTCGAAGGCGATGTAGTCCATGAGCACGGCGGCGCCGTTCGCGCCCGGTACGGGCTGCATGCGGACCGTGTAGGACGCCTCCGCGCCGCGCGCCTGGCCGACGGCGAGGAGCGCGGCGCAGAACAGCAGTGTGAGCACCACGCGGGTGGGATGCCGAGCGGGATCGAACCAGTTCATGGGCAAGTCCTTTCGTCAGGGGAAATCGGGGCGCCGCGGCCGTGGGTCCGGGCCTGAGCCTGCCCGCCCGGACGGTCGCGGACGAGGCGATTCTACACGTCGCCGCGGCGCATCGCGGCGGTCCGCGCACCCTGAGCCGCGGCGGGTCCCCTTCATGCTCCGTTTGGGCGAGGCGCCCAAGTCCGCGGCCGGCCCGAGCAGCACCCCTCGCCCAAACGGAGGCTGGAGGGGACCCGCCGCCACGGCGACCGGCGGCCCGCTCAATGCCCCGGGTGGCCGTCCAGATCCTCGATGCGGGCGTTCGAGGGGGGCCGCTCGGCGCGCAGGCGTGCCGAGACGCTCTCGGCCTCGCTCAGCGCCCGCAGCACGTTGGCGCCGGCCACCTTCTTCACGTCGTCGTCGCTGTAGCCGCGGCGCAGCAGCTCGGCCAGGAGCACCGGGTACTGCGCGACGTCGCCCAGGCCGTCGGGCACGGAGGTCATGCCGTCGAAGTCCGATCCCAGGCCGACGTGGTCGATGCCGGCGACCTGCCGCACGTGATCGACGTGGTCGGCGACCTGGGCGAGGGTGGCGTGCGGCGCGGGATGGGCGGCGCTCCACGCGGCCAGCTCGCGCTCGACGCGCTCGGCGTCTTCCGGATAGAGCGCCTTCAGGCGCGCTTCCTCGGCGTCGCGCGCGGCGTCGTGGGCGCGGACCGCCTCCGAGGTGAAGGTGGTGACGAAGCTCACCATCACGACACCGCCCCGGCTCTGCAGCATCGCCAGCACCTCGTCGGGAACGTTCCGCGGATGGCCGTCGAGCGCCCGCGCCGACGAGTGCGAGAAGATCACCGGCGCCGCCGAGACCGCGATCGCAGCTTGCATGGTGCGGGGCGCGACGTGCGAGAGGTCCACCAGCATGCCGAGCCGGTTCATCTCGCGCACCACCTCCTCGCCGAAGCGGGTGAGGCCGCCGTGGCGCGGCTGGTCGGTGGCGGAGTCGGCCCAGTCGTCGTTCCGGGAGTGCGTGAGCGTCATGTAGCGGGCGCCGGCGCGGTAGAGCTCGCGCAGCACCGCCAGCGAATCGCCGATCGAGTGCCCGCCTTCGACGCCGATCAGCGAGGCGATGCGACCCGCGCGATGGATGCGCATCACGTCGCCGGCGGTGGCCGCCAGCTCGAAGGTGTCGGGATACAGCTCGGCCAGCCGGTGCACCACGTCGATCTGCTCGAGCACCGCCTGGACCGCCGCCGGTCCGGCGAGATCCACCGGCACGTAGACCGACCAGAACTGCCCGCCGACGCCGCCGCGGCGCAGCCGTGGGATGTCGGTGTACAGCGGCGGCTGCAGGCCGCTGGCGTCGCGCCGCAGGTCCAGCTTGTCGAGCTGATCGTGGAACCGCTCGCGAAGCTGCCAGGGCAGGTCGTTGTGCCCGTCGATCAGCGGCACCTCGCGCAGCAGGCGGCGGGCCCGCTCGATCAGCTCCGGGGCGGGCGGCTGCCAGGCGCCGGCACCCGGGGCGGCAACGCCGCCGACGCCGGCGGCCGGGCCGGCGGCGGCCGGGCTGCCCGCGGCCCCCGCTGCGCCCGCGGCGATACCGGCGAACGACGCCAGCAGGGCGAGCGACGCCACGGCCGCCAGCCTCGCCGCCGCCAGGCCCTTCGCGCGGACCACCCGGGATCGGAATTGCTCTCGCCGCCTCTCGGCCATCGTCGAACCTCCTCGGAGTCGGGGTAGTGCGTCCGTGACTGACGCCGGCATTCTACCGGCTCGGATACGATAGGGACGCAGCAAGCGACGGCGGCGCAGTGGCCGACGGCGGGGTCGTGACCGAGAGCCGGGTCGTGACCGAGAGCCGCGCCGAGACCGCGCAAGAGGGCGTGGAAAGGACCAGTATGGATCTCGAGCACCCGACCGCGATCCGTCCTGAGGAGCACGCGGTCTTCGACGAAGCCCGGATGGGCAAGAGCACCCTGTTCCAGTCGGAGCGCCTGCTGGTCGGGCTGAACGCCTTCGAGCCTGGCCAGGAGCACAGGCTGCACGCGCACGCCGGCCTCGACAAGGTCTATCACGTGCTGGCCGGCAGCGGCCTCTTCCTGCTCGAGGGGCGCGAGGTGCCGATGAGCGCCGGCACCCTGCTCATCGCCCCTGCCGAGGTCCCGCACGGCATCCGCAACACCGGCCCCACCCGGCTGCTCGTGCTGGCCATCCTGGCGCCGTCGCCGTAGCGAGGCGCGCCAGCGCCCTACGGGCCAAGCGGCCCCAGGACCCGCAGCTTCTTGACGCCGGCTACCGCACTCTCCAGAGCTTGTGCTGCTGGACCGACAGGCGCCAGGGGGGATTGTCCTTGCAGAGCCGGATGCACCAGTCGAGGGCGCGGCGGTCGAGCCCGTCGCCGTCGAAGGCCGGCGAGATGAGAAAGTGCTCGGCCTTCACCACGGTCCGCGGCAGCGCCTGGCCGTGAGCTCGAACGTACTTCACCTCGTGGGCCGTGCGCTGGCGGATGGCGTGCTCGGCCACCTTCGGGCTGACGGTGATCCAGTCGATGCCGGGTGGCAGCTCGACGCTGCCGTTGGTCTCGATGGCCAGCTGCAGGCCGGCGCCGTGTAGGGCGTCGATCAGCTCGCTGTCGACCTGCAGCGCCGGCTCGCCGCCAGTCAGCACCAGCCAGCCGCAGTCCGCGGAGAGCTGGCGCGCCTCGACGACGATCTCGGGGGCGGTGAGCCAGCGGCCGGACTCGAACTCCGTGTCGCAGTCGAAGCCGTGCGTCTCGACCCGGCATTCCTCGTTGCAGCGCGCCAGGCGGAGGAACAGGTTCGGCGTGCCGGCCCGCACCCCCTCGCCCTGCAGGCTGAAGAAGATCTCGTTGACCAGGTATCGCGCGGCCACGCCGCAAGGATACCGGAGGACGCCGGAACCCGCCTCGCAAGGCGGGCAGCGGGCAGCGGGTAGCGGGTAGCGGATCAGTTTCCCGCGGAGTCCCTTTGGGCGAGGGGCCGAGACTGCCGGGGCTTGGGACTTTGGCCCCTCGCCCAAAGGGACTCCGTGGGCACCGCCGAGGCGTGGGAGGCGCGGGCAGCGCCAAGAGCCGTGCCCTCGCCGGGGGCGTAAACCGGCGGTAGATTGGCATTGACTTACGCCTTGTTTACGCCTAGACTGAGGACATCAACCGGAAGCGGCTGGCGCAGGACCGGCAGCCGAGCTTCCGGCGAGTCGCCGTCCCTGCCTCGGGCCGCCTCGATCGCCTCGATCGCCCTGATCGTCCGAGCGTCGCGATCGGCGGGATCGGCGGAGCTCGTGGAGATCGTGGAGATCGTGGAGATCGTGGAGATCGAGACCGAGATCGATCTCGAATCTGGCGACCGCGAGCGAGACCCGCCTGGCGCTGGCGGCGGCTGGAGTCACTGGAGTCCATTGCCATCAGGAGATCGCCGTGCATACCTCCACTCCCCCACTCGTCCCTGCTTCTCCGGTGTTGACCGGCCTGGGCCAGGCGCTGCGCTGGCTGCGCGAACGGCAGGCCCGCAAGCAGTATCGCGTCGCCGACGACGCCGGCGTCACGAAGGGCATGCTCTCGGCCTACGAGACCGGTCGTCAGCGACCGTCCCTCGAGACTCTCGACAAGCTGCTGGAGACACTGGGCTGCGACCTGAACGATCTGCACAACGCCCTGCAGATCGTCAACGGCCGGCCCGAGCGGATGAAGGGTTGGCAGCTCCGCGACGCCGCCCCGCATCTCCCGCATCGTACGGATCTCCCGGATCTGCAGCAGGCTGAGTCAGGGCTGAACGCGCGCGCTGCCGGCCACGCCCCGGGCCACCCCGGCGTCCACGATCCCGCCCATCCGGCGCCGCGCCAGCGTCCTGGCTACGCGGCGATGCCCGCCTTCGGCTTTCGCGCCGAGATGCCAGGAGGCCGCGCGGGCGCGCCTCTTGCCGGCGAGGTCCGCGAAGGCGGTCGCGGCCGGCTCACGGGCGAGCTCTACCGCCTCCTCGGCCTGACCGGCGACGACCAGACAGCGGCCACGTCCCTGCCGGAGCCGCGGGAGCTGCCGGAGCTGCCGGAGGAGGAGGAGCTGGCGCTGGCCCAGATGCTCGAGGGCTTCCATAACCTCCTACGCTACTGGCATCGCTGCATCGTCTCCCTGTCTCCGCGCGACCCACACGAACCGCGCGAACCCGCCGAGCACCTGAGCCCCCAGGGAGGTAAGTCCGCGCCGGCCGCGCCGGCGTCCGAGGTCGACGAAGGCAGCGGCCTCGACAAGCACGGGAGCAGAGGTAAGCGCAAGGACTAGTGCCTCGTGGCGCAAATTCGCGGCATAGGATTCCCGGGGATCAACGGCGAAATTTCAAACTCAGGTAAACTACTGTGGGGGGGGGTACCCCGGCGGAAGGATCGGCGCGGTATCGAGATCTGCTCGAGAATGCGCTTTCCTAGATGGAAGTCTCGCGGGCCCCGGCGACTTGCCGGCGGTCCCGGCACCTGTCCAACCGGCCAGCGGACCCCGCCCGAGACAAGACCTTGTCACTGTCAGCGCCATCGTCATTCACGCCGGCGGAGCGGCCTTCCGCATCCCCCCCGGAAACGCCTGCGCCCACCGGCGCCTCCGGCGAGACTGCCACGGCCCCCGGCTCGGGTAGCGTCTCGGGTGGGTTCGGCCGGCTGATCGACGGATTCCGTGAGCGTCTCGACCGAGAGATCGCGGCCTTCCTGGCTGAGAAGCGCAGCAGCGCCGGGGGCACCGGCGGCGCCGGCGAGGGCCCAGGCGCTTCCTGGCGGCAAGCCACCCTGGCGGATCCGGGTGACCTGGTGGACGGCGTCGCCCGGCTGATGGCCCAGGGCGGCAAGCGCCTGCGGCCCGCGCTCGTCTACCACACCTACCGCGCCTGCGGCGGCCGTTCCGAATCGCAGGTGATGCCGCTGGCGCTCGCCACCGAGTTCCTCCACACCTACCTGCTGATCCACGACGACATCATGGATCATGCCGAGGTGCGGCGCGGCCAGCCGGCGGCGCACGCGCGCTTCCGCGACCTCCACCGCGCCGGCGGCCTGCGCGGGGACGCCGACGACTTCGGCCGCTCGGTCGCGATCCTGCTCGGCGACCTCGCCCACACCTATGCCGTCGAGCTCTTCACCGGCGTCGCGGTGCGCCCCGATCCTGCCACGCCCGCGACGCCTGCCGGGCCGTCCGTGCCGTCCGCTCTGCCGGCGCCACCCGCGCCGTCCGCGTCCGCGCCGCTCGCTCAGCCCGTGCCACCCGCGCCGTCCGCGTCCGCGCCGTCCATCCCCCATTGGCTCGAGCTGAACCGCTGCTTCTCCCAGATGTGCGAGGAGGTGATCGGCGGCCAGTATCTCGAGTTCCTGCTTGCCCACCGCGGCCACCCCGCGCCGGCGTCGGCCCCCGAGCCCACCCCGGCCCAGGCCGTCCGCGAGTCCGAGCTGCTGCGCGTGCTGCGCCTGAAGTCGGGGCGCTACACGGCGGAGCGGCCGATCCAGCTCGGCGCCCTGCTGGCAGGCGCGCCGGCCGAGCTGCGCGAGGAGCTGTCGCGGTACGGCACCGCGGTCGGCGAGGCGTTCCAGCTGCAAGACGACCTGCTGGGCCTCTTCGGCGACCCGGCAACCGTCGGCAAGCCGGTGGGCGACGACCTGCGCGAGGGCAAGTTCACCCTGCTGATCCACCACGCCCTGGTCAAGGGCGGCGCCGCCGACCGGCAGCTGGTCGCCGGCGCGCTCGGCGATCCGAACCTGACCGCCGCGGAGGTCGCCCGCGTCCAGGCGGCGCTCGAGCGGACCGGCGCGCGGCGCGCGGTCACCGCCATGATCGCCGAGCGCCTCGGCGAGGCCCGCCGGGCGCTCGAGACGCTCGCCCCGCTCCTGGCACCGCTGGCACCGCTGGCTCCGGAAGAGCTGCCGGACGACCCGGACGCCGGAGCTTCGGCGGCCAGCGAGGGGCTGCGCTTCCTCTCCGGCCTCCTCGACTTCCTCTGGGAGCGCGAGCAATGAGCCCGACGGCGCCGGCGGCGGCCACCGCCGTCCAGGAATCGCTCGGCCGCGACCGCAAGGCGGAGCACATCCGGCTGGCGCTCGAGCAGCGCATGCAGCTGGGCGTCAATTACTTCGACGAGTACCACTTCGAGCACGCGGCGCTGCCCGAGATCGACTTCGACGACATCGACATCGGCGTCGACTTCCTTGGCCGCCGTCTCGCCGCGCCGCTGCTGGTCTCGTCGATGACCGGCGGCACCGAGGCGGCCGGCCTGATCAACCGGAACCTGGCCGCGGGCGCGGAGCGCACCGGGATCGCCGTCGGGGTCGGCTCCCAGCGGAAGGCGTTGGAGGATCCCGCGAAAGCTGATACTTTCAAGGTCCGCGAGGTGGCCCCGTCGGTGCCGCTGCTCGCCAACCTGGGAGCAGTGCAGCTGAACTACGGCCTGGGGCCGCGCGAGTGCCTGCAGGCGGTCGAGATGATCGGGGCCGACGCCCTGATCCTGCATCTGAACCCGCTGCAGGAGGCGATCCAGCCGGAGGGTCAGCGCAACTTCGCCGGCCTGCTGCCGAAGATCGGCGAGGTCGTGCGGGCGTTGCCGGTGCCGATCGTCGTCAAGGAGATCGGCTGTGGCATCTCGGCCGCGACCGCGCGGGCGCTGGCCGGGCAAGGGATTCGCATCATCGATACCGCCGGGGTCGGCGGCACCAGCTGGGCGCGCATCGAAGCCGAGCGCGCCGGCGATCTCGACCTCGGCGAGGTGTTCGCCGGCTGGGGGATCCCGACGCCGCTCTCGATCCGCGAGGTGCGCTCGGTCGGCGGCCTGACGGTGATCGCGAGCGGCGGCCTGCGCAACGGCATCGACGTCGCCAAGGCCCTGGCCCTGGGCGCCGATCTGGCAGGGATGGCCTATCCGTTCTTGCAGGCGGCGACCGAGTCGCCGGAGCGAGTCGTGGACAAGGTACAGAGGATCGTGCTGGAGTTGAAGATCTGCATGTTCTGCCTGGGGGCGAAAAGCGTAGCGGAGCTGCGCCACGCCAGGCTTCGCAAAGGGTCGTGAGATGACCAATGCCACGAATTCCATCGCCGCCGCCGCCGTCGCTCGCCTGACCCGCGCCGAGCTGGTCCGGTCGCTGATCGAGGGAGAGCGCCGCTTCCACGAGCTGCCGAAGGACCTCGCCCCCGAGGAGGCCGCGGAGATCCGCCGGCGCGCCCTCGAGGAGATGACCCGGACGCCGCTCAGCAACATCGCCCACCACTCGCTGGACGTGACCCGCGCGTCGCGCCGGAATTGCGAGAACTTCATCGGCGTGGCGCAGGTGCCGATGGGCATCTGCGGTCCGCTGCGGGTGCGCGGCAATTACATCGACGGCGACGTCTACGTGCCGCTCGCCACCACCGAGGCGGCCCTGGTCGCCAGCACGAACCGCGGCTGCTCGGCGATCCGCGAGGCCGGCGGCGCCGTGGTCAGGGTCGAGGACGTCGGGATGACCCGCGCGCCGGTCTTCCGCACCTCCGGCATCGTCCAGACCCAGAGCTTCCTGCGCTGGATCCAGGACCACTACGACGACGTGCGGCGGGTCACCGAGGCGAGCAGCCGCCACCTCAAGCTGATCGAGGTCCGCCCGTTCGCCTTCGGCACCACCGTCTTCCTGCGCTTCCGCTTCGACTCCGGCGACGCCATGGGCATGAACATGGCCACCATCGCCTGCGATCGCGTCGTGACCGACCTCATCGAGCCGGCGACCGGGGTCGCCTGCATCGGTCTGTCGGGGAACTACTGCGTCGACAAGAAGCCCGCGGCGATCAATTTCCAGGAGGGGCGCGGCAAGCGCATCTACGCCGAGATCCTGCTCGAGGCGCCGATCCTCCACCACAACCTGAAGACCAACGCCCGCGACCTGGTGGAGGTGCAGTACCGCAAGAACCTCCTGGGCTCGATCGCCGCCGGCTCGCTCGGCTTCAACGCGCACTACGCCAACGTCCTGGCGGCCTTCTTCATCGCCACCGGCCAGGATCCGGCCCACGTGGTCGAGGGGTCGCTGGGCGTCACCTGCATCGAGGCGCGCGGCAGCGACGGGGTCTTCGCGTCCATCTTCATGCCGGACGTGCCGCTCGGCACGGTGGGCGGCGGCACCGCGCTCGACACCCAGCGCGAGGCGCTGGCGATGCTCGGGGTCTCCCCCGACCCGGAGCGCCGCGGCGAGGCCACTCTCCGGCTCGCCGAGATCCTGGGGGCGATCGTGCTCGCCGGCGAGCTGTCGCTGATGGCCGCCTTCACCTCCCAGGACCTGGCGCGCGCCCACGAGAAGCTCGGCCGCGGCGAGCCCGCCGGCCCGAAGCCGCTGCCGGCCTGAGCCCCGGGCCCCTGCCACTCTCCCAGGCTCCGCCTCTCATACAATGGCTGAGCGCGGGCGCGCCGCCGCGGCGGCGTGCCGTCGCGGGGAGGGTGCGTAGCCACGATGACTCCGAAAGCAGGCCGACAGCAGGCGGCGCCGGCTGAGGGATCGGCCCTCGGGGCGCCGCATGGCGATGTTCCTGAAGCGCTGCACGGTAGCGCGCCTGAAGCGCTGCACGGCGTCGCTCTGGAAGCGCCGGACGCCGGCGCGCCGGAAGCGCCGCACGGCGGCGCGGCCGCCACTCCGCGGCCGGACGTCACCGTCTCGACGCCGGGCAAGCTCATCCTGATGGGCGAGCACGCGGTGGTGTACGGCCGTCCGGCGCTGGTGGCCGCCATCGACCTGCGGCTGCGGGCCACCTTCTCGGTCCCTCTCGCGCCTCCCGCGGCTTCTCGACCGCTGCCGGAGATCGTGGAGATCGACCTCCCGGGTCTCGCTCATAGGGTGACCCTCTCCTGGGGCGAGGTGCTCGCCTATGCGCGCGCCGCCCGTGACGGCTGGACCGCCTACGCGGCGCGGCCCGACCTCGCGGGCTTCCTCGAGCTGCGCGGCGACGACCCCGCGCACATCGTCAAGGCGGCCCTCGGCGAGGTCGCGGCGGCCCTCGGCGAGGAGGCCGGCGGCGCGCCGGGCCTCTGCCTGCGCCTGGATTCGGAGCTGCCGATCGGCGCCGGCTTCGGCAGCTCGGCGGCAGCCGCGGTGGCGGTCGTCGCCGGCTATGCCGCCTGGCGCGGCCGCGACGATCTCGACCGCGACACGATCGCACGCCTGGCGCTCGAGGCGGAGCGCCGCCAGCACGGGCTGCCCTCCGGCGTCGACACGACCACCAGCCTGCACGGCGGCATCCTCTGGGCGCGGCGCTTGCACCCCTCGCGGGGAGGCGCGCTCGCCTGCGAGCGCCTTGCCACCGATTCGCCGCTCCTCCGGCGGCTGCGCGTCTACCACACCGGTACGCCGCCCGAGGCGACCGGCGCGGTGGTGGCGGCGGTGCGGACGCGACGCGACCGCGACCCGGCCACGTACGAGCGGCTGTTCGACCGCATGGAGGCGGCGACTCGCGGCCTGCGCGCCGAGCTCTCCGGCGCCGCGGAGCGACCGGAGCGGGTGACGGACCTGATCCGCGTGCACCAGGCGTGCCTCGAGGCGCTGGGCGTGGTCCCCGCGCCGGTGCGGGCGCTGGTACGGCAGGTGGAGGCCGCGGGCGGCGCCGCCAAGGTGTCGGGCGCCGGCTCCCTCGCCGGTCCCGGCGCCGGCTCGCTCCTGGTCTATCATCCCGACTCGGAGGCCGCGGTGGCCTGGGAGCCCCTCCGCCCCTTCGCCCACCTTCCCGTCCACCTCGGAGCTGCCGGATTCCGGCGGGAGACCTGATGACCAAGACCACCATCTCCGCGCCGGCGAACATCGCCTTCATCAAGTACTGGGGCGCCCGCGACCTCGATCGCGCGTTGCCCCTGAACTCCTCGATCTCGATGACGCTCGACCGCTGCGTCACGCAGTGCACCATCGAGCTGATCCACGGCGACCAGGACGAGATCTGGCTGGCCGAGCCGCACGGCAGCTTCAGCACGCCGGAGCCGGAGTTCCAGCGCCGCGTCAAGCAGCAGCTGGACCGCATGCGGCGATGGGCCGGCAGCGAGGACCGCTTCCGGGTGGCGACGCGCAACACGTTCCCCAGCGCCGCCGGGCTCGCCTCCTCTGCCTCGGGCTTCGCGGCGCTGACGCTGGCCGCGGCCGGAGCGCTGGGCAAGGAGGGCACGCCGGCCGCCGAGCTCTCGACCCTCGCCCGCGGCAGCGGCAGCGGCTCGGCGGCTCGCTCCGTGCTCGGCGGCTACGTCGAGTGGCCGGCGGGGGAAGGCGGCCGGGGTCGGGAAGCCGTGCAGCTCGCCGACGCCGAGCACTGGGACCTGCGCGACGTCATCGCGGTGGTCGAGATCGGGCCGAAGGCAGTCCCCTCGCTCGAAGGTCACCGTCGCGCCGCCACCAGCCCCTACCTGGCGCGCCGCCTCGAGCTGCTGCCGGAGCGACTCGCGAAGGTCCGCCGCGCGATCGCCGAGCGCGACCTCGACCTGCTCGGGCCGGTGATCGAAGAGGAGGCGGTCGACCTGCACCTGATCGCCATGTCGTCGCAGCCGCCGATCTTCTACTGGGCCCCCGGCACCGTGGCGGTGCTGCGCGCGGTACGCGAGCTGCGCCAGGAAGGGCTCTCGGCCTGGGCGACGATGGACGCCGGCGCCAACGTCCACGTCATCTGCGATGCCGAGTCCGAGGAGGACGTCGCCGAGCGCCTGGAGAGCCTCGCCGTGGTCGGTTTCGTCATCCAGGACAGCGTCGGGACCGGCCCGGAGGCCGACGACGAGCATCTGTTCTAGGTCGTACTGGAGAACTCTCCTTCCCGCATGGACCGCCCCGCCGAGGTGACGCTGCTCAAGCTGGGCGGCAGCCTGCTCACCGAGAAGACGGAAGCCGACGCCGTCCGCCCGGCCGTGCTGGCCCGGTTGGCGGCGGAGATCGCCGAGAGCGCCGCGGCGGATGGGACGCCGCCGGCGGCCGGGGGACCGGCAGCGGCAGGCCCGCGCCGCGTGCCGCTGGTGCTCGCGCATGGCAGCGGCTCGTTCGGGCACGTCGCCGCCCGCCGCCACGGCATCGCCGCCGGCCTGCTCGGCGCCGCCCAGCTGCCCGGCGTGTCGCTCACCCAGGAACGGGCTGCCGCCCTGCATTGGCAGGTGTGCGCCGCGCTTGCCGTCGCCGGCCTCCATCCCTTCTCCCTCGCGCCGTCGAGCTCGGTGGTGGCGGCCGGCGGCCGGCCCCTCACCATCGCCGTCGAGCCGCTGCTGCTGGCCCTGGCGCGCGGCCTGCTGCCGGTGCTGTACGGCGACGTCGTCATGGACCGCGAGCAGGGGGTGGCCATCTGCTCGACCGAGCGGCTCTTCGAGCTGCTCGCCCGGGAGCTGCCGGCGCACGGGACGCGCGTGCGGCGCGTGATCTGGCTCGGCGAGACCGACGGCGTCTACGATGCCGACGGCCGCACCGTGGACCGGCTCGCGGCCGGCGACCTGGTGCGGCGCGATGAGCTGCGCGGCGCGATCGGCGCCGCCGCCGGCACCGATGTCACCGGCGGCATGCTGCATCGGGTCGAGACCGCCCTGGCCCTCGCCGCCCGTGGCATCCCGTCGCTAATCGCCAACGGCACTGCTCCCGGCCTGCTCGCCGCCGCCCTGCGCGGTGAGCCGGTCCGGGGCACCGAAGTCGTGGGCTGAGAGCCGGCGGGCTCATCGCCTGCCCGGATCGCCGGTCGTGGGTCAGTCTCCCTCGACCTCCCTTTGGACGAGGGGTCCAGGCTCCTGGGGCTTATAGACTTTGGCCCCTCGTCCAAAGGGAGGTCGCGGGAGACTGACCCACGACCGAATCGCCGCGCCGGTCTGCCGCTGAGGCCGCCGCCAGCTGTTATCCTTGCCGGGTGGAAGGCGCGCCCGACCAGCCTCTTCGGCCTGCCGAGCATGCGGCGGATCCCTACGCGGAGGAGGTCCGCCCGGATCTCGAGCTGCTGCTGATCGCCACCAGCCGCACCTTCGCCCTGGCGATCCCGTTGCTCCCGCAGCCGACCCGCGGCCAGGTCACCATCGCGTACCTGCTGTTCCGGATCGCCGACACCTTCGAGGATGCGGCGCGTTGGCCGCGCGCCAGGCGGATCGAGGCGCTGGCCGCGTTCGAGCGTCTGCTGGCCGCTCCCGATCCCTGCGCGATCGCCGCCACCGGCCGCGCCTGGGCGGCGGAAGTGCCCTGCGACCAGCCCGGCTACCGCGACCTCCTCGCCGAGCTGCCGCAGGTCCTCGAAGCCTTCTTCGCTCTCTCGCCCGCCGCCGTCGAGCTGATCCGCGAGCACACCCTGCGCACCTCGCGCGGCATGGCCGGCTTCGTCGCCCGCACCGACGACCGCGGCGAGCTGCGCCTGCGCGATCTCGACGACCTGCGCGGCTACTGCTACGTCGTCGCCGGCATCGTCGGGGAGCTGTTGACCGAGCTCTTCCTGCTCGGCCACCCCGCGCTCGGCGCCGGCGCCCCTGCCCTGCGCGAGCGCTCGCGCGCCTTCGGCGAGGGCCTGCAGCTGGTCAACATCCTCAAGGACTCCGCCTCCGACGCCGCCGAGGGGCGCCGCTACCTGCCCGAAGGCGTGCCGCGCGCCGACGTCCTGGCCCTCGCCCGCGCCAACCTCCGCGCCGCCGCCGAGTACGTCCTCGTCCTGCAACGCTCAGGCGCCGAGCGCGGCCTCCTCGCCTTCACCGCCGTACCGGTCGAGCTCGCCCACGCCACCCTCGACCGCGTCGAGACCGCAGGCCCCGGCGCCAAGCTCACCCGCCCCGAGGTCTACACCCTCGTCCAGCGAGTCCACCGCGCCCTCGACCGCGGCGAGCCCGCGATCTCCGCCGAGCTGCTTGCGGCCGGCAGCCACTAGCCCCTCGCCCTCGAACCCGTGGGCGCTGCAATCGGTCAGGCCGAAATCAGGCGGCGCCCTGGCCCTCATGGAAGATGACCCTCCGAACACCCCGACGCGCGTCCGAGCGCGCTAACTAACTCTCGGCTCATCCGGCGCCCGCATCGCTTGGAAGCTTCTTCTTCATAGCCCTTGCCGTCACGCGGCAGAAGGCGCCCATAGAGATTTGGCGTTATAGCCAAATGGCTCCTTCACTGTTGCGTCATGGTTCCGTCTTCGCTACATTTGAGCCGCTAATGCCTACCGAAAACGGTAACGAGAGACAACTACATAGTTACGGAGTTCGTCTCCATAGTCAGCGTGATCACCCTCCGCTCTCTGGATCGGTCTCTGGGATCGAGAGATTTGCTCCGCAACGCTAGTTGAAGAGGGGTAGTCGCACGATGTCTGAAGGATCAATGTTTAAGCCTGAGAATGTCACTGCAATCGCCACGGCAGTGATCGCCCTTGCGGCTCTGGCGGTCGCAGTATGGCAAGGCATCGAGAGTCGCAAACACAACCGCATGATGGTAGTTCCGCGAATCCGATTCGACCTGTTAGAGAAGTTGCAGGAGCCACTTCGCTTGTTCATGTTGAATGCAGGAACCGGCCCTGCCATCATCCAGAGCTTCACGTTTCAATGTGATGGCAAGCCAATCGAGCCACCTACCACTGGTGGCCTCGCCAACGCCCTCCAACAACTCGGACTGACTGGCGACTTCTTCCTTTATGTCCCATACCCCGGGGATACGATCGCTGCGGGAGAGGCTCAAGACATCTTGCGCGTGACACTACGCTCGGCGGGCGACGATTGGCCTTATTTCAAAGAGCGGCTTCGCAGAATTATCTTTATTTGCATTTATTCTTCTATCTATGCTGAGACGCAGGTCGCCCGCGCTGATGGCATTGGGACACCCCAGCTACCGCCGGGCACCTGAGCCAATCAGATTTGCACGATCTCCTCTCGATCGACCTGCAGCACGACCTCGGCGTTGGGGCCGCAGGGGAGCGGCGAGGCGTCGAAGGTCTGCCCATCGTCCTTGCTGCGCCAGAGCAGGGCCGAGTCCGCCGGTGGCCGGAGTCGACGCCGGTCGCATGGGCCGCCCGGCAGACTCGATAGTGATGGCAGCGGCGGCCAATGACCACCTAGCTGCTCCACGTCGCCTCTCCGTGAGCGCCGGCCCCCCTTCGCCCCAGCCGGACCAAGTGTGGCTTCAAGCCGTTGGTCCTGGAACGAAACATCATCTTCTTGAGAGAATTTTTAGTAAGGGCGGGACAGCCCGAGGGTGCTGCTGCGGCTGTTGCCCCCTGCCCCCAGAGAGCTGATCGGGGTGAAAGGGAACTTCGCGCCGCTCGGGCGGGAGGTGGTCCCGATCCCGGTCTGGCACGGTGCTCTACGCCGCGATCCGGGGCCCGGCCGCGACCGGCATCTGGGTGACCGAGAACGGCGGCGCGACCTGGCACCCGACCTCGCAGAACGAAGACCTCATCTACGTCCTCCGCGCCGACCCGCACCAGACCGGCGTCGCCGTCGGCCTCACCCCGAACGGTCTGCTGCGCACCGCGGACGCGGGCCGTACCTGGCAGGCCTTCGGGCCTGGAGGATTCGAGGACTTCACGGTCCTGGACTTCTCCTTCGGTGCGGGCCGGCCGTCGACCGTCTTCCTCGTGGTGACGACCCAGCCCACCACCTCCATTTACGAGATCGACGGCCGGAGCGGGCGCAGCGTGCTCTTGCCCAGGGACCCCCGCGAGGGCGCGGACCCCTCGGTGATCAGCGCCGATCTCGAAGACCCGTGTCAAGTGGACGCCTAATTTCCCCCCCAGCGCGACGTTAAAATTCCCCCCCTCTTGGTTAGTGAAGCTCAGCACAGAGTGCCGTTGCTTCTTCTTTTGGGTGGGCGGGGCCGGGGTGGCGGCGGGTGTGGGTGTGTGGTGGCCCGCCGCCACCCCGGCATCGTGGCTTCTCCGCCCTCGGTAGAGCACGGTCAGCTCGGCTCCTCCGCGGCGAGCGCCTCGGCGACGTGCGGCTCGCTGCGCGTCAGCAGCCCTGCCTTGCGCTTCTCCTTGAGCCGGTAGCTCTCGCCCTTGATGTTGACGATCGTCGAGTGGTGCAGCAGGCGATCGAGGATCGCCGTCGCGATCACCTGGTCGCCGAAGACCTGGCCCCAGCCGGCCAGGCTTTGGTTGGAGGTGATCAGGATCGAGCCACGCTCGTAGCGGCGCGACACCAGCTGAAAGAGCAGGTTGGCGCCGAGACGGTCGAGAGGCAAGTATCCGATCTCATCTATAATCAGTAGCTTAGGCTGGATGAGCTGCTTCAGCTTCTCCTCCAGGCGGTTGTCTTGATGCGCTCGCGTCAGCGTGCTGACCAAGGCGGTCGTCGTCGCGAAGGCCGTGCGGTAGCCGGCTGCACATGCCTTCAGGCCCAGGGCCACCGCCAGGTGCGTCTTGCCGACCCCAGGCGGGCCGAGCAGCAGCACGTTGTCCGCGTCGGCGATGAAGCGGCAGGTGGCCAGCTCGCGGATGACCTTCGGATCGATCGACGGCTGAAACTTGAAATCGAAGCTCTCGAGCGTCTTGTGGAACGGGAAGCGCGCCATGCTCGTCTTCATCGCCGTGTGGCGTTCCTGCTTGGCCGTCAACTCGCGGCCGAGCAGCTCCTCGAGGAAGTCGCTGTAGGGCAGCTCCTTCTTGCCCGCCTCCTGCAGCAGCGCCGCGAGCTGGTCGGCCGTGCGCACCAGCTTCAGCCGCTTGAGCTGCTCCTGGAGACGATCGATCTGGACCGCGCCGGCGCTCACGGGTACACCTCCGCGAGCACTCCTTCATACTGGCCCAGGGGCCGGATCTCGACCTCACCGATCCGTTCGACGTAGGCGGGATCGAAGCGCGGCGGCCCTGCCGCAGGCTCTTCCGGCCGTCGCGGCACCTGGCGCGCAGGACCGTTCCAGCGCGCTACTTGGTGCTTGCCCAGCAGCCGGCTGTGGCACACGGGATCGACGCCCGGCCGATGGATCCAGATCTCCTCGGCGAGGATGCGCACCTCTACCACCTTGACCGCCCCGACCCAGTCCAGCGGTACCGGATAGCGATTGGCGTCGATCGCCACGTAGCCGTCGGCCGCTAGGTGCCGGATCTCGACGCGCTCGCGCGGCGTCGGTGGCCGCTGGTCGACCGGGATCAGCCGCTCGGCGCGCGCGAAGCGTTCGGCTGGCTTCTCGTGCGTCGTCCCGTGCACCCGCTGGTCGGCCACCTCGACACACCAGCGCAGCAGGTGGGCGTTGAGCTCGTCGAGGCTGACGAACCGCCGGCCCGCCAGGGCATTGCCTTTGACGTACTTGATGCCGCTCTCCACCTTGCCCTTGGTCTGCGTCCGGTAGTAGCGGCACAGCCGGACCTTCAAGCCGTAGAAGTCCATCCGGTCCTTGAACGTGGCGTTCCAAGTCACCTGCCCCGTCGTGTCGTCTTTGGCGGTGACGATGGTCCGCGGATTGTCGTAGAGCAGGCCCTCCGGCCGACCCCCGAAGTGCTCGAACGCCGCCGCATGCGCATCGAGCAACGACTCCAAGCCCTCATTGCAGTACGCCTTGGCGAACACCCGCCGGCTGAAGCCCAGCACCATCGTGAACAAGTGCACCCGCACCCGCTCGACGCCCAGGTAGATCCAGGCGCTGCACCAGTCCACCTGGCCTTGCTCGCCGGGACCGGTCTCGAACCGCACCGTCGGCTCCGTCATCCGCAGCGCCGCGCGCCAGGGCGCGATGTACTTGGCGACGCTCGAGGCGCAGCACCGCTGGCCGAGCTCCGCCAGCTCACGACAGAGCACCACGCTGTTGAAACCGACCTCTGGTGCCCGCGCCCGCAGGAACGTCGCCCAGCGGTCCAGCAGCCGCCCCCGCGGCCGCCGCTCCTGCGGCTTCCAGGTCCGCGACCACCACTTCCGCACCGTCTTGACGTCCAGCCCCAGCTCCCGTGCAATCGCCTTCTTTGCCAGCCCTCGCTCACGCAGAGCGGCAATGGCTCCCCACAGACGCTGGTCGATCAACTCGCCCTCCGGGGCGCCTCCAGGCGCCACGGAGAGCATCGCCGAATCCGACTCGGCCTGCAGCGCTCGTGGCCTTCCAGCAACTGGCTTGCCGAAACCGTGTACTCTTACGTCGACCTCCTGCTGCTTGGTCGCTTTCACCACGGGCTGCTAGCGTCGCGGACCAGATCGACGTCGCCCTGCATGCCGAGAAGTTTCATCAACGCTTCAGCGCCATGCTTGAGCTTCTCATCGCCATAGATCCGCCAAGCTGTATCTATCGACTCTTCGTCTTCGCTTCTATTGCCTCCAGCCGGCAGAGGATGACTTCGCGCAGGATGCTTTCGGGAATCGGTTGATCGAGAGGAACACGAATCGCGCCCTTGGACAATCCGTAGTCACGCAGCTGGTCCTCGAGCGTCTCGATCACTCGACCGCTATACGGATAGACGCCAATGTGATTCTTGTGGGCGTCAAACCCAAGGAACGGCTTTCCCTGGTACTTGAGCGTCGGCATCCCGTAGACGATCGCCTCTTCCGCGCTCGGCACCGCCTTCCTGGCGAGCCGGCGAATCCGTTCGAGCTCTTTCCTCTTCGGCGCCTCGACTTTCGCGAGATAGTCGTCGATCGCTGTCATGACGGCCGCCACCTCCTTTCGCTGCGAGCGCCTGTGCAATCATGATACCGCCGCTACCGCCGCCGCTCTCGCTCTCGCGAGCGGCGCGTCGCGCGAGGCCACGGGGCGGCAAGGCTCCGACCTGAGACGCAAAAGGGAGGGGGTGGCCACCACCCCCTCCCCCGGTCCGCGGACCTGCGAATCTCCGAGCCGCTTACCGGGCGCCGGTCTTGGCCGCGGCGTGCTTCCCCTTCAAGAAATGGACGGTGAGCGCCCAATTCTTGTCGTCGGCGGTCTTGTATTTCCCGGAGACATGGGCGCCGACCGTCACGTCGTCCCAGCTCTTGCCCTTGGGGCTGTACTTGGTCTCGTCGTTCGGCCAAATGACGATGATGTCCTGGCAGGTGGGGCAGGAGGAAAGGTTGAAGGACTTGGCGGTCTGGTCGACGCCGCTGACATAGCCCTTGTAGTTATGAAGGCCGTAGCCCTTGTGCTTCCCCCCTGTCGGGTGGGTGCCGGTGGTTTCGGTGCCGCCGGTGCCGGTGGACGTTCCGGTGCCGGTGGCGGCGGTGCCGGTGCCGGTCTGCGCAAAGGCGAACCCGGCGACGACGCAAAGGACCAGGACCAGGATGGCGATCAATGTCTTACGCATGAAACTCCTCCCAGTAAATGAAAATGAGTGGAGACGATTCTCCGTCCTGAAGAACATCTTACATCAAGACGGCCAATTCTCCGTGCCACCTCTAAACTACGGCTGCTTTGGCGTCGCCGGCTTCACCGGCGTCACCGCCACGACGGCAAGCGCATCATAGACAGCGCGCGGGCTGCCGTCCGAGGGGGTGTTGACGATTTTCCCCTGGACCACCATGGTGGTCGAGCCGCCCCCATCGAGGTTCATCGCCCGCACGACGCCGAAGTTCTGGATGAGGAAGCTCGCGAGGTCGGGAAGGCAGAGACCGGGAGCATCGACCGCGACGAGCACGGCCTGACCGTCATGGGTCAGGCCGAATGCGGTCCGCGGATCGGCCCGGCACTCCCAGCCGAATCCCTCCGTGGTGACGTCGACCACCCCCACGTTGCCCGTCCCCGGCGAGACGAGGTTCGGTCCCGCCCCCACGGCCGCGGCGACCTCCGGCCAGCCGGCACCCGGCGGGATCGGCGCGATGACAGGAGCCTTGCCTACCGGGAAGCCGAGACTCGTGCGGGAATAGGTCTGTCCCGCAAGGTCGCAATTGGTGGAAAGCACGGAGCCGTTGAGCTCGAGGAGGCTGAAGCCCGTGCAGGTGGAGGGGCAGCTGGGACCCGCATAGGCGCACAGGCTCGGGGTCCCATAGCAGAAAAAGCCGCCGTTGACCGCGGCGATGGCCCCGGCGCTGGTGGCCATGTCGAGCACCGTCTGGCAGGGACCACCCTGCGGCGCCGCCGCCACCGGAGCAAGCTGCAGGCTGGACACGTTGAGGTCGAGAGCCAACGCATGGACGCAGGAGCCATTCCCGGCCGCGAGCTGCCGATAGGTGAGGCCGGGGACGAGCTGCATGGTCTGCGCCGGGCAGCTCGCAGCCGGATGCGGTCTGGCGGCCCGGCACTGAGCGGGTTTGCAGGTGATCCCGGTGCAAGTGGCGGAAGCGGCCGAGAGCAGTGCTGCGAGCAGCACGAGCGAGGCCCTGGCGAACATAGGAAACCTCCTCATCAACTTCAGGACAGACGTCGCCGCGGTTAGGACCAGAGGGCAGCCCGAGGGCAACGGCAGATTTGCCTCATCTTCGGCACACCCGGGAGCGGTTCGAGGGCGAGCCGGCCTGAGCGCTTTCCAGTAGCGCTGCTGCCGTTGCGCCCAAAGGGAGACGGAGTAAACGGACCCACTAACCCGGTCCTGGCGGTCCCGGCAGTCCCGGGGGCTGGCGGAGTTAGTTGAGCAGTTTATAATCGCCAGCGTGGCCCCTGAACACGAGGGACGGCGGGCGAAGAGCCCCACCGACAGCCGCCGGCTGCGGCTCGGCCGGCTGGAAAGCCTGGCCGCGCTGGCCGGCGGCATCAGCCACGAGCTGAGCAATCTCGCCGCCTCGGTGCTTATGTCGGCGCAGGTGTTCGAGGGCTCCTGCCAGGACGAGTCCAGCCGCCAGGTTCTCGCTTCGCTCGACGAGCTCGCGCGGCGCCTCGAGCACGCCGGTCGCCAGCTCCACTGGCTGGCGCGCGGCGTCGCCGGCGAGCCGACCATCTTCCAGCCCCAGTACCTGCTCGCCGACGTTCAGAAGCTCGCTCGCGTCGCCTTCCCGCCCTCCGTCACCGTGATCACGCGCTATCCCCCCGACCTCTGGCCGCTGGCCGGCGAGCCCCTCCTCGTCTTCCAGCTGCTCCTGGCCCTCTACCTCGAAGCGCGGGACCACCTCCCAGACGGCGGCACCCTGGTCCTCGAAGCCCGCAACGAGGTGATCGGCGAAAGCGCTGCAAGCGGCGAGAGGGACCGGAGCGGCGAGAGCGGCGAGCGCACCGCCCGAGCGGCCGGCCGCCCGGCGGCAGGAAGCGCGCCGCCTGGCCGCTACGTGGTCCTCGAGGCGGTTGCCGAGTCTTCCGAACCAGCCGAGTCAGGTGCTGGTATCGCTGCGAAGGCAGGCGGCGCAAGCAGCGCCGGCGACGCCGGAGATCGCCAGCGCCCCGCCGCGACCGGCCAGCCGCCCGCAGCCTCCCGCCGCCGCCGCAAGGCCAGCGAGGCCAGCCGGGCAGCGAGGGCCTCCGGCGGTTTCACCGAGCCCCTGTATCAGGGCAAGGCCGCCCGCGGCAGGAGAGCCTACCTGCCGGCGGCGCTCCTCGGCGAACCGGAGGCTTGACCAGACTAAGCAAGGTTGCTGCGTCCCGCGCCGAATCACCCTATCCGACCTGCTTTTCTCGTCTCCACCTCGGCGCGGATGCGCCGCTTGACCTCGGCGAAGTCCATTGGCGTCGCAGGTCCGCTCGCGAGCCGGCGCTCCATCTCCGCCTTGAATGCCAAGGCCCGCGCTTCCAGGACCAGGTCTTGTTCCTCGAGCGCTCGCAAGGCGGTACTGATCACATCCTCCGCCGAGCGGTAGCGCCCACTGGCCACCTTGTCTTGCACCAGCCGCTCGAGATCTGCCGGGAGATGGACGTCCATCTGTGCCTTCCTACCATTCCTTGAGGCACAGCATCGGGTCGATCCTGGTCGCCCGGTGCGCCGGCAGCGAGATCGTGGCCAGCGCCACCAACACCAGCAGGGCGGCGACCGCGGCGAAGGTCAGCGGGTCGGTCGCGGTCACGCCGTAGAGGAGGTTCGACACCAGCCGCGTCGTGCCGAGGGCGAGGAGCAGGCCGAGGGCGAGACCGGTGAGCACGACGCCCAGCCCCTGGCGGAGCACGCGCAGGAGGACGTCTCCGCGCGCCGCGCCGAGCGCCATCTGGATGGCGATGCTCTGGCGCTGCTGGGCGACTGCCTGCGCCATGACGCCGTAGATCCCGAGGTTGGCGAGCAGCAAGGCGATGCCCGCGAAGACGGACATCAGCACCAGGTTGAAGCGCCGCCCGGCGAGGGAGCCGGACACGACCTCGTCGAGGGTGCGCACGTCGTAGACCGGCATCCCGGGATCGACCTGCCAGACCGCGGCGCGCAGCGATGCGGCCAGCGCCGCCGGGTCGTCGCCGCGGCCGCGGATGACGTAGACCATGGTGGGCGCCCAGTCGGCGAGCGAGAACGGCAGGAACATCTCGGGGCCGGCGGGATCGCCGAGCGCGTGGTGCCGCACGTCGCCGACCACGCCGGCGATGGTCATCCACGGATGCGCGGGCGGCGCGCCGGGCGCCCCGAGCGCGCCGAGCCGGAAGCGCCGGCCGATCGGGTCCTCGCCGGGCCAGAAGCGGCGGGCCATGGCCTGGTTCACGACCGCGGCGCCCGCGCCGGGGCGGCTGTCGCGGCCTTCGAGCAGCCGCCCGCGCACCAGCGGCATGCCCACGGCCCGGAAATAGTCTCCGCCGACCAGGCGGTAGGAGGCCCCGGGCTCCTGGCCCGGCGCGAGCGGCCGGCCTTCCGGAACGAAGTTCCAGAAGGTGTCGTCGCCGGCCAGGGGCAGCTCGCTGACCATGCCGGCGCTCGCCACCCCGGGGACGGCGGCGAGGCGCTGCAGCACCTGGTCGAAGAACCGCGCGATCGGCCCGGGTCCGGGATAGGCGGCCGGCGTGACGGTGAGCTTCATCGTCAAGACGCCGTGGGGCCGGAAGCCGGGGTCGACGCGGAAGAGGCGGATGAGGCTGTTGGTCATCAGCCCGGTGCCGATCAGCAGCACCACGGCCAGGGCGAGCTCGCCCACCACCAGCGCCGCGCGCACCCGCCGCCGCTTGACGCCGCCCGTGCCGCGCGCGCCGATGCGCAGCAGTTGGTGGAGGTCGGTCCCGTAGACGGAGAGCGTGGCGGCCAGCGCCAGCGCCAGGGCGATGAGCAGCGAGACGGCGAGCGCCACGCCCAGCGCCGGGACGTCGAGCCGCACCTCTGGGAGGCGCGGGATCCCGGGCCCGGCGGTGAGGACGAAGAGGCGCACCGCCCACCAGGCGAGCACCGAGCCCAGCGCGCCGCCGAGCAGGGCGAGCGCCAGGCTCTCGATCAAGAACTGCCGCAGCACCCGCGGGGCGCCGGCGCCCAGGGCGGTGCAGACGGCGACGTCGTGCTGCCGTCCCAGGGCGCGCAGCAGGAAGAGGTTGACGACGTTGAGGCAGGCGATCAGCAGCACGCCGGCGGCCGCTCCCAGCAGCAGCCACAGCGGCCTGGCGACGTCGCCGACGATGACCTTCTCGAGCGGCTCGATCGCGAGGCCGAGGTCCTTGTCCGCCTCCGGGATCTCCCGCCCGAGCTGGGCGGCGGCGCCCGCCAGCTCCTGCCGCGCCCGGGCCATCGTCGTGCCCGGCCCGAGGCGGCCGACGACCCTCAGGATGCGCGCCCAGGGGTTCGCCTTGACCGGATCGCCGGGGTGCAGCACGAGCGGCAGCCAGATCTCGCTGCGCGAGCTCGGGAAGTGGAAGTCGTCCGGCAGGATGCCGACCACCGTGGTGGGCCGGCCGTCGAGCCTCAGCGCCCTCCCGACCAGGCCCGGGTCCGCGCCGCAGCGCTGCCGCCAGAAGCCCTCGCCGAGCAGCACGACCGGCTCGGCGCCGGGACGCTCGTCGGCCGCGACGAAGGCGCGCCCCGCCATCGCCCTGCGGCCGAGCAGCGGGAAGAGGTCGTGCGTGACCAGCGCCGCCTCGACCTTCAAGGGCTCGCCGGCGCCCGCCAGCTGCACGCTCTTGGACGGGTACATCGCCGAGAGGCGCTCGACGCCGCGCACGCGCTCGCGCAAGGCGATGAAGTCGGGCACCGAGACCGGCGCCGCCGAGGGCTCGCCGCGGTCGGAGCGCAGGCTCTCCGAGATCTCGACCAGCCGGCCGGCGTCCGCGTAAGGCAGCGGCCGCAGGACGATCGCGTCGACGACGCTGAAGACGGCGGCGGTGCAGCCGATCCCCAGGCCGAGAGTGAGGACCGCGGTGAGCGTGAACCCGGGAGTGCGCGCCAGGGCCCGCAGACTGAAGCGCAAGTCCTCACCCATACCCGACTCCTTACCCGCCGCCTGCCGCCGCCCGCGCCCTCAGCTCTCCAGCCCGGCGCGGAAGGCGTAATGCATGATGTCGGCGTTGGTCTTGAGGTTCATCTTCTGCAGCACGCGGGAGCGGTAGGTGCTCACCGTCTTGACGCTCAGGTGGAGCTCGGCGGCGATCTCGCCGGTGGTGCGGCCGGCGGCGATCTTGCGCATCACCTCGAACTCCCGGCTCGAGAGCAGCTCGTGCGCCGGCCGGTCGCCGCTGCCCGACAGGTCGGTGGCGAGGCGCTCGGCCAGGTTGGAGCTGACGTACTTGCGGCCGGAGGCGACCTTGCGCACCGCCTCGATCAGCACCTCGGGGGGCACGTCCTTGGTGATGTAGCCGTCGGCCCCCAGCTTCAGGCAGAGCACGGCATACTGGTCCTCGGGGTGCATGGTGAGCATCAGCACCCGCACCCGCGGGTTCACGCGCTTGAGCTCCTGCGCCGTCTCCACGCCGCCGCGGCCCGGCATCGAGACGTCGAGCAGCACCACGTTCGGATTCGACTGCCGCGCCTTGACCAGCGTCTCCTCGCCGGTCGCGGCCTCGCCCGCCACCACCATGTCGGGGGCGCTCTCGAGCGTCCGCTTGAGGCCGATGCGGAAGATCGAGTGGTCGTCGGCGATCAGCACGCGGATCATGCGGCATCCTCCGGCGGCCACAGCCGGCGCTCGGCCGCCGCCTCCTCCACCAGCCGCTCGCGCACCTCGAGGACCTCGGCCAGCCGGCCCATGAAGAGATCGAGCAGCATCGGATCGAAATGCGCGCCGCGGCCCCGGCGCATCGTCTCGAGCGCCTCGTCCGGCGAGAAGGCCGGACGATAGGGCCGCGTCGTGGTCATGGCGTCGAAGACGTCCACCAACGCGCAGATGCGGCCGGCGAGCGGGATCTGCTCGCCGCGCAGCCGCCGCGGGTAGCCGGTGCCGTCCCAACGCTCGTGATGGCTGAGCGCCACGACCTGGCCCTGCTGCATGAGCTCGGACGGGGAATCGGCGAGGATGCGGCTGCCGATCAGGGTGTGCGACTCCATCACCTTCTTCTCCTCTTCGTCGAGCGCTCCGCGCTTGAACAGGATGGCGTCGGGGATCCCGATCTTGCCGACGTCGTGCATGGTCACGGCGTGGCCGAGCACCTCGGTCTCGCCCGGCGACATGTGCAACGCCTTCGCCAGCACCACGCTGTAGCGGCTGATCCGCATGATGTGGCGGGCGGTCTCGGGGTCCTTGAGCTCGGCCGCGAGCACCAGCCGCCGGATGGTGTCGATGTGGGCGAAGTAGGTGCGGCGGTTGGCGTCCGCGGCAACCTCGCAGGTGCGGCGCAGCTCCGCGGTGCGGCTCGCCACCTGCTCCTCGAGCCCGGCCTGGCTGCGCTTGAGGGCGTCCTGCGCCTCCTTGAGCCGCAGCTGCGACGAGATCCTCACCAGAAGCTCGGTCTTGTCCACCGGCTTGGCGATGAAATCGCTGGCGCCCGCCTGGATCGCCTTCACCCGGTCCTCGCGGCTGTCGAGCACGGTGACCAGGATGATCGGCAGGTCCGCGGTCCGCGCGTCCGCCCGCACCCGGCGCGCCACCTCGTAGCCGTCGAGCCCGGGCATCATGACGTCGAGCAGCACGAGGTCGACCCCGAGCGCCAACTTGGCCAGCGCCTCGAGCCCGTCGCGCGCCGTCTCCACCTCGTACCCGAGGCTCCGCACCAGGCCTCCGAGGAGGGCCAGGTTCTGCTCGACGTCGTCGACCACCAGGATCCGCCGCGCCTCGCTCATGAACCGCTCTCCACCTGGCCATTCTCGCGCGATTCCGCCGCGGGCTCGCTCCCCGCCGGCTCGTTCCCCGGCGGCTCGTTCCCGGCGGCGGCTTTCCCGGCGGCCTCCTTGCCGGCGGCCTCGTTCCCGGCGGCCTCGGGGCGCAGGCCGGGGATCTCGACGTGGAAGGTGCTGCCCTGCCCCTCGCCGCGGCTCTCCACCCAGGCCCGGCCGCCGTGCAGGGCGACCAGGCGCCTCACCAGCGCCAGCCCCAGGCCGGTCCCGGGCTGGCGGCGGGTCAGCGACGAGTCGGCCTGCTCGAACATGCGGAAGAGGCGCTCGTGGTCCTCCTGCTTGATGCCGATGCCCGAATCCGCCACCGCCAGGCGCACCAGCGGCGGCGCGCCCCCGGGCGTCGGCTCGGCCCACGCCCGCAGCTTGATCCAGCCGCCGGAGGAGGTGTACTTCACGGCGTTGTCGAGCAGGTTGAGCGCGACTTGCTTGAGCCGCACGGGATCGCCCTCGACCTGCGGCAGGTCGCGGGCGACGTCCACCTCGAGCGTCAGGCCCTTGCGGCCGGCCGCCTCGCTCACCGGCACGGCGAGGTCGGCGAGCAGCGCGCCGAGGTCGAAAGGCGCCCGGTCGAGCTGCAACCGCCCGGACTCGAGGCGGGTGAGGTCGAGCAGGTCCTGGAGCAGGCGGCGGAGCTGCTCGGCGGCGGCGAGGATATTGGTGACCGCCTGCCGCTGGCCGTCGTTGAGCGGTCCGAAGTGCCCGTCGACGAGCATCTCCGGGAAGCCGATGAGGGAGTTCAGCGGCGTCAGCAGCTCGTGGCTGATGCGCGACAGGAACAGGCTCTTCGCCAGGCTCGATCTCTCGGCCGCCTCCTGGCTCGCCCGCCGCGCGGTGACGTCACGCTGGGTGGTGATGAAGTGGGTGACGCGCCCGGCGCGGTCGCGGATGGGCGCCGACCTGAGCTCCAACCAGACCTCCGAACCATCCTTGCGGCAGGCGGGGAGCTCGCAGTGGACGAACCGGCCCGCCGCCACCTCGGCGCGCAGGCCCGCGATCATGCGGCGGTCGGTCTTGGGGTGGTCGAGCAGCGGCACCGGCCTTCCGAGAACCTCCTGGGCGGTGTAGCCGGTCAGCTCGGTGTAGGCCGCGTTGACGAACACCAGCCGCGGCTCGTCGGCGTCGGCGACCGTGATCGACACCGCCTCGTTGGCCGCGCACAGGGCGGCGGCCAGCAGCTCGCGCAGCTCTTCCGGCAGGTCCGCGGGCGGCGATGCCGCGGCCGGGCCGACCGCGGCCCCACCGCTGGCGCCGGGGCGCGCTTCGTGCTGCTTCGACATCGTGCTTGCCTGCCTGCCGCGAGGCGCCGGCGCCGCGCATCCCCCGACGTCCTGCGGGACCCCCCGGCACGATTCGTGGGAGCCCTCGCATCGCCGGGTCACGGCGCTTCGAATTCTCGAGTCCGACGTCAACCGGTACCCCACAGAATACGCCGGGCCGGCCCAGTCGCGCAACTACTCCTTCCCGGGGGTCCCGGGGGGGCGCCCCCGGCGCAGCGGAAACAGGAGCCTGGCGAAACCTGGCTAGGCGGTCTCCACGGCAGAAGCATGCTCCAGGCGCTCCAGGCGCTCCGCGGCCGCCGCCGGCCGCGCCTGCTGCGCGACCAGCTGCTCGAGGCGGCTCAGCGTGTCGTCGAGGCGCTGCACGACCGAGGCGCTCGGTCCCGCCGCCGCCGAAGGGGATGGCCGCGACGTTGGCGACGGCAAGGGCCGCGATGGCGGCGCCGGCGCCGGCAGGCGCCGCGCGGCGCGTGACAGGCCCACCTGCTCCCAGAGGTCGCGCTCCTCGAGCAGCACGTCGCGGCGCAGGATGACGCCGTGGCGGGCGAACACCTCGGAGATCGCATCGTGGTGCGCCAGCAGGTAGCGGCGGGTGGAGTGGTAGGCGTGCTCGCAGACGGCGCGGCGCTCGGAGAAGCCGAAGATGTTGGTGAACGCCATCAGGTAGTCGTCACGCTCGGGCTCGAGCAGGATCACGTCGGACTTGCCGTACTTGGCGGCGTAGGCGGCCATGCCGACCTCGAGCCGGGAGTGGACGATGGTGCGCAGGGTCTGCGACAGCACCGTCGGCAGGCCGAGCTCGACCAGGTTGCCGCCCTGCATGTAGCCCCGCTCGACGGCGTGCACGGTGTCGACCGAGACGATCGGATTGATGCAGATCACCAGCCCGGCGCCGGCCTCGAGCGCCACCGAAGCGTGCAGCGTCTTGAGCAGGATGCCGTCGACGACGTGACGGCCGTCGATCTCGACCGGCGGGTAGAGCCCGGGCAGCGCGGTGGTGGCCTGCACCGCGCGCGAGATCGGGACGTGATCCATGCCCGGCTCGCCGAAGCACACCGCCTGCCCCGAGTCGAGGTCCGCCGCGACGATCACCAGCCGCTTGCCGAGCTGGCGGAAGTCGTCGGTGCGGGACTTCAGGCGAAAGATCTTCTCGACGTAGGCGCGGATCGGCTCGTTGTCGAAGACCGCCACCGGCAGCGCCCGCCCGAGCCGGGTCAACGACTCGAGCAAGGTGAGGTCCGCCCGCTTGCGGGCGTACTCCCGCAGCGCTTCCCCCAGCAGGCGCGGCAGGGCGCGCAGGCTGCGCCGCATCTCGCGCACGGAAGGTGTGAGGAAGGTCTCGGGGACGAAGGGATGCTCGCCCGGCTCGTGGGAGACGATGGCGCGGCACATCTGCGCCGTCGTCAGGTCGTTGGCGAGGCAGGCGTTGATGAAGCCGCCGGCGCTCACCCCGACGTAGAGGAACAGCCGGTTCAGGTCGAGGCCGTCGCAGCACTCGTCGAGGGCCCGGAGGGCGCCGATCTCGTAGATGGCACCCTCCGGAGCGCCTCCTGCCAGGGCCAGCGCGACCCGCGGCGGCATCGGCGCCGCCACCTTCTCCCTTCGCTCCTCCGTCCCCCTCTCCGTCAGGGCCGCGCTCGGGGGACCCGCGCCGGGCTCCCCCACTAGACGACCTTCGACGCTCTCTTGATTATCGGCTTGTTGACGACGATGGGCTCGTCGCCGCTCGCATGCGTCGCGGGAGTGACGCGCGGCCGCAGCAGCTCGACCTTGGCGTTGAGCTCCTCGACGCGCTGCGTCAGGGTGCGGATCTCCTCGCGGGTGGGCACGCCGAGGCGGTGCAGGGCCGCGGTGATGGTCTCGTCGACCTTGCTGCCGAGATCGTCCCAGGTGGTGCCGGCCTTCGCCTTGGCCTTGTCCACCACCTCGCTGGCCTTGTCGACGACCTTGTCGACCTCGACCTTGCCGCGCGACTCGACGTCACGTCCGCGGTCGACCAGGCGGCTGAACAGCTTCGTGCCTTCCTCCTCGGCGGCGGCCAGGGCGCCCAGCCCGGCCAGCCAGATGCGGTGTGCCGTGTCCTTCACGTCGTCCTGAAGCTTGCGCTCGTTGCTGGTGGTGTTGCCCGTGGTCTTGGTGGTCATGGTGCTCCTCGTTTTCTCCGGCGGCCGGGATCCCGTGGGGAACGGCGACCGCGTTTCAAGCGTCATCGGTGGATCCGCGGCGGACTGCCCGCCCCGGAGGCATCATCAAAGGCTGCGGCGGGAACGATGGGCGCTGTCGGCGCCATGGGCGCGATCGGCGGTGGCCGGGGCCGTGGTCTCGGAGGCGGCGCCGGCCGCGCCGTTGCCGGCCGACTTGTCTCCGGGTCCGGGGCCTCCGACAGCCGCGGCCACGCTGCCCGCGGAGGTGTCGGAGCCCGGCGCCTCGGCCAGTCCCACCAACACCTCGGAGTCCAGCGCGGCGAGCGACGCTTCCAGCTGCTCGAGCCGGGTGCGCAGGCCCGACATCTCCTCGCGCGCCCGGCGCACCGGCGCCAGGCGGTCGATCGACGCCTGCACCAGCCGGTCGACGCCGTGCTGGACCTGCTCGACACCGCTGTGCACCGCCCGCTCGCCCAGCCGCACCAGCTCGTGCAGGAGCTCGCTCGGCAGCGAGGAGGTGCCCCGGCGGCCCTCGTCCAGGATGATCTGGGTCAGCGTCTGCGAGGTGACGTCGCCGGCGGTGGCGTTGTCGAGCACCCGCACCTCCTGCCCCTGCCGAACCCAGCTCGCGATCTCCTCGAGCGAGACGTAGCGGCTCTCCTCGGTGTCGTAGAGCTTGCGGCTTTCGTAGCGCTTGATGAGCCGGATCATGGGCCCTCCTTGCAGCGATGACGACCACTCCAGGGACCGTCGCGGCGGCCGTCTCCAAGCATCCGGAGCACCGCCGGGGACCCATGGTCCGCCATGCACGAAAGGCAGATTACCGCAGTGCGGCAAAGATGTCAAGAACTCTATGACGCGGTGCGGCAAGAGCCCCTGTGCTAGGTTCCGCCGTTGGACACGCCCGAAAACGGAGGTGTGCACGATGTCGGCGACCGGAAGGCGGTCTCTCTTGCGAGTGCTGCTCCTGCTCGTGGTCTGGAGCCAGGTTGGAGCGGCGGGCGGGCGGTCTGCCACACCTCCACCCGGCCCATCGTTCATCGTGCGGGGCACCCTGGTGACTCCTGATCAGGTCATCCGGAACGGGCAGCTCTTCGTCAGCGGCGAACGGATCGCGGACCTGGGTCCCAGGGTCTCGGCTCCCGCCGGCGTCCAGACCGTCGACGTCGACGGTGTCGTGTTCCCCGGCCTGATCGATCTCCATGACCACATCCTGTGGAACCTCCTTCCGCGCTGGAAAGCCCCGGAGCTGTCGGCGGACCGCTACGTGTGGCAAGAGCTGCCGGACTACGTCGCACATCTCGCGGGGCCGCAGGGCCAGCTCGTCGCGAACGGCCATGGCTGCGACATGAACAGGTACGGCGAGTACAAGGCCATCGTCGGCGGCGCAACCTCCGTGGTGGGAAGCTTCGCGCCGACCGCGGAGGAGCCCCACCGTAACGACTGCATCAAGGGCCTGGCTCGCAACCTGGACTTCTACTCCGGCCTCTACGGCGGGGTGGTGAACGACGAGCCCGTGCGCTACGTCATTTTCCCGCTCGAGACGCCTGTCGCCGAGGCGAACGCCCTGCGCGAAGGCCTCGCCTCTCATCGCATCACGACGGTCCTCGTCCACCTGGCGGAGGGCAAGGACGCCAGCGCGCGTCGCGAGTTTGCGATGCTCAAAGCCCAGGGCCTCCTGCGGCCGGGAGTGAGCATCATCCACGGCGTGGCGTTGCACGAGGACCACTTCCGGGAAATGGCCGCCAATGATGTCGGGCTGATCTGGTCGCCGCGCAGCAACTACGAGCTGTACGGCGAGACCACCGATGTCGCGCAAGCGAAGGCTGCCAAGCTGACCCTGGCGCTGTCTCCCGACTGGAGCCCAACCGGCAGCAACAGCATGCTCGACGAGCTGCACTACGCTTACGAGTGGAACTCGAGAATGAAGGTGTTCGACCCGGCGGAGCTGGTCAAGATGGCGACCTCGCACCCGGCGCGCCTGGCGGCCATCAGTGATCGCCTGGGCTCCCTCGCGAAGGGGCTCTACGCGGACCTCCTCGTCGTTCGCGACCAGGGGAGCTCACCTTACGAAGCCCTCCTCCTCGCCAGGCCGCAGGACGTGCGCCTCGTCGTGATCGACGGGCAGCCGATCTACGGTGACGCGGCGCTGATGAAGCGACTGGTGGCCGACGCCAAGCAACTCGAGCCGCTCCGCGTCTGCGGCGAAGCGAAGGCCTTCGACGCAGGGGGCCCGGGAGGAGCCGCCGAGGTCTCCCTCGCCAACACCAGCGCCCGCCTTGCCGCGGCCCTGGAGCATTTCGGCATCCCCCTGGCGCCGCTGTTCGAATGCCGGTGACCGCAGGCTCCGGACCGCCACCGAGCGACCGGCGCTTCGGTAACAAAGTCGGAATAGCGTCATAGCGATATGCAGATGTTGCTAATGCCTTGACGCGCGCAGGCGCTGCCCTTCATACTCCACCTACGTTGCCTACAACTCGTGCAGTGCCCGGGCCGGCCTGAGCGGCTCTATCCGAGAGGACATGGATCATGACCAGCCGCGTGTCGCTTTCGATCCTCGCCCTGCTCTGTGCTCTACCGTCTCTCTGCCCTGCGCCTCTTTTCGCGGCGGACTCAGACGTCCCGGGCGTCGCCACGGCGAGCCCGGATGGGGGCGCGGACAGTGCCAGCGAAACCGCCTGCCCGAAGGTGGACCCGCACGCCCACAGAGCGCTGCCACAGGAGACCACTCCCGCGCCCGCCATCACGGGCCTCAGGATCGTGGCACTCACCGGACCGTCCGATTGCATGCTGCCGACCGAGAAGGTGCCGGCCAAGCCTCACTCCGCCAAGACGCGAGCCAAGACAAAATCTCGGACTCTGCCAGCTCAGGACCAGAAGCCAGCCTGCGCCGGAGTCTCCGTGTCCCCCACCGGCCTGGCGCATTTCGAGCTGGCCATTGCCGGCACGCATCTGCTGTCAGGGAATTCCGGAGAGCCCACCGTCCAGCTGGAGACGGCGGACGCCGGCAGGCCGATCGTCATGGACCCGCGGTTTCGTTTCAAGAGTGACAACGAGATCGACGTGATCGGCGATGCACCGCTGGGGACCGTGATCAAGGTGGTGAAGGTCGGCTCCGCCTGCAACGACTCCTTCACCGTCACGTTCACCCCCAAGGCCTCGGGGCTCCAGAAGTTCCTGGTCAAGCTCGACCACGAGACGAACGCCCAGTTCCCCAACCTGCACAGCCTGGTGCTGACCAAGCAGAGCGGTGACGGAGGGTTCGCCGCCAGGCCGAGCCTGATGAGCGTCGATCTCCAACCCACCGGTCCGACCGACCTCTCCATCGTGCAGACCAGCGAGGCGCAGCTGGACCTCCACTTCGTCGCGGCGCAGGACTACGTGCCGGCCAACGCGGTGGTCACGGTCTACGACTCGAGCGACCTCGACGCCCGCAAGCCGATCGCGATCGCCGCGTCGGCGCCGGCGGCCGATCCCAATGCGCCGACGATCTCGTCCGTCGAGACGGTCTTCCTGGACCGCGGCAACGGCAACGGCCGCATCCGCATTCATGGCAAGGGATTCGGCAAGCAGGCTCCAGCCGCCTTCCCGGTGGACGACTACCTGTGCGATTGCGTCGAACGTCCGCAGATCGACGGCTACCGGGCCTGCCGGTTCCTCGACGATGTGCGGGGGCTGCCGTCGTACCCGGGCAGCGCGCAGCGCACGCCGGCATCGACCGACACGGAGGCCGGCACCGGGGAGCATGGCGCTGGAGCGGCGCTGTTCACGACCCAGCAGGAGAGCGCTGCCAACAAGGAGGAGCTACAGAGAACCAGCGAGACGGACAGGCAGCTGGAGCGGCTGACCACCTTGAGGAACCGGGCAGCGCGCGACGAGACGGCCACCCGGGTGCACGGCAAGCACCCCTTCGCCGGCAGCGTGACCGACCCGAGCCACTTCTGCTTGCGCTTCGAGCCACGGTGGGTCGACTTCCAGAAGAGCCTGCGCGGCAAAGTGAGCGTCGGCCTCGACTCGGTGAACCCGGAAGTGCGCGTCCAGCGGGCCCAGATCGTGGACTTCAACGATCAGATGATCGATGTCTACTTCGAGTTCACCCGGCACCGCGGCTATGCCTGGCCCTTCCGGGTGGGCAACGTCACCGTCGCGGTCACCAAGGAGGGCAAGAGCGCTCAGCAAACCGTCAGCACATCCTCGGTGCTCGGCGAGGTCGACAAGAACGGTCCCACGAGCTTCAGCGTCTCGCAGGTGGTCGGTCCGGCGCCGGACCCGAACCTCACCTACCAGTACACGGTCCTCAACAACGAGCAGGCCAAGGTCCTGCTCGGCCGTGGTGTCGCCAATCACTTCATCGTGTGCCAGCTCTCGGTGGTCAACCACGGCAAGAGCGACCTCGTGGTGCCGCTCGCGGCCATCCAAGTCGAAGTGGAGTGGCTGCGGGGTAGGGCACCGGGAGCGACGACGTTCCGGCCGAATCCTCGATATTTCATCGAAGGCCCCGCGACGGTGGCTCCCTTGCCGCTGGCCTCGGTCTCGGCCTATTTCGGCAACGACCAGAAAACGGGATGGCGTTCGACTTTCTTCAACGTGCTGACCGGCGTCGCCACCATGGCCGCGGCGCTGGTGCCGATCGCGGGTCCGTCCTTGAAGGACGCCCAGGTGGTGTTCACCGGCGGGTTCGTTCCCGCGGCGGGTCAAGTCTGGGTGGATCTCTCAGCACAGCAGCTGGAGAACCTGACCTCGCTGAGCTGGGAGTCTTCCGAGACGGTGCCGGCCGGTGGATCGGTCCAAGGATACATCTACATCCAGCGGGGAGAGGAAGCAGTGGGGATCCTGGAGCCGACGACCGGCCGCAAGACGTTTCGCCAGATCTCCAACCTCATGGGCCTGAATCTGAGCGGCTTCGCGGTCTCCTCCACGTCCACGGGAGGCACTCCGTCGGCGAAAACGCCGGGAGACAAGGGCACGTCATCGACATCCGGCGCCGGCACGTCCACGTCGGCAACTTCCACCACCACCTCGGGCACGGGGACGAAGGCGGCATCTCCCGCGTCGGCGCCCGCCTCATCCTCGCCATCCTCGCCTCCCGGCGGGCCGGGCTGAGACGCGGACCTGCCTCCTCGAGAGCCGCCAGCAGGTCCCGGAAGTCCTCGTTCAGGCCGGCTCTCTCCGCTCTGGGTGGGGATTCCGGTCGCCACGGTGGAGGACGCGGATCGGAGCGAGGCTGCGCGGATAGTCGGGCACCGGCAGGCCGGCCGAGGCCCAGGCGTCGAGCACCAGGGGCCACATCATGGCGCGGCGCTCGGCGGCCGTGGTCGTGGCGCTCAGGTCTTCTCCCGGCTCCTGGCCCAGCCGCCAGGCGCGAACCGGCCAAGTCCGGCGCAGGGCTGCCCGTGGGGCGCGCTCTTGCTCGGTGTCTTCAGCCACTCGGCAAGTATATCGTTCCGTGATGATCAGCTTCCTGGTCTCCTCCATGCCGCCGTCGACGACGCTTCCTGGTCCCGTTGCCGCCTGCGCCTGCGTGCTGGTGGCTGTCGGCGCCGTCGCATGGCTGGCGCCCGGGCTCCCTCGCGGGCGCTTCTTCTCGGTCGCGGTCCAGCCCTGGCTCCGCTCGACCCCGGAGGGGAGCCATGTGCTGTGGCGGTACCGGATGAAGGTTGCGCTGCACACGCTGATCGGCTTCGTCTGGCTGGTCTTGGCCTACCCCACCGCGGGCACCCCGGTTCCCTGGTTCGTGGCGATGCTGGCAGGTCTCGGCTGGCAGCTTGGCGGCTGCTTCTTCGCCTTTCAGGGGGCGCGCCGGCAGGTGCTGCCGCATGGCGTCGATCCGGCCGCCGTGCAGGAGGCCGAGACCCTGCGGCGGAGGGTGGAGCTGCCGGGTGGATGGACCCTGCAGGCCGGCCCCTTCGCCGCGCTCGCCGGCGCCGCGCTCTACCTCCGCTGGCGCTGGGCGGAGCTGCCGGAGCGCTTCCCGATTCACTGGGGCTTCGACGGCAGGCCGAACGGCTGGGCGAACCGCAGCCCTGCCGGCGTCTTCGGTCCGCTGCTCATCGCCGCCGTCGTCGCCGGCAGCATGGCGCTGTTCGGCAGCCTCCTGCGCCGGGACCGCGACACCCGCGGCGCGGCGGCCGCCGGCGCCGCCGAGCGCCGTTTCCGCCGCGCCGTGCTGTGGTCCCTGCTGGCCACCGAATATCTCCTGGTCCTGGTCTCCATCCAGGTGAGCCTGCTGCCGCTCGCGGCCGCCGCGGCGGGAGGGACGGCGGGGCCGCCCAGGATCGCGCCGTTCGTCGCGCTGATCCTGCTCTTCGTCGTGACCGTGACGGTCATCCTGGCCCGCGTCGGCCGTGGTGCCCGCCTGGAGGCGGCGAGGAACCGCGTCGCGAATCAGGAGCCCGGCGACTCCCCCGAGAGCTCCTGGAAGGCCGGGGTGTTCTACGTCAACCCGGACGATCCCGCGCTCTTCGTCCCGAAGCGCTTCGGCATCGGCTACACGCTCAACTTCGCTCACCCGCTGTCATGGCTCATCCTCGGCCTGAGCATCCTGGCGCCGCTCGCCGTGGCCGCCTGGATCCTGCGCGCCGTACGGTGAGCGGACGGAGGTCGGTCGCCACGCGCCCTCAGCTCTCCCGCCGCAGGTGCCGGCGCCAGTCGGCGAGACGGTCCTCGAGATCGGCGCCGAGGTCGGCCAGGGAGGGGAGATCGGTGGGCTCCTCGGCTCGCAGCGGGAGGTCGACCAGCGGCTGCGCGTCGGAGAGGAGCTGGGCCAGCTGCACCAGTCCCCGGCGGTCGCGCTCCCCGAGCCAGGTCAGGAGCTGAATCCCGTCCACGAGACCCGGCACCGGCGCCGGCGCCGACCCTGGCGCCAGCTCCGCCGCCGCGGGAGGCCCGGGGCGCAGGGGCTCGTCGGGCTCGGGATGGACGCGGTTGACGACGATCGGGCCCAGGTGGTAGCCGGCCTGCCGGAGGCGGCGGGCGAAGAAGAGGGTGTCCGGGATGCGCTCCTCGCCGGGTCCGGCGACGAGGACGAAGAGGGTCTTCGAGGAGCGCAGGAGCTCTTCGACCTGGCTGGCGCGCTCGCGGAAACCGGCAAAGAGGGGCGAGAAGGCCTGGAAGAACTCGGCCATGTCGCGCAGCAGGTCGAGGCCGACCACCTCGTCGAGAAAGCGCTCGGCGCGGCGGCCCAGTCCCCCCAGGCGGGAGGTGGCCTTGAGCCGCCCCTGCTCGTCGAACCAGGGGCGGAGGGCGACGCGCAGCGCGCCGCTGTCCAGGAAGCCGACGATCCGCGCCGGCGCCTCGAGGAAGTCCAGGGCCTGGCGGGTCGGCGGGGTGTCGAGCACGACCTGCCGGTAGCGGCCGGCGGCCGCCACCTCGAAGAGGCGCTCGACGGCCATGTACTCGAGGATGCCGCCCAGGCTGCCCGAGAGGTGCTGGTAGAAGCGGTTGTCCAGCACGCGGCGGCGCGCCTCCGCGTCGGGGGCATAGCGCTCGATCAGGCGGTCGAAGGTGCGGCGGGCGTCGAGCAGGCTGGCGTGCAGCTCGCCCACGGCCTCGAGGTCGACGCGGACCGCGTGCTCCTTCGCCTCCTGGCCGACTCCCAGCGCGTCCTTGAGCCGCAGCGAGGGGTCGAAGGTCATCACCAGCGTGTCGCGCCCGGCGCGCGCCGAGACCACTCCCAGGGCCGCCGCGAGCGTCGTCTTGCCGACGCCGCCGGCGCCGACGAAGATGACCAGTGGATGCTCGTCCGAGAGCAGGTTCACGCCTGCTCCGCCCCGGCGACCCCGGCGCCCCCGGCGATCGACGGCGTCGGCGCGTTGGCCGCCGCCGCCGTCCCCGCGGCGCCCGGCGCCAGGCCGGCGGCGAGCAGCTGCTGCAAGGCGTCGGTCAGGGCAGGCCCGCGCTCGAGGGCGAGCAGCGGCAGCTCGATCCGCGGCCCTTCCCACCAGCGGGCGAGCCGCTCCAGCTCGCGCTCGTTGAGGAAGCGCCGGTGCCGCCAGAAGGTCAGCAGCTCGGCCCCGAGCGGCATCTCCGGGGCCGGCGGCGGCGCGGGCGGGAGCAGCGGCTCCACCGGATCGAAGACCTCGGGGCGCTCCAGGCCGGCGGGGAGCGGCGGGAAGAGACCGTTGACGATCAGCAGCTCGGGCTGGCGGCCGAGCTGGCTCGCCAGCGCCTCGCGCAGCTCGAGCGCCTCTTCGACCGGCATCTCCTCGGCCTGGGTCACCACCACGATGCCGCAGCGCTCGGGGTCGGCGACGAAACCCGCGAGCTCGCCGGCGAGGGCGCCGAACGGCCCGTCGCCGATCACCTCGGAGACCAGCCGCGGCGCCGCCAGCAGGCGAACGCCATGGCCGGTGGCGGGAGCGTCGAGGACCACGAGATCGAGCTGCGGCGCGTCCGGCGGCCCGACGCGCCGCAGCAGGCGCAGGGCATGTCCGAGGATGGCCAGCTCCTTGAGGCCGGGAGCGCCGGCGGAGAACTGCTCGTAGACGGGGCTGGCCAGCACCCGCCGGGCGAGCATCTCGACCTTCAGGCGCTCGCGCACGATGTCGTCGAGCACCTGGCCGGGCTTGAGGTTCTGGACCCAGAGGCGGGTGCCGGCGCGGACGATGGCGCCGCCCGAGGGCGGCACCGCCAGCATCTGGTGGACGTTCTCGCGCGGGTCCACCTCGAGCACCAGCACCCGCCGCCCGGCCGCGGCCAGCAGGCGCCCGAGGCTCGCCGCCGCCGCGGTCTTGCCGACGCCCCCCTTGCCGGTGACCACCAGCAGCTGGAGGCGCCCGAGGCGCGCGGCGATGTCCATGGCGGGCTCCACTATAACCGAGGGCCCTGAGCTCCCTCCGCTCCCGCGGGACGGATCAGTCGCGGGCCAGCACTTCGCTGCGGGCGTTGATCAGCACGTCGCGCGGCTTCTTGGGGGGCTTGAGCGCGACGTCCACGGGCACCGACGCCCGGCCGATCATCGGCAGCAGGCCGACGCGCACGAACTGGCCCTTGTCGAAGACGAGGTAGATCGGCACCAGGGCGCGGAAGTCGTCGGCGACCCCCTCCTGGGTGATCCTCCCCTTGATGCGCACCTCGGCGCCCGCCGATTCGAGGTGGAGGTCGGCGACGTAGTGCGGCGCCTCGGTGCCGTAGACCCACTCGCGGAAGAACCAGTCCATCTTGCCGTCGCCGTTGGCGTTCATCGCCGGCACCATGTGGCGCTCGACCACCCGCTGGAAGTCGGCGGTCGAGGCCTGCTTGCCGGCGTAGGAGGAGGCGTAGTCGTGCATCATCGCCATGAAGCGCCGGTCCGGGATCTTGTCGGCGCCGTCCCACATCAGCATGCGCAGCATGTGCAGCACGTAGGCGCCCTTCTCGTAGACCAACGAGCGATAGGCGTACGGGCTGCGCTCGGTCTGGAGGCGGAAGCCCTGGGTGATCGGCCCGGCGTCGATGTCGGCGACTGCGCTGTGCGGCCGCTTCGCGAAGATCTCCTTGCGCGCGTTGCGCCAGAAGTGCTCGTAGGCTCCCCAGCCCTGGATGTGCTGCAGCGCGAGCGCCGCCGAGAACTCCGCGAAGCCCTCCTCGAGCCAGACGTCGCGGTAGGACTCGGCCGTCACCAGGTGGCCCCACCACTGGTGGGAGAACTCGTGCAAGCCGACCTGGTCCACGAAGTCCTTGGCGCCGGTGAGGCCCAGGCGCTGGCGCTGGGTGCCGTCGAGGAAGGAGATGTAGGGCATGAAGATCAGCGACGGCCAGGATTGGCCGAAGAGGAACTGCGACTGCTGGGTGATGGCGACGTGCTTCTCGGCGAGCGGTCCGAAGTAGGTGCTGAAGACCCGGCTGGAATTGATGCCGTCGGCCAGCGCCGCCTCCGCGAGGCGGGCGGTGTTGACGTGGCCCAGGGTGGCCTGGGGAGTGTAGTTCTCGTAGGTGGTGTCGATGCCGTCCACCGCCGCCTCGCGGCGCCCGGAGCTCTCCAGGATGGCGTTGATGGTGCGGATGATGTCCGGGGTCCCCGGGTTGGTGTAGACCGCGAGATCGACGCCGCTGCTGTCGTCGCGGCGCTCGAGCTTCTTGAACTTGCCGTAGTTGAAGCCGGCGACCCGGACGGCGCCGTCCGTCCTCCATTCCGAGACGTTCTGGGGACCGAGCACCCGCTCCGACACCAGGCGGCCGACCGAGACCACCTGGTTGCCCGCCGGCACGCGGTACACCAGGTCGAAAGGCGCCGGCTCCGCGAACACGCCGAGGTTCGGATACCAGCTGGTGCGCGCGGCGACGACGTAGTTCTTGTCGCCGGCGTCCTCGAGCACCGCGTCGCCGTGGTAGGCGATGCGCAGCAGCACCTCCGAGCCCTGGGCCGGCGCCTCCGGGAAGACCACGGCCGCATCCGCGCCGTCCTCCTTGGCATCCTCCTGGATCACCGCCGCCGCCCGGCTCGACTCCGGCTCGGGGGGGAGGGCGGCCGCGTCGGCCGGGGCCCCGCGCGGCGCCGGGCCGTAGACGGCCTCGTCGATGCGCAGCCTGGGCATCAGCTGGATGGGCAGCACGCGCAGGTCCGGCACCGAGACCGCGATACGGATGGTGGTCACGCCGGCCACGTCGGTGTCGCGCGGCACGGTGGTCGCGACCCAGTAGTGGAGGGCGCGGGCGGGCGGTGCGACCGGCGCGTGCGGCAGGCCTGCCCGGCTCTGGAGCGCCGCGCGCCGGTCGCTCAGGTACCAGGCTCCTCCCCGATGCGGGTCCTCGACCCAGAGCAGCGCCGGTTCGTGCCCCAGGCGCAGCGGGCCGCGGACCAGCGATCCGGCGCCGTCCGGGTCCAGCGCGATCAGCGCCGGCGGCAGCTTCTTGCCGGCGAGCAGGGCGAGGAAGACGCCGGCGCCGGCGGCGCCCGGAGACTGGGCCGGCGCCGGCGCCGCTCCTGCCGGCCCGGGGGCCGCGGCCGCCGGGGCCGGGACGTCGAGCAGGTCGCGGAGCAGGCGCAGCTGCAGGTTGAGATGGAAGTCGCGGCGCTGGCGTTCGAGCCAGCGCTCGTAGACCTGCCTGGCCCGGGGATCCGGAGCGTGCTTCTCGATCGGCGCCGCGAGAGCGATCTCCTGGGCGGTGTCGTCGCCGAACAGCAGGACCAGCTCGTCGAAGCTGTCGGTCAGGACCTCGAAGTCCTTGCCCTCGCCCAGCTCGAGCGCCAGCTGGCGCCGCTCCGCGGCGGACGCCGGGCTCAGGCGCAACGTGCCGCGGCCGAGGAAGACGGCGCCGACGGTGCGCCCCGCGACCGGTTCCAGGAAATGAACCGTGCCCGACTCGAGCTCGAAGTGGAAGACGTCGCGGTCGAGGACCAGGCCGTGCACCGCCGAGACGCGACCGTCCGGACGAGCGGCGCGCAGCGCGGCATAGGTCGGGTCGGTCACCGCCCCGCCGCCGCTGGAGCCGGCGCGGACCGCGGTTGCCGGCGGCTTTGGCGCGGACGGCGCGGACGGCGCGGTAGCCGGCGCGGCCGGCGCGGCGGCCGGCGCGGCAGCGCGCGCGGCCAGCGTCCCTGCCCTGACCTCCCCGGCGGCCCAGACCGCGCCGAGCGCACAGACCGTCCAGGCCGCCAGGCCGAGCGCCGGGGCGACCCGCTGCGAGACGCGCCGGCGCCGCGCCGCCATCCGCATGCTGAGTGGTCGATTCATCACGAGAGCATCTCCAAGCCTACCGGCGACGACGGACATCCAATGAAGTTATGGGATTACGCCATTCAAGGAACCCACGGTCTGCAAGCAGCCCCAGCTTACAAGGCCATTGGAGTGGTTGCAAGATCGAACATGCTGGTGTAGCATGAAGGAGACAACAAGGTCTGGCGGTGCCGCCATCGGTCGGGATCGAGTCGGAGTGATGAGACGCTCTTCGGTCCCCTCTCCGAGCGGGCCCGGCGTCCGCTTTCAGACGTCCGAAAGGGGGTCGAGTCCCATGCTCTCGCAGCGTACCTGTCTTCCGGCGGCGGCATCCCGCATCACCCTGGCGATCCTGGCAGTCCTGACGGTCGTGGCGAGCCCGGGCGGCGACGCGCTCCTGGCCCAGACCTGGTACGGCCCGCCCCTGGTTGCCTCCTGTCCTTTCGACGGGCAGGGGTACGTCGGGCTGGAACATGGCTTCTATGTCACCGGCTACCCGGGCACCAATCTCTCACTGGTCACGCTCGGATACTCCTCACCCACCCCCGGCCTGTTCTCGATCTCGCTCACCGCGCGCCGCAACTCCTACGACGGTCCCATGATCGGCGCCATCCAGACCGCCACCGTCAACGTGCCGGCCCCACCCGCCGAGACACTCGCGACCTTCGACTTCGGCGGCGCGCCGGTGACTCCCGGCGACACCATCACCTTCGCCCAGACCTGGAGCCAGCTCTCCTCCACCGACGACACTTTCGGGTACCTCTTCTACGACGCCGGCCGAGGCTCCTGCAACAACGGGGTCTTCGAGACGGAAGGCACCAGCCCTCCCCTCGACGCCGTGGCGGGAGCCGGCGTCGGCGTCGCCATCTACCAGAAGAGCCCGCCGTTCGGGCCGACCGCGTGCATCGCGAGCGACACCGTGCTGTGCGTCGACGACTATCCGGGCGACGGGCGCTTCAAGGTGACCGGGAGCTTCCGGACCGCCCAGGGCGGAGGCCGCTTCGGCAAGGCGCAGGCCATCCCGACGTCGCAGCTCGGGGTCGTCCACGGCGGGCTGTTCTGGTTCTTCGGCGCCGACAATCCCGAGATGCTGTTCAAGATCGTCAACGGCTGCGCGGTCAACGATCACTACTGGGCCTTCCTCTCCGCCACCACCAACGCGGGCTTCACCGTCACCGTCGACGACACCCTGCTCGCCAATTCCAAGACCTACACCAACGCGGATCTCACGGCGGCGCCGCCGGTGCAGGACACCTCCGCCCTGGCGAGCTGCGGCCGCTGCACGACCAACGCCGATTGCCGGAGCCCGCTGCTCTGTTGCGGAGAGCCAGGCGGCAACGCCTGCGTGCCGGCGATGCCGGACGGATCGTGCCCGGCGTATCCCTGACCCCCACGACGAGCGGGACGTCAGTGCAGCGGGCATGCACCTGTCGGTCGTCATCGCCGCCTATGACGAGGTGGCCTGCGTCGAAGCGCTGGCGCGCCGCCTCGCCGACTCCCTGCGCACGATCCCCGGCTGCGCATGGGAGATCGTCTTCGTGGTCGAAGGTGAGGACGGGACCCGCGAGGCGCTCGAGCGCCTGGCGCGCGAGATCGGGCCGCTCCGCATCCTCTACCGCTTGGAACGCACGGGACTCGGGGCCGCGTTCCGGCGCGGCTTCGCCGCCATCGCCCCCGATGCCGACTACGTGGTGACGATGGACGCCGACCTCAACCACCAGCCCGAGGAGATCCCGCGGCTGCTCGACGCGGCGCGGCGTTCGACCTGCGACGTGCTGGTAGGCTCGCGCTTCGTGAGCGGCAGCCTGGTCGTCGGCACGCCGCTGGGGAAGCGCCTGCTGAGCCAACTCATCAACCGCCTGATGTCGCCGCTCTACGGCCTGCGCGTGCGCGACAAGACCTCCGGCTTCCGCGTCTACCGCGCCGAGGTCCTACGCACCGTCCACTACCGGGACGACGCCTTCGCCTTCCTGCCGGAGCTGCTGGTCCGCGCCAGCGCCCGCGGATATCGCATCGTCGAGCAGCCGATCCATTTTCATTACCGCATCGAGGGCCGGTCGAAGATGGGGTTCTGGTCGACCAGCCTGAGCTACCTCACCCTGCTGGGCGGCGCCCTCCGCTCTCGAGATGGGCAGTGCCCTCCCTGACAGGATGCATGCCTGGGAAGACCGCGCCTCGGAAGCCTGGGCCCAGCACGCGCGCTGCGAGAGGATCTTCCCCGAGCCGGAAAGCGCGGCGGACCTCGAGGCGTTGGAGGTAAGGCGGAGGTGGCGCGCGCAGGTCCTGCAGGGCGGCGCCGAGGACCGGGCCGGTCGGGGTCAGCGGTAGGCCGCGGCCTGGATGCGGTAGAGCTCGGCGTACTGGCCGCCCTGCTCGAGCAGCGCTTCGTGGGTGCCCGCCTCGGCCACGCGCGAGCCGTCGAGCACCACGATGAAGTCGGCCATGCGCACGGTGCTGAAGCGGTGCGAGACCAGGATGGTGATGCGGCCGTCGGCGGCGGGCTGCCGGCCGGCCCCCGGGCTGCCGCCGCGCGCCGCCGCCGCGAAGCGCTCGAAGAGCGCGTGCTCGGTCTCGGCGTCGAGGGCCGCCGTGGGCTCGTCGAGCACGAGCAGCAGCGGCCGCTCGCGCATGAAGCCGCGGGCCAGCGCCAGCTTCTGCCACTGCCCAAAGCTGATCTCCACCCCCTCCGGCCAGGTCGGACCGAGCTGGGTCTCGAGCCCGGCGGCGAGGTGCTCCACGACGTCGCCGGCGCCGGCCCGCTCGACCGCCGCCGCCACCGCCGGCCGGTCGTCGAGCCGCGGCAGGTCGCCGACGCCGACGGTGTGGCGCGCCCGCAGCTCGAAGCGGAAGAAGTCCTGGAAAGCGCCGGCGAGGCGCCGCCGCCAGGCGTCCGGCGGCATGCGCGCCAGCTCCACGCCATCGACGAGGATGCGGCCGCGGGTCGGCTGGTACATGCGGCACAGGAGCTTCACCAGCGTCGTCTTGCCGGCGCCGTTCTCGCCCACGATGGCGACCACCGACCCGGGCTCGAGCCGCAGGTCGACGTCCTCGAGCACCAGGCGGTCCGTTCCCGGGTAGGCGAAGGCGACGTGCTCGAAGCGGATGCCTGACGCCAGCCGCTCGGGCACCGGCGCGTCGGCGTTCTCGACTTGCGCGGCGGCATAGTCCTCGAGCCACGCCAGGCGGATGGAGCCGTCGAGCCAGACGCCGCGCAGGAAGCCGATCTCGCCCACCGTCGCGCCGATGTACGCCGAGAGGCGCGCGCCCGCCGCCAGCACCAGCAGCACGTTGCCGGGCGTGGCCTTCAGGACCGACGAGACGAAGATCACCGCGCCGACGTACGCGGCGCCGAACACCGCCCACCCCAGCGCGTGCCACGCGGCGCTGCCGCGGCGGGCGGCGGCGACGGGCCCGTACCAGCGTTCCCAGGCCGCGCGGCGCTGCGCCACCAGGCGGTCGCCGATGCGCGTCACCCGCACCTCCTTGCCCGGCGGCGCCGTGGTGGCGAGGTCGAAGAGATGCCGCGCCAGGCGGTTGGCGGAGGCCCCCCGCTCCTCCACGGCGCGCTCGACGCCGGGCCGCCAGGTCGAGGTGAGCACCGTCGGCAGGGCGAACACGGCCAGCAGCGCCAGCGCCGGATGGATCGACACCAGCAGCGCCAGGGTCACGCCGAGGCGCAGGATCCAGCCGCAGGTGGTGAACAGCGACATGTACATGTGGTCGAGCACGAAGATCTGGTTGCGCAGCACGGCCAGGCGATCGAGGTACTCGGGGCGCTCGTGGTGCTCGATCGAGGCCACCGACGCCTGCAGCCGCGCCACGTGCGCCTCGAGCGCGACGGTGACCCGGTCGCGGAAGCGGCGCTGGGTGCGGTCGCTGATCACGCGCAGGAACCAGGTGGCGGCGGCGGAGGCTCCCAGGCCGAGCGCCGCCGCGGTCACCAGCCCGCGCCGCCCGCCGAGCACGCCGTCGGCCAGGAACTTCAGCCAGAGCGCCAGCAGCGCGTCCGGCAGCGCGGCGAGCAGCGACAGCCCGAAGGCCGCGCTCAGCAGCAGCGGCTCGGCCTCGTAGCCGCGCTCGAGCGCGCGCCACATGGCGGGCAGGGCGCGCGGCATGCCGTCAGTCGAGGACATCGGCCCCCACGGCTCCCGGCTCACGCTCGTCATGATCTTCAGCAGCGTCGTCATCGCCGCCGTCGCCGAAGCGCGACGCCTGCAGCTCGAACATCGTCCGGTAGCGGCCGCCGGCGGCCATCAGCTCGTCGTGGGTGCCGAGCTCGACCACCTTGCCCTGCTCGAGGACGCAGATGCGATCGGCGTGGCGCACGGTCGAGAAGCGGTGCGAGATCAGGATGGTGGTGGTGTGGCGGGTGGCGGCGAGGATGCGGTCGAAGATCTCCGCCTCGCCGCGCACGTCGAGCTGGGCCGTCGGCTCGTCGAGCACCACCACCCCGGCGCCGAGCCGTACGGCGCAGAGCGCCCGCGCCAGGGCGATGCGCTGCCACTGGCCGCCGGAGAGGTCGGTGCCGCCGGGGTAGCCGCGCGCCAGCACCGTGTCGAGCGCGGCCAGGCCCTGGGCACCGGCCGCGGCGAGCGCCTCCTCGATCACCTCGTCCGAGGCGCCGCCGGGCGCCACGTTGTCGCGCAGCGGCAGCTCGAAGCGAATGAAGTCCTGGAAGACGGCGGTCAGGCGCGAGCGCCAGGCGTCGGGGTCCATGGCGCGGAGGTCGACGCCGTCCACCTCGATGGCGCCCGCCTGGGGGTCGTAGAGGCGGCAGAGCAGCTTGGCAAGAGTGGTCTTGCCGGCGCCGTTCTGGCCGACGATGGCGAGCGACGAGCCGGCAGGGATCGTGAGGTCGAAGCCCGCGAGCACCGGCGTGGCGCCATCGCCGCTCTCGCTGCCGCCGCCGCTCTCGCCCGCGCCGGCGGCCGGGTAGGCGAAGGTGACCTGGCGGAAGCGGATCTCGCGCGCCGGCATCCCTGCCGGCGCGACGGCACCGGCGGCGCCTGGGTCCTGGACCAGCGCCCCGGCCCGCTCCGTGGCCGGCCGCAGGCGCAGCACCGCGGCGACCGGCGCCGCGGCGCCGTCGAGCGCCCAGGAGAGGCCGCCGAAGGCGATCATGCTGGTGCTCGCGGCGGCGCTGGCAAAGGTCACCAGCCTGCCCAGCGTCAGGCCGCCGCCGGCCGCCGCGGCGCCCAGGAACCAGAAGACGACGAGGTTGGCGGCGAGCACCAGCAGCAGGCTCCAGAGGACCGGGCGCTCGCGCAGCCGGGTGGCCTGCCAGCGCAGGTCCGTCAGGCGCTGGCGGCGCGACCGGAAGCGCTCGACGACCCAGTCGCCGAGGCCGAACAGGCGCAGCTCCTTGGCGGCCGGCGGCTCGACCGCGAGACGGAAGGCGTAGTCCGCGTGGCGCTGCGCCTCGCGCACCTCCTCGGTGTTGCGGTCGCGCCAGACGGCGCTCTCGCGCAGCAGCCAGTGGGTGGCGAGCCAGGCGCCGGCGAGCAGCAGCGGCGCCCACCACGCCCAGGCGGCGAGCACCAGCGCCGAGGCGAGGCCGCCCACCATCTCCACCAGCCCGGCGGCGATGAAGTCCATCGAGACGTAGATCGGCGGACCGCTGATGCCGAGATCGAAGTCGCGCGCCATGGCGAGGTCAGCGGTGAGCCGCGGGCTCTCGAGGTGCCCCATGCCCGGCGGCCGCACGCAGGCGATGGTGAGCTGGTCGTACAGCCAGGCCGCCGTCCGGCTGCCGAGGTTGGTGCCGACCGCCTGGTGGATCGGCGCCAGCACCTGCAGCAGCACGAACACGACTCCCACCGCCGCCAGCGGCGCCGCCAGGCCGTGCCCCCGCTCCACCGCGCCCACCAGCGCCCCCATGGCGATCGCGAACAGCGCCGGCAGCAGCCCGCGCAGCACGAGGAGGGTCCACCAGGCAGCCGCCAGCGCGCCGCCGGCCGCCGGCAGCACGGCGGCGAAGCGCACGTCGTCACGCGCGCGCAGGCGCTCGAGCGCGGCAATCATCGGCACTACCGGGACCGCGCGCCGGCCGCCGCGGGGAAGGTGGCCGGGCGCAGCAGGACGACGCCCCGGCGGCCGCGCAGCTCGACCTCGACGCTGCCGCCGGACTCGGGAAGCGCGGCGGCGTCGAGGCTGAGCACGTAGTAGCCGGAGATCGTGCGCGCCAGCTGGCGCATGGCGAGGGAGGGGAAGAGGTTGGTCTTGTCGTAGGTGCCGCCGGTCGCGTCGGCGATGCCGCGCAGGCCGACCTCGAGGGAGTGCGAGTCGGCCTCCGTGACGTCGAGGACGAACACGCTCGCCCGCGCCGCGGTCAGCGCCTGCACCGCCGGCGCGAAGGCGGGCGTCATCTTCGTGCCCATCGGGCTGAAGTCGCCGAGCCCCCAGGCCAGGAAGACCAGCTCCTTCTCCCCCGGCAGCGCCGCCAGCGCCGCGGCCGTCACCGCCAGGGCGCGCTCGGGCGAGGCGGCGCGCAGCGCGGCGTCGAAGTCGAAGTGGCGCGCCAGCGAAGGGCCGCCGGCGTCCGGCTCCGGCTCGCGCGCGGCAGGCGGCCCGGGGGGCCCCGGAGGACGGCCGCCGAAATGGATCGCCTGCCAGATCGCCGCCGAGACCGGCTCGCGGTCGCGGGTGAAATCCAGCCAGAGCTTCAGGTGCGAGTCGAAGGACATCACCGCGACGCGGTCCGCGGGTTGCAGCGCCGTCAGCAGCTCGCGGGTGAACGGCAGCGTGCGGAGGTGACCCCGGACCCGGCTCGGCGAATTGTTGTCGGCCTGCACGAAGAACACCACCAGCCTGCCGGGAGCCTCGGCAGGCAGGGCGGGCGGCGCGGACGGCGCAGGCGTCGCCGCCGCATCCGCCGCCGAGCCGGCGGGCGCCCGCGGCGGGCGCCAATCGGCCGCGGCGGGCGCCGAGGATCCGGCGGGCTTGGCAGGTCCCGCAGACTCGGCAGGCCCGGGCGCGGCAGCTTCGGCGGACACCCAGTCCACCGCCGCCACCGGCACCTCGCGCCGGCCAACCCTGACCCGGAGATCCGCGGGCGTCAACCCGAGCACCGGGTCGCCCGCGCCGTCGACCACCCGCACCACGACCGTGACCAGCCGCACGGCGATCTCTTCGCCGAACCCGGGTGCCGAGACCGCACCCGGCTCCGCGGCGGGCACCGACGCAGGAGCGGAGGAAGCGGCAGGGGTGGCAGTCGACGCCGCTGCGGGCGCCGGCGCAGGGGCGGAGGAAGCGGCAGGGGCGGTAGTCGCCGCCGCGGCGGGGGCCACCGCGGCGGCGGCAGTCGACGCCGCAGCGGCGGCGGCCGGTCCAGCGGCCGCCGGGGACCCGCCCCCCGGCTCGGACGCGACGATGGGAGCCGGCGGCGCGAGCGCCAGGCAACCGATCGCCATGGCCAGGACCCGGCCCAGGACCGTCGAAAACACCATGCCCGATGATCTCACATGGTATATTTCCCCGCGACACACGCCCACGGAACTGCGGGGCCCGGGTGGCTCGGACGACGCGGCGAACACGGTGTGCACCGGCGGCGACGCGCGCCAGGCGGCCCAGGACCCACGGGAGGAGTCATGCGTAAGGGTTGGCTGCCATCGAAGACGAGCCTGCTGGCCGTCGTGCTGCCGCTGTGCGGCATCCTCGGGATGCTCTCGCCGGCCGGCGCCGGCGCCACGACGATCACCGCGTTCCCGGTCGACTTCTCGGCCGCCGAGGGCGCTGCCTTCAACGGCGCCGTGGCGACCTTCGAGGACGACAACTCCGCGGCCACCCCGGCGGACTTCACCGCCACCATCGATTGGGGCGACGGCACCCCGACCTCGCCGGGGACGATCGCCTCCAGCTCGGCGGCCTTCACCGTCCTCGGCCAGCACACCTATGCGGACGAAGGTTCCTTCACCGTGACCGTGACCATCTCCGACGTGTCGCCTGGCACCGGCACGGCCACCGCGACGGACACCGCGTCCGTAGCCGAGAGCGACGCCCTGTCCGGCACGGGAGTCAGCTTCGCCGCCCTCGCGGGCACCTCCTTCACCACCACGGTGGCGAACTTCACCGACACCTTCACCGCGAACGTGCCGAACGACTTCACCGCCACCATCAACTGGGGCGATGCCACCACCTCCGCCGGGACGATCACCGGCGGCGGCGGCGCCTTCTCGGTCTCCGGCACCCACACCTACGCCAGCAGCGGCACCTTCTCCGTCACCGTGACCCTCAGCGACGACGCCCCGGGCACCGCGACGGCCCAGGCGACCAGCACCGCGCACGTCGCCGGCGCCGGCCTCAACGCCTTCCCGGTGACCTTCGCCGCCACCGAGGGCACGACCTTCAACGGCGTCGTCGTCACCTTTACCGACAGCCGCGCCGGCGCCCTACCGACCGATTTCAGCGTCTCGATCAACTGGGGTGACGGTAGCGCGATCACGCCAGCCACCTCCGTGGTTGCCAACGGCGGCGGGGTCTTCTCCGCGACCGGCAGCCACACCTACGCCGACGAGGGCAGCTTCTCCGTGCCGGTGCAGGTCACCGACACCGTCTCGACGATGACCGCCAACACCACCAGCACCGCGAACGTGGCCGAGGGCGACGCGCTGACCGGCCACCCGGTCACCTTCGCCGCCACCGCCGGGGTCCCGTTCACCGGCACCGTGGCGACGTTCACCGACACCTTCACCGGCAACGTGCCGAGCGACTTCATCGCCACCATCAACTGGGGGGACGCCACCGTCACCGCCGGCACCGTGTCCGGCGGCAGCGGCACGTTCTCCGTCTCCGGCACTCATACCTACGCCGCCGGCGGCACCGACACCGTCACGGTCACCCTGACCGACGACGCTCCCGGCACCGCCACCGCCACGGCGACGAGCACCGCGAACGTCGGGAACGCCCCGATCGCGGTGGTCCCGGCGCTCGATTGGCGCGGCCTGGCGGCGCTCACCCTGGCGCTGGCCGGCGCGGCTCTCCTGCTGCTGCGCAAGACGCGAGCCCGAGGATGACGGCAGCGGCGGCGGCACCCGGCGCCGACGGCCACTGACCGCGGCAGGCGTCATGGGATTCCCGGCGACACGCATGCGCCGGCTGCGGCGGACGGCGGCCCTGCGCGGCATGGTGCGGGAGACGCGGCTGGCGCCCGAGCAGCTGCTGCTGCCGCTCTTCGCCTGCCCCGGGGAGGGGGTGGCGCGGGCCATCGGGTCGATGCCGGGGGTGTACCAGCACTCGGTGGATCGGCTGGTGGAGGCCGCGGCGGCCGCCTGGGCGGCGGGGGTGCGCGGGGTGATGCTGTTCGGGCTGCCGGAGCGCAAGGACGCGGTGGGCAGCGCGGCCTGGGATGACGACGGCATCGTGCAGCAGGCGGTGCGCGCGCTCGGACGAGAGGTGCCGGGCCTGGTCAGGATCGTCGATCTCTGCTTCTGCGAGTACACCGACCACGGGCATTGCGGGGTGCTGACCCCGATCGCCCCTGGCGTACCGATCGCCCCTGGCGTCGACATCGAGGTCGACAACGACGCCACCCTTGCCAACCTCTCGCGCCAGGCGGTGTCGCTGGCCAGGGCCGGCGCCGACGTCATCGCGCCCTCGGACATGATGGACGGCCGGATCGGGGCGGTCCGGGCGGCGCTGGATGCCGCCGGCAAGGCCGCGATTCCCATCCTCTCCTACGCGGTCAAGTTCGCGAGCGGCTTCTACGGGCCTTTCCGCGAGGCTGCGGAATCGGCGCCGGCGTTCGGCGACCGCCGCGGCTACCAGATGGACCCGGCCAACGGGCGCGAGGCGATGCGCGATGCGGCGCTCGACGTGGAAGAGGGAGCGGACCTGCTGATGGTCAAGCCCGCGCTGCCCTACCTCGACGTCCTGGCGGCCCTGCGCCGCCGCTGGGACCTGCCGCTCGCCGCCTACCACGTCAGCGGCGAGTACGCGATGCTCAAGGCCGCCGCCGAGCGCGGCTGGCTCGACTACGACCGGGTGCTGATGGAGTCGCTGATCGCCATCCGCCGCGCCGGCGCCGACCTCATCGTCACCTACGGCGCCGTCGACGCGGCGCGCCTGCTCGCCGGCGGATGGCGCGAGTGAGCTGCCGCGCCCATTCCGGATCGCATCCGCCCGGCGGCCACCGGGCATGAGCCTGCTGGCGCGCGCCGAGCGGGTGCTGCCCGGCGGCGTCAACTCGCCGGTGCGGGCCTTCCGCGGCGTCGGCGGCGAGCCGGTCTTCGTCCGCGCCGCGCAGGGCGCCTGGCTGTGGGCCGAGGACGGGCGGCGCTACATCGACTACATCGGCGCCTACGGGCCGCACATCCTCGGCCACCGGCACCCGGCCGTGCTGGCGGCGATCCAGGAGGCGCTGGGACGCGGCACCGCCTTCGGCGCCCCCACTCTCCCCGAGGTCGAGCTGGCGGAGCGCATCACCGGCGCGCTCCCGGCGGTCGAGATGGTGCGGCTGGTGAGCTCCGGCACCGAGGCGACGATGTCGGCGCTGCGCCTGGCCCGCGCCGCCACCGGACGCCGCCGTTTCGTGAAGTTCGCCGGCTGCTACCACGGCCACGCCGACCCCTTCCTGGTCGCGGCCGGCTCGGGAGCGGCGACGATCGGCGTTCCCTCTTCGCCGGGCGTGCCCGAGGCGGTGACCGCCGACACCCTGCTCGCGCCATTCAACGACCTGGCCGCGGTCGAGACGCTGTTCGCCGCCCGGGGCGGCGAGATCTCCGCGGTGATCGTCGAGCCGGTCGCCGGCAACATGGGCCTGGTCCCGCCGCTGCCGGGCTTCCTGCTGGGCCTGCGGCGCCTCTGCGACGCGCACGGCGCGTTGCTGATCTTCGATGAGGTGATGACCGGCTTCCGGGTGGCCTGGGGCGGGGCCCAGACGCTGCTCGGCATGACGCCCGACCTGACCACGCTCGGCAAGGTGATCGGCGGCGGCCTGCCGCTTGCCGCCTATGGCGGCCGCCGCGACCTGATGCGCCGGATGGCGCCCGCCGGACCGGTCTACCAGGCGGGGACCCTCTCCGGCAACCCGCTGGCGGTGGCGGCGGGCAGCGCGGCCCTCGGCGAGCTGGCGGCGGGCGGCGGCGAGGCCTACCGGCAGCTGGAGAGCGCCGCCGCAGGCCTGCAGGCCGGGATCGAGCAGGCCGCCGCGAGGCACGGCATCCCCTGCCGGGTGCAGCGGCAGGGATCGATGCTGGGGCTCTTCTTCACCGGCTCGCCGGTCGAGCGGCTGGACGACGTCGACGCCAGCGACCGGACCCGCTTCGCCCGGGTGTTCCACGCGCTGCTGCGCCAGGGGGTCCATCTGCCGCCGTCGCCCTACGAGACCTTCTTCCTCTCCACCGCGCACGCCGAGCCGGAGATCGCGGCCACCATCGCCGCCTTCGACAACGCCTTCGCGGAGGAAGCGGCAGAACGGTAGCGGCAGGGCCGGTCCGGGCGTGGTCCGGCACGGTATAATGTTTGACGGGCAGGCATTCTCCGCCGGCACGAGACCTGGGACCCGCAACCCTAAGGAGGGGTAATGACCCACATCATCACCGAACCCTGCATCGGCGTGAAGGACACGGCCTGCGTCGATGTGTGCCCGGTGGACTGCATCTACGGCAAGAGCGAGGACTGGGAGATGCTCTACATCCACCCGGAGGAGTGCATCGACTGCGGCCTCTGCGTCGACGCCTGCCCGGTGCAAGCCATCTATCCGCTGGAAGAGACGCCAGACAAGTGGAAGGCGTTCATCGCCAAGAACTACGAGCACTTCGGCTTCACCCCTCCCTGAGTGCGCTGACTTCTCGCAGACCATTTCCTGCGCGACGCGATTCCTACTCACTCCCATCCACTCCTGTGCACCCATCCACCCGGGCTGGTGGGTCAGGCTCACGAGGCGAGGGGTGAGGCGAGGCACGAGGCCCCCCCTGCCCCTTCCCTCCCTCTGGGCTCGTATGGGCGAGGGGTTCAAGTCTAAGAGGCGGTGGCGGAGGACTGCGACCCCTC
>Ga0307477_10000300_pt1 | contig 61795 bp, 59 predicted proteins | sample atmos_gasesECM2C_FD_203316 | JGI IMG/M metagenome (GOLD analysis project Ga0307477, IMG submission 203316) | Hardwood forest soil microbial communities from Morgan-Monroe State Forest, Indiana, United States - atmos_gasesECM2C_515 | ecosystem: Environmental > Terrestrial > Soil > Temperate...
TTGCTGACAGTCTGGCCGTAGGGCAGATTCTGGGAGACGACCAGAGAATTATTCTGTTTGTCAAAATTGCCGCAGGGCACCGATTATCAGAAGATCTAAAGGAGAAGATCAAAAGAGTATTGCGTGCAGAGGCTTCTCCGAAGCATGTTCCCGCGCTGATTGTTGAGGTTCCAGACATTCCCTACACTCTCAACATGAAAAAGGTCGAGACTGCCGTCGCGAATATTGTGAATAATAGACCCGTGACCAATAGAGAAGCTCTCGCGAATCCTGAGTCGCTAGACTTCTACACGGAAATTCTACCGGCGATCCGTAAGCAATGACGACTGGTCTAAGAGTGTCGTTCATCCAGGTCTATCGTCAGGCTACTAGGCATAATCTGTCGCCAGCTTTGACCAGGTCTCCCTGCTTGACGTAGAGCTCCTTGACCATACCGGTCTTGGGCGAGGCGATTTCATTCTGCATTTTCATCGCTTCCAATATCATTAGGGACTGACCTTCCTCGACCTTCGAATCCACAGCCGTTTTGAGAGCGGCTATTTTGCCGGCCATTGGCGAGGTCACAAGAGCAGGTCCATCGATGGCAGTTGTTTCGCCGCTTCCCGCGGACAATGCATCTTCCTCAAGGGTGACGGTCAGTGGTCTTCCGTTTACTTCCACCAGATAGATGTGCTGATCATCGTGTCGCTGGGCTGACACGCTGATTACTCTACTTCCCGCTCTCACAAAAACAGTTGTTGGTTGTCCGGAAGACTGACGCAATACCTCAAGACCCACATTCTGCTCATCGACCGGGATAGTCAGGAACGGTTCTTCACCGGCCATGTCACCTACTCGATACCTCTTGCCTTCAACGATCAGGACTGGCATCAGAGCCCTTCTAGAAACAAGGCTTGTTTGCCCGATTGCTGTTCTTCAATACTTGACCGCCAACGGCTTCCCGTTTCAGTCTTCTGGGCATTCAGACTTGGGGCTGTGTCCATTGTTCGCTTCATAGCTAGGAAAATTGCAGCGATTTCCTCTGATGCTGTTTTCAATTGAGGCTTCCATCCGAAGAGCATCTTGTCCATGAACTGGACATGATACTTTCCTTGAAGGAATTCTCTATCCTCTAGAAGAGCTTGATGAACTGGGATAGTCGTCCTCACCCCCTCAACAATCGTCTCGCTAAGCGCGACCTTCATCCGCCCGATGACCTCCATTCTGTCTAGGCCCTGAACCGCTATCTTGGCAATGAGTGAATCGTAGTATTCAGGCACAAGGGCTCCGTCATACAGCGCTGTGTCAACTCTAACGCCCGGTCCTCCTGGCGGGACAAATTTCTCTACTCTGCCGGAAGAAGGTATGAAACCATGGGCAGGGTCTTCAGCGTTTATTCTACAATTCATGGCAGCTCCAACAAATTCGATTTCGTCTTGCGATAGATCGAGTCGATGTTCGCTCGCCATCATGAGCTGCTTTGCGACAATGTCTACCCCGGTTACCATTTCGCTGACCAGATGCTCTACTTGGATTCTCTTGTTTGTCTCAAGATAATAGAATTCTCCTGATCTAGACATCACGAACTCAACCGTGCCAGCGTTCTCGTAATGAGTAGCTTTGATTACTCGAAGAGCGAGAGAGATCAGTTGTCTTCGCTTCTTCGGGTCAAGCGCCGGGGAAGGAGCTTCTTCGAGGATTTTCTGATATCTGCGTTGGAGAGAACATTCTCGTTCGCCGAGATGAACAGCTCTCCCTCGAGGCCCTGCTAGAATCTGAACTTCGATGTGACGTGGTTCTTGGAGATATTTCTCCACATAGAGTTCTGGATGCCCAAATCCAGTGTCCGCCTCAGAACGTGCGGTCTCAAAGCTTTTCTCGAGCTCCTTCGCAGTTCTGGCAATCCGCATCCCTCTCCCACCTCCACCAAAGGCGGCCTTTAGCAGAACAGGAAATCCGATCTTTCTTGCCTCGGTTTCAGCTTCTTTGACGGATTGAACTTCTTTGGTGGCGCCCGGGACTACCGGGACCCCCTCGGCCTCTGCGAACCTCTTAGATTCGAACTTGTTGGATACTTTCCTTAGGACTTTGCTGCTTGGACCTATGAAAATGAGACCGGCGTCTTCGCAAGCCTTTGCGAAGTCCGCGTTCTCTGCGAGAAACCCGTATCCGGGATGGACAGCTTCCACGCCAGATTTCTTGGCCGTCTTTACAATCCTTGCAATGTTGAGGTAGCTGTCAAGGGGAGGCCCTAATCCAATCCGGTAGGCTTCGTCAGCGCTCGTAACATGTCTGGACTCTAGGTCAGGTTCCGAGTATACGGCAACGGTTCTTACTTTGAGTCTCTTACACGTCCGGATTATCCTTAGTGCTATCTCACCACGGTTAGCGATCAGGATTTTCCTGAACATTGACTGGGCCGTCTATAGGGGGATGTTTCCGTGTTTCTTGGGAGGGCGGGCTTCTCTCTTAGTTTTTAGAACTTCAAGGTAGTTTACCAAAACCTCTCTCGTCTTGCTGGGTTCGATTACGTCATCTATGTAGCCTCGTTCCGCTGCAATGTACGGGTTGGCGAATTTCTCCCGGTACGAGTCTACGAGTTCCTTCGCCTTAGCTTCTGGGTTGCGTGCGTTCGCTAGTTCGTCACGGAAGATGATGTTGGTTGCTCCTTCAGGACCCATGACAGCAATCTCCGCGGAGGGCCATGCTAGATTGAGGTCTGCCCGGATGTGCTTGCTGCCCAAGACATCGTACGCACCGCCATACGCTTTTCGAATGATAATCGTGAGCTTAGGTACTGTCGCCTCGCAATAGGCATAGAGAAGTTTCGAACCATGTCGAATTATGCCTTCATGTTCCTGGTCGACTCCAGGAAGGAATCCTGGAACGTCTACGAGGGTTAGGATGGGGATGTTGAATGCATCGCAGAATCGGACAAAGCGGGCGCCTTTGACTGAGGAGTCGATGTCGATGACCCCTGCGTTGGATCTGGGTTGGTTTGCCACTATTCCTATGGAATGTCCGTTTATCCTTGCGAAGGCTGTGATCATGTTGGCTGCCCAGAGAGGTTGAACCTCCAACAGTTCACCACCATCGACGATTCTCGTGATAATGTCCTTCATGTCGTAGGGCTTGTTGTAGCCGTCAGGGAGGATCGTGTTGAGTTCTTCCTTCTTCCCCGCTGGTGGTCGCGCTGGAGTTTCTGGCGGGTCTTCTCGGTTGTTTGAGGGAATGTAACTCAGTAGTCTTCGCATCTGCTGAAGGCAATCCTTCTCGTCCTTAGCGAAAAAGTGAGCAACCCCGCTGGTCGTATTGTGGATTTTGGCGCCTCCTAGTTCTTCGAAACTGACAGTTTGGTTGAGGACTGCTTTTATCACGTCGGGGCCCGTGATGAACATGTAGCTAGTCTTGTCGACCATGAACGTGAAATCCGTCATAGCGGGAGAATAGACAGCGCCGCCGGCGCATGGACCCATTATTGCTGAGATCTGAGGGATCACGCCTGAGGCGAGAACGTTTCGGAAGAATATCTCAGCGTAGCCTCCGAGGCTGACTACTCCTTCTTGTATCCTGGCGCCTCCCGAGTCGTTTAGTCCGATTACTGGTACGCCAACTTTCAGGGCCATGTCCATTATCTTGGTGACTTTTCGTGCGAACATTTCTCCGAGCGAGCCGCCGAATGTTGTGAAATCGTGGGAGAATAGGTAGACGAGCCGCCCGTCGATCCTTCCATGACCAGTGACTACTCCATCGCCCAGGATCTTCTTTTCGGCCATTCCGAAGTCTGTGGTCTGATGGACAACAAACCGGTCGATCTCTACGAAGCTGCCTGGGTCAACGAGGGTGTCGATTCTTTCTCGCGCGGTCATTTTTCCCCGAGAATGTTGAGAGTCTATTTTCTCGGGTCCGCCGCCGAGCTTCGCCTGTTCTCCTTTCTTCTTCAGCTCATCGAGACGCTGAGTCATGCTCATTGGTTCGAGGAGTGCGAGCCCATTCCTTGTATAAAAGCAGGGGATGATTTCTAGTCGTTGAGAAGAGTGAGTGAGCCATCAGTCACTTTCTCAAATCTGTCATCATCAGTCCGAATCAGAAGGCTGCCATCTCCGCCTATCGATGTTGCGACACCTTCAACCGTCCTGCCATCGATGGTGACCTGGACACGTGTAAGGCGGTGAACACAGTTCCGCCACCACTCTTCGAGAATTCTTGTGGGCCTCGGTCTGTTCAAATCCTTGTATCGTAACTTGGTTCGATCGATGATCGCGCTCAGGATACGATTTTCATCGTATCTGATACCTGTCTGAGCCTCTAAGGATGCTGCATTCTCAGGAATCTTGTCCAGACTCACGTTGACGTTCAATCCGATTCCGACAACGACGAATGAGATCGCGTCGCCTTGAGTCTTGGATTCTATCAGTATTCCACCAAGCTTCTGCCCATTCAGCAATATGTCGTTAGGCCATTTCAGTTTGACAGGTAATCCTGTCTCATCCTCTAGTGCTTGCCTCGTCGAGTTCGCGATCAGAAATTGTAGCAACGGCAGTTTAGAGCTAACGACGTTGGGTCTGAGAAGTATTGAGAACCAGAGTCCGCCTTCAGGCGATTCCCATTTGTTGCCGCTTCTTCCTCTACCCTCCGTCTGGCGGTCGGCCACAACAACTGTCCATTCCGACGATCCTTTCTCGCCGAAATCATATGCCGTCTTGTTAGTAGACTTGAGCTGTTTGTAATGTATGAGTCTCAGGGCGACACACAGGGCACGGCCGCCCGGTCTGTTCGAGTTTAAGGGTTAAGCGCTGACGGGAATAGGGCGGAGCCAGTCGCTGAAGGGTCGCCAGGCAGTGTAAATGTTGTCTGCAAAATTCAAGGTTCGCATTTCAACTTTCAATCCGGCCTCATCGTCCTGGTCCCGGAATTCTAGAACAACATCCGCGAATCTTTTGACCGTCTCAACCATGGCGCGGTCGTGGATATCCTCTTTGATAACAAGTATTGCGGTTCTTTTCTTCAGCTTGACTCGAGAGGCGAGCTGACAGAAGAACGTGTAGAAGCTCGCGGGTGAACCGGCGCTGCGGATCACGTTATCGAGAAAATCGCCGACAATGGCGTGGTTCTCGCCCTGCGCCGATTTCTCTATGAAGAGATTCACTTCCAATAGATTGTCTGGGGAAATGATTTCCACTTGAGGCACGGGATGAGCGAGTGATGTTCCGTCTACGTACGTGACCCATCCGATCTTGTGCGACTGGTCGCTGGAAATATCCTCGGGGGCGGTCGGACCTAGAAGGAGGAGTGGTGGCGTTTCTTGTGGTCCAAGAGTGTTTTGAATGATATTTCGAAGTGTTTCCCGGACGCTGACGTTACCCTTGACGCAGACGATGACCAGTCGATGCTTGTCGAGGGGTTCCCCGAACGATTCCGCGTCTTCCATGGAGGTGGATTGCAATTCCTTGGCTTGTAGGGTCCTTCCTGTGCTTGCCATATGCGGTCTATCTCACGAACCTACCTTTGTTAGGTAAATACTGGAATTGACTTTCCCCGAGCTCAGTGAGGCTGTTGCTACCATATTCACCTAATTTGGTAGATTTCATAGGTTGCCTACGTCGGAGGAGAGGGATTTAAGCTTTTACGGAGTCTACGGAATATAGTAAGGAACTTCTCTAGGTAAAAGAGTAGTTATGCGTTCCATCGAATACCTCATGCGTACCATGGCAGGCTCGCGGTCAACTGTGTAGTCTGGAACCAGTAAGCTGTTTTCTTGAATAGATCTCTTCTTACTTGAGCTCGGCCTCATCCAGCCCTCATCGGGCTAGGCAAGATTAGCGTGGGACGCCGGGGTTCCCTATTCGGTAGAAATGGCCGCTGAGATCAGATGAGTTCGGAGTATCTACTGGTCTACTGATACTGGTCTTCCCATTCCACTGATTCCGCTTTGTGGCGCGGAACTTGGGGATGAGGGGCGTGCCTCTAACTGGCTCATGATCAGCAGGAGGCTTCTGATCTCGTCGATGCTTCGCAGGTTCTTGGTTAGCTGGGTTCGATATTCCTCACGCGTCGCCTTATACTCCTGTTCTGGGATATCGCCTGTCATGAATCTACTCTCTAGGGCGAGCAGGTTCTGAGGGGCATTTGTAACCTGGTCTCTAAGGTCTCTTACTCTTTGAGTAAGTGTCTCTCCCAATTGGGACATCTTGTCGGCCATCGCTCGATTTGACCGGTTCAATTCCTCGCGCAACATCGCGAGTCGTTGGCGGAATCCGTTGATATCTGAAACGACTTTCTCTATGCTGACCTCGCTCATCTCATTAGCACCGAAGATGAGGGTTGAGACTTGCCAGCCCGCCTTAGGGCTGATGTAACCGAGAAATTAGCGAACTAGTTACGATTGCGGCCGCGTGGCGCTTAATGCTTCTCGTCGGACTTGGCGGCTGTCGAAGTAGACCCTGCGGCTGTAGTGGATGGGCTGGAGCTTCCCATTTCCGCCTCGAGCGGCGCCGGAGGTGGAGTAGTGAGCATTGTCCAACCAATCCATCCCGTGATACCAAGAATCCCGACGACGGCGATACTGACGACTGTGAATACCACTGCTGCTGCATAGGGCGAGGTTAGCGAGAATAGATAGAGTATCAAGACGACGACTGAGACGACGAGTATTAGCCCGCCGTACGACTGGTCCTTGTTCACTTACGGTACTACCTTGAGTTTGAGGGCTTTTCGAATCTCTATATAAATTACTCTGAGCCTCTGTTAGTCCATCAGTTGACCTATCGATCGAGTCCGTTTTTGGAACTAGTTTCTCTTGTAGCCAGGTCGTTTCGAAAGTAGAGTCGGGTAAGTGAGCGGTCTTGACGGGTAACTCTGTATCTCGGACTTTATCCTTGATACCAAGTCGTCTACGGAAGCTTTGATCTCTTTTCCCTGTTCACGTGATCTCACGGAGAGAACTCCTGTCTTGATCTCTTTCTCCCCGAGTACGATTATGTATGGGACCCAGCCTAGTTCGCCGTCCCTTATTCTGCTCTGAAGAGTGTCGTCTCGGTCGTCAAGGTCGACCCGTAAACCTTCTTTCTCCAATGTTTCCAACAGTTTGGTCGCTTCGCCTAGAATCTGTCTTGAGATCGGGACGATGCGTGCATGTACCGGCGATACCCATACTGGTAGCATGGGTTTCTTGCCCTGCTTCTCCATCCTGACTGCCGTGTCCAACAATGCGAAAAGGTACCTTTCTAGGCCGCCTATCACGGCGGTGTGAATTATGACAGGATAGACTCGCTCTCCTTTCTCGTTTGCGTAATGAATGTCGAATCGCTTCGCGTTTCCAATGTCTATCTGAAATGTTCCAATTTCCCTGGGCCTGTCGAGATCGTCAATGATATTGTACTCAACGTTTAGGACCCAGTAGTAGATGTCGTCTGGTACGAAGTTGAGTAGGATCGGTTTCTTCTCAACTTTGACTAAGTCGAGGAATAGGTCCTTGTGTTCTTTGAAGAAAGTTCGTGTTGTATTGTAGATGGACACGTACTCGCGATGAATCTTCCGGATCTCTTCATAGATCTTCTCATGGACCCTCTTGCCAACATCGATGGATTCCGCGAGGTCGGTCAGGTAGATATGGAGGTCGGGCATGAGGAACTTTCGGAGTCGGAAGGAGAGTAGTAGTTCGCCACTCTGTTCCATGCGGTAGCTGTCTGCCACTTCGAAGGTTCCGAAGGGCAGGTTCCTGTAGCTGAGTGTCCAGTCTTTTACCATTGAGAATTGTTGGAAGCATGCTGCGTATCTGAGGACAAAGTTTCTCTCGTCTACGGCAAGCTCGTAGGCTCGGGAGCCGAAGAGTTGGAGGTGTTCTTTGATCGGCTTCACGTTGACGTCAAACATGTTTGTTCCTCTGACGTTGAGGATAGAGATGCCTATCCGTCGAATGACCATGTTTGCATAGTCTGAGAGTAGTTGGATCATGATGTCGGCCTCTGGTCCAAACCTCATTTGGCCCACGTCGGCATATGACTCCCATTCGATTCCGAAACGGCGTGCGTATTCGAGAAATCGTGGCTCGCCTCCGGTCAATCCCTTCTTGAGAGCTTCTTTCTCGACGAGCGACTTGAATTCTTCCTGCCCGGGTCCGTAGCGGAACGCTTCGGGAGTGTGAAGATCTCCCTTCTCGTCCATTATTGCATATTCCGACTTTATCGGAGCTGCTGTATGTTTTGCCTGTTTCGAAGTGATAGTCCGGGACAACTCGGAGAGAGGGTGACCCTTGGCTGTGATAGTGAAACCCTTGTACCAGCCGAACGGACTTCGACTAACCTCGTACCCTTTCTCGGCAAGTTTCTGTTCTAGATCCTTGAGAATCTTGATTGCCGGGTCTCGACTGGCAAGGCTCGTTGAGAGATGAGCATAGGGATAGATCATCACTTTTCTGGTCTTGAGCCAATTCAGGACTTCTTCTATCGAGTCTGCGGCGTTGGATACAGTATTCTCGGGGGATTCTTCGTCCGCCTTCTCAACCGTAGAGAAAACGACCAGTCCATCTTGGAGCTGACCCTTCTTAGCATGGTCGGAGAGAGGCTCAGGCTCTTTGACAGCTTTCTCCTTGGTCTCGTACTCGAACTTGTCAGCGTGGATGAGGAGGAGTCTCAAGGCTTCATCCTCCACCGTTCGACTTGTCTGTCCTTCTTCGTTTTCTTCTTCATCTCCTTGTAGTGGTTCTTACAGAGATAGCATCTGCCGGTAGTGGCGGTGACTCTGAGTCCCGCATGAGCGGCCTCTTCAGCCGGGACTGATCGTACTGCGTCTTCGCCGCAACCACTCACGGAGCATTTGACTCCCTTGCCTACCTTGCCCAACTCTAGACCTTGGCGTAGCCCCTGAAGCCCCTAATAGAAAAGTTTCGTGAGGAAAGGATAATCCAGAAAAAGCGGATAATCAGACCCCAATCCATTATGCTGTCAAGGTTACAGTTCCTGGTTGAGGGTGTCTTCCAATCCTCCTCGAAACTTTTCCACCGTGTAGGCCTCTCGCCCAACTCGTTGACTTTCATTGGTTTCTTGCTCGCATTGGCGGCTGGGACTCTCTACTGGGGAGGCCTTTCTGGATGGGAGTGGATCGGGGCAATCCTGGTTCTTCTGATTGGAAGCTTCTTTGATGCAGTTGATGGAGCGATGGCCCGAAAGTATGCTAAGGTCTCCAAGTTCGGCGGGGTCCTAGACAGTGTTCTTGATAGGATTGGAGAGATCGCTCTCTACGCGGGTTTGCTAGCCGGATCACTGGTTCAACCTTGGATTGGAATATGGGCTTTGTCAGCGGCTCTAATGGTTAGCTATGTTAGGGCTAGGGTAAGTGCTGAGGGTGTTACTTTGAAGGGAGTGGGGATTGCGGAGCGGCCGGAAAGATTGCTGATGCTTATTGTAGCGACCCTCTTCTGGCCATTGTCTCATGATATCTTGGCTGGAGGAGTTCTTCTGATTGCGATTCTCTCATCGATTACGGTAGTCTCTAGAGTCTACCGTGCCTCTTTGGCCCTATCGCGTTAATGAAAAAAAGACAGTGGAGCCTGAAAACTCTGTGGCTCTGTTCTATAGCCTTCTGTCTTCTCTGGATCTGACCTTCGAGACTCCGAAATGAACTGCGCACGAGACGCAGAGGTTCTTCATGACCCGCTGTCGGGCAATGTAAGCGCCTCTGGCGCGTAGTTCCTTGGCGAGACTGGGTTCTACCAGCGAGACCCATGAGGTCACCCGTTTCATCTTGTCTCTCGGACTCAGCATTCCACAGTTGGAGCACTGGGTCAGTTCACTACGACCTTTGCCGCCTTTGCTGCGTCCGCGGGATCTTCTCTTCTTTGGCATCTCGCTTTCCTTGGAACAACTAGAGTGTCCTTTGATATAAAAGAACGCTCTCCGATCAGCTTCGCAGGGAGCTCTTCAACATTCGTTTACAATCCAAGTTCTCATTCTCGTCCGGAACTAACCGTTTCTGGAGAGAAGCCAGATTCAGACAAACATTTTTTCACACAACTAGTCTATTAGTCTCGGTCGCATGGACCTGGCTACGATCGAAATGAAATCGAAAGAGAAGGCTGGACCCGCGCAACCGAAGATTGGGATGTTTCTGGACGAGAAGCGGGGTACGCTGAATGCCTTCGGTGACAGGTTTCTCCTCATACCCGTCAAACTGATCCATTCTATGGAGGACAGGCTCGCAAAGAGCCTTGGACCCGTGACCGCCACCAGTTTCGAATACGAGATCGGGAGGGAGGGGGGAGTTCAGTTCGCAAGTCTTGCTCTAAAGGCGGGTCTAGACATCAAGAGCCAAGCTGGAATCCAGCAGGTCGCCAACACTCTGGGTGCCCAGAGCGGTTGGGGAAAGATAGAAGTCGTAGAATTCGACTTTGGGAAGCATCTTGCAAGAATCAGGTGGAAGAACGGAGTCTCAGTCCGAAACAGAAAAGGTAAGACGACAGTATGTCACTTTGGGCGCGGAATCCTAACAGGCGCTGTCGAAGGTATTCTTGGACGAAAATGCGAATCGATTGAAGTTACGTGTCAAGGCAAAGGAGACCCATTCTGTGAAGCCGTCGTCGGCGATCCAAGGGAGATCACGCGCATGGCCGACACTATTCGCTGAGAAGCTAAGCGCCCGTGTGTGTGCTGCCGGAGGGTCGTACGTACAGGGAAATGCTTCCGAACCCTTGTCTCTTGAACTTCGTGCCTTGGTCTGTAATCCTATAGATCTTTCTGCTTCTACGGTTTGGAGAATTCCATTCTCCCGCGACCAGTTTCCTCTCTTCGAGCTCGTACAATAATGGATAGAGTGTGCCCGCTCCGATCCTCGTGCCAGTTCTGTTTTTCAACTCCCTCATTATTTCGTAACCATGTTTTGGACTGTTGTCCAAGAGGTCGAGAACAAAGAGGTCGAGGAAACTCTTGACGAACCGTTCGGTTACTGCCTTGCTCATGTTCCCGGATCTATCGAGATCCGAGAATATCGTGATTCGATATAAACCCCACCTATGAAAGGCAGAACTTCCCAAGAAGGCAAACGAGACGGTTTGAAGTCCAACAGGATTACGATCTGTGGCAATCTGACAATTGACGAGCTTGCCACAGCGAACGGAATCACGGTTTCCCCTGGTGGGAGCGCTCTATTCGCTTCCTGCGCTGTCGCTTACTTGGGCGCACGTGCAGGAATTCTTGGGAACATCGGCGAAGACTACTCCCCTGCCATCTTGAGACGACTTAAAGCGCTACATCCAGATATCAGCATGTTGAGAAGAACCACAGGACCCTCAACTAGGTTCAGAATAACGCCGTCGAACGGGTCCCGAAGGCTTCAGCTTATCGAGCCAGGGGAACCAATTGTGGCTCCGCGAAACGGATTCTACTCGCAAGGGGTTCACCTTGGGCCAGTCTTCAACGAAATATCCAGTTCTCTAATTAAGACTCTCAGAAAGAGCTGCGACTTCATGTCAGCTGATCTCCAAGGCTTCATCCGCACGGCTTCTAGCACAACAACTGTTCATACCGTGTCACGGGATCTGAGTCAACTGTTCAAGCAGTGTGACATGGTGCAGGCTTCAATCGACGAGGCACAGTCGCAGGTTCGAGCCCGTGACCCGAGACAGATTTTGAAACGGTTTCTCACAGACAAGGTTCGTTATGCGATTGTGACTATGGGAGAACGAGGGTCTTGGCTAGGCTCCAAAGACAACGGCACGCACTTCGTCCCCGCCTTCCCCGACAGAACGATACGAGACTCAACAGGGGCGGGCGATGTCTTCGCCGGGTCCTGGCTTAGGACGTTTCTCTCAACGAGGGATCCTGTCTGGGCCTCATCTGTAGGCTCGGCATTCGCCTCGTTATCATCGCGGAGGACTGGATTGTCCAAATTCATCATAAGCAGGACAGAATTGTTCCGTCGCGCGGGTTGGGTCTATAATCACGTCAACCCCACTTTGGAATATTGAGTCGACCTAATTTACCCGCGCGGTTTGTAATCACTGTCGAGAGAAGCCGCAGGTGCAATCTAACCCGGCGCGCAAGCCAAGGATGGTGCTCGCGCTCCTTCTCATCACTAGTAGGATCTCGCGAAGACTACTTCCCGTGAGTTCGACGCGCCACAAAACACGCACTTCCCTTTGTCGGATTGTGTTAGGGGAACGATTCGCACAGTTGCTCCCGTCTCTTGTTTGATCTTGTCTTCGCAGTCGTTGTTTTCGGATAGGAAGGCTTTGACAAAGCCACCTGAGGTTTCAATGGCGTGCGCGAATTGTTTCATGTCAGTCGCCGTAGTCGTGAGTTTGGCTTGAGTCTCTCTAGCCCTGTGAAGAAGCGATTGTTGAATTTCGTCTAGGGTGTTGACAATATGAGTAATAGCGTCCGCTTGAGGCACTGCTGTCTTCTTTCCACTGTCGCGTCTGACCATCGTAATTTGTTTCGACTGCATGTCTCGGGGTCCTATCTCGACCCTCAAGGGTACTCCTTTCATCTCCCACTCGTGATATTTCCAGCCGGGAGTATACTGTTCGCGATCGTCGATGTAGGTCCGTATGGATTGCTTCCCGAGATCTTCGGCGATGTGATTTGCGGCCTGTACGATGGGCTCTTTGTCTGATTCCTTGTATGATATGGGGACGAATACGACCTGGGTTGGCGCTACCCTCGGAGGAAGGATCAGTCCCTTGTCGTCGCCGTGAGACATGATCAACGCCCCAATTAGTCTCCAGCTGATTCCCCAGGAAGTAGTCCAAGCGAAGTGCTCCTTCTCATCTTTGCCCAGGTACTTGATCTCGAAGGGCTTGGAGAAATTCTGGCCTAAGTGGTGGCTAGTCCCCATCTGGATCGCTTTCCCGTCTGGCATCATAGCTTCTAGAGTCGTAGTGTAGACTGCGCCCTTGAACTTCTCCCGCTCTGTCTTCTTCCCTATCAATACGGGTATAGCAATCTGATCTTCGACAAGTCGCCGGTAAATCTCCAATATCGTCAGAACTTCCTTCTCCGCTTCCTCTTCGGTCCCGTGGACTGTGTGGCCTTCCTGCCAGAGAAACTCGCTCGTGCGGATGAACGGCCTGGTGGAAGTTATTTCGGCCCGCAGAACGCTGTTCCAGACGTTTATGAGAACAGGCAAGTCCCGCCAACTTTTCACCCATCTGCTGTACGCCTCGTTGATTATCGTCTCCGATGTGGGTCTGATGGCGAGTCGCTCGCCGAGCTCGTTATTGCCGGAGTGGGTGACCCAGAAGACCTCGGGAGTGAAGCCCTCGAAATGTTCGGCCTCTCTTTTCAGTAACCGTTCAGGTATGAGTAGGGGGAAGTACGCGTTCCGATGACCGATCTCCTTGATCCTTTGATCGAAGTGTTCTTTGATGCTTTCCCAGATAGAGAACCCATACGGCATTAGGATCATGAAGCCCTTGGCGCTTGAATAGTCGGCGAGCTGAGCTTTGGTGACGACCTGAGTGTACCACTCGCTGAGATCTTCAGCCTTCTTTACAGTAATGCCGAGATCCTTGCTGCTCATTGGAATATCCGTTCCTTAGGATGTTCGGAAAAAAGTCTAGAGTGATAGCGGTGAATCTGGAAGAAATTCACCCATTCTATTTCATCCGAAAGCCCAGTTGCGGGGTGATGATATTTAGGTTTTGTTTCCCAAGTTTCGTCGGGTATACAATTAGAGTTACTCCTGAATCTGTTTTCCTTCTCGTTTGTGTTCGTAGAGAACTACCGACGAGACCGTGCTTCTGACTCCGTTGATCTTCAGAACCTTATCTTTGAGGACATTCCGGAAAGTAAGGATGCTGTCAACCTTCAACATGCAAACGATGTCGTACTCGCCCGTCACTTCGTACACGTCAGTCACCTCGGGGAGCTTGACTAGGCTCTGAGTCACGTTTTCGAGTTCTTTTGATTCCACGAACAAGTTCAGGAAGACTCTGACGTCCTTGGCCATTGTTCACAATCCGGGATTGTTCTTTGACCATTCAACGAGGTGCCTATTAAGCGACAATCCCTAGTTCGATTTAAGTTTCAATTTCTTCGGCAGATATTCGTCGACGATGTATGTCAGTCCGTATCTACTGAAGGCTTCCTGCTCGGATTTCTTCTTAACCTTCCTGAACGTGTCGATCTCTCTCTGCCAGAGACCTCCCGCGTACCGCGGGTCCTTCTCAAGCTCGTTCAACCGTTTCATGTCCAGGTCGGTCAATGGATCACTCGGCAACTTGTAATCCACGATATCCGTGGCCCAGACCCCACCCCAGATCGCATCTGGAGTATTCAGTTCGCGGAGGTGTGCAGCGTTAGCCGAGCCTGAAATGATGACCATGGCGATGTGCATTCCCCAAGGATCACCATCCGTGAATATGTAGACTGGGAGATCGAGCTCCTGGTTCAATCGTCTGAGAAGAAACCGTGTTGCACGCGGCGCCTGTCCTGCTGTGTGAATTAGAACTGCGTTGAAGCGCTGGTGGACTCGTTCCTCGATGAATCTAGTAAAGAGTCCGCCTTTCTCAATTGCGATCACTTTGTCCACTTTTTTCTTGTCTGGCCGGACAAACTCTGACGATGTCAGAGCAGGCCCTATCATTACCCCGTCGGGGTGCGATGAGAGATTCAGTGTCCGACCCTCATATCCTGGGACCGTATACTCGACTGTCAAGTCGCCAAAGATGGCGCTCCGCTCTTCAGGAAAGACGTTGAAGTCTTCTCTCGAGAACCCTGTAACGGTCTCGAGATCGGTGATCAGATTGTCGCTCTCTTGTTGGTCCTCAAAATCCATCTCGTATGCCTGTGCAGAATAAAATACGTCTCGTAAGGTGCTGGTCTTGTTCTGCCCCGTGAGCTCGTCGGTGAACATGGCAGTCCAGAGCAATTGTGTAAACGGGCGGATGTGTCGGACGTTACGAGCGCTCCGCTTCACGTTCCTGTTTCCCAGAATGTACTGGCGGGTCTTCTTGTCGTAGAGTATGTTGGCGATGGACCGGCTCGGCATCTTGACGGTGGGGAACTCTTTCTTCGCTAGCTGCTCGTACACTTCGCTGCCAAGATGTTCGAGTGAGGAGAGGACTTCTTTCTTCCTCTCCTTCATGACCCCTTTACTGGGTCGGGACTTCTTCTCCTTCTGTTTCTTCGGCGCCATATTTTATCAGACCCTTGAGCAGTGGTTTAATGTCAGGCTCCTTCTTCGCCCGGGACAATTTCGTCGAGAACTGTGCTACCTTCGGCAGATACTTCTCGAAGACATCGACCCGTCTCTTCTCCTGCGCGAGGTGTTCTCTTCGGCTGAGATAGATCCTCAGGTTCCTCGACGCCTCTCTGATAGCGTTGAGAATCTCATGTTCAACCTCCGGACGGTCGGCAATGAACTCTTTCCCGACAGTCTTGTACGGAATCTTTGTACTACAAACATGAACAAAAATTGCAAGAGGAGTCTCTCCCGGAATAACCTTGTAGCCGCGCCAGTCTATCTGGTCAACCACCTTCCATGAAACGTCGCTCGCTTCGTCGAATAGTAGGGGGATCTTATTCGCAAACCGGAAGAGCAGAATCTTCCCCTGCGTCTCAATCTGCTTTCCACTCGCGATACCGACCTCGATGATGAACGGGAAACCTGAGTATGTAGCCGGCTTTCGTTGAAGAGTTGCAACATAGGCAGATCCGTTCTGAACGTCCTCATCGCTTATTCCGAGTTCCTTTTTGATGCCTGTGGCCAGTAGGTCTGCGCCTAATGGGGAGAGGCTTGTTGGATCAGGAGAGACAAAATCCTCGTAGCTCTTCATTGCGTTGACTAGTTTTACGATGTCTTCTCCGGGCAGGTTCTTCGGGTCTCTTCGCTCAGCTTCTCTCTTGCTCACTTTGCGTTTTCGTTTGCCGGGCGCTTCGCTTATGTCGAAACCGGCATATTTCAGAAATTTTACGGCAGTTGTGTCTCCGATTCTTTGAAAGGACTTCCGCAAGAACTCCTGCAGGGTCTTCGCAGTTGTCAGCTTGAGCATCCGTTGTACTGTCTCTACATCAACTCCGTAAGGGTGTGGCAATGTTTCAGTGGGTGCGGGTGGAACCACCTCTGTGCCTCTTGTGAAGTGATACAGTCGTCCGCGAGGATCGACAAATGTGAGATTAGCATACGGAACTATGATGGCGGTTTGCTTGAAGTATTCGAGTATCCTTGGCATCGCGCGTGAATAGTCCGCTTCAGTCTTGAACTCGATAATGGTCCCTTTCCAGTGAGAACCGTTCGGACGCGTTTTTTTCTTGAGCACGATCGGCTTGTTGTGCTGGATGTCAGTTCGTAGACCAATCTCGGTAATTTTCTGTTTGGGATTGGTGCTGGAGCTGATTTGAGCCTCGCCGTGGGTCGTTATCTGTCCGTATAGCAACGCCATTTTCCCGCCTAGCCCGAAGGTCCCGCGGGTCTGGCGGAGCTTGTACTTCGAGCCGTAGAGGACTTGGCCAAAAGCGGACGGTATCACATCGCCGGGAACGCCTATTCCATTGTCTTCGACTCTGAGTACGTAGGTCCCTGGTCCATCTAGCGGTCCGGACTCATGCAATAGTCGGACATAAATGTCGGGGGGAATACCGCCTGTCTCGCAGGCGTCCAGAGAGTTCTCGACCAGCTCTCTTATTGTGGAATAGATTGATCTGGAGGGGCTGGTGAAGCCGGCAATGTCCCGGTTGCGGTAGAAGAAGTCGGCCGCGCTAATCTCCTGGAAGACTTCAGCAACGGTCATCGTCTCTGGCTCGTGCCGGCTACGATTTCCTCTTTTGTCCTGCTACTGACCCTTCCCACAGTGCTAGAGCTTTCTCCTTCTTCAGTTGGCTCCGCTTCTTCCTCAAGAACTTATAAACGGTATTATGCTGCCTGCCCTCGATCAATTTCTCCAACGCGTCTTTCGCCATCGAAACAGACTCGAACGTGCCGATTACCGAAACCGTATGTCCGCTGACAGAGATCAAAGTACCAGTAAGTTGTTCGAGGTTCCGGCGACTCTTTCCCTCTTTGCCAATGATTCTGCCGTCCACTCTCTTGATCTCAGCTTCATTCTTGCCGAAATAGTCGTGCAAGTCGATGATGTCGAATGTCATGTCCTCGTTGAATAGAGAGAATGCTCGGGGGGGAGAAAATCCTCTACCGATGGCTATGACCATGTCTTTCGCTCTCAAGGCAGCAGAAGGGTCGGGCGAGTCAGGCTTAACGCCGATGTCCACAGACCCAGATTCGCTGTCGATCTTGAGGTTAACGAAGAGCTTCTGTTCTATCGTGGACTTGACCGACCCTTTGGGTCCGACAAGTACTCCGATCCTCTCCCGCGGAATCATTGCCTTGACACGAGTCTCATGGATCATTTTTCCACCTTGAATATGCGTCCGAACGTCCTCGTTCTTACGTTTAGGCCCTTGAAATAATTGTTCAGGTTGTCAACATCTCTCTCCAAAAACTCCTTCGCCTCAGGATGCTCCGTTGTCACCGCCTGGGCGAAGTCTATCAGCACCGGATACCCGTCCGGGACGAGGATATTGTACTCGCTCAAGTCTCCATGGACGAGCTTCGCCTTTTCATAAAGCGTCTTCATCATTTCGAGTATTCTGTCGTACCAAGACGCTGCCGCTTGAAGAGGAACATCTCTAAGGTGGGGCGCTGGGACCCCGTCCTTTCCAATGAACTCCATGAGCAGAACATTCTTCTCAACGTGAATGGGAGTGGGGACAGCAAGTTCCGCCTCCTTAGCAAGTTGGAGATTCTTGAACTCTTTCGAAGCCCACAGGTCCACGAGCGACCGGCTATCATGTGGCACGTCCTTGAATCTGGGATCGCCTCGGATGTACTTGAGACGTCCTTGCCTGAATATAGCTGAACTTGTCAGATAGATCTTAACGGCCACATCGCGACCCTTCGGATCTATCCCGTGATAGATCCGACTCTCCTTTCCAGACTTAAGCGTGCCTTGAAGCTCCCGTAGCTGTCCAGTATTTAGCAAGTGCATAACTGTCATGAGGGTTCTCCCGTCGAAGACCTCCTCCATAGTCTCCAAATCCTCGCCGACCCTGCGACGGACACGACGCTCCCGGTCGTACCTCTCCTCCCGTCGACGAAGATTCTCCTCAGGTTTGTCGCTCAATCCGAGCCATCGATCAAAGGGTACTACTTCAACTAATTATTCGCGTTCGGATCAGAACAGCAGAGCTGTATGCGCGAAGCGCGGTGGCTCGAACTCTCGTCAGGGTGTGGTGGAGTTGGATTGGTCCCGACGTTCTGTGTCGGGAGGTGTTGCTTGCAGCGCGGAAGCTGTTTGTTCCTTCGGGCGGCGACCATCGCCTTGCTTAGCCCCCATAATGGCCACGACTGTCGCTCTTGGCAGAGTCACTGACGACCTCTCAGGCAGTATTCCGCCAGGTCGAAAAATTAGGACCGAGATTAGTATCGATGCAAATAGTATGTATTCGATCCAGTTCATATCGACGGGTAATTGGACGTGAAGCTTCACAATGTCAAGGGTCTTAAAGAGGAAGAGAAATGAAAACGACCCGAGAGCCACCCCTGCGTTGTTCGCTGCGCCTCCCATGATAACCATTACCCATATCCAGAACGTCCATTCGTACCTAGTCCAGGTTTCGGAGCCAACCGAACCCGCGTAGAATGTGAGGAGTGCTCCGGCCATAGCACTAATGGCCGACGCAACAATGATCACCTTTCTCCTGATCGCCACATCGTCTTTTCCTAAAGCCCTCGAGGCCACTTCATTGTCTCTGACAGCCCTAAGCGTCCGCCCAAGCGGAGATCGCGCAGTCCTCTCAAGGTAGACGTAAACTAGAACAGCAAATCCGGAGACCACCCCGAGTACTGCAAGATCCCTCACCCCGAGGGCTTCGGCCCACTTGAAAACATCGGGAACTTGAATGCCAGCACTCCCACCGACCAGATCTCGGGTGCCTCCTAGGAAGATTTGGAATAGCTGAGCCGATCCTAATAGCAACATTCCTAGGTAATCCTCCCTCAGTCTGATCGCGGGGAAAGATGAAAGGAAGCCCAAGGCAGCCCCTATCCCTAGGGCTAAGAGGACACCCAATAGAAGCAATCCAAAGGATAAGGGAATATTGTTTTGCAGGATGGCATTGACCTGTGGCATTATCCGAGCTGACTGTCCTGTAAAATCGCCAAGCGTGTTGATGCCCAGAATGATGGCCGCGAGTCGGCCGCAAACTGAGCCCGAGATCGCTGCCCCCGCAGCAACGAACAACACTTTCCCAAAATTAGGGACGCCGGCGAAGCCTGCTTCCAGATTCAGCGACAAGCTGACAATGAGGTAAAGCGCGAAGAACACGCCCAAGTCTGTCAGGAAGGTTATGATGTCTATTCCGAACAAGCAAAACAAGCATACAGACATTTTGCTAATCTCTCCTCGCAAATCGAGGAAGGAATCTTCGCCAGTTGACTGACAAGAGGCGTCGGGGTAGCCTGCGCCATTTAATCGAGACTATGCCCTGTGGGAAAAACAACAGGGTGATGACCATTATGATGAGCGGAATCCCCAATTGGTACAGAGAAACCCAAGATCCGATTAGGTCAACCCCAACAGCTGTGACCAAAATTTCGCTCGCACCGATGATCAGCCCGCCGACCATGGCCCCATAGATGCTCGAAAGACCGCCAAGTACACTTGATGCAAAGATATCGACGATGATAACGGAACCTTCGTTGACGGAAGCCGGGAGCCAAATGGGATAGAAAGCCCCCGCCAATGCTGCAAAGCCGCCCGCAAGAAACCATGCAACCGTGTACACTTTTTCAACGTCTATTCCCAGCACTCTCGCGAGGCCCGGATTCTCTACGGATGCACGCATAGCAACACCAAATTTAGTCTTGGTGAGCAGCAAGTACAAAGCGGCTGTGATCAGCCCAAGTGAAATAGGGGCCACGTAGAACATCCCCGGAAGTCCAAACATCGAGAAGTCGGTTCCAAGCGGGTAGAAGTCCTTGGCGTCGAACCTGGAATAGTGATAGTACAATTGGTCGGTGTAGATTTGGAGGATTCCCAGGAATCCAATATCGGCAGCGAATGTTGAGATCATTAGAGCGACTAATGATGACCCCCTCCGAGCCAGAACTCGCAGGATGCCGAGATACATCGCAACGGAACTCAACCCTCCAATAAGGAATCCGATCGGAGTCCCAAAATATGGATTGATTCTGTCGACCTTATACAGAGTGAAAGATGTGTAGATCCCGATCGAAACAAAGGAACCGTAGGCAAAATTTGGGACTTTGGTGGTCAGATATGTTAGGGTGAGCCCAATCGCCATCAGCCCGAAGAGGGACCCATAGACTATGGCGTTCTCAATGACGTACGGGGCCACCAAATTGGCTCCTCTAATCACATGTCATAAACTCTAATATAGCTTATATCGACGAAACCGATTCGTCTCGACAAATGCAATCGCAACCTCAACCAGGATCGATGCCAACAAAGCGCACGGTGTCTCTCGCCGTTGCCATAGTATTGCTCGTTGTGGGCGCCGCTGCGGGCATTGGACTAGGCTATTTTGCCGCGCCTCGCACCACCACCAGTGGGTCTCTTTGTGCATCTGGGCAGACCATTACTATGGGGGAACTTCTCGACCTATCAGGCTCTCTCTCTGACCAAGGGAAGAAAGCCCAAGATTCGTCGACTCTTGCAATCAACGACATTAACGCAGCTCTATCGGCGAGCGGATGTAGTCTCAAGTTTGCCAATCAGATCCAGGACTACGCTCATGACAACAATGTCGCCCAGCAGAAACTGACGTCGTTTGCTGCCTCAGGGATCCAGGTCGTTGTCGGACCGCTTAACAGCGCCGCAGCGAACTTCATCCTGACCTATGCCAACGATCACCATATTGTCCTCATCAGCCCCTCGTCGACCTCACCAACTCTAGCCATTGCGGGTGACTACCTATTCAGAACCGCACCCAACGACGCTGCTCAAGGAGCCGCCGATGGGAGAATGCTCTGGGACCGAGGTGCAAGGGCGATAATCGTCACGCATCTAAGCCCCGATGCCTATGGGGATGGTCTCGCAAATGCCACAGAAGTGAAGTTCAAGTCACTCGGAGGAACTGTCATCGATGACATTCCGTACGATCCAAATCTTAGAACAGGCTTTCCCGTCGATAAGATTTACACCGACTACACCACTCACAATAGCAGTAGCACGCCCGTTGGACTAGACTTCATATCATTCCAAGAATTCGGAGAAATAATCAATGAGATGAACAATGCCCACCCAACCTTACTCAACACACGCATGCCTTGGTTTGGCACTGACGGAGAGGCTCAGAATTCTCTCATAGCTAACAGCTCAAGCACGATTGGTGCTCTAGTCGCTAAAGTACGATTGCCCTCGACTCTGTATTCTGGTGCGAATAACACGAAGACTGTCGCGTTCCTCAACGCGTTCGCTACTGCCTACCCAGGCGTAGCCTGCGATACGTACTGTCTAGGAACATATGACGATTTGTGGCTTGGCGCACTCGCTACTCTAAACGCTGGCGTTAATGACGGCGCCAAAATACAGGCAGCCATGTCGAGCACTGCTTCAACCATGTTCGGATTGACAGGGTGGATGGGGCTACAGCCAAGCGGGGATAGAATACCAACATCGTACCAGATCTGGAAGGTCATCGCGGCCGGCACTGGCGGTACTTGGACTCAAGCCGGTACTTGGGATAACGCATCGGACAGCATCACATGGATCGGTTCTCCTCCGTAGGGAACTTAACTACTCAAACTCCCATTTTTTTTTCGTAACACTCGATGGTAGCGAGCATTCTCTCGGTCAAGGACGTTAGAAAATCATTTGGCAACCTGCACGCCTTAGATGGGATCACGCTAGACGTATCCGAGAAGAAGATCAGCATTCTGATCGGTCCGAACGGATCAGGCAAGACGACGCTGATCAATGTAATTAGTGGACTGTACGCGCCAGACGCAGGCAAGATTATTTTCGAGGAAAGAGATGTAACTGGTATTCCTCCTTACAAGCTGTACAGTATGGGAATGGCTAGGACTTTTCAGATACCTGCTCTCTTTTGGAAGCTGACGGTTCTTGAGAATCTTCTCATAGCGGAAAAGCGCAACCCAGGAGAGAGCTTCCTCAAATCGTTGCTCAAAAGGTTCTGGAAGGACAGTGAGCAGAGAGCAATGGAAAAGGCGTCGAGGATTCTTGACTTGCTTGGATTATCTAGGGTTTGGGACCAGCCGGCGTATTACCTAAGCGGAGGACAAATGAAACTGGTCGAAATCGGCAGAGCTCTGATGTCAGATGCCAAGCTTCTTCTCCTAGATGAGCCTGTTTCAGGAGTCAATCCGACATTAGCACACGAGATATTCTCTAGAATATTGAAGCTCAGGGACGAACTCGGAATAACTTTCTTCATTGTCGAGCACAGGCTTGATGTTGCCCTGAAATATGTCGACGAGATTTTCGCGATGGCTCTGGGGAAGCTAATTGCGTCGGGACTTCCCGACGAGGTAATGAACGACAAAAAGGTCATCGAAGCATACCTAGGTGGCTAACTTGCTCAAAGTTGACAAGGTCTCGGCGGGATATGGAAACCTTCAGATCTTAACGACCGTTTCACTTGAAGCTCAACCAGGCCAAGTAACGGTAATAGTCGGCCCCAACGGTTCAGGTAAGAGCACACTCCTAAAGACCATCGCAGGACTCACGACTCTCTATTCTGGCCAGATTACTTTGGCAACGAGTGACGTTCCTTTAGACCTGACTCGGCTTGCGCCTCACGAAATAGCAAGAAACGGCATTGCTTACCTTCCTCAGACGGAGAGCACGTTTACGCATCTAACAGTAGCGGAGAACTTGAAGATGGCCGGCTATACCGTTAGGCGTGAGGCCGTGAGCGACAGGCTGGAGAAGGCACTTCAGATTTTTCCCAAACTTTCAGCATACATGAAAACGAAGGTCTCGAGCCTAAGTGGAGGGGAGAGGCAGATGGTTGCGATGGCTATGGCACTATTGCGGAAGCCCAAAGTAATCATGTTCGATGAGCCAACAGCAAATCTCGCGCCGATCATAGCGACGCAGGTGTTGGACACAATCTCCTACCTCGCCAGTGACTCTGGAATGGTGATTCTTCTAGTGGAGCAGAACGCCACCCGAGCCCTCGAAATCGGACACCGCGCCTGCTTGCTCGTCAACGGTCAGACAATTTTCAATGGAACCGCCAGAGACCTGCTAGAACACAAGGAACTCGGGCGACTCTACCTGGGCCTAAAGGTTACTCAGCCCACGGATACCGACGTGGGTCCAAGTGCAGGTCCACCCAACTAGTTTCTCACGACGGTCAAATTCACGAATAGTTAAGTGACGATGCAGAGAATACATAGAAAGGTCTATTGCAAGTGAAACGGTTTCCCAGTACGGAGCACTGACTCCGGAACTCGCTCCTTCCACTTTTGTAACCATGCAAGATCTTCTTTGGCCTCTCTGAGATCATCCGGCAGCATTTGTGGAATCTCATCTGAGATCGGATACCATCTATTGCACTCTGAGCAGAAGAGTAAGCCTTCAGTGATCTCGTCTTTCTCTTCGAAAACCAGAAGTTCGAGAGGATAGTGCTTGTCGATGGGACAGGCAAGGATGTCTAACAGACGTCTCTTCAAGAGTGGTCTTGAGTTCAAGACCTTCTAGTTGTTTGATAAGGTTTGACTGCTTCTAGTCGCATTCAACCTAACAAGGGTCTTGGATCTGCCCGATCTCAATGCCGCATCGCAGATTCGAATCGCCCTGATCGCATCCTCTCCCGAGGGAGCTTCCTTACCGTCCTTGAGGATTGTTGTAATGAAATTCTCAAGTTCGACCCTAAGTGGTTCAGCCCAAGGAGTATAGGGTTTGACCAATCGTTCGGAATTCTCAATTGTGATCTCTTGGGTGATATAATCTAGATTTATCGTGGCGTCGCTACCCGTGATGATCAGGGTTCGGACCTTGCGTGGTGTGAGCCAGTTCGCATCGATAAACCCGGTCGTACCGCCATTGAAGCGAAGCATCATCTCCGCGTAGTCCTCGTACGCACGAGTTCTCAGAGAACCTGTTTGCGCAAAGACTGCGGAGACTTCTTCTTCAAACAGATAACGCATCGCATCTATATCATGAATTGCGGTGTCTTTGATCACGCCGACATCTCCTATCCGAATTGGCCATCTGGCCACCCGACGACCAGTCGCTATGATTACGTCTCCGACAGTCTGTTGATCCAACAATTTCTTCACTGCGCGTACTCCAGGATTGAATCGCTCGATGAATCCAACTAGCAACTTTACACCAGCTTTCTTTGCCGACTTTACGAGTTTCTCGGCGGCGCGCTCTTCTCCAGTCATTGGCTTCTCAACTAGAAGGTGCTTGCCGGCTTCAATTGCTAATGATCCGACTCTCAGGTGAGATTGCGTCGGGGTGCAGACTGTTACTGCTTCGAGTGTAGGCATCCGGAGAAACTTGTTCAAGTCGGTGTACCATTGGACACCGTACTTGGTGCCGATTTCTCTTGCTCGTTTCTCGTCCTTCTCACAGATCGCTACTAGATCGGCCATTCGGCTTTGGCGGAGGACCCTGACCTGGTTTTCTCCCCAGAATCCTGTCCCTATGACGCCAACGCCGACACGTTTCATCCGTTGAGAATGCCTCTTCCTATGGTAGTATAGAAGAGGCCGGTTCTCTCAACATTTGAAGCTTCCAGAACTCCGGTAAGATCGCATATCGCGCCTGGCCGGTCCATTTCTGTCGCAAGCTGATCCGCATCGAGCTCCAAATGGAACGTTCTCGGGAGCGCGATAACCGTGCAGCTGGCTTTAGAAACGGCCTTTAGGAGGCTGTTCTCTATTCGAGCGTAGTCTCCAACCATACGGGTCCAGGGTTCGGACCCATTCTCTCCAGTATACAGGGACACTATTGCCCCTTTCTTCTGCAATGTTTGGAGAAGGGATGAGGATTCTGGTTTCGACCATGAATTCTTCATCAGTCCATCAGTTCCGAGAATTGCGACCCTCGATCTCCTGAAGGGATATCCGCAGTGCCTCAACGCTCTTCGAATCATGTCTAGGATCTGCGATTGGTACTCTTGATTTATTGAATGGGCGGCACGAACGAGTCTGGGCCCTCCCCTTCGAAGCATTTGTGAAAGTGCTATCTCTGTCCCGATTGATTCTCTCCCAGGAATGACCGTCGAATGCCCTGTGAAAGCAACTCGAGTATCCTTGCAAAGGTCGATCGCTTCGCGATAGTTTATCCCCGCTCTCTCTGAAATCTTTGCAAGCTCCAGCCCGAGAGCTCGTCCGACCTCGTAGTCTATTGCAGAAAAAAGCCCCGACGCCTCGGCTAACTCCACCGAGGGGGTGAGGGTCAGAGCTGGGAAGACTCGGAGAAGCTCTTTCTGGAAAATCGGTGGATAGGTTCCTTGAAAGGCTGCTAAGACCTTAGGTCTCTGCTTGAACTCTTGAATTCGTTCCCCTCTCCAGAATAGCGGGAGATAATACAGTCCAAGGTCAGTCCCAGCCTTGAGTCCACTGTACTTCTCGATTGTTGATTTCAGCACGGAGGCGGTGTAATGTGGGCTGCAGAGACCCGCGTAGGCCACTGTGGTTCTTGCCGCGAGCGCTGGAGCAAGGTTTCGAGTTGACATTTCCAGTGTGCTAGCTCGGTCACGGTTTGAGGCGTGGGCCGCGAGAATAAGGGTCCGAATCTGGGAGAGAGGCAGTTGCCGGTAGTCTGCGGCTAGACGAATTTTACCCGTTTTTGTTAGGATTCGGAGAAGCCAGAGAGCCTCCTCTATGCCCGGACGGTTAGCGTGGGATCTGCCATCTTCCGCGAAGGGCCCTACAAGATAATTTGCAAGTCCTGCCTCAGCATATAGAACTGAGAGAAGAAGCGCTTCTGGATTGTCGCCGACAACCGCGACGGAGTGAGTTTCTTGCATAGCCTCGATCAGTTGAGCTCAACGAATTCCAGTAAGGACTCGTCGAGTAGCTCGTACTTAGCTTAACCGATTGCACCATTTCCGTTGAAAGATTCGTGTGTGTCGAGTCGTTGTGTTGCCTGCGTGTGGCGCAAGGTTTGTCAGTGCTGACCAAGAATGCTCCCAGCCGGCTTGAGAAAGTGTTTCCAACCCAGAGTGTCTTCTATCTCTTATCTACTCGAACAATTGTTCGTGGAAAATGATTGGAGACATTCAACAATGAAAGTCTGGATCGATAGTCTGACACCGAAGCATGCGCTCTTCTTCGAGCCACTCTATCGAGAGCTATCTCGGGACGGACATGATCTCCTCATAACGACAAGAACCTACAGAGAAGCAGTAGAAACACTTCGGCTTCGGAAGCTTCCTTTTCGTGTCATCGGTGAGCATGGTGGAGCCTCTCGAATTGGCAAGTTGTTGGCGAGTGGACGAAGAGTTGTGAAGCTGGCCCAGATGATTCAAAGCTGGGAGCCGGACACAGCCATTTCATTCTCGTCCCCAGAGGCAGCACGAGTTGCTTTCGGCCTAGGGATTCCCCATGTTTCAGCGAATGATTCCCCGCACTCATGGCGCGTCGCCCGTCTCAGCATTCCTCTCTCCCGTTACGTCTGCTCACCCTGGATATTTCCAAGAAGTGTCTGGCTCGCATTCGGAGCACGGCCCGACGGTATCGTCTCTTACAGAGCACTAGATGCTGCAGCCTGGCTTAAGCGTCACAGACCGAATTCGGCCGTTCTGAGACAATTATCCCTCACACGCAACAAGCCGATTATAGTTCTACGAACTGAGGAATCATTCGCCTCGTACTTAGAGGGACAAGCTAGCGACGAAGCACCTGTTATCGGCCCAGTGATCTCTGAAATTCTCAAGCTCAAACTCGACGCTCAAATCGTCGTATCAACAAGATACGGACGCCAAGCACCCGTTCTACGAAAACGGTTTGGAAACAGCATTCGTGTCGTCGATCATATTGTAGACTCGACCAGTCTCCTCTACTATTCGACCCTGTTTATCGGCTCTGGAGGAACCATGACTGTCGAGGCAGCTCTGTTAGGCCGCCCGGCGATCTCGTGTTTCCCCGGGAACAAACCGCTCTACATCAAGTACCTTGAGAAACAGGGCTTGGTCCAGACCATTCTCTCTCCGAGAAGGATCGCTCAAACTACAGTCAGGATGCTCGCGTCAGAAGAAGAGAGGGAGAAGCAGCAAAGTCGAGGCATCGAACTGCTGCGCCGAATGGAAGACCCTATCACAGTCACTTCTCGAACAGTCAAAAAGACATGGAAGACTGGTGACAATTAGCCATCCAACATCGTTTTCGAACGCAACATTGAAACCGCCGCAGAATGAAACCCGATCCCAATTCGGCTAGAACAAGTTTTGATCGGTGATTGGGCAGAGGTGGGCCGATAAGGCCCTACCATAGCCCGTTTGACAAGCGTGAAAGGGCCCTACCGGCGATAGGGATCACGCTTGGATTGATTGAAAACAAAATTATTCCCACAACATATGACTGCTCTTATCCGAGTCCAACGGTAGAGTTCTAGTTGCAAGCGGGGCTTCCACAGAATCACACATCATTCTCCTATGGTCTGGTCGAAGATTGGCCCAAACTCGTCCATCATCCGTTTCACGTCATTCTCGGTCTTCCCCTCCACATATATCCGGATGAGCGGCTCAGTTCCGCTTGCCCGGACGAGGAACCAGCCACGATTCTCCAAATCCACTCGGACCCCATCCATTGTGTTCGTGACCATGCTCCCGAGTCGTTGCCGAAGCTTCCTCATTACATCAGCCTTCCTCTCGTCGGGGCAGGCGCGCTTCTCCTTCACCATGAAGAAGTTCGGTAGACGCGCCATCAGCTTAGAAAGAGCAAGACCATTATCCAGGATAGAGTTCAATACCAGAACAGTAGCCATTGCTCCATCACGGACTGGCTGATGTGGAGCGTAGAATATTCCACCATTCTCCTCTCCCCCGAGAACCGCACTCTTCCGAACCATCGTCCGGGCCACGTTGATACTGCCCACAGGAGTTAGGATCAACTTTCCCTTTCTCTTCTTCGCCACTTCAGCAACGGACATTGATGAGTTCACAGGAGTAACGACTTTGGTTCCCGGTTTCTTCTTCAACACCTCATCTGCGACGAGTGTCAGGCTCTTGTCCCCGGAATGGACCACGCCCCTCTCATCCACGAAAATGGCCCGGTCGCCGTCTCCATCATGAGCGACCCCGAACGCTGCCCTCTCTTGCTCGACAGCCACGGCCAACGGACCCAGATTCTCCGGTCTAGGCTCGGAAGTCCGGCCCGGAAATGTTCCATCAATGTTATCGTTGATGGTGATCACTCTGCAGCCGATTCTGCGAAGCAGAACCGGCGTCGTCAGCGCTGCAACACCGTTACCGACATCGACAACTACCGTGAAACGGGGAGGAATCTTCTTCGGGGAAACGAAAGCGCGCAGACTCGACAGATACGGTTCGACCGCGTCGGGCGAATAGCTTCGCTGCCCCGGACTCTTGCCGAGACGCCAAGATTTCCTAGCAAACCAATGCTCAACCTTGACCTCGTCGTCGCGCCCAATCTCGATCCCGTCTGTGTCAACAACTTTGAACCCGTTGTACTCTGGAGGATTGTGACTAGCTGTAATCATTACTCCCGCGTTACCCGAGGAATGTTTGACTAGAAACTGCAGGCCAGGTGTTGTAATCATTCCACAGTCTACGACATCGTTACCGTGCGCGAGCAGTCCCGTCACGACTCCTTCGGTAAGCATAGGGCTCGAAGTTCTTCCATCGCGGCCAATCAGCACCCGTGTACTCTGGAAGAGCGTAGCGACGCTCGAACCTATGTCGTATGCGAAGTCGGAGTCGATTATGGGTCCCACCACTCCTCTGATGCCATTAGTTCCGAAGAGCCGAGGAGTCGTTGGCATCCTTCTGTTCTCTTGACAGTTTTCTAGTTCAGAATGATAGATCCCGGTTTCAAAGTCATTCCATCGGGGACAACAACTTCGCCAGCTATGATAGACCCGCCCCCAACAACCGCGTCCTTACCGATTGTTGTCGCTTCTCCGATCACCGAGCCTTCAACCAGACAGTTTTCCCCAAGAACCGATTCCTCAAACACTATGCTGTCATGGATCTTGGCGCCTCTTTGCACCTTGACTCCCTCCGACAGAATCGCTCGGGGGCCTATCCTCGACCCCTTCTCCACCAGACAACCGTCGCCAAGAAAGCTGGGTAGTTCGACGGACGAAATCGGGGCCAGTGAACGCGACCTGGTGGGCAGATAACCGGGCCGTGCGAGCAGTTCCATATTTGCCGTCACGTAATCCTGGACCTTTCCGATATCGTACCAGAAACCTGAATGTTTCCACCCTCTCAGCTTCCCTCTCTTGGCGAGAACCGGGAAGATTTCTCTCTCAAGACTCACTGCTCGCCCTTTGGGAATCATTTCAATGACGTTCTGATTCAAAACGTAGACTCCGGCGTTTATCCATCCAGGACCCTTATTCAAGGGCGACTTTTCCTCGAAGCCCACGATCCGATCATCCGAGTCTAGAGTGACCAGACCAAACGGTCTAGTATCTCTCACTGAGAACACGGTGATCGATGCGTCCGCACCCATCTTTTCGTGGATTCTTGTAAGTCTCTCTAGGTCGATATCGGCTGCAACATCTCCGTTCACGACGACAACGGGATCCTCGCCGGCCAACAACTCTTCCGCGAGCCGCAGAGGCCCGCCGGTTCCGAGCGGAGTCTCTTCAACTGACAAAAACACTCTGCCTCCCGATTTCTTTGAAGCGACTTCCATTCGAAGTTTGTCCGAGAGATGATTCACAGCGAGAATGACCTCCGGCACGTTTCCTCTGCCCAACCATTCAATCATGCGTTCGATGAGAGGAGTACCGACAATAGGAAAGAGTAACTTTGGCTTCGTACAGCTTAGTGGACGGAGTCTAGTAGCGTACCCGCCTGCGAGAATCAGTCCTTTCAACTGCCATACAGCCGCATGCTGGAGGACTTGCGACGAAAATAGTGTTATAGCCTTTACCAGAACACCAGCAAAATTGAGTCTTGACATGAGCGCTTCGGGGAAGAAGCTTGGCCGGAAGGGTGTGGACGCTATCTTCACACCCGACCGGGAGCAGCGGGACGCCCGACTTCTCATCGGACTAGCCGGTATCGCTGTAGGGATCGCCCTCTGGACAACTGTAGCCCTAGACTCAAGCTACCCGAATCTATTTGGAGCTTCGGAAATCGGTTCTTACGCGTCAATGACCTATGCATCCATTGGGCTCGTCTTCGTTATCAGCGGAGCCGGAATATGGAAGACTTACTACGTCTTAAGATCCCCTCATCGCAACGACCCACCGTTAGATACAGAGAAGCGGACATCGAACGATGCAATTCTTTCCATGAGAGGGTCGTTGCAAGGCTATGGAGAACCCCGGGCAGGAATTCTCTCATCAAAAAACCTCAACCTCGGGCTGATCGCCTTCATCCAAAGCTGCGTAATGCTCTCGCTATACTCTGGTCTGGCCGATGAATATCATTCAAACCTCAGCATGCGCCTCTGGGTAAGTTCGATCTTCCCTTATGGTGGATTAGTACTGAGTTGGGAAGCAGTCCTCGCTACTGCTGCGTTGCTCGGTCTTATAGTGGTTCAATTTCTTCCCGGGAAAGCTCTCGCAGAATAGGCACCCCTGTTCTCTAGACCCCCGCAACGCCGATCACCTTCACGAAAGCTTGTTGCCGCAGTTTTTGCAGAACATGGCTTCGATCGGATTCGTGGATCCGCAAGAAGCGCAGACGGTCGAGTCGAGCAGAGATCCGCACTTTATGCAATGTTTTGCGCCGCTCAGAAGCTGAGCTCCACATTTTCGACACCATCCCGAGCCGCGCGCCACGGTGGTTTCGGGCGGTTTCGGAGGAGCTAATGAACTTGGGGAGAAGACTTCAGCTAGAATAACAATGTCGCCTACGGTGGCTATCTTTTCGTGTGAGACTTCGAATTCCCGGGCTAGATCTCTATCGTCGAGCAACGTCTTGAATTGTTCCTTATCGACCGATAGCAACAGTGACTTGATGTCGCCAGTGTCTGTCGGAACCGCTTTGCGGACCCGACCCACTAAGATTCCATGTGAGTCGACAACCTGCAGACCTGTAAGTGCATCTAGTCGAGCGTGATTATCTTTGAGCTGAGGAACTTCGGGAAGATGATCAAGGTATTTCTCGCAACCGTAGCAGTACCATCTTTTCTCATGCGTTTTCGTCCGGACAAAGGTCAGGGACTGTTTGCAGTCCGGACAACGGGCCTTAGGCTCCTCTTCAAACAAACTGTCCATACCGATTTTCAACGATCGAACGGTTTCAGTCCTACATCTAGTCAGCTTTTCTTAGTTAACTTCTTCGTAGGGTCACCGCGATACCGGTCGCACAACAGGCCAACACCCTTTTCTTCGAGAACGCGAGTAGCTTGATGTGGTTGCTTCGTTTCAGTCAATCCTGCCAGCCGCTGCTTGCTGCTTCAGCTTGAAACGATGCTCTGTAGAATTTACCCTATGTACGGAAAATGGTTATTATGTGTGAAGCACCCGTTTGAACTAGCTCGTCCTAATCATTCTTCAGAGCTACACTGAGAATAGCTGGAAACAGTGCAATTCCTCCTATTTCAACACACACCTGGTCAAGACTGTACAATGAAAACAGCCACCGCTTTCTCCCCCTGCAATATAACCGGGTTTTTCCGAGTCTATACTGATTCTAAGGACCCACTCCGAGCAGGGTCAACAGGGGCCAGTGTGGCTTTAAGGACAGGAGTCACTACGCGAGTCATCGTAAGGCGATCGCCCAAATCGACTGTGTCCGCAAGCTTCAACGACCGACAGTTGTCTGAGAAATCAGTCTCATTCTACGTGACAAGAAAGTACCTGGGACTCAGCCGAAAACGATGGAATATATCGATTACACATACCAGTCGGCTTCCTACTGGATGTGGCTATGGAACTAGCGGAGCGGGTGCTCTCGGTCTGTCACTCGCACTAAACGAAGCGATTGGTCAATCCCTCAACAAACTTGAGGCCGCGCAGGTAGCGCACATCTCGGAGATAGCGTGCAAGACAGGGCTGGGAACAGTGACGTCAGTTTTCTCTGGTGGATTTGGTCTCAGAACATCGCCTGGGGCTCCCGGCGTAGGCAAGATAACTAGCCTCCCCGTGCCAAAAACGCTACGACTCGTCACTGCCACCTTCGGACCCATGGCAACAAGCAGAATCTTGAGGAACGATCTCCTCAAGAACCGCGTTAACACATGTGGGACGGCTCTGATTGAGAGGTTCGACGTGCGGCATCTACAGACTAGTTTCATGGAACTCTCACGCATGTTTGCTGACTGTTTGAGTTTAATGTCTCGCAGGCTCGGCCGAGTCATCGACCGCGTAGACTCCACCGGGTTCACGTCTAGCATGGTGATGTTGGGTGAATCTCTGTTCTGCATGGTTCCAATTGATGATGCAGGAGAGATCGCTGGTATCCTTCAAGCGGAAGGCCTAAGCCCTACCGTTTCTGACGTCGCTAGATCCGGAGCGCACTTGCTATGAATATCAGTAGAGCCCACCCCAGATTCCTCTCACTCTCCATTCGCGAGAGATTGGCGAATGCCGTGAAAGACGGAATCATGGTCCCCCAAGGGTTGATCGCTCACGGTAGAGGAGAGGCCTTCGACTATTTGCTCGGTGAGAAAACTACGGTTGCTGCATCAAAGGCAACTCTAGCTGCTGCGGCCCTTCTGCTCAAAGCCGAATTCCCTGTCTTATCGGTCAACGGAAACACTGCCGCTCTCGTGGGGAGGGAGATTGTCAGATTGTCTCAAATGCTCTCCGCCCCAATCGAAGTCAACCTCTTTCATCGTACGAGGCAACGTGAACGTGTTATTGCGCAATATCTCAAGCGACTAGGCGCGAGAGAGATTCTGGGAGCTGGCGAAGAGGCCAGAATGACTATTCGGGGAATTGCAAGCCCGCGAAGAGAAACTGACCCCCGAGGAATCGGAAGAGCGGACACGGTTCTGGTTCCACTAGAGGATGGGGACCGTGCAGAAGCGCTTCAAAGGGCTGGAAAGAAGGTCATTGCGATCGACCTTAACCCTCTTTCACGTACCTCTCAAGTAGCTACGATCTCACTGGTCGACAATGTCGTCAGAGCGGTCCCCGGCTTGATCAAGGCCGCCACCGGATTGAGGAACTTTCCACGGGGCAAACTGTTAACGATTATTGAGAATTTCGACAATGAAAAGAACCTTGCAATTACGATCCGGGAGATGATCGGCTATCTGAGGGGATGGGCAACAGATTGAAGCCGTCAGAGTCGCCTCAACGGAGAAAGGTATCAGTCGCTGCCTTGAAACAGATGAAAACTCAAGGTGAGAAAATAGTGATGGTGACATCGTATGATTATCCCAGTGCATCGATAGCGGACGAAGCAGGTGTAGACTCGATACTGGTCGGCGACTCGTACGGAATGGTTGTCTTAGGGTACGACACAACAATTCCGGTCACCGTGGATGAGCTCCTGCCAGTCTGCAGGGCAGTAAGAAGGGGCGCAACGCACCCTTTGCTGGTAGGTGACATGCCATTCATGAGCTTCCAAGTCTCCCCGGAAGAAGCAGTGAGAAACGCTGGACGATTCGTAAAGGAGGGGAGAATGGAGGCTGTTAAAGTTGAAGGTGGAAGAGAGGAGTCGCATATTGTCACAGCGATCGCTCGAGCAGGCATTCCCGTCTTAGGCCACATCGGAGTGACTCCCCAAACGGCAACTCTACATGGGGGGTACCGGATTCAGGGAAAGGACACGAATTCCGCTACGAGACTTGTTGAAGATGCTTTAGCACTTGAGAAGGCCGGGGCTTTTGGGATCGTATTGGAAATGGTTACAGAAGAGGCCTCTCGAATGATTACTGACAGAGTCTCCATTCCGACTATCGGAATCGGATCAGGGAGATACTGCGATGGACAGGTTCTAGTCTTGCATGACATCATCGGACTCTATCCCAAATTCAAACCAACGTTCGCAAAAGCATACGCAGATGCTGCCGGAGTAATCAAAGAAGCTCTCAAGAAATACACTGGGGAAGTTCGAACGGGGCAGTTCCCTGAAGAACAGAATGTCTTCAAGATGGAGAACGATGAAAAGCCGAAGGTCAATCCTCTGCGGAAGCCCTAATGAATGCGAATCGCCATCCTCGGAGCGGGAGCGATCGGCTGCCTCTTCGGCATACGCCTACATGAGTCAGGCCAGAATGTTCTGTTGGTGAACCATAACCCTCGAACAGTTGCCACTATCCGAAGGAGGGGAGTGGCTTTGACGGAGATCTCCGGAAAGAGTATCAAATCGCGTCTAAAGGCAAGTCGAACGTTAGACGACAACTACCATCCCGATCTGGTACTTGTAACCGTTAAGGCCTATGACACTGGGAGTGTCGCTCGCCAACTACGGAAAAAGATCGACGAAGGGACCCTTATCTTGAGCTTGCAGAATGGACTTGGAAACATCGAAACTCTATGTCGATATCTCCCGAGAGGGAGCGTTCTTGCTGGGACGACCACAGAAGGAGCTCTAACGACGGGTCCTGGGACAGTCGCCCACACAGGAAAAGGGTCGACGTACATAGGAGAATTTTCGGGCAAGCTGACAAAGAGAGTTGGGATGATCAGGGATGTTTTTCGAAATGCGGGTTTCCGGACTCATGCGACTAAGAGAGTTGAGAGTGTTATTTGGTCGAAAGCGATCGTGAACTCCGCAATAAATCCGATATCAGTACTAGCTCGGGTATCAAACAAGGAAATCTTGCGAAATTCCGACTTGAAGGACGCTGCTCTACGTTTGGTCAGAGAAGGGGTAGTCGTTGCGAAGGCTCATGGGGTTTCTCCGAGTCCATCTCCCTCGTCTATGCTAATCGAGATATTGACGTCGGCTAGAAGGAATAGATCATCGATGCTACGCGACATTGAAGCAGGAAGAAAAACGGAGATTCGACAATTGAATAGAGCGATAGCATGGCTGGGAAGACGGCTTCGCGTAAGTGTTCCATACAACACTCTACTCTCGGAACTAGTACTAGGAGTAGAAGCCTCAAACGCAGCCTCCTAACCCCAGTCATTTAGCGCAGATGGGGTGCTGGCTGTCTGAGAATTCCCATTCAAAGGCTAAGCGGTTTCAAGCGGCAGGCCTCTACAATCCACTTTTCCCTTGATTCTACGAATGAAGTTGGGGCACGCGAAGCACTGGACGAATGAGACAGACTTGTTTAGCACAGGACAGTTAACTGCCTCTTTCTTCATCCGCGCGATCTGTTTGCCTCCGGCCACGCCTTTCAGTTCGTCAATGTATTGTTTGGCAGTCGGAGGAGGCTTTTCGGGTGAGAAGATCTCGACTATGTATTTTGCCGGCGGAGGATCTTCGCTCACAGGCAGTCGCGTGCCATCGGTGCTCTGAGAGCTTAATTACTGTTTGTTACTCGGAGCGTCGATAACTGCATGTTTATGGGTAGTATATTCGCACCGGTGTGATTCGTTCCAGTCCAGCTTTTCCCGGCCAATCATCAGTTTCGGCGGGGGCCTTCAAAGCAACCGCAGTAGTTTCAGTCCACTTCCTCCAAAAAACCGTAACTAGGATGAAAATAAGGCAAGAATTCTTTTTAGAAAACTTTGATCTCGACTGTCAGTGCACTACGAACGGGCGAATCGAAAGGCCCACGGCTGGCGTTTCAGCCAACCTGAACCCTTATACTATTTCCTTGTAGAGTCCCTCGAGACCCATTCATGAGTCGCTCAGTCGATCGTCCGAGGACCGCCGTAGTTCTTTCTGGAGGAGAAGGGATTCGACTCCGACCCATCACAAAAGACTTGCCCAAAGGACTCGTCAAGGTTGGTGGAAAACCGCTGCTTCAATGGGTTGTTGAATGGCTCAGAGCTAGCGGAGTCCGAAATGTCGTGATGGGTGTAGCCTATCTCAAAGACCAGATTATCGACTATTTTGGCGATGGGGCCCGCTTTGGAGTTGACATCAAGTACAGCATTCACACAGTGGAAGGAGGAACGGCAGAAGGGTTCCGGCTGGCAATCGCTCGGTACGTAGACGAGGATACTTTCTTCGCGCTGAATGGAGACCAGATTACGGACATCCGACTTACTAAAATGCTTCACAGACACATAACGTCCGAAGCCGTGGCAACCATTTCGGTAGTCCATCCTAGGCTGCCGTTCGGACTAGTAACTATCGACCGACACGACAATTGCAAGGGATTTTTGGAAAAACCAGTCCTAAGAGACAGGTTCATTTCGACAGGAGTATACGTGTTCGACAAAGGAATCGTCAGTCATCTTCCTCAGAGAGGCGACATTGAGAGAGCGACATTTCCGAAACTCACTCGCCGTGGGAACCTAGTTGCCTACAGGCATCCCGGTTCGTTCATTACGGTTAACTCATTAAGGGAGCTGGAGGAAGCTGAAGCAGCACTGAAGGAGAATAATTTGGATTGAATGTCCTGGTCACTGGGATAACAGGATTCATCGGATCGCGGCTTGCGGAAAAATTAGTCGACAGAGGGGATAATGTCTTTGGCTTCGTTAGACACTCCTCAGAGAGGCAGCTCAAAAGGCTTGAAGACATAGCTCCGAGAGTACACCTGATCGAAGGAGACTTAGTCCGGTTTCACTCGGTTCTTTCAGCGCTCGAAGCGTCCGATCCTACCATTATCTTCCATCTTGGGGCTCTCACACCTGTCCGTCTCTCGTTCGATGATCCCTACCCCTACATCGGTATCAACTTCGACGGGACGGTAAACCTGGTACACGCTATTTTGAAACAGTCACCCAATACGAGACTAGTGGCAGCATCAACGGCAGAAGTCTACGGATGGCAACCAAGCGACAAGCCGATCGCCGAGGACGCGTTGCTGAATCCGGCATCTCCATATGCAGTGACTAAATCAGCCGCGGACCAGTACATTCAGATGGCGAACAGGATCTACCATCTCCGCGGAACAACCCTCCGACCCATCAACAGCTATGGCCGGACTTCGGAAAGCGGGTTCTTCACCGAATACCTAATAACGAAAATGTTGAAGGAAGAGACTTGCTTTGTTGGCGCTCCCTATTCTGTCAGAGACTACATGTACGCCGACGACCACGTAGACGCATACTTGGATGTGGCTCGCACAGAAAAATCGGTAGGCCAAACATACAATGTATCTCCTGGAAACCCTGTCACCAACATGGAGCTGGCCAAGAAGCTATCAGCAATAACTGGCTTCAGTGGCAAGATCGTCGTCGGGTCGTATCCCCCCGGCTACCCACAGCGACCCCAGAGCCAAGACCCTCCCTTCCTCGTTCTAGACAATTCGAAGATCAGGAGAGAAGTCGGCTGGAAGCCCAAGTTTTCGCTAGATGATGGACTCAGGAGAGCGGTCGAAACATGGAAGGAGACAAGTTAGCAATCCATGAGTGGGCCTATTTAGCTGGGGCTGAACGGCTGCTTTCTGCTTCCATGGCCAAGAAACCACTATAGCCGCATTTCTCACACACATATCGAACTGGAAGTATCCAGCCCTCGAGCGGCGCTCGCGACCGCTTGACGAGTCCTCCGCACTGGGGACAAGAAGGAATTGCATGCCTACTCCGTCGCATGGATTTGAAAACCTCGATGAGAGCTGCCATTCGAGTTGCCTAGTGCAGCTCTATGCTGGTCTCTGGAAACCCGTAACCGACAAGGACTTTTTTCACTTTGTCGCGATGGTCTCCCTGAAGAATGATCGCGTTGTTCTTGGAAGTCCCTCCACAAGCACAGTATGTCTTCAGCTTCGTCGCGAGATCGGACAGGTTAACGCTCTTCCCGTCGATCCCCTCTACTATTGTTGCGGGCTTGCCCCATTTACGCATCTCCATACGGACCTTAACAGTCTGCTGCTCCATACTAATAGTTCCGCAGACACATAGATCCTTCGGAAGGCCACACGTCGAACAAACGTCGGCCATGCTAGAAGCCTAAGACTCCTTTCGGTTCGTCCACACTAACTGATCGGGTATGCCGCGTATTTAAGCGTGCCCTCAAACTTTTCAGACGCCAATGGAAAGAAAGAAGATGAGCCAAAAAAGCCACGTTCCTAGGAGAATCATGATAACTGTGGTTTTTTCCTTGATCAAGTCGCTGGCCTTGGCATGTCCTGGAAGGCTGAAAATCGATTCGTAACCGAAAGAGGGCCGACGCCAGTACTCCTATCGTGAAACTATGGCTCGTGATTGGGGGAATCCATGGCGTACCAAGGATTGCTGGGGGCTTCCATAGTATACCCCTAATCGGCTTACCCCTCGGAAACGAACGTATAGCGATAAATATTCATGCCGAGCATTGCTATTCGCCCTAGTGGGAGAATGAGTGAGCGAATCTCCGTCTCTATCGAACTTGAGTTCTTCAACAAGTACTTGTTCAACGCGTTAAAACGAAGTCTCTCAAACGCGACGCCAAAACGAAAACTCGAGATTATCTACTATTACTCGCGCGATCCCCGCGTCAAATTTTCGATCGCATTGAATGGATTCAGTAGTGTTGGTCCATCAGCGAACCCTCAGTGGAGTACTGTCTTCAACAATATTCAAAGCATGAGACAGTATCTTAGGTAGCTAACATTTAGGCGGCTAGCCCGAGGGCGTCCTTGAGACCCTTGTACCTATTCCGTACCGTGACCTCGGTCACATTTGCGATCTCAGCGATTTCTTTCTGCGTCTTTTTCTCATTCTCTAGTACGCACGCGACGTAAAGCGCAGCCGCGGCCAGACCCATGGGATCCTTGCCTGCCACTACTCCTTTTTTGCGGGCATCTTTCAGGACTCGAATCGCTGCTTGTTGCGTCTGCATGGTTATCTCTGCCTTGCTGGCAATCTTTGAGATGCATCTTATTGGGTCCTCGACAGGCATTGCCATGTCTAACTCTCGGAGCAGAAGTCTGTAGCACCGAGCGACGTCCTTCTTTTTTATGCGACTTGCACCCGCGACCTCTTTCAGAGTGCGCGGGGTCTCCGCCGATCTGCAAGCGGCGTATAATGAAGCTGCGGCAATCGCGGCGATCGAGCGTCCTCGCACTAAGCCACTGTCGAGGGCTTTGCGATAAACGACCGCTGAGTTCTCTTTCACGTTGGCGGGGATATGTAATTTGTCTGTGAGACGGTCGAGCTCAGCCATTGCCTGAGCCAGGTTCCGGTCGGAAGATGAATGAACGCGAGTACGGATCTGCCATTTTCGTAGCCGAAGCATCTCCATCCGCGTCTCCATCGGTAGTTGGCGCCCATACGCGTCCCGATTAACGCGGTCGATGACAGTTGACAGTCCTTTGTCATGGATGGAAAACGATGTCGGTATTCCGACTCTTCCCCGTTCGTCCTTCTCTTCTTTGGTAAACGCGCGCCACTCTGGACCTCGACTCATGAGGTTCTGTGAGAGCACTAGGCCGCAGTCTTGACAGATAGTCTCGCCCTGGTCAAAATCCTCGATAAGATTGACACCCCCGCATTCAGGGCAAACATGGACCCTAGGCGACGGTCCCCCAGGCGTAGTTGGCGTTGTCATCATTTCCCCTCTCCTAGCTCTCCTCCTACAGAGCACTCGTGCTGCCAGCATGAATGAGAACGCTGGTGTTCCTAGCGTACCCCCCGTGGGAAAGCGAAAGCGAGGACGTTTCAACGTATAAAAGGCTTTCGACAAGTATATAGGGAACCTCGGTTTCATTCTCTCGAAACCTATTATCCAGCAGCCAAACCGGTGACCTAACGTAGCCCGGTGGTGTAGTGGTCTAGCATAGCACGGACGTTGGGCCAGAACATAGGAAGCGTCCCTAGTAGGCTCTGGATCCGCTCGACAAGGTAGGAGACACCTGCCGACGGGAGTTCGAATCTCCCCCGGGCTACCTTCGAGTCAAGGGACTAATGGATCTTAATTATACATGTCCTCTTCAAACGAAAAACAACGACCCGGCCTCCATAAATCGCAAACCCAAGGCTTGGCCAGAAACGCGGCTCATCCAATAAACTGGAGTGATCGTACATACAAATCGTGTTCGGAAGTGCTATCACATAAGCTTGAACTGGGAAACCTGAGTTGCGGGGTTCGAAGTTTGCCCATGAAGCCATCGCAGTCGGGGGGACCTTCGACACGTTGCATGTGGGCCATGAACGACTCCTCTCAAAAGCGTTCAGTCTGGGGAGAATCGTTTTCATCGGAATGTCCGGAGACAAGCTGGCAGCGAGACTTGGAAAGACCCATCGCGTGAGATCATTCCCCGCTCGAAAGCACGATCTTGCAACGTTCCTGAAATCTCATGGCTGGTTAAGAAGAGCGAGAATCGTCGAGTTGAAAGATTCTTTCGGGCCGGCCACAAAAAGAAAGAGCCTGGAGGCTCTAGTCGTAAGCGAGGAAACCCGAGAGAACGGTAAGAAGATAAACGCTCTACGACAAATCCGAGGTCTACCGCCGGTCCGTCTCTACGTTGTTCGACTCGTTAAAGCAGATGACGGGATTCCAGTCTCGGTGACCAGGATTCTGCGAGGAGAAATCAACGCTCAGGGAAAATCACGATCGAATCCGAAGCAACGGCGGAGGAGACTGCAAGGAAAATCCTAGGCTCAACGACTTTGATGACTCAGTCCGCTCTCTGACGAATACACCGTCACCATCTGTTCTAACTCGTGCAAGAAACCACTGCTTATTCGCCATCGTGAGTCTTTCTTCTCGATGAATCCTGCCCCGACCAAACCGTGTATCATGTTATAGAATTGGCCGACGCTCATGTTTCGCCTTGAAATCCAGTCTTTCCAAGCTTGAATTGGTAGTCCCACAGGCTCTGACTTCTTTACCTCATGCCAGAAGTTTTGTGCTTCACCCGCCAAGAAATCGCTCTTCCAAAAGACTCGTCGGAAAAGTTCCTCCGGAGTACTAGGGAGATTGCCCGCTTTGAATAGAATAGTTGTCTTCTGCTTTGGTGATCCCCGGACGGCTCTTCGAGGCATAAGATGTCACGATCGCCGGCGGGCGTTGCTGGCATCGTTTAATACTTATGTTGAATGAGATCACAGGAGATTTCGGCCGAAGGTTCGATTTGGGCACTTCGTCGGTACCGGCCCAAATAGCCTCAATGTCATGTCCACCACCCAACGAAACTAGCCCACAATGTTATTCAGGCGGAGAGTTGCTCAACAATCCGAGCAAGTCTTTCTGTAGATGACTGGCCAACGTAAAGGTTGGTAGTTGTAATATTCTTGTGCCGCATCAAATCCCGGATAGTGAACGCGTCAAGTCCCTTGTCCTTCGCATCGGTCGCGAAGTAAGCTCTTAGACGGTGTGGGCTAACTCTCTCCCAATCGTCTATACCGGCCTCCCGAGCATACCACTTGACAATCCTCTCGGCTCTGACCTCAGAAATGGGAAAAACCTTGTCATCGAGATCGTTGATAGATCGTTGACGTAATGTCGGGCTTACATGCCGCCTTAGTTGCTTGATCAACTCTTTAGGCATGGGGACGAGACGGTCCTGCACTATTCCTCTCGCGTAGCCCTTGCCCTTGACCCAGATTCCTTCGTTTCTGATGTCAGTGACTCTTATCCCCGGTAGACCGCGCCATCCTACGATCTCTCCGCACCTAAGACCATAGCGCATGAGTTGAAGCAGGAGATAGTCCCGCTCGTTTCTCCCGTTTGCAAGCCGAAGCATCATGCTGACTTGTGAAGTTGTTAGCCAGACCTTCCTCTTTTTCTCTCGCGGCACTGGTTTACTTACCGCCGAAATGACGGCAATTCAATACAAAGCGATCGAGGGCAAAATGTCCTGCGTCGATCTCGCTTCTAGGACAGCGATTCAAGGGACTTGGATGTGTTTGCTTTCTGTTATAAAAAGCAAACTATTTCCCTCGTGTTCGTATTGAAGGGCTCATGAAATTAGCCTTTCTGAGTCAACAACCCCCATCGAAATGATCGACCGCACAGTTCGGACTTCATCAGCCTGAAGAATTGCCGGTGAATTTGTCGTAATGCAAGGAAGCTTTCTGCTCGGTAGTCTCACTCGAACTAAGCACGCGATGATGACCTTTCATCTCTCTGGGACCTGACGACTTTTATCAATTTGATTTGGGCAGGTCTTTACGGTCAAAACCGTCTCCAATTTTTTGGAGACATTGGAAACCTCCAATATTTTGGAGGGCATCGGTTTTCCTAAATCTCACGTTGTATACCGAGGTTCTTTCTTTGGAGCTTGAGACGGCGTACTGCCATCGGCAGGCACACCCATGGGGGGCAGCGGGGGTGGGATTCCGAGGCTCTTTGAAATGATGATCGCATCGGCGAGGGCTACACTCGACACTGCTTGGATTATCGAAGGAGGGGGCGGCCTATTCTTCCTATTTTCGTCCACCATTTGAGTTACTTCGGCTCGGTCGCCTGCGATCTGAGCCTTACCTTTGATGCTGAGCTGAGCAATAGACGGGTTGTAGCTCACTGTGAAGACGAAAGGAGCCTCAGCTGAGAATTCGTTTTTCTGCTCGACGCCTACGATGTTTATGTTGACTGCTATCTGAACTTGGGCAGGAAGTTGGGTCTCTGGAGCCCAGTAGCGTTCCCCAGTTATGTTCGTGACCTGAATAGTAACCCTCAGCAAGAGAAAATCGTATGAGGGGACGGTTTAGTGGGTCTTATCGTTTGTCCCCTGATTGAGCGACGGTCTCGGGGGATCCCAGAGACCTTCTGACCCGCTGAACAACCAGCTTGCGCCCATCGACTCTTACCAGGAGGAGGTCCCCTTCTTTGAAAGGGAAGACCGAGTCATCCGTTAGCTTTGTGGGAAGATAGATTCGGGGAGATCGGTAAACGGCTCCTCCATTGTCGGATGTCTTCTTGGCTACGGCGAATCGTGTCAGAACTCTTTTCACCATGTGACCCTTCTCCGCTCGTTGCCTTACGCCTAGAAGTATTTCAGTGTTTACGTAAGTAAAGCTTTTAGAATTCGCTGACCAATTCTGGTGTCGAATTACATTGGAGGTACTCTTGCGTCTTTGGCTCTATGGGCGGCGGCTGAAACTGGAGGAAAGGAGAGGCTGGAAGAAACTTGGGCTGAAACGGGTCGAGTCGGTGGCCGACCACTCGTATGCCCTCGCTTTGTTGACGATGCTCGAGGCAGAGCGTAGGAAATATCGAGTGAATGATGCGATCAGGATGGCTTTGATTCACGATCTAGAAGAGGCGATAACGGGAGATTTGACTCCGGGAGAAAAGAAGGTGAGAGGGCTAGTAAGTGTCCAGGCGGCGAAACGAAAAGCGATCGGTCGATTGTTGCTTGTTTTCCCGTCAAAGAGCCGGCGCTCATACAGAAAGCTGTGGACGGATTTGAGCTTGTCACGGACTAAAGAGGCTCGGCTCGTACATGAAATCGACAAACTTGAGATGGCGTTTCAGGCAAGAGCCTATGAAGAGAAGGTTGGACGCGACCGAGTCGCGGTCTTCTACCGCTCCGCTTCACAGGGCATCAAAGACTCGGGTCTAAGGCGAGCCCTTCGTTCTTCCATCAGTCCAGAGGATAATTTCTGACAAAGCCGTCAGTCGGCATGGCCGATCTCTCCTATTTATTGGAGACCCGCGGAATGGGTCGAAAGCAAGATTGTTACGCTGTGATGGCGACTCGGTGTTTAGCGTACTTTAGCAGCTCATCTTTATGGAAGACTGTCTTGAACTCTCGAGTCATGATACTGACATAGTCCGAGATTTCTTCCTCGCTCATGAACTGGAACATGTAATTGCCGTTGTATGGTGAAGGTTCGCCCTCCCTTTTCAGGAACTCCATGTGCATCAGGGGATCCCCACGTTTGATCGTGATGGGTGTTCTTTCGTTACTAAGATTCACCAGTTCTAGAGCGAGTCTTCCTACGTAGCCGCTGTGGACCTTGGCAGCATTAAGGAAGGAGAGTCCCATTCGGCCATACTTGCTCTTGGCGGTAAGATGAGCGACAAGGTTAGGGGGTGTGAAAACGACCTCATTAGAGATCAAGTTTTGGTGCTCTAGATAATGAAGGGTTCGCTCCTCCTTGACCGTGAGGATGTAGCCGTCTCCATCGAGTAAATTATAGTCGAACGGATAGATACACTTGTAGGTCTTGATGAGTTCAGTAATCTCGTTCTTGCCTATGACACACATGGCTTCGCAGTCGGAGCGGGATCAATTTGATTGTTTCGGTCTATTGACAAACCCTAAACAGAGATCACTCTGATCAATGTGAAAGAGAGGGATGCCGGGGAAGCAAAAATTGCGGCATAGTCGAATGCTACGACGAGGAGTAGGTCGCCGTTCCCATTGGGAGATACTGGGAGGGTCACAGTGAGGCTCAATACAGAAGGTGCCGCGACAAGAGTTCTGACGCCGTCAATAACTATCGTAGAGTTTGTGAAGAATATTTTCAGCGAGTCATACCGTCCAGAGTGGATACTTGCCGAGCCGATAGCTTGCGAGGATGACTGACTCGTGATAGCCAGCAAGTCGATGACCGGAAAGGATTGTGAAATCGTAACCCATCCGGTGCTGTTCGCAAGCCCTTGATGATGCAGTTCCATACTAGACACTTCGACAAAGATATGGCTGACAGTGCTCGGGCTGGAGAGTGCGTTCAGCCTCACCGTCGCCGTGCCCTGAGTCGTAGCCGGAGCGTAACTGATGATAACGACAACAATTAGCAGGGCAATGAAAGGGGCCCTTCTCCAAATGGGAAAGGAGTACATTGGTCCGAGTGCGAGACACAAAACTGGTATTTAACCATCCGACCACCAGCGACTCCATTGTCGCAATGATCCGGAACCCTCCAGCCGGACGCTGAGCGACGCGCTATAATACTGGACTAACTCGGTGGCGACCCTTTAGGGATCCGCCTAGCATGCTGTATTCGCTGCTCGTCGACGCTTACGAAAAAATAGGCGGGACCACTAAGCGTCTCGAGATCTCGAATCTCCTCGTCGGCTTGTTAAAGGAGGCTCCTTCGGCTATCATTGACAAGGTAGTCTATCTTACTCAGGGCAAACTGTACCCCGATTATCTGGGAATAGAGATAGGAATCGCTGAGAAGCTTGCGATCAGATGTATCAGCGCAGTTGCGGCAATAACCGAGCCGACAGTCACCGCCGAGTACAAGGCAACCGGAGATCTAGGGACTGCAGCTGAACAGCTTCTAGCGAAGAAGACACAGGCGGCTCTAGGAATGGATCGCCTAAACGTAGAGGGAGTGTACAACGGACTTGACCGGATCGCGCGATCCGCTGGATCTGGATCTGTAGAAGCAAAGATTCGACAACTGACCGAGTTATTGAGCAAGGCCTCCCCTGTCGAGGCGAAGTATCTCGTCCGCACGTCCCTAGGACGCCTCCGACTTGGAGTTGCAGATATGACAATACTTGACGCTCTAGCCCAAGCCTTCGCCGGAGGCAAAGCGTCACGGCCCCTACTCGAGTACGCTTACAACCGGTCTTCTGATCTCGGCCTCTTGGCCAAGAGGGTAGCGGCTGCTGGAGTCAGAGACGTCAAATCACTCAGGATAACCGTCGGCATCCCCATTCGCCCAATGCTTGGTGAACGGTTGCCTGATGCGCATGCAATTCTAGACAAGATGAACGGCGCTGCCGCCGCTGAATACAAGTATGATGGGTTACGAGTTCAAGCTCACATCTCTTCGAAAGGCGTCGCCATGTTCTCACGCCGACTTGAAAATATTACCGACCAGTTCCCCGACGTTCAGCGACTACTCGAGACAGGGGTGGACGGAAAAGAATTGGTGCTAGAAGGTGAAGCGGTTCCAGTCGACAATTCAACCGGTGACCTTCTGCCTTTCCAGCTAATATCACAACGGCGAGGAAGAAAGCATGAGCTTGAGAAGACGATACTCGAGATCCCCGTAGCTATGTTCGCTTTCGACCTTCTCTATGCCGATGGTGTTGACTATACAGGTCAACCCTATCCGAACCGTAGAGCTGCGCTCGAGAGAAAAATTCGCTCAAGCGACAGACTGTCTCTATCAAAGAAGAGGATCGTCAAGTCGGCGCAAGAATTGGATGATTTTATGCAACAGGCAATAGCAGATGGATGCGAGGGCCTGATGATCAAGAGTATCAGCGCGGAATCGATCTACAAAGCAGGGTCAAGAGGTTGGAATTGGATCAAGTACAAGCGCGACTACAAATCTGAAATGCAGGACACCGTTGACCTTGCCGTGGTTGGCGCATTCGCGGGAAGGGGCCGAAGAGGTGGAGCATACGGTGCTCTTCTCCTCGCAGCCTATGATGAAGAGAATGACATGTTTAGGACTGTCTGCAAGTGTGGCTCAGGATTCACCGACAATGACCTAGTCAAACTCCCAGAACTCCTGAACAAATACAAAATGGATCATAAGCACCCTCGAGTGGACTCCAAGATTGACGCCGATGCTTGGTTCGTCCCAGGGTTGGTAATCGAAGTCATTGGAGCCGAGATCACCCTAAGTCCTATCCATACTAGTGGAATGAACTCGGTGAGGCCCGGAGCAGGATTGGCAATAAGGTTCCCCAGATTTACCGGTAGATATAGAATCGAGAAGGCCGCTGAGGACGCTACAACCACAGTTGAGATTATCGAGATGTACAATAATCAGCTGAAGAAGATCGAAGCCAGCCCAACGGAAACAGCTTAGCAGTCGATGGGTTGTTCTCTAACAGTTATCGAGCGCAGTTATTACTCGCTTGTAGGTCGCATCCACGCTTTCGACGCCAGTGTTCAGAAGTAGGCAGTTAACCTTGAACTTGGAGATCATCGCTCTAAAGAATTCCTCTTGGCGAGCGTGGTCGAGATGCAGGAGGTACGGATTGTACCATGGCTCGTAGCCCATATGCCCCCACATCTCTTTAGGCCCCGCGCCAGGCCGAATCATGTATTCTCCCTTCCGGAGCACGCCAATTGCACTGTCAGCGTTAAGCTTCACCTCAGGTGGGCTTGTATCGTCTCGGCGCAGGAGAACTAGGAGTCGAATTCGGGCCTCGTCGGCCACTTTGTCTTTCCCGAAGAGTTCCTCTCGAGGCACAAGAGCTCTACTGTTTCCGAATGCATAGTAACACGATTTGTAGCCTGCGTCGAATACGCATTTGCCATTTGTCAGTTTGCAGCCAGTGGGACCAATGGTAAACTCGCATTTCGATTTACTTGTTACCACATTCTCACATTTGTTTTCATCGAAGAGCTTCCTAAGCCACTCCTTGTTGAGCTGGGATTCGGTCCGCATGTAGAGACTCTTCTCCGGCTGTCTCCCCACTAGATGTCCTAGTCGTTGGCCCTCAGTATGGTCGATGTAGACCCAGTCGTCTCCCACTATTCGCCCGCCTGGCGCCTCCATTAGTTTGAAGGCCTGGGTTGTCTTTCCGGTTCCCGTGGGTGCAACTATTATCACCCCCTTCCCGTCAACTTCTACGCAAGCGCCATGGATCGAGTGAGTGTTTCTGTTCCTCTCGAGGACTGCCGCTGCCATTCCAAGCGCCCAGCTTTTACATTGTCCGTAATACTCAGTGTTGAAGAATAGCGACTCGTGAGTCTCCGGGCAGTAGAACGCTGAAGGTTCAAAATCCTCGACACCGTAGACTGAGATGATGCTCGCATTTGTTGGAGAACCGGGCTTGGCCTCGTTCCAATTGAGCTTCCAGAAATCGTACTGGTGCTGGCTATTCCCACGGAACTCGACGACGACGCCATTCAGGTTTGCTCTTGCTCGTAGGGAATGAGCCGAATCGAGCTTCTTTTCTGCTCTCCGCTTGAGCTCGTTGAATTTGTCTTTGGGGACGTTCTTGTCGCTTTTGACCCTCGTGGTAGAGGCTGTGATGTAATTGTCAAGCACTATTCTTGGACCCTCGGACGGAGAGTGCTGCTATTGCCTCGAATATGACCTTTGCACATGCCGCCGCTGTCTGGCCTGAATCTCTCTCGGGAGAGACCTCGACCGCGTCGAGACCTATGATGTTTCGGCTCATGGCCGCTTGTACGAGTGTCAGTAGCTCGTCAGTCGTGAGCCCATCTGGTTCCGGATTTCCGACGCCTGGAGCAAAGGCCGGGTCCAGCACATCAATGTCGACAGTCACATAAGCGTGAGCGAATTTAGAGAGGAATGCTCGAATTCTCTGCGCCGTCTTTTCCAGAGAAGATTTCCGAAGCTCTAGTGGGGTGATTACTTCGAGTCCAGATCTCTTGCAAAAATCTAGTTCGGGCTTCGAGAAGGCGCGTATTCCCACCTCCATAATGTGAGCCGGACTGATCCGTTCGGAGACTCGACGCATGAAGGTTGCATGCATGACTTTCTCCCCTAGGTATTCGTCGCGCAAGTCTAGATGAGCATCGAAGCTCACGAGTCCAAGATCAGATGGTAGGGCGTCAACTGCCGCCTTTGTGATGGTATGCTCTCCGCCTGCCATTATCGGAATCTTACCCCCAGCAACAAGCTCGGACCACACTGAAGATATTCGCTTTAGTGTCTCATGAACGTCCTCCACAGTATCCAGGTCTCCCATGTCGTGCACTGGGATTTTTTCCAGATCGATGTCCGATCGGATGCTGTACAGCTCTAGATTTGCTGAGACGTCTCTGATGGCACCGGGACCGAAACGAGACCCTGCCTTGTAGGTGCTACTGCGATCATACGGGACCCCGAAAAAAACATAACGCGAGCCTTCGAATGCCCCCGATACTCCAGTGAAGGCTGGACGTGGAGAAAGGTACAGTTTAGCCTTGCTCAAGGTTGTCATATTCGACATCGGCAGTAAATGTAAGGCTTATTTTGGGAGGTTCTCGGGTAGCATTGAAGTTTAGCATGTCCAAGCAGGAGACGAAGCCCGCTGCAGTGGCGAGAGAAAGCTTGAGGCCCATCGGGCTTTCGATATCATCATTCTTCTACGCTGCGGCAGGAATCTACTACCTAGTCTATCCTCTTTTAGTGAGCGATCCGACTATTTGGCCGTTGTACGTTATCGGGGGTCTTTCATTGTTGGGAAGCTTTGGTGTGCTCAAGATGACTAGATGGGGTCTCTGGCTCGGGCTCGGGCTGTTCCTTCCTCAAGTGATTGCGCCCGCGTTCGCGCTCCTGACCGCATTGTCTTACCCAGGCTTGTTTCAGCAACCTGTCGCCATTGCGTTTGTGGGGTCGCTTTTCGTCCTAATGTTCTTCGCCTCGTTGACGTTCTTGTTAATCCTTGACAAGCGACGTGACTTCAAGTAGCCTATTCGCGACTGATTCAGCCGCCTGGTTTGGCTTTGCATCGTCGTCGATTGTATGCCTCGATTTTGATTTAGCAGTGTAGCATCTAGGACATGAGATCATTGGCCGTCTTCCCTTGGAGCGCACCATGATGAGTTGGAACGCACAGATCTTACAAGTTCTCTGCGTAAGGGTGAGCGTTCCGAATTGAGGAAGTGGAAGTGTAAATCTGCAGCCGTCCTGGAATCCTGTGCAGCCGATGAACCTCTTCCCTGACGCTCGGCTGCGTATAATCGTAAGGTTCGAAGAGCAAGAAGGGCATGGATAGCTGAATGTGACGCTGGATTTTCTCTGAGCAACTACGATCTCGGCGAGCTCCGCACCCAGTTCGCTTTCTCTCGAGATCAGGCCTAGCATGACCGGCCTCAGTTGTTCAAGGGTCTGAGCGAGGACTCTTGTTCGAGTCTCCTGTTGTGACTGAATCTTCTCCATTTGGTTCTCTAACTGCGCAGTGAAGTCAGGGTCGATGATCAGAGGACAGTACATGTCGAGTATGGTGATGATTTTCTGAGCGAGAAGGGTCGCTTCTATCCGAGTCTCTTTGATGTAGCCTCGCCGGTAGAGGATCTCGATTATTTCTGCCCGGGTCGCCTTTGTCCCAATATTCGCGTCCTCCATCTTCCGAAGTAGACTGCTGGGATTGTAGCGGGGTGGTGCCTGAGTGAATTTCTCAATCGACTCGATGTTCTTGATCGGCACCTTATCGCCAATGTTTAGGTCAGGAAGCTCTTGGGATTCGTTTGACGCGTATGGCTGATAATATCGGATCCAACCTTCTTCCATGAGCCGAGAACCCCTGAGGAAGAAGTTGTACGGGTCCTTCGTTAGAGTAAGTTTCGTATCCTGTCGAAGACTGGGTTCGGCGAAGGTGGCCATGAATCTCTTGATGACCAGGTCTAGAAGATTGGCTTCTGGCTGGATTAACGCTCGTCTGGGCACTTCGCCTGTGGGGTAGATTGCAGGATGAGCTGAGTCTTGCTTTGGCCCTTGATTCGGTCGGATGCTAGCGCGATTGACGAGCCTTGAGGCCAGGCCGGCGTATTGGGGTCGACGGGCCAATCCTCTGAGAATGTCTTGATACCCTATGTCAGGCGGTAGCTTCTGGCTTGATGTTCTCGGGTAGGAGATCAAAGCATCCAGGTAGAGCCTTTCGGCAACGGCTAGGGTTCTCGCGGGCGAGAATCCGAAGTGTCTGTATGCCTCCGATTGTAGCGTTGACAAATCAAAGGGGTAAGGTGGGGGCTGTTGGATGTTTCGTGATTCAACATTGACGACATCTAACAGACTATTCCTGCAGGCGGTAACAATCAGTTCAGCATCCGCAGATGTGGGAATCTTCTCCTTCTCGAAGTTGACTTCGTAGATTTTGCGATTGTGTGTGATCGTTGTGTTGATCGTCCAAAAAGGCGTGGGAGCGAAGCACTGGATCTCTTCTTCCCTCTGGACGATGAATTTGAGTGTGGGGCCCTGGACTCTTCCTGTCGAGAGGGTCGAGTAGCCCCGGTTCTGTTTGAGCGCTGATTCTGTCAACAATCTGCTGAGGTTGATTCCGTAGAGCCAATCCAGTTCGTGGCGGCACTGACCTGCTTCTACTTGGGTGAGATCGAGATGTGGTGCCCGTGTCTTGTACGCTGTTTGGAGCTCCTTTTCGGTCATTGTACTGAACTTCATTCGTCCAGCTTTCGAGTCGGCTTGGTTGCAGGCGTATCGGAGGGCAGTGTATCCGATTAGGGAACCTTCAATGTCGTAGTCGCAGGCGTTGATGAAGCGGTCAGAGCTCTTGGCGACATGGCTTATGGCCTGAATCCACCTTGCGAGCTTGGCGGATTCCTTGTCGATGAGACTCTTTGGTTTCCATGTACAATCCCAGACGGGATAGTAGCGACGGCCTGTGTGTGTTTTCGAGTCAACAGCGTAGAGGTGGCCAAGAGCCGAGCAGACGAATATTGTCTCTCTTCCTCGCCTGGATTCGTAAATTGGCACGCCAAGCGTTTGTACCCGGCGCGGGTCGCTATCGTCGTCAAGGGCTCGAGCAACCCTTGCGGCGGCGTCGGGTTTCTCGCACACGATAAGGGTCTGTATCAGGTCCACCTTGACGGATTTTCGATGAGGAATCGAGCCATTTCCCGAGTTTTTCCGCCCGTTCCAGGGAGTTTTTCGACACGTTCGAGGAAGTCTGGAACAGTTAGGGTGCCGTAGCCCTGTTCCCACACTGTGAAAGCCTGCTTCAAATTCTCACAGGATTGCGCGTGTGCGGAGCAGTAGCTGGCTAGTGATTGATCGATTTGTTCGTTGCAGACCAGGCATTTCACGGCTGGAGCCCGTATTGCGTAAGATCAGGCTTTGTGAAAAAGAATTCCTCCCGTTTTTTGGTTGTTGTTTCGGTTTTTGAAGCTAGAAGAGTGAAACTGTTTGCAACCCCGCGGCGCGCGCGCACGGGCTCACAAAATTTTTTGAAAAAAGAATGCTTGTTTTTCGCGATTCTCCGCACGAAGGTGAGTGTGAGTATTCGACATTTGATGTTTGCAGTCGTGAATGTGTTTGGATTACCCGAGTCATTGCTTTAGAAACGTTTTAGCAGTAGATTGACAGAGCATGTGGTCTCGGATGGGTTTTTGTCCAGGACCTCAATTGCTTCAGGTCATCCTATGGTCCTCGAGGTTGAGATAAGGCAACAAGTCTCCATTTCGTGCGCACTGACTTGAATTGTCGTTCAATGACAGACTCAGGAAAAGGTGTGCTCCCATGCGCAATCTTTCTTCTGGAAACCGAATGATATTTCTATCAGAGAAAGCACTTGCTGTTACAAAGTGGCGGCATAGTGACAGGCAACCCGAAGAAACCGTTGAGTCCGAAGAAACGGGTCGTGCAGGCGGCCCGTAAGCGGGAGAGCCGAGGCAGGCTCTACCTTGCAGTAATTGTAATCATTATCATAGCAGTCGGAGTCGGGTGGTACGTTTACTCGACAGCCCAATCTTCGGGTGGTGCACCAGACTTCGCAATCACTGCCCCATCCGTCGTGACTATTCAGGCTGGAAACCCGATTACTTCAACAGTTAACGTGACCGCAATGAACAACTTTGGCGGAAGTGTACAACTGACTACGAGTGTTTCGACCGGACTGAGTGCGACGATAAGCCCGGCAGTTGTTACGAGATCAGGCATTGCAACCTTAACAATGTCCGCGAACAGCAACGGGACTTATACCGTGACAGTTACCGGGACCAGCGGCAGTCTGAAGCACTCAGTCACTCCAGTCGTAGGCACATCGTTGTACTCTACATTGAAGACAACACAGGGAACGATAGTGGTCGAGCTTTACAGGGCACAAACTCCCAAGACAGTGGCTAACTTCGTGAATCTTGCAAACTCCCACTTCTACGACAACCTAGTATGGCATAGAATAATCCCCAACTTCGTAATTCAAGCCGGAGACCCTAACACGAGAAATGGGGGCGGAGATCGGAACACATGGGGACAAGGGACTTCGGGTCAGAACGTGCCGTTCGAATACAACAGTACTCTTCACAACAATGTCGGCTCAGTTGCGATGGCCAGTACGGGCGCGGGAGTCGGGGGGAGCTCACAGTTCTACATCAATGTGGCCGACAACAGCGCAACCCTGGATGGGAAGTACGCGGTGTTTGGACATGTGATCGTAGGAATGGATACTGCAAATGCATTAGCGAGTGTACCGACAACTAATCAATACGCAAACGCTCAGAACCAACCCGTCGACCCCTCCACAGCAATGCTGACAAGCGTCATAGTTTCAAACTCTTAATGAGAGTCACAAGGTCAAAATCTCAACTTCATACGAGATTCCGAAAGTGCCCTGATGTAAGACAAGACTCAACACAAGCCCGCAAGGCCGAACTTCACTATTGCGTCCCGAAAGCTGAATCACTTATTCCAGCTTAGAATCATTCCGAAACTGTTTGAGAGTTTCCTTCACGAAAGGTATCCGTTTCTACATTCATGCGGACTACATGCAAAGCGTTTTAACTGGATTACTGTAAAAAGCTCGGCCGGTAGTTTCAACATTGGCAGACAAGAGAGCAGTAATGATCGTAGTCGACGGAATGGGCGACAGACCTCTAATCGACCACGACTACAAGACACCCTTAGAGTACGCTAACACGCCGAACATGGACAGGCTAGCTAAAGGTGGCCTAGTCGGTCTACTAGATCCAATTTCTCCTGGCGTTAGGCCTGGAAGTGATGTTGCGAACCTAGCGTTGCTAGGCTACGATCCGACGAAGTACTATACTGGTAGAGGACCGCTAGAAGCGTTGGGCGCCGGAATTGACCTTGGTCCCAACGACGTTGCGTTTCGAGTCAATTTTGCAACAGTTGATGACGACTTTCGTGTAGAGGATCGCCGCGCCGGTAGAATTCGGAAAGGCGCCTCAAAGCTCGCAAAAGCAGTCGCCGAGATCAGAGTCGAGAGTACCCCGGGCGTCAAAACCACATTCAAACCGACTGTTGATCATAGAGCCGTTCTTGTCTTGAAAGGAGAAAAACTTTCGAGAAATGTGACTGACACGGACCCGGGAGAAGAGGGTCTGAAACTCGTTGTATCCAGAGCCACCGACGGGTCCGAGGAAGCGAAACGGACCGCTGCTGCCGTAAACGAGTTCGTAAAAAGATCTCATGAAGTTCTCAGAGAACACCCGCTGAATCAGGAACGGGCAAACAATGGCGAGAAGGCCGCGAACATTATCCTGACGAGAGGCGCTGGGACCCGTCCGTCTCTGCCGAGCTTCAAATCAATGTTTGATCTTCGAGGCGCATGCATCACAGGGACCGCGCTGATCAAAGGCCTGGCAGTAGCCGCCGGAATCGACAATATCGACGTTAGAGGAGCGACAGGGAGCATAAAGACCGATTACGAGGCCAAAGCAAAGGCAGTCATCGAAGGCAGCAGAGACAGGAACTTTGTCCTCGTTCACGTAAAGGCACCTGACATTGCTGGCCACGACGCGGACTTCAAGGGAAAGGTTCGAGCTCTAGAAGAAGTCGATACTTTGGTGGGCCAAGTAATCGACGAAGTCGACATTGGGGCAAACTACGTGTGCCTGACTTCCGACCATGCCACACCAGTTGGATATGGATACCATACGGGTGACCCTGTTCCAATCGTAATCGGCGGCCCCGACGTTCCGGCAAGCAGGGTGCTCAAGCTGAGCGAATCGTCCGCTTCCCGGGGCAATATGGGGCGAATACGGGGATTGGACCTAATGCCCGTCCTGACCGACTTAGTCGGGCGGGGTCGACTATACGGGTCCTAGACGAGATACGCCCTTAATCTTCTCCATGATCTGACGCGAAGCCAGAGCCGGGTCTCTGGACCCGGTTATCCAACCTCCGACAATTATGACCTTTACTCCAGCATTCACGAGCCCTTCTACTGCACTGGGAGTGACGCCTCCCGCCGTAGCTACTGGAATCCGAAGAGATCTTGCTATCTCGCTTACCGTCCGACTGACCTTGATTCCTGAATGTAGAGCCTTCTGAGCGTCGATTCCGGTATGCAGGCAAACAATGTCAACGCCTAGTTGTTCGAGCTTCCGTGCTCTCAGGCGAGGATTAGTCGACATCAACAAGTCGGCCATGAGAAGCCCGTCATATCTAGACGCTGTTCCAACCGAATCACGGACCGTGCTGTCATGCGCAAGGCCTGAAATGGAAACAACCCCGGCTCCCGCGCCAAACGCCATTTCCGATTCGATGGCGCCTGCGTCGAGCGTTTTCATGTCAGCAACTACGGTGTTCGTCGGAAACTCGTGACTGAGAGCCTTGATTGCTCGCATCCCCTTGCTCTTGATCAGAGGGGTCCCTGCTTCTATCCAGCCGATACCCGATGCTACTGCTTCTCGTGCAATCACTAGCGCTTTCTCAAGATCCAGGAGGTCCAGTGCAACTTGCACTTGTGGCCATGATCGTTTCATCGTCCTATTCCTTCATTGGTCTCCATACTATGGGATCATCCGGGAATTATCCTGCAACTAAGCGACTCGTTGCATTCTGGCGATGAAATACCCAGCGGTCCTGTCATGATGTGGCCAGAGTCTGCGACAATCTGAAAGACCTGACAAGCCAGGCGATCCGTAGTTCTCGAGAATTGGGCGCGTCTCGAACTCGGGATGAGACTTCAGGAACGTTGAGACGACAGTTTCGTTCTCTTCTAGCGTAAGACTGCAAGTACAATATAGAATCCGACCCTGTTCGGAAAGAAGGGGCGACACCGAGTCTAGAATTTGCTGTTGTATTCTCGAGTATCGAACAATTGACTCGGGAGTAAGATGCCATTTCATGCTCGGATTCCTATCAAAAATCCCTGTTCCCGAACAAGGTGGATCAATAAGCACGAGGTCGAAGGTCCCGCGAAGACTGAGACCCGTCGCATCGGCTATCAACGGTTCGGCAATCCTCACACCCAACCTTGAAACTTCACGTCGCCAGCTCAGCATTCTCCCTCGCGAATAATCCACGGAGACTATTCTACCTCTATTCTTCATGAACTGAGCCAGAGTTGCAGTCTTACCACCCGGAGCAGAACAGACGTCTAGGACATTGTCCCCAGGCTTCGGATCCGCAGCCCTCACCGCGAGGAAAGACGCCATGTCCTGCATCTGGAACAATCCTTCAGAGAAGAAATCGGACAAGGCTGAGGGCGACCCATCCACAGTGAATACTCCCGGCTCGGGTTCAACCTTAGTTAGCGTCGATGATAGTCGTTTCACTTCGACCGGCAAAGAAGTTCTGCCTCGATTTCTTAGAGGGTTAACACGGACGTATCTAGGTCTATGATCTGCAGATAAGAGCCGGATTGCTTCTGCTCGTCCAAACAATCGGAAGCAATATTCGACCCACCATGCTGTGTGATGAGTATTCAGACCGACTTTTTCAGAATCAGTCAAATTGGGCCATTTGCTATTTGGATCAATCGCGACGAGCGTGCCGAGCAAGAGTTCCAGGTCTGGCAGACGTTCACTCGCTGCGAAGCTGCGCATGGTTCTCTCTATCTGCCTGATGCGCTCCCGGTCATGAGCTTGAAGCATCAGGTGTGTCGCGAGGCGATAGAGCGCTAGCGCCTTCGCCGCGACTCTCTTATCTGGCAGGCCATCTCTGATGAGTCGGTCCAGAAGATCCTGCTCCTCCTGCGACTCTAGGACAAGAGATAGAGCTTCCCGTTTTACATCTGCAAGACTCGGTTGTTGTTCAATGGCATGGAGTATTGCGCCACGCTCGCTGGCTCCTTTGGCTATCAAGGGGAGCGCTTCCAATGCGAGCTTCACTGACCTTGATGAATCCGAGTCTATCACGGAAATCGCTGTACCGCGCGAACCTTTTAACAAGTCGCCAGCCTCCAACGAGACTCCCTAATGTCTAGCCTCGACCAGTACTTCGCGAAGCCGGAACCCCCCGCTCCGCCGCGGCCAAGGCAAGATCCGAAAGCCCAGCTCTACTTCAGGCCAAATGCTCCGCAAGACCTTACCGAATCCTACTTCGTAGGCACAGGTTATGATGGGGAGAAGCGAGTCGTATATCTAAAGCTCTACGAGCCAAAGTCCCAGAAGATACACTTCTGGTATGACAACACCGGTCATGTTCCGTACTGTCTTTCGAAGGAACCAATTGCTTCATTGCAGAAGAACCAGGCCATAGTGAAACATCCAGGCTTCCTCAAGTTTGAGCAGTCGAAACGGTTTGATGCATTACAAGGCAAGGAAATTCCAGTCACCATCATCTATGCGCGAGACCCATTATCAATTGGCGGCCGACCATCCGGCTGTATTCGAGACATTACCAAGGCTTGGGAAGCAGATATTCGCTATACGGAGAACTACATTTACGATCGCAGGCTCGAACCTGGCATGTCATACCTCGTCAAACGAGGTAATCTTGCAGCGTTACACTCAGGCAGTAGTGCGATCAACCTGCAAACAGTCTTCGGAGAAAACGATCCCAGCTACCAATCCCTACTTGATTTGTGGCTGAGGCTCCTAGAGTTTCCTGTTCCCGACTATCGAAGGGTAGCTTTCGACATTGAGGTCGAACAGTCCAAAGACACGCGCGTTCCGGACCCGACTGAGGCTGAGGACAGAGTGATCTGTGCAAGCTTCTCGGCCAGCGACGGGTTGAGAAAAGCTCTCCTACTGAAGCGGCAAGGACTTGACTCGAGCGCAACCGAATCAGTTTCCGGCATTCTTCTGGAGTTTTACGAGACAGAGGAAGAACTACTATCGGCCATATTCCGAATCCTTGACGATTATCCTGTTATCCTAACCTTCAACGGAGACGACTTTGACCTCCGCTACCTATCCCACCGAGCGCAACGGTTAGGGTACTTCAGAGATACTATTCCGATCGAACTGGGTAGAGAATCAGCCGGAGTCCGTTACGGAATACACCTCGACCTCTACAAGTTCTTCTTCAACAGATCCATCCAGATCTATGCCTTCAGCGGTAAGTACAGGGAATCCACACTAGACGCGATCTCCGAAGCTCTACTGGAGGAGGGCAAACTGGAGATCGCGGAGCCAGTTTCTCGCTTGTCATATTCTGAACTTGCGGAGTACTGCTACCAAGACGCACGACTAGTCCTGAAATTGACCCAGTTCGACGGTGAGGTCGTGATGAAACTCGTAACTGCTCTTTCTCGGATCAGCTTCCTCCCGATTGAAGACATGTCCCGCCAGGGAGTATCTGGCTGGATAAGGAGCATGATGTTCAGGGAACATCGGATTCGAGGCTACCTCATCCCGAGATCCGAAGAGATCACAGATTCAAAGGGCACTACCAGTACAACCGCCGTAATCAAGGGCAAGAAGTACAAGGGCGGAATGGTGTTTGATCCGATCCCTGGAGTCCACTTTCAAGTCGCCGTACTCGACTTCGCATCACTGTATCCCTCGATAATCAAGACATGGAATCTAGGCTACGAGACGATTCTGTGCAACCACGTCGAAGATAGGACGAACAAGATACCTGACACGGATCATTGGGTGTGTCGAAAGAAGAAGGCAATGGAAAGCCAGCTAGTTGGCTCTCTCAGAGATATACGGATAAAATGGTACAAGCCAAAGTCCAAGGAAAAGAATCTGCCGCCTGAGACATTGAGCTGGTACCAAGTCGTCCAGAACGCACTCAAGGTCGTCCTTAACGCAAGCTACGGAGTATTCGGCAGCGACAGATTCTCTCTCTATTGCCCTCCCTTAGCAGAATCAACTGCGGCTGTCGGAAGATTCGACATTACAAGCACTATCAAGGAAGCCAAACGCTTGGCCATCGAAGTCTTCTATGGAGATACAGACTCACTCTTCCTCGGCACTCCTGATAAAACAAAACTTGACGAGCTAATCCAATGGTCGAAAAACGAGCTTGGGATGGAACTAGAGGTGGACAAGAACTACCGGTACGTTGCTCTGAGCCTTCGCAAGAAAAACTACCTTGGCGTTCATCCTGACAACCGAGTCGACATCAAAGGTCTTACCGGGAAGAAAAGGCACACGCCCGAATTCATCAAGGAGATGTTCAACCAAATGATCGCCATCCTAGGCCAAGTTCAGACACCTCTCGACTTCGACGATGCAAGGACCAAGATCAAAAGCCTCGTCCAAGACTCGTACGGCAAACTCCGGAATCGAAAGTATTCACTCGACGATCTAGCGTTCAATATGATGATAGGCAAATCAGTAGCTGGCTACACAAAAACGACTCCGCAACACGTCAAAGCTGCCCAGCAACTAAAGGACAAGGGAGACGAGATCAAAGCAGGCGACTTAGTGAGCTTCGTAAAGGTGAACACTAATGCAGGAGTCAAACCGGTACAACTCGCAAGCCTGCACGAGGTAGACATTGAAAAGTACACTGAATACATCAGGTCCACATTCGAACAAGTCTTAGACGCGATAGGTCTCGATTACGAAGAGCTGACAGGAGCAAAAAAACTCGAGTCGTTCTTTCCAGGAAGCGGCTGACGGGGTATGATCTCGATCATTCCTGTCAAAGGCATCCCTGACATCCGAAAGGGAGAGGCCCTCGGAAGACTCATCGTCGACCGGGTAAAAGCACAAGGAGAGTCGTTCCGCGCGGGAGATATCACTGTTGTTTCACAGAAGATAGTGTCTAAAGCGGAAGGAAGAGTAGTCTCACTTTCCAAAGTCATTCCTTCAGATTTCGCCAAGACAATCGCGAATAATGGAGGGAAAGATCCCCGGCACGTCGAAGTCGTCCTCAGAGAAAGCGACAAGATCATCAGAATGCGAGGCGGACACCTAATCACAGAAACGAAACACGGCTTCATCTGCGCTAATGCCGGAGTCGACCAGTCAAACGTTGGAAGCAAAGAATCAGTGACACTTCTCCCAAGAGATTCGGACGCCTCCGCCGACAGGATCCGAAAAACAATCCATCAGATGACTGGGAAAGTAGTTCCCGTAATCATAACCGACACCTTTGGTCGCGCATGGCGAATGGGCCAAGTGAACTTCGCGATTGGGGTCTCCGGGATGAAACCCATCCATGATTATAGAGGAACCAGAGACATGTACAGGCGAAAACTGCAGGTCACAGAGATAGCAGTGGCTGATGAGCTGTCTTGTGCTGCTGAGCTTGTGATGAACAAAGCGGACCGAGTGCCAGTTGCCATTATCCGCGGTTACAAAGCGCCTAGAGGTCAGGGAAGAACCAAGGAACTTCTTAGGCCGGAAGAGTTTGACCTGTTCCGCTGAAAACTCGGGACCCATTTCTCAGGAGCGATTAGGAACTATTTGGCGATTTTTCGCCCTTTGCCTCAAGCAGAGGCTGCTCAGATCTTCTAGATAAGAGACGACCGAACAGACCCTTTTTCTCTTCTAGCTTCGGAGGATTGTAGCTCGTATTTGCCGCACCTATCACCAGGAACATCTTTAATCCGTATCCAATGTCGACCCATCCCTCCGAGTGTAGTAGAACCCCGCGTGGTAACTTTGCGCGAGGCCCATCCAATAAGGCGAGGTGAACCACTAGCTCATTCTCTCGTCTTTCTATCTTGATCGTGTGCGGCATTCCCTTCAAGGTTAACCTATCAATCATCTTGCACCATTTTGACTCATCTACTTTGCCTATGGCTTCGTGGGGAAGGACCTTGCAACATTCCAGTGATAGTAGCCAAACCCTTTTCTTCTGTTAGAATCCCGAAGACCCCGAGCTTGAATCAATGGGCGACAAGATCAAGGTAGCAATTGCTGGCATTGGCAACAGCGCCTCTAGCCTAGTTCAGGGAATCGAATACTACAGACGAGAGAAAAAACCGGTGGGACTATCCTATCCTAAAATTGGACCATACGTCATATCGGACATTGAGGTCGTCGCGGCATTCGATGTGGATAAGCGCAAAGTCGGAAGAGACCTATCCGAGGCCATCTTCCAAGAGCCCAATAACACCCGAAAGTTCATCGAAATCCGACAATCGGGAATCCAAGTTCGAATGGCTCAGCCGCTCGACGGAATCTCACCAGTGGCTGGTGACAAGATCCTCCTCAGCGAATCCAAAGCCGTGAACCCCGCTCAAGTCATGAGAGATTCCAAAGCTGAGATACTAGTGAACCTGATACCGACCGGGGCTACAAGAGCGAGCGAGATGTATGCCAAATCCGCTCTCCAATCTAAAACCGCTTTTGTCAACGCCACTCCTGCTAGAATCGGCTCCAGCACCCAGTGGCAGTCCAAATTCAAGAAAGCCAAGGTTCCGTTAGTCGGAGACGACATAATGGATCAGATTGGTTCAACGATACTTCACAAGAACGTTCTCGGCCTCCTCGTCGATCGAGGCCTAAGAATTGGCGAGACCTACCAGCTCGACATTGGCGGAGGAACAGAATCCCAGCTTGCGCTCGATAAGAAGCGATACGAGATCAAGAGAAATATCAAAACCTCTTCAGTGGCAGCAGCTGTTCCATACCAATTTCCAATTGTCGCCGGTTCATCGGACTTCGTAGATTTCATGGAAAACAAGCGAACAAGCTACTTCAACATCAAAGGCGAATATTTCGGTGGGACAGAGTTCTCATTGGACATGAGATTATCACTGGAAGATGGACCTGCCTGTGCGGCAGTCGTCACAGATGTGATCAGAATGGTAAGACTTGCGAAGGATCGTGGCCAGACAGGTGCGCTGATCACAGTCTGTGCCTATGGGTTCAAGGCTCCACCGAAACGTCTGGGGGACCAAATCCTTAAGCAAGAGCTGACCTCGATGCTCAAAGGCACAAGGCAGAATTGAGGAATCCGCAGAACAACGACACTCCTTTCCGAGAAAATATTCTTCGAACTTCAAAAAATAACTTCTCCAGAGTAGCCCTTGCCCTCGACCTCCAAGGCTCATCGTCGAGCAAACTATTGCAGAGCGGAAAGAGCCTCATAGAAAAAACGGCGCCATACTTATGCGCGGTCAAAGTGGGACGCCCAACCGTCCTCAACCTT
>Ga0307477_10000301_pt1 | contig 61213 bp, 53 predicted proteins | sample atmos_gasesECM2C_FD_203316 | JGI IMG/M metagenome (GOLD analysis project Ga0307477, IMG submission 203316) | Hardwood forest soil microbial communities from Morgan-Monroe State Forest, Indiana, United States - atmos_gasesECM2C_515 | ecosystem: Environmental > Terrestrial > Soil > Temperate...
GGCATTTCCGAAGTCGCGATTGTGGCTTTTGTGAGGAAGCGCTTCCCGGAGATTCAGTACCTCACGGCTTCGATCACCGAAGAGCAGCGTCGCGAGTTTGGCCAGGTGGTTGATCAGGTGGTCGGTCTGATTGAAAGCGCTCGATTCCCTGCCCGACCTGGTATCCGTTTCCCACAAAACGGCTGCGTCAGTTGTGCCCATCTGGGGCTGTGCCTAGGAAACGAGCATCTGGTCGAGTCCAAACTCATTCGTCAACCGGGAGCCGCCAACCTTGATTGGCTTGACGTGCTTGACGACTAACGGAAGGCCTTTAGTGGCTCCGAAGCTCAACCGCCGGCGTGCCGTGTTTGTGCTCTCGAAGATCGACGAGATCTTGTGTTGGGAGAGGGCAACAGATCGAGAACGGGATTCGAAGTTCGTCGAACTTGGGCGCTATCTGTGCGAGGTTCGATCAGGACAGTACTGGAGGGTGGACAACGTCCGTTCGTTCGATAAGTTCCTGGAGGCGAAGTTCCCGGAATCCAGACGAAAAGCCTACTATCTGATGGCAATTCACGAGCACCTAACACCAATCCGCAAGCGGCAACTGGAAATGATCGGATGGACCAAGGCGCGAGAGCTGGCCAAGGTGGCGAGGCGGGACAGACAGGGGTTCGATTGTGCACCCTGGGTGCACAAAGCCAGTACGATGCCACGGGAGGAATTCAAGCGTGAGGTTGATCGCTATCTGACCGGGAAAGACACCGAGCCGTGGGATATCCTTTATTTCAAGGCTTACAAAAGCCAACTGCCGGTGATCGAACAGGCGCTCGAAACAGCGGGTCTAATGCTCGGGAGTGATAAGTCGCGAGGCTACTGTCTGGAGATGATTTGCGCGGATTTTCTGGCGGGAGTGAGCTTGGAGGCAGGCAACCGAGACGCTTTACTGCCCTGCCTCACTCGGCTGGCAATTGGCCTGCCGAAGGGGCAGCGCCAGCAACTACTTGAAAACGTAGAGGTGACGCTTTGAGTGGGATCCATGCGAGACGGTCACGCTTGAGGCTTGATGCAGAGGCTTATCGCCAACTCTGCCGGGAAGTCCTGGAGCGAGATGGCTGGCGCTGCCAATCGTGCGGGCGCATGGAGGATCTCCAAGTCCATCACCTTTGTCCGCGAAGCCAACTGGGCGATGACGCTGCCGAAAACCTGGTCGCTCTCTGCTCATCCTGCCATCAAAAAGCCCATCGGCAGTCTTAACGCGTCTTTCGCCCTGACTAGCACGTCATAGTCGATTCGCCCATCCTCCTATGTTTAACGCAGCTGTCATAACTGCCAAATTATTGAAGATGTAGTGCAAGATTTGGCGAGTAAGACATTCCCAGAGAAATCGGTGCGTTGAGCGATTGGCGTTGCTGAAATCTAAATCGTGATGGCCCTTTCCTTTCCATTCTGCCCTTTTGACGCCGCCTTAGGCGTAGTTGTGATATCCTCTCATACTCATAGTGTTCGGAATTTTCGCTCGGGAGTCCACCTCTTTTGGTCCTCGGTCGACCGGATAGCTCGAACAGGCGCTGAGAAGGATCGCGATGAGCCAAAGGGCTATCTCGTGGGCTGCACTTCTGCTGGCCAGCGCTGGCGTAATGCGGGCAGCGCAAAATAGCGGCAGAAAAATTCCTGCAACCACAGTGAAGAATGCTCCGGTTTTACCGGCAAACGACAAAAAAGCGTCGCTCAATCCGGTAAGGGATTCAGTCTTTTTGATTGGGCCTGAAGACGTGCTGGACGTCACTGTCTGAAAGGAGCCGGACATGAGTCGTGTTGTCCCTGTGCGTCCCGACGGGCGGAGTTCGCCTCCACTAATCAATGACATTCTGGCAGCCAGACTTTCACCCGAGCAGTTGGCGGCAACGGTAGCCGAGAAACTGCGCAAATTTGTGACCGAGCCACAGGTGACCGTTATCGTTACGGCAGTGAATAGCCAGCGAGTCTTTGTTGTCGGCGAAGTCCTTCGGGCCGGTGCGTTCCCCTTGTTTCCGGGGATGACCGTGTTACAGGCTCTTGGCACGGCAGGTGGATTTACTACATTTGCCGACGTCAAGAAAATCCACGTTTTGCGGATACGCGATGGCAAACAGGTGGAACTCCCGTTTAATTATCGCGATGTTCTCAATGGTGATAAACCGGAACAGAACATCCGTCTCGAGCCAGGCGACACGATCGTCGTTCCGTAGCCAAAAGCCGCGAGGCAGCCGGGCTGACCGAACCTACGATGAACAGATCGTCGTGGCGTGCGGGGAAAAACCATGCACCCAACCCCATCGGCATGTAATGCTCCAGCCAGGGTTTTGGGTCCCAGTCTTCATACCCGGGGGTTTGTATGCTTTGGAACGACTTTTCGCGTCCTGCCCAGGGGAGCAGTACATGTTGACCATGCATGATGCTACGCCATGAAGGTTCAGAGTCGGCGAGCTAGAAATCAAAAACCAGGGCTGTAACCACTTGGAAATGTCTTTGATTCGCTAAGAAGAAACGCGTGCCCAGCCAATCCGCTTCCGTCCGGACCGATGTGCGCCGACCCAGACGAACGTCTATGCCCCCGCCGCCCACCCCTCCCAGTGCCGTGTTGCTCCCGAGCAACCCTACAGCCTGACCAAAGCGGAAGTATTCGATTCCGACGAGTCCGTGTACCCAAGGTTCGATTCGGCTATGACCGCGATGTACCAAGCGTGGGCCGCCACCAACAAAGACTGATTTGGCGGTCACATTTGGCGGAACCGTTGCCGTGCCCGTAGTCCCATATCCCAGGCCTAGTTGGCCTTCCAGCCCAAACCACTTGCCGAAAAAACGTACGACGGAGGTGTCTAGACCATTCGAATTGTACGGTACTGCTGTCATATTAATTCGATTGTATTGATAGCCAATCGCGATTTGCCATTCTGTAGGTCCGTAATTAGAAGGAAAACGGGGACTAGAGCCAGTCCCAGCGCCAGTTGGGCCCGGGCCTTGGGCTGCTGCCGAAGCCGAGAGGAACAGCACGGTCGCAACCAGAATCAGGATTTGTCGCATTGGAGAAATGAGTCGACTCTTGAAGCTAGCCGGACCAATGGACGAAGGCGAACCTTTTGTCTTCGCCGCGCACGCTCGTCTAGCACCCAAGCTATTCTATTCCGGTCCGCGAATCGCGTCGGACCCGGGTGAGACATCATCGCCAATTGGTAAACACGTCCGCGCATCATTTTGACCGGAAATTCCGATCAATTAAGATTCAAAGCCAAAACGGAGATCTCGGCAAAAAGAGAGTGGTGCCGGGTTCGAGTTGGGGGTGCAAACCCGGGGCCGGTGGGAGGGTAAAGCAGAAGCACGGCCGCAATGAATAGACGAGTCAGGTGCTTATATAAAGCCCATCATTTCGAGGCCTTCCTCCGCGCAGAGTTCAACACGACAGGCCTCCAGTGATCGGTACGAGTTCCACATCGTCGTTCCGGGGCACACCATCAATTTCATTGGCGAATTTCAGCGACGGCTGGCCGGGGCGGTCTTAATGTAAGAACGAAAGCTATCGCGCTCCCGTCCTTGCTGTGCCCACTCAAAATGTCGGTTTAATAGAGTCCCTGCCAGGTCTGCTAGCGGAAAATAGAGATCGCAATGGGTCTCCCATTGCCCTCAAGGGGAAGAGGTCCTCGTTATATCGCCCACATCACAGGGACAAGGGAGAGCGGATATCGATCACGAATGATCGGCGACCGCGCCTACTACAGCGTCGCACTCGATGAGCGCCGCAGGCCAAGAAATCGTATCCGGCTGGTCGAACTTCCAAGTACAATCGCCGTCGGAAAACCAATCAGGACGGCCGCGAACTGTCTAGCTACTGCCGCCGATGGAAAATCGAGCGACTCCTCGCCTCGCCTCGCAACTGCCGCCGACTCGTAACCCGCTGAGAATTTTACGAAGCCGACTTCCTCGCCATGCTCCAAATCGGCTGCCACGTCATCCTGCTGAGGCATTTGTGAGACACGCTGGAGGCGAAAGACAACGGGCGGTACAATTGCTAGGTGAGCGAGCAACGCGCAACTGTAAGTCGCCTAGCCGGAGATCTATCCCATCCCGATGCCCTGGAAACTAAGCTACTTCTCGCCTGCGCCAGGAACCGCCTCGATTTAGAAACAATAAAGCAAATCAAGAGCATCGTGGGGAATGGAGAAGTCAACTGGACGCTGGTGGTTCGACGTGCCCTTTTCCACGGTCTGACGCCACTCGTAGCCTGGAACCTGGCCCGTTCCTGTGCCGACTCGCTACCGGTCGAACTGGCCGACGCGCTCCGCGACTGGCTGGCCCAAAACCGTGCGCGAAACCTCGCATTAGCACATGAAGTCTTGACTATCGTGGACTTGCTGGAGAAGCAGAACATCCCGGTGATTCCCATCAAAGGTCCCGTGCTCGCGAAGACGCTCTTTGGCGACCTGTCACGGCGGCAAAGCGGCGACTTGGACTTTTTTGTCCCCGAGCGGCGCGTCTCATCGGCGCTGGAGGTCTTCGGTAGCCTGGGGTACCAACTGTGTGCCGGGCAGCATGTGGCCTACCATCGCTATTACAACAATTTTGCGCTGGAGCGCCCGGACCAAATGATTGTGGCGGAATTGCACTGGAACCTGACACCACGAACCATGGCCGTGCGCTTCGATATCAATGGCCTCTGGGAGCGCGCCCGCATGATCCCCTTCGAAGACCGGTCGGTGCTCTCTCTCTCCTGCGAAGACAACCTCATCTTCCTCTGCGTTCACGGATCGAAACACTTCTGGTGCAGGTTGAAATGGATATGTGATATCCACGAATTCTTGGACGCGCATACAGCGATCGACTGGAAGCGCTGCCTTGAGCTTTCTCGCAAACAAGGCTGCGAGCGAATGCTGTTGCTCGGCTTGACGCTCGCCGAGGCCCTACTTGAGACGGAACTCCCCGAGCCGGTACGAGACCGCATTCATGCCGATCCCGAAGTAAGGCAACTAGCCCACCAGATGCAAGCGGATTTCTTTCACGATGGAAAGCGTCGACCGGATATCTTCGAGGCCTTTCAACCCTTCCTCTTGTCACTCCGCGAGCGCTTCCGCGACAAATTGCTCTACTGCTGGAGGAATGCGACCACCCCCCACTGCGGTCATCTTGCAATCGTGTCTTTACCGCCATTCCTTTGCTTCCTGTACGTCCCGATCAAACTCCTTTGCGACTATGCCTGGCGGCCTCTGGTGCGTCCATGGAAAAAGACCCTGCCGAAGGCCCCTTTTTAGACTAGATCTTTCACTCTCTCATGTCCATCCGAAGCAGTTTCCGCAACGCCCTCACCCCGAACTCCGCCCGATACCTTCCCCGTGAGACGCGACACAACGCCCGCCGCCGAGCATTCCAGCTGGCAATCCGCGAGGTCGAGGTTCTCTCGCTGCAACAGGATATGCGAGCTGTCCGGTCTGGATAGAAGACACAGTAAGGCGAAGGGACACAACACTCCTATCTCTAACTACCAGCAACTACGAGAATGGATGCGGCCATGGATTCAGTTCTCTCCGGCTCCGGTCGCTGTGCGCCAGCCCCATCAGCTGTGGTGCTTGATAAAGCCGCTCACCACCGAGAGCCGCATAGTGATGACCGGCGTGCAGCGGCTGGAGACCGGGTATTAGAACTTTCACGACGTGCAGGCCAAGGTCCCGGATCATTGGAACCGAACAGTCCACCGCAATTGCCTGATATCCGCGCCGCGAGAGCCGATCCACAACCATGCTCAGCTGTTCTTGAACCCCGCTTGGTTCGCTGGCATCAGCCAGTTGCATCCCCTCTTTCCTAGATGGGCCGGACGTGAGGAAGCGCGCGTGCCGGATCTTCTTTCGATTCTGATAGAACTTCAAATGATCTGGAAGGTTCTTGACCGATTCAGGATCGGAACTCGCACTGACCCGGTTCGTATAGAAGCGGCGATCGCTCAAGTATGGGCGGCAGAATTCCGTCATTTTCCGGTCGAGCTTCTGATCGAGCTGCTGGCGGGACAAGGAGGCTACGGCGTTGACCAACAAAAAATCCGGGTTGAGTTTGTCCGTAAGCACGCCCACCGTGACCGGTATGTCGAGATCGGTGGTGATATCGACGCAAGTCAGCTTCAGAGACAGCGCCTCGAAATCGCGGCGAACACCGGCGATATTACTCGCGGCACCGGACGACTCCAGCAATGGTAGCGACAGGCGGTTCATCCAAACCACCATCAGCGAATCCCACTCGATAGTTTCGTAGATCCCTCCCAGCACGGCGTGATGAAAGCTGCTGTGGCAGGCGGCGCCATTGCTGTTCGCCCGGTAGATCCTGGGGCCCGGGCGAGGAGCGAACATCAGGTCCAACGGGACCAGGACTGGCTCGGAGTCCGAAATGCGGATTCCCCAGATCCATTCGATGCACTGGGCTGGGTCGAACTTGCGCAGTCCAAAGCCGCGTTGAGCATACTGTTCCGCCGCATATAGCGGGAATGTTGTCGGATCCAAAGCGCATCCGGCGACGGCTTGATAACTCGCCGCAACAACGCGCCGAGGGTCGCTATGCTCGAGCGCAAAGAGTCGCTCGATCCCCTCCATGAGTGCCAATGCTTCCGCTCTGCGGGGGTCGTGAAAGTCCGAGCCCTCCGAAAACGCCACCGTTCGATCGGTACGACGGCCTGGCCGTTCCACCACGGCACGAAATGCGTTCGCGACGAGATTGTCCCGCGGGTTGGCGTCGCGATCGCGGCAGAAACGATAGACAGCCCGTCTCTGATCAGCCGACTCCTGAGCGCAGGAGCGAAAGACCGCAAAGCGTTCCCCGATCAGGTGCTGTGATCGCCGGCGAAGTTCCAATAAATCGACAGGCTCTGCCGCCGGGCCGTTCCAGCATTGCTGCCACTCTCGAATCGCCTGCTTTCGCAACTCGGCGGACGTGCGACCCGGCCCTGGAAAACATTGCGTGCATGCGTAGTGTTTGGGGACCACTGCAGCGACGACTTCGAAAGGTTCACTGCTGAGTTGCCAGAGCATGCTCGTCCGGGTGGCGGATTCCGCCATTGGGTCAGCGACTTGGAGAGCGGCTAGCAGCGCCAGGCGCGAGATCATCTCGATGAGCCACGGCTCCACTGCAGGGCGCCCGCGGACCGGCAGGGGAAAGCGTCGCCGCAGATACGCCCGCTCGAGCAACAAAAAAGGATCTCCTTCCGCACGGTAGAGCGATGCGCAGGAAATACAGCCGCCGGGCTCTCTAGCTCCACGCGAAGTTCTGATGGGACCGACCGACCCGCCTGCATCCGAAAGTTCCGCCACAACCAACGGAACCCGGGCAGTTTCGCAAACCGCGGAAACGCATTCCGCGAGTTGGCTGGCGCGGTCGGCGCAGGTCAGTACTACTCCAACATTGCCGACCAGCTGGTCCAAGGTTGCGGCTATCGACTCCCGCTCTCTGCTCTCGGACTTCACGCGCTGCACGATCCTTTGACCGATTCGGCCGAGGCAGTTCGAAACCAAGTCGACTTTCTCCCGGCCCAAATCGCCCCGGCGGTAAAACGGACCGAGGTCGGCGCTTTCTACCGGTACCGGATCAAAAATGTACACGAGTCGCGGGCCGTAGTGAAATAGCTGGTCGAGAACCGTCAACCCCAGTTCACCCAAGCCAACGAGCAATAGAGGGCATAGCCTCCTGCCCGGATGCTTAACGTGTAAGGAGGTTCTCAGCGAGGGGCGGCGCTGCTTCGGGATGGGTCCGGTCTTGGGAGGAGTCTCCAGCTGATGCAAGTGTGACAGCCGCCTCGTTAGCCGCTCCAACTCCTGGAGCCGCACCCCGCTTTGCCGTGCGATCGCGTCGAGCGTGTGGCTTCCGTCGAAGAGATCAACAAGTAAGTCCCCGGCTCGAGCCAGCCCCTTCGAGCGCACCTCGGCAATTTCTGAGCCCGACCGTATCATCCACCCGGAAGGAGAGGGGAAAACCAGCGCGGATCTGGCGAGTTGAGGTTTGTAGTTGCCGTGCAATGTCGCAGGTTTCCACCCCGGGCTAGCACGAGGTTTTCTCGAGCAACAAACAGAATGCCAGGATCCTAATATTCACAGACTTCGCAAAGAAAAGCTTAACCGCGATTCGCGCCATTCATGCTATAAGAAAAACAGGAGGTGCGGCTCTTGACCCCAGAAGATAAGGAACCAAAACAGAACCACGTGGACGACGAAACGCAAGCACGTCGTGAATTCCTCAAGAAGGTTGGGAAGGGCTCGGTGACCGTGCCGGCTGCGGTGCTGTTGCTTGCTGCCAGCGCCAAGCAGGCTTATGCTGCACCCAGCGGCGGCGTCATCTAAAGCTTGCGATTGAAACGGCCTGCCAGAGCCGGCATCCTCTACTCAGCGGCCCTCGCTCCGTGGTTTGAGGAATCGCCGAAACTCATCGAATGCCTCGAGGTCCAGGCATCCCGCTTTTATTCCACCAGCCCACAGTTGGTGGACTCGCTTTGCCGCCTTCGGCCAACGGTCATTTCTAAAGGTTGGCTTTCCCTCGGCACCCCCGGTCCGCTGAATGTGAATCGCGTCCGCGCCTTCGCCGCCGTCGTCGAGCGAACTAAACCGCTATGGATTTCCGAACCGCTCGGCTTTTCGAGGACGTACGAATTCGGCTGGGAAACAAACTTGCCCGTCTGTCCCAACCCCGGAAGCATGAATACGATCACGGAGCACGCCATCGAGGTGATGGACGTCTGCCAGAAGCTGCTGCTTCTCGAGACTACCGCGTCGTCGATTCAAGCCCGTGGATCCATCCGCGAGACCGACTTTCTGAATCAGCTCTGCCAAAAGGCCAGTTGCGGTCTATTGCTGGATGTCACCGCTCTTCTAGTGAACGCAATTAACCACCGCTTCGATCCGGTCGAGTGGCTGCACCAAGTCGATCGCCGGTTCATCCTCCAGTTGCACGTTTCCGGCTACTCTCGCCGCGACAATCATTGCTTCGACGAACACCTGAGTGCGGTTCAGGAAGATGTCTGGAATCTGGTCGAAGAAGTGCTTGGGTATTGCGTTCCACGCGCGATCATCCTTGAGCGCGAAGGGAACTATCCGCCGATTTTTGCCATCGAACACGAACTCGCTCGGTTGAAGGGGCTATCTCGTCCGATTTCTTGTGAGACCAACGAATGAGGCAGCCCATCGGCATTGAGGAAGGTCTGAGGTTTTTTCTCTTGGAGGATGCGGGGATTCTCTTTTCTGAAGGTCAACAGGAGCTCTACGCCCTGAACACCCCCGCCGCGTACGTCTGGTGCTGCCTAGAGGAAGGCCTGACTCCCGACCAGATCAGCGCCGCCTTTTCGAAAAGCTTCGACGTTCCGCTCGAGCAAGCCGCGCAAGCCACCGGCGATCTGCTGTCGCGCTGGCAAGCCTCCGGTTACATCCGAGGCGTTCCGGACACAGCCCACTCTGAGATAGATTGGACCACGGCTTTAGCCCGCTTGATGGCGAGCCCTTCTCTCCGGGAAGAATTCGAAAACTCGCCAGCAGCCGTCACCAAGGAATTGAGGGTTGCCTCCTGTGACCGCAAGGCGGTCGCATTGCTTCGTCCTGCCGCCCTCGACTTCGAAGCGCTCCAGTTGCAGAAGTCGAAATCCTCGAAGCTTATCGAAAACTTCTTCAAGAGCAGCCAATTCGTCCTTTGGTCCTCGACAGCAGGGAAAAGTCGGCAGAGCGTTCTCCAAGCCGCACTCGACGCCCGCGGGCGCCGCGGCGGCCGAATGAATCGAGCACGGTACTACCGGCTTCTGACGACAACCTTTGCGATTCGCTTCTCTTCCGCAGCCGAGGAAGCTCGAGTGCATCCGGCTCTCGCTCACTTGGAGGCTGAACTGGCGCCCTCTGACGCCGTGCTCGAGGTTATCAACGCCGCGGGCGGCCACGTTCTGCTAGACGGCATCGCTCCGTTTGGTTTCTGTCGAGACCTAGCGCGGGTCACACCGCGCCTGAAGACACTGCTGCTCCAGAAGGCGGTGCAACGCCACTCCTTCCTTCTCCAGATTCACGCAGGCGTCGTTTCTAATGGCCAAAAGTGTCTGTTACTTCCGGCCTCCCCCGGCGGTGGCAAGACTACGCTGACCGCCGCCCTGACTGCAGCGGGCTTCCAATACTTCTCCGACGAAGTTGCCTTGCTCGAGGAGCCGGACCTTGAGGTAAGGGCGGTACCGATAAGCCTTGCAGTAAAGTCCGGTGCGCTTGAGGTCCTGGCGCCCCTGTTTCCCCAACTACACCGGTCGACCAATCACGTTCGTGAAGACTTTGAAACTGTCGCGTACCTGAATCCTCCTGCGGCATCGTTCCGCTACGACTTGAACCGGACGCATCCAGCCGGGTGGATTGTTTTCCCTCAGTATTCTGCTCGAGCAATCACCGAACTCCGACCCATTGGAAAAGCAGAAGCTCTCGCGCGTCTCATGGGGGAAATCCTGGTTGTCGCAAAGCCTCTGGACAAGCGCATTGTGCGCAGTTTGGTGCAGTGGATCCGACAAGTGGAGTGCTACGAATTACCCAACTCCTCGCTTTCGCAGGCCGTTCAACTGATAGGTAGGCTGCTGAAGTCTTGACGCCCGGCTTAAAATCAAGGCCGTGGCTAATCCGGCAGGCACTAGAAACAGCCGGTCTAATGATCGGGAGCGACAAATCGGGGGACTATCGCTTGGAGATGATCTGTGCGGATTTTTTGGCGGGAGTGAGCTGGAAGGCGGGCAGCCGAGATGCTTTACTACCTTGGCTCACCTGGCTGATCATTGGTCTCCAGAGGCCGCAGCGGAAGCAACCCCTGAAGAAGTGCAGGTCACACTTTGACCCGAAGACGAGTTAGGCGAGCTCGCTTGAGAATTGATCCGAAAGCTCTTCGCCAGCTCTGACGCGAGATCTTGGAGCGAGATGACTGGCGGTGTCAATCGTGCGGGCGCAAGGAGAGTCTTCGAGTCCATCACATTCAGCCGCGAAACCGACTGGGTGATGACACAGCCAAAAATCTACAATAATTAGTCTCTGCGGCAGGTACCGCGAGGAAGGTCATCGACAAAGGCGCACCCTTTTAGGAACGTGGGATTCTCCAGAGAGGTAGAAGTGAGTGCTTCCGGGGTGGTGGAGGCATCACTATCCTTAGAACATCGTGTTTTCACGCGCGTCGAAATTACGGGCACTCTAACCGGCCGGGCGCAGATGCCAGTTTACCGTAATTCCGAAGGTTTGTTGAAGCCCGGTTCCGCCGCAACCGCCCACCACTGGGCAGATGGTGGGAAGTTCTGCCTCGTCGCGCCGTAATTGAAATTGATCTGCGCGTGCGGGCCAACGCGCCGGCCAAGGTTCGCGCCGATGAACCACTTGTCGATCTGCGAGCTCGCGGCGCCCGTGGAACTCCCGGTCCTAGTGTAATCAATCTTGCCATAGCTTGCGAGGATGGCGACAGAATTTAACGGATCGAGCAAATAATCGTAGCCAGCCTGCACGTTGAACAAGCTACTGCTGATGTATCCGGGGACGGTGAAATGGCAGCAAGCCGTAGGAACGAGAGAGAGTAAACGCTGACCTCCGACTGAAGGAATACTCCACCTGGCCGAGAATTGCGTTCGTGTAGCGCATGGCTAGGCCGGTGTTGATGGTTTCACCCGGTACGAACCCCGACGCGAGGCTAGCCAGAGATGCGCCTAACAAAGAGGAAAGTTGAGCAGAAAGTCCGGGGCCGCCCATGCCTTGCCCGCCAAACGCGGCGCCAGGGGAAGCAATAAAATCATCGCGAAGAAGAACATGCCACCGTGCCCAATCGGCTTCCTGGCTAACAACCAGGTCGTGAAATTGATAATGCGGGGAGGTCTCGCCAAAAAACGCAGAAGCCGTACCGTACCCTAGCTAGGTTCAAAGTTTCGCCGCCGTAATAGATCGTGGAGAAATGATAATCGCTCCAGGTTCGATTGAAATTCAGGCTGGCGCCGACCACGGATACGCCAGTCAGGATCGTCTCTCCGGACGCGCCGGGGACAGTTTGACCGAGTTGTGAAACCGAAATCGCGGGGTCGAAAATATTGCGGTTGTACTGCAACGATCCGAGAGTGAAAGGCACAGCTCCGGCTAGCGTATTCTGGTCCGGGGTGGCCTCCGACGGATCATAAGGCCGGGGATCAAACGGAGCAGTAACACCGCGTGCCGAACCAATTGGTGGTTTATTCGCACATCCACCGGTAGGCCTCGGGTCCAAGGGTTGGAGCGGAGAGATCGATCGGTGACGTGCCCTGTTTTTGATCTTGCGCGAATGCCCCGGTAGCGCAAAGCACAAAAACAACAACGAGGGTCCAGCTTATTCCCCACGACTTCATGGCTTCACCTCTTGCGGGACGGCGAATGTCGCCGGGCTCCAAACTTGATATTTTGGTCCGGATTGTCACCTTTCGACAGCACCCCGGATGGAAATGCGAATAGGATCAGTTGATCCGGCGAAAAAAGTTTAAAATAATCCCGTTTTTCGGGTCGAAGAGGAAATCTCAACTTGATTATTGAGAGCAGCCGAGGTCGAGGTTTTAAGGCAGTGGCCCAAGCACGAAAAACGAACCAATGATCTACCATAGGCCTGAGGCATGCGAAATTCTGAGTTTCGGCCTTGACCGAAACGGCTTTGGGGGGCGCGTGGGCATGGAAAGCTTTATCCATTTGGGACTGAGTGGGTGTTCATGAAAATAGCAAGAAATACACCTGTAGTTAATCGCTCCTACAAAGAGCGCGCCGCCGTGGCTGACATCCGAATCTGTTTCCCCTACACCCATACAGACGCTCCGGTGGATGGCAGCAACACTTTCACGCGCGCGTTGCGCGAATATGTTTCACGCGCGCCAGGTTTTACAATCGTCGATAACCTGCACGATGATTATGACGTGTTGTTTATGAATCAATTAAACCGATCGCCCGGCAGTCCCCATCCCTTTTCAGAAATCCGCACAAAACTGAGCGGGGTAAAAAGAAAAAAGGTGGTGGTTCGGGCCATCAATCTGTGCCGCAATTATCAGCGCCGAGATCCTATCCGCTACTTACGAGACTACATGCACGACAGAGCTGCTCTTGCTCTCCTGAACATGGCAGATTTCGTAATTTTTCAGAGCTCCTACCAAAAAGACTTCTTCGACCGTTTCGGTTACAAGGGCAAAAACCACACGGTCATCCATAACGGCGCGGCCTCCGTCTTTCTAAATGTGCCTGGCGGTGCGAAGAGACTCGGGGCAACAGACGATTTGATTTTGGTCTCTTCGGCGATGGCAACAAAGGGCGTCAAAAGGCAAGATGTCCTCGCTGCTCTTTCTCTAGTCCCGGACGTGAAGGTTATCCACTCCGGTGTCTGGCCCGAAGATTTGGATCGGGGCAAGGTCGAGCTAGCTGGCATCCTTTCACACGACGAGATGGCACGACTCTACGAAAGCGGCCATTACTTTCTGCACCCCGCAGTCCGTGACATTTGTCCGAACAGCCTTATGGAGGGACTGTGCGCGGGTTTACCGGCTATCTATAATCCCGGCCTGGGAAGCGGTAGTGAATTGGTGGGTAAATTTGGCATAGCACTGGATGAAAATGACTTGCAAGGTACAGTCGCACGGGCAAGGAAACGGTATGAACGCCTGGCGACCGCGCTGGCCGCTGATCGCCATTACTATTCGATTGAACGCGCGGCGCCGAGTTATTTGAGCGTCTTCAAGGCGGCGGCAAAGGGGTAAACGCGCACAGGCCAATCTCTAATCCTACGAGCAGAAAATTAGTCGAGTAGCGAAGCTCTCGCAGATCCGCGCGAGCCGATTTCCCAGATACAGCTCTTCCCGAAGCTAACCCCGAAACGCTAGTCACGCCGTGCAGGGATTGGTGATCCGTGAAGGCGGAACCGAAAAATGCGCAAGCACTTATATCGCAGACTGAATCCGGCGTCGACTCAGCAGCAGCTGGTGGCGTAAGGCGCGCGAAGTGGGGGGAGCCGTCACTTCCCAACTAAACCGGTGGTAATTTCAAAATTCGGTCTGGAGTTTGTACAACCCCCCCAACTCAGTCGGTGTCTCTTCCGTTCCACGTGCCCACGGGATTCCGAGACGTCCCGAGGCTTAGCATGCCTACCAAAGCTATTAGTCCCGTGCCGAATAGCAGCATCGATTCCGGTTCAGGGGTAAACGAAGGGCCGTTTGAACCAACTGCGCCAGTTTTGCCTGTGGTTCCGCTGATGATGTCAGCGGTAAAGAGAGCAGACCCGTTAGAGATGAAATTGGCTACCTTCAAGCCACCCGTCGCCGTGACGGAGAAGGTCAGGGTGGACCCATTGGCAGCGGCAGTGCTGGCGCCCGGACCACATCGAGCGCAAGCAATCGCGTATGGAAAATTCCCGAAGCCACCTTGATGGAGACTACCTGACGTGAAGGAGGCCCAACCCGGTGACAAACCGCTTACTTTGACACCGGTTTTAGCGCCATTGATATCAAAGGTGAACGAAAGAATGCCGGTGTTAACGAAAAAGTTACGATTGCTCAGGCTTACAGACACGTTCACCGAGCCGGCATTCTGTGTCAGCGTCACTGTGCCGAACGACGCTTGCGGGCCGCATCCGCCCGTGCAATGATCCAGTGTCAGGTTGAAGGTGGTTTGGGCAGGCGTCGCCGATGCCCCCAAGAGTGCCAGACCCGCTAACAGGCCCATCGCTGCCAAGGCTCGCTTTAACATTGGTGACCTCCCTCAGTATGTTGACGTTGCCACCTTACGGCTCTCTTCGGGGATCTGATCGCATGCTGATACACGAAAAACACGATCAAAGCAATCCCAATTTTAATGGCAGAAGACTTTCTCGATCTCCGGCCAAACCGGAACACGGGCTCTAACTCGGCGCTTTTTGGAGTTAATCAAGAATGTGACAAAGGACTTGTCGCAGGCGTAGCGCCACCAACCGATGAAGAAGTACCCCCAATTCAACCTGCTCGAAAGTTCGGCTAAGCGTAGCTTACATGCCTTCAGTCTACCTGAGCTAGTGCCTGGCGGGCCACTTGTGCATCGGCATTATCCAGCTTCATTCGCAACGCATCCTCGAGTTCCTTCTTTCCCTGTGCGTTTTGCCCAGCTGCTATCAGATTCATTCCGAGATGATAGTGAAATTCCCCGTTATCAGGAGATTTCTGAATGCACTCCCGAAGCAGCGGCATGGCACTCGCAAAGTTACCCCTTTTGTACATCACCCAGCCTAGTGTATCCGTGATCGAGGGGAGTTCCGGCAGCAGGAATTTAGCCTTTTGCGCCATGCCCAAAGCAATGTCGAGATTCTTGCCCTCTTGAGCATCGACCCACGCTATGTTTGCAATTGCAATGGGGAAATTCGGGTCCGCTGAAAGGGCCTGTTCGTAATATTTGCGTGCCGTTTCTAAATCTCCCTCTTTGAGATAGAGATTTCCGACCATAGTGGCTAGTGGAGCTTGTTTTGGCTGCAAATCGAGTGCGTTCTGGAACTGTGCGATTGCAGAATGGCTCTGCCCAGTCACTTCAAAAACTTTACCCAGCCTGACGTACACCTCCATGTCATTCGGATCGAGTTGAATCGCACGCTCGAATTCCGTTCGGGCAGCACTGTAATTCTTTGCGCTGAAATAGTGTACGCCCAGAATTTGATGACCACTCGCATCGTTTGGATTAGTAGAGACATATCGCTGAACAAGCGCAATTGCCTGAGCAGGTTGACTTCGAGCCACCAAGAAATCTGTAAACAGTCCGAGCGCCCTCGTGTTACGAGGATCGCGCTGAAGCGACACCTCAAACTCTTTCCGAGCTTCCGACCATTTCTTTTCCGCGGCGTAGATTTGCGCTAGGCTGAGGTCGACGATGGGATCGTTCGGAGCCAAATGCTTGGCCATGAGAACTTGTGCCTCTGCCTCGCTAAGATGCCGCTCTTGCGCCAGCGCCTCCGCGAGAATCTGACGGCTGGCCGGGTCTGCAGGAGATTCTTGCACCAGGTCTGAGGCGTAAGTTTGGGCATCGGCTGGATTCCCCAGCGTCAGGCTCAGCCGCGCCAAGGCCTCCAAAACCATCGGTAACATCGGTAAGTCACTCGAATCCTTGACAGCTGCTTGCAACTCGCTGCCAGCTTGCGCCAGCGCCCCACCCTGCCAATAGGCCATGCCCAAGAAATAGTGCGCCTGCGCCGAATCCACATCATCGGCAACAACCTGTTGCAGCTGGTCGGTTGCCTGTGAGGAATTCCCTTGAGCCATCAGCAGGCGGCCGTGGCCGACGCGAACGAGGACATCTTTCGGGGCATCCTTCATCAGTTCCTGGTCTAAAGCAGCTGCGAGCTGGATTTGGCTCGTTGACAGATAAAGATCCAGAATGCGCTTTTCGATCTCCAGGTTCTTCGGTGAACCCAATAGCGCTCGGCGATACTCGGACAATGCTTCGTCCCACTTGTGGAGGGCAAAATAGAAATCGCCGATTGCTATTGCGGCATCTCCTGAGTTGGGGAGTTGTTTTTGAAGCCTCTCAAGAATAGCTTCCGCTTCGTCTTTCTTGCCCTGGCTGACGAGCATGGACGCCCAATCGATGTAAAGCGGGATTCCATCAGGATTGCTCTTCACGCCATCCTGCAACACTTGCAGGGAATCGGAGAGACGGTCATGCAGTCGATAGAAATTAGCCAGATCCATGGATGCTTGTGTTGATTTAGGATCAACGGCTATCGCTTTCTTCAAATGTAGCTCCGCCTCCGGAATGCGGTTTAGACCGACCTCAACGAGTCCCAAATTCACATAAACACTGGCATCGTCAGGTCGCAACTCCACAAGCCTCGACAAGGCCGTCAGCGCTGGATCAAATTCTTGCTTACCGATCAGCGCCACCCCCAGCAGTTGAGAGGCAACCAGATTGTTTGGTTCTTGATTGAGAATATACTGCGCCTCAGTTTCGGCCTTGTCGAACTCTCGCGTAGCAAGGTAGAGGCGCCCGAGATCTAGACGAGCGTCAAGGCGGTTCGCATCTAGGTCGACCGCTCTCTCAAGAGATGTGTATGCCGTGCTCCACTTGCGCTGAGCCATGTCGGCCTGAGCCAATTGATAGTAGGCGTCGACAAAGCGTGGATCGAGCCTAAGAGCATTTCGAAACTCGATCGCCGCTGCTGCAAACTGCCCCTTTTTCATATAGCCCTGACCCAACGCCACATATTTTGCCTTAGCCTTTTCTGGATCTCTCGCGCAGGAATTGAGCAGCAGAGCCGCGGAAATGAGAATAATTCCGACCGTAGTGAATTTACTCTTGCCGTTCATGAAGTGTTCCCCTTCAAACCTCTGAGAATCAATTTGGCAAGACGCTCTCCAAATGTGGAAACACAATTTGTGTGAAGCTCATTAATCGAGCGCGGGCTTCCACTTCATCATCATTTATTGGCGTAACCAAACGGACCAAGGCTCCATCGGTACGATTGCGAGAAATGGCGTCCGCCACCATCCAAAACTTGGCTGAATATTCGCTGGCTATGACGCGACCTCGCTCCTGATACCAGTAGAAAACAAGCTCTTTGTCTAAATCTTGCTGGATTACATATTCGTTGACAATGATCTGGCGGCCGCCGGGAACAGAAATCTTGGTGTAGCCGGATTGAACGGGGTCCCAGCCTGCACCAGGCAAGCAGTTCTTTGGCGAATGAATTGTGTCGCCGGTTTTTTGGCTCGCATAATAACCTACATACAACTGGGCGAATCCGGCCGGTTGGCCGGAATAAATGCGATTGGTATAGTCGCTTACGCCAACCGCTTGCACGATTCGGTCTTCGAGTGGCTGTTCTCTTCCGGTCCAGCCGCCGAGATTGTAGGGGAGCTCACGAAGCGGCCGATGAAGGACGACCGCTTCGGCATGAATTGCGCTGTGCAACAACATAAAGGCACCAACCAGCAAGCCCGCGGCGATCCAGAAGCGAACCCGTGAAGGAAAATCAAGCATGAGCGATTTGCTGCCGAACTTTCCCAATTCGTCGCAATATCAGATGGCAAACAAACATTAGAATTAGCGCGGCCAGAAAAATGATCCAGCCAGAAAACTCATGAAAAAACCCTTCCGCGGCCTCCGGCCCAAAGTGGTACGTCAGCACACCCGTTCCCATAACGCGGATGGCATTGCTGACGATAGCGGTGGGGACCATCAGGACTGGGAGCGCATAGCGCACCCAGCGCCGACTTTCGACAAAGTAGCCATAGGCAATCGCCAGCGTAATAAGAGTCATCAGGGACCTAACGCCACTGCAGGCTTCCACTACCTCCAACGAGTAGTTAGGTAGAATCAGAATATTGCCCTCGCGCAGGACCGGAACATGCAACAATTCCAACCAAGAGGTTGCGAAGCGAGATGCCACCAATTGGAGGGGAAATGTGATCTGGTTATAGATGATTACAGGGACGGGGATCATTAAGACAAGGAAACCTAGGGGGAACAAAACGGAGCGCAGCCTGTTCCAACCAGCCAAGAAGAGGACCATGCCGGCGAGTAACACCAGCAGAGAGAAACGGCTGGTGAACAGCTCCGCGCCTAGCGAACCGCCGAGAAGCAGAACAACACCGCCAACCATGACCAAGAAGCCAAAATTGTTGGGTTTCACTTCGCTATTGACCCAGCGCGTCCGCCGATGCCAGAGCGCAAACCCCGAAATTACCGGGATGAGAAAACCGTGGCCGTAATCCGGATCACTCCACCATTGGATAACCAATTGCTTCAAAATGGGCGCGTACAGGACACAAGTAAGCACCAAGAGAACGCTGGGCCAAACAATCCATTCGCGATTTTTCCACGAAGGTTCTGGTACCTGAGCTGCTGCCGACATAAGATGTTTTCGGGGACCTGTATATTTAACGCAGAGAAACTAGCTCTCTACCAGTGTTCCCGTGGCGTCCCTATACTGCTGGAGATAAGAGGACAATTCCCCAGCTAGGCATGGTCCCCCTGCTAGGAGATTCGGTAAGATGCAGGGCCCGTTATTAAACCTGAGAAAAGGATTGTCCAGCTCATGGGCAAACCCTCCAGCTGAGTTAACCAAGGCAACGCCTGCTGCAACGTCCCATTCGTGTTTTGGACAGAGCGTCCAGGTCGCATCGGCAAGTCCCGCAGCCACTCGCGCGAGCTTGTAGGCGACCGATCCCATCGGCCGTATCGTGAAGGAGTCATTCCGGAACCGTTCCCAGTCGCCGCGCTTTACTTCACTGCGGCTGGCAAGAACCGTAGCCCCGCTCACCGTTTTTCTCCGACTGACGCAGGCCTTTTTGCCGTTATAGGTCATGCCAGACCCGAGAGAACCAAGAAAAGTCTCGCCTGTGGCCGGGTTGCAGATGCCGCCGGCAATCGCCTGGCCGTTCTCGATGAGTCCGATGGAGATGCACCACTCGGGAATGCCCGCAACGAATTCGCGGGTTCCGTCGATGGGATCCACTACCCAAACTAGGGTCTCCTTGAGCCGCGTCAGGTTGTCTGCACTTTCCTCGGAAAGCCAGCCTTCCCCGTCCCGCACAAGAACACCACGCAGCACTTCATTGGCGACCCGGTCGGCTTCAGTGACCGGGTCATCCCCCAGTTTGAAATCAACTTTCACGGCTCCAGGGACGAAGGGAGAGATGGCGCTCACAGCCATTTGAAGCGCTTCCTGAATGCGTCTTAGAATCTCTGAATTTGATGTGGTGCTTACCATTCGTTTCTTATATAAACAACATTCTTACGCCCGTCGCTAGTAAGGCCACGCACAGCACTCGCTTCAGCCACGGGCTGGGCAACTGCGTGCTGAGTCGTACGCCGATCAATGCCCCCGGTATTGAACCGATTAGAAGAGGCATGACCAATCCAAAATCTACTGTTCTCAGTTGAGATAGAGAAGGCCCGTGAGGCCAGCGAGAATCACTGCGTGAATAATATCAGTGCCAACTAATACCGCGGGTGAGCAACCGGTCAAAAGAACGAGGAGGACCAGAACGACCGTGCCTGAACCCACCGAGCTCACGCCGACTAGGCTAGGAACCCCGCAAAAAGCCCGATCAGGCTAACGCTAATCCCAGAACTAGGCATGAGCCGACTCATGGTTATAAGTGGTTTGCTAAACATCCCCTGAGAGAGCAGGAGGAGCGGGATGATAACGAGGAGAATCCCGATGACGGATTTCAGAATATCGTTTATTTCGTTTCCATAAATCACTCGCAAATGAGCTAGGAATAGCACGCCGCCAAAAGCGCCGGGTACGCTCCCAAGCGCGAGCGACGGCACCAACCTCCAATTAACAGTGCGTTGACGCCAATGAAGAAAGGCAGCGCCCAATTTCGTGAGCGCGCTAAATGCCGCATCCACGTTACCCGCTGCATACTTTACGGATGCCGAGCCAAGGAGACAATACTGTCCATCAAGCGCCGGCAGTACCGCCTCGAGCCGGCTGCAGACTTCCACAATGAGTTGATTCTCGGTTCACACCCACATAGCCTTGACTTTCTAGGTGCCACAAAATTTCTTGCGCTGCCTTTTCTGGACTCATGAGGTTGGTATCGATGACGACTTCCGCGTGCTGAGGCGGTTCGTAAGGGTCGGAGATTCCCGTGAATTGCTGCACTAGGCCGGCGCGTGCCTTCGCGTACAGCCCTTTGCGGTCCCGGCTCTCGCAAACCTCCAACGGTGTAGAAAGGTGAACCAAGGTGAAGCCACCGTGAGGTTCGATCATAGCTCTCACTTCTTTCCGCACTTCGTCATAAGGCGCGATAGGAGCGCAAATTGCGATTCCTCCGTTCTTAGTGATTTCGGAGGCTACGAAGCCAATTCTGCGGATGTTCAGGTCGCGATGCTGACGGGAGAATCCCAACTCGGAGGACAAGTGTTTGCGCACAATGTCGCCATCCAGCAATGTGACGGGGCGATCTCCCATTTCGAGGAACTTGACTCTCAGGATGTTCGCGATTGTGGATTTCCCAGCACCGGAAAGACCGGTAAAGAAAATAGTAAGTCCTTGACGATGTCGTGGCGGGTAGCTTCGCCGCAGTTCGTCAACGATATCGGGGAACGTGAACCAAGCTGGGATCTCCTGACCTTCCGAAAGGCGGCGCTGTAACTCGGTGCCCGAAATAGTAAGAGTGCGCTCGCCATTCGGCACCTGGTCTTCAGAGACATGGGTCCCCGCGGCCTCGAGGTAGACCATCGGACGGATTGGCACCATTGTTACGCCGAGTTCTTGCTCGTGAGCGCTGAACAGTTCCTGTGCATCGTAGGGACCATAGAACGGTTTGCCGTTCTCGTCCCTCCCAGAAATGCCGTGATCGTCTCCGACCATGAGGTGAGTGCAGCCATAGTTCTTGCGGATAATGCCGTGCCAGATTGCCTCGCGCGGTCCAGCCATTCGTGTGGCGAGCGGCAGCAGGGCCAATTTCGCGTTTCCTTGCGGGTATTTGGAAAGCAAACGCTGATAGCAGCGCACGCGGGTGAAATCGTCCACGTCGCCCGGTGTCGTCACACCAACACACGGATGAATCAAAAGGTTTGCGTGAAGCTGCCGTGCGGCGCGAAGCGTTAGCTCCCAGTGTGAGCGGTGCATGGGGTTCTGAGTTTGGAAGGCGACAATCCGAGTCCAACCCAAGCGGGCAAACTCGGCACGCAACTCCTGAGGACTAAGGCGCAAGACGCGGAAATCGTACCGAGAAGGTTGCTGCAGGCCTTCCACCTTGCCGCCCACATACCAGGGACTCGAAGCGTTCAGCAGGTAATCGACGCCAAGGTGCTGCTTATTGATCGTTCTGAAAATACTTTTGGCTTCCGCGTGGCGGTCCGGTCGCCAGACCTCTTCCACATGCAAAGCGGCCCGCATGACGCCTTGCGGGTCGCGCAAAGCGACTTTGCTGGTACCCGGTAGCAAACCCTTGGCGAATTCCTCGGCGACATCCAATGTGATCGGTACTGGCCAAAGGGTTCCGTCGGCCAGTCGCATGTCGTTGCACACGCTTTCGTAATCGGCTTTGTTCATGAAGCTACGCAAGGGAGAGAATCCGCCGCACATCAGAAGCTCCAGATCGCAGAGCTGCCGAGGCGTCAGATCCACGGAGGGCCACTCATACGAGCGAGCCCTAAGTTCCAGCGCTCTTTCGGGCTGCACGATCAGGTCAACCAACACGCCGCCGTGCGGCTCAACAGGATAGCTCGTCCGAGCCGATCCATGCGTGAATCTGAAGTGTTCAGTGGTGCTGTCAACTAGATGACTTACCATTGGGAAGGTCTCCTCAAACCCGGTTTGAGTCAGTTGATTTAGTTTCTATTCGGTTCGAACAATTGCGGTGGCCAACACTCTGCCGTTATCGCCAGAGGCTTCGTCTTCGAGGAAAATCCCGAGAATCCGACCCGCGACAGCACCCTAACGCTGGTTGCCCGAAAAGGGCTTGGCGTGGATCTGAAACACCACGATCGAGGCGAAGTGTCCGATCCAGGGAAACGCCGTCAGCAGCCATCGATCCACGTTCAACGCGAATCTTTGCTTCCAGCCGAGACAATTGTGATTCCATCCGATGCGGCCCGCCAGTTGCGAAAAAGGCAAATCAAACCTCTTGAGCGCGGACAGCTCGAAACCTTGCGAAAAACGATCGATCTGTTTCCGCGTAAGAGGGTATTCGTAGGGCGATACGTCCGCTTGCTGGGTCGGCTTCAGGCGTCGAAGACATCGCAGAACCGCGGAGTCTCGGATGGGTTCGACGAAAACCGCATATCCACATGGACGAAGGATGCGCCGGATTTCCTTCGCCGCACGCCCCAAATCGAGATGGTGAAGAATCGCTTCGCCGAACACAACGTCGATGGATTCTTCAGGCAAGCCGGTTGCGTAGGCCGAGCTGATCACATATTGAACTCTCTGGCCTTGTACTTGCGCTCTCCGCTGGCCAATCTCGACAAGATCAGGAGAAATGTCGAGGCCAATCACCTTGGCTGCCCGCCGGGAGAGAAGTACGCTGTTTTCTCCGGCGCCGCAACCGAGATCCAGGACTGTCTTCTGAAGCACATCTCCCAGCAAGTAATACGCGTACTCTAATGCATAGAGCGAATCGGGCGGCGGATTCATGTAGCGCGCTATGTTCCCGGGAGCTCCCAGATTCTCGCTCCCGCGCTGCCGCGCCTCTTTTGAACTACGCTGCCGTTCCGCTTCCTCCCGAGCCTCTATTTCGACGATAAGTCCATCTATCATCTTGTCGATCTTCGTTGCACTCATTTGTCCACTCAAGTTCCTCAAGCTGCGGTTCACTTATCGGCCCGAAGCAAGGAGGACTGGTGCTGGGAGATGTTGATCCCGAAGGCTCCCACACCAACGGTTCCGTCCGTGGAACCCCACTCTGCGTCTGCGATATCAGCACCGGCGGAGATCAGCGGGCTATTGCTAATCAAGTGGAAATCGAAGTTCGTTTCGTCGACAAATCTGGGAACCACGTCCAAACCTTTATTGCGCGAAAAGGGCGGGCTATAGTTTCGCTCGGCGTACGAAAGCGTCTGCGGGTATTGGTAGGAACTTTGGGCCGCGTGGTTCCAGATAATAATGGCCTGATCCGGCCGCGGTTTTCCGCCAGCATCGACATAGAGAATGTCGTTGTAACGAATCTGATTTGTCGCGTTTTCGAGATAAATATCCGTGGCCTTGTCGTGCAATTTGTAGCAAATGTTGTTGGCGAAGAGGTCGTTGTTGTAAGCAGATGCTCCTCCGTTGGAGGACTGGAAAAGGCAGTTCGCATGGTCAAAGAAAACATTGTTGTAGACTAGATTGTTGGCTGCCGTTCCGCCGTATAGGTAACTCTCCTCCAACGCCGCGCTCTTGCCGTGCACGGCGATGTTGCGCCTCACCGTGTTGTTACCCTGGGACAGTTGAAGCGAGGGTTTATAAAATGAGACCAATTGACCAACATGGTAGATGAAATTGCCCTCGACTAAATTATGCTCCGAGGAGGCATTATCTCCGTAAATGACGTTCCAGCCCTGCCCCCAACCGCCATCCATGACATTGTTCAACCAGCGGTTGTAACTGCACCCCGCCTTACAGAGGCTCTCGTCATGGCCACCGCGCGTCAGATGGTTGCTCCAGATCAGATTGCTCGTGGCGCCTTTGCCGTAGACCGCCAAAACAAATCCGCCGTTTCCGCCTGGGTTCTGCGTGGCATCCGGGCTGCCGAAGTCGTGAAGGTAGGAACGATACAAAAGGTTGTGGTCGCCGAAGACGATCAGGCCTCCATCAAACGTCGGAACCAGCGGCGGGTGAACTTCCACATTGAGAAGGGCGTTGTGGCTACCGCTGATCACAACCACATATTCTCCGTGTGGGTTCGAAGGTGCGGCCGAAACGATGCCGTCAACGACGATGTGAGCACCACTCAAGAGTAGGGCCTGGTTAGCCCGAGCGGACACAGACGTAATGGTCGCTGTGTCGCCCGGATTGACCATGACCACAACCTTCCCTTCCTCGGAGCAGGTTAGGCTCATGTTGATGTTGTCGGCGGCGTAATTGCCTCCCATTACGATTAGTTCCTGGCCGCAGCGGATGGTGCTGGAGGCGTGGGACAGAGTGCGCCAAGAATGGGAACTGTCGGGACCGGCGCCGTCATTGGAGTCGTTGCCGGCCGGCGAAACATAGCGCAGCGCGTAGTCTGCAGTCGTCGCAGTCGCGTTGTTGGAGTACGCACTGAAGACCGGCGACGTATCCCCAGAGTAGCTTCTGACGCGGAACCGGTACGCCGTATTTGACTTTAGCCTCCCAACAATGAATTGAGTGGGCGATCCGTCCTGTGGATCGATGTAGTTTGCATCGGTCACCCAATAGGGAATGCCGTTCGTACGAGGGTTGTAAACGTGCATGGCCGACGGGTCGCCAATGTTGCAATAACCTCCGTTACGAACCACGGTGTTGTCGCAGGTGTAGCCACCTGCTGTTGGAATGGGCTGCAACTCGGTCCAGGAGGAATAGCGGGTGTCATCGGCCGATTGAATCTCCACCAAGTAACCGTATCCCGGATTCAAAACGGCGGGCCAGGTCAGATTGATCTGATCGGGCCCCTTCGCTGTCGCGGTGAGCGTGGGCGCACCCAGCGTTCCAGCCTCCGCACTGCCCGAAGGAGAGAACAAGCTGGCGTAACTGACAACCAGTGTTACGGCTGTCAGGGTCAGCACTGTCGCTATTTCTGGACTTCTTCTTTCTCTCATGTTGCCGGAAAAGGTTGCGGCAGGCCGGAGACAATTTCAGGCAGTTCCTTCAGCAATTCGAGGAACCGACTGGCGTGCAGAGGATCCACTGGTAGAACATTACGACTCCAATGCTCCACCTCGACCGGGGAAGGAATCTTTCCTGCCAGTTGGGGTGCGGCGTAGACGTCCAATGGTGGTTCGTAAATGTAATCCAAGCTAAAATGCCGCTCCGCAAAATGCCGGAGAACCTCCTCGCGGTCCCTAACGAAGAGGGGAACGCGGAACAGGGCGCTATCTTCGGCTATAGGCACATCCGGTGGGGTGAGGCCCAGCGCAAGTAGTCGCCCGGCTCCCTCGATTCGCCGCTGCCGGTTCTCATCGAAGTGTTCCAATTGCTCGAGCGTGGAGGCGACGGCGCGATCGGGAGGCATCGTCCGATAGTTGGCATTGTCGATGCCGACCCATCGATCGAATCTCTCAAGTCCCGCCCCCGCCTGGCTCGCTTCAAGAACCTGTTCGAGGGTGTAGTCCATTCGATGATGGGGCCGCTCCCTCCTAAGCGGGAAGAAGCGGTGCTTCACTCGCCGCAAAGCCCCTAGAGAGCCCGTGGTTTTGGCCAGGGATCGGAAAACAGGTCGAATTGCGTCTTCTAGGATGGCTGGGAGAGACCGATGCAGGGTTTCTGTTTGCGCGCGGGAGAGAAGCGATGGGCGCCGCTCTGCCTCGGAAAATGCCAGTACCCCGCCAACCCCCTCAATGTGCTTGCTAAGACTGAAAACGGCAACTGATGAGAACTCACCAATGCGCTGGCCAGCAAAGTGGGAATCCAGTGCCTGACAGGCATCTTCGATGAGCATGATGTCCCGCCGTCGACAGATCTCCGCGAGGCACTGCATGTGATCCGGGATTCCATACAGGTTGGTTGTCATCACGGCGCTAACACTTCTCCAAACGGCCTCACTCACCGAGTCGGGGGCAAGATTGCCCGTCCGCGGGTCTAACGGACCCAAAACTGGGATAAGGCCGGCTGCAAGGACAGTGAAAAACACGACATCGTCGTTGACTGGAGACATCAGCAGCCGTTGCCCAGGCCGCATCCATTCTCGGAAAGCTAGATAGAGGCCGAGCCTTCCCGAAGGCAGGAACATAGCGTCCTTCCCGTAGCGGTTACGGAAGAAATCTTCTATTTTCTGTGCAGCCCGGGTCATGTCCGCTTCTCCCCTGCCCCCAAGGCAACGACCGGTGCATTTCGGGATCGGTTCCAAGTCCTCAACTGCCTTCGGGTGTTCATCAGCCAATTGGGAGCTCGTTCTCTCGCCCAGTCTTTGGCCTTCAAGACACCCACAGAGAGCGAGAAAGCTGCTGCGCCTTTTAGACCCGGTGCGCCGATCCGAACTCGCTGAACGTGGCGTGCGATGGTCTTCCAACGAACCTTGAACTCTTCCATGCCCGCCAGGAAATCGTACCCATCGAGTCCCTCGAGTATGGACTCCTTGATAGCCATCGCTCTCAGAACAACACCCAATGCTCCGACGTTCTTCAGATGGAACTCGTGGTCGAAAGCGTCCTGAAGAGAATGCAACACCCCTCCGAAGGCGAAGCCGAACTGTGAGGCCCGAACAGCCCCATCAACTTCCAGATGATAAAAACGCAACAACCCACGCCGGAGGAGTCCGACAGACACGTCCCGGTAGAAGGCACATTTTCGGGCACTGTAGAAGGACCCCAGACTCCCTTTTGCTAACCAGCGAGCCTGGTGCATGGCGAAGAAACGTTCTAGATGCGGCTTGATTTCTTCTTCCCGAGTGGTCCGGAGCAAATTCACGCGGAAGTTCTTCACGAGCTTATTGGTCCTTTTCCGAATGGCAGCTCTAAAGTTCTGGGACAGCGAGCGGAGATAAGATTCGTAATCACCCGGCAGCGGAATTAGGCAACAGGAACGGCGTTCCCGGTACACCCGTTTCGGTGCTGAAGCTCCCAGGATTTTCGCGATTTTCAAGGAGAGTGATCCACCTTCCCGTAAGCCATGGAGGTCCGCCATCGCCCACTGACCTCGCAGCCACTCCGAGACCGCTAGGAGAAATTCCTCCTCGTATCCCGGAAGGACGAGCAGTCCTAGGTACTCGGATCCAACCCCCTCATCACCCATGAAACTGAGTGCCAATGCTCCCCGCTTAACGCCTGGTAGGGAGATACGCCGGAAATAGAATGGGGCGAGCCCACAAAGGCGCCCAGCTTCCCATGCGGCAAGCATGCAAGGCTGTCTCTCTTCACTGAAATGGCGCCACCAAGAAGCGATCCAAAGAGGGCTCAGAAAGACTGTTGGCTCCACCGATGTTCGGGACAATTCTTCCCAATGAGGGAAAATCTTTTCCCAGTGCTCAGGAGGGATTAATTGCAACTCCAAGCCGGTTCTCCTCGTGCCCTAACTAAGTGAGTTCCTTAAAGAGGATTCGCATCGCAGGCTCCACAACGTTCTTGAAGTTATTTCGGACTTCTAAGTTCGGCCGAAACTTGCTTCAGGCTGACTTCTCGATCAGGAAGTTCTCCATAACTAGGACATCCGTCTCACTTTTGGAGAACATATGGAAGGCATTGGCTGGATTGTTAACAATTGGTTCACCCTTCAAATTGAAGGACGTGTTCAGCACAACCGGAACGCCTGCAGCGTGGCCAAAGCGCTCAATCAGGCGATAATAGCGGGGGCTCTGCTCGTTCTGACGAGACCTTCCAGTATCTGACCGGTTTGCCGAGTTTTCCAGATCCACAGGCTTTACGACGATTCTTGGTGAATTCAATTAGGTTAAAACCGCTGGAAGGCTGAACCTACTTTTCCGAAAACTGACCGACCGCTGCATAAATTTCGGGACCAACCTTCGATTTTGCAGGAAATTTGCATGAAAGCTGCGAAATTCACGCCGGATTTAGGTATGAAAGACAAGTGACTGCCGCCGGTCCGCGCAGAGTTCTGGCTGAGGTCCCGAGTTGTTTCCAGACCGTCCCGGATCAAGGCGTCCTTCGCGGCGCCCCCTCCACATTCGATATTCAGAACATCCTCGCGAGCAGAGTACACCTTATACGGATGTTGGTCGTAAATCAGGTGGAATCGGTCTTCAAGTTCACGACTGATCGTCGCGCCTTCGTTTGGCCAATGACGTTGGATGTAATTTAGCTCCTCCTCATAGTGGCCATCGATGACAACCATATTAACCCGCCGGCCACCAACACAACCTAGTGACGCGCTCGCCTGCGTCTGCGCGCCAGTCCGGAGGGCCATGGCCGCGTCCATCAACTGTCCTCCGAGACCAAGGTCAAACCCAAAAGCCGCGTCGCCCACCACCAACGCATTAGGACCCTCTCGACTTTTGATGAAAGCAACGGTCCTCTCGTAGGCTGTTCTGCGGTTTAGCTTGCCCCTAAACTGGTATGCGGCACCCACTATCTGAAACAGGCAGAGCGCAAGCAGAGGCGCCGCCACCACCACGCGAGGCATCAAGCGCCGGTCCCATACGCCGCAGAACACCACTGCAAGGATTGCTGCGTACAAGGGCAGGATGTGAACTAAGTATACCCAGACCTTTTGGTTGAAGAGCGTCTGCATCAAGAAATAACCGAGCGCGAGCCAAAGCAAGGCGCCCTCCCCTCTCTGTTTCCTCAGCGGCCTCAAGGCCAAGAGGGTTGCTACCCCGGCGAAGTAGGCGCCGAGAACCACCAATTTGAAATGGGATTTGAAATGGGACTCCCCGGATGCAAATCCAAACGCTCCACCGTATTGTTCTACAAGTTCCTGCCGGAGCGCCGCTAACGGGTGCACGAAGCCATTGAACCTTCCGCCCAGGGACGCGTTGAATGCAAACTGCGAATGGAACGCCTCGACGTCTCGTGAAATAAACAAAGCCCAAGCACCGGCTGCGACCAGATAGGGCAACGCTGCTATAAGAAGGTGCCGCGGACGAATTCTCCTCGCGTCCAGATACAAGGTGAGAAATAGCAGACCGACCGCGTGAATGGCGCCATTGGGATGCGTCATACCACTGCAGACCACTAGAGATTGGCTCGCAAACACCGCCCAGGAGACGTTTCGCTCGCGCAATAGCAGGTAGGACCCCAGTGCCCCAAAACCGAAGGCAGCGGTCAGCATATCCATACGCGCCAGCGAAGCTACATTGACGAAATTAAAATCTATCCCCAGCAAAAGCACGGATAGCGCCGCCGGAATTGGATCGTGTGCGAGCTTCCAGACTAGGACAAACATACCACTGAGCACGCCAAGACCTGCAAGGACTGAGATGGAACGACTCGCAAGCAGGGTGTAACCAACAACCTTAAACCACGCCGCTTGGACCAGGAGATACAGGGGCATTACCCAATACGTGTGCGAAGCAAGGCGAACGAGAGGCGTGCCCTCAGACACGATAATCGGTGTTCCCATGCGACCCTGGGCAACTAGACTGTAGCTTGCACTTGCAAAATATCCTTCGTCCTGATAAGGGCACTCAACCCAAGCATCGCTGATCGACAGCATCAGATACAGAGCTACACCGATGGCAACGATCCCATAATAGGCCTGCCGCCATCGTCTCTCGGGTTTCCCCCACCCTTTCCCCTGTTGGTCGACGCCCTGCATGCCCCCTCCGAAGGCCACTGCGATGTCGGCGAGTGGATTCTGACCCGGCGGCGATATCGACCCTAGAAGCAGTTTCAAATCTCGTGCAAAAGCTTCAGACACCATGCTTAGACCTCTGGTCGCTGACGAAAGCGGCGTGTCTTGTCGTTGATAAATCTCAACCACCGTCATCTCAACGACTTGTACCGGGTTATGGACACCAAATTCCCCGGGTTTCGCTCGATGCTTGCTTCAGGCCGTCTTCTCGTTCTCGAGAACCAGGGCATCCATCTCGCTTTTGGAGAAAGTATTGAAAGCATTGGCTGGGGTGTCTACGACGGGTTCGCCCTTCAGGTTGAAGGACGTGTTCAGTACGACTGGAACTCCGGTGGCCTGCCCAAAGCGCTCGATCAGGCGATAATAGAGCGGGCTTTGCTCGAGAAAAACAGTTTGTAGGCGCGCAATAAATTATCGATAGTAATGATCGGCCGAGAAATCACGGCGTACGCGCTCGAGTCCGCTCCTTGCAATGCTGCATCTGAATTGCGTCCGCTGATGCGGATGCATTGAGCGCGGGTCGCAGCGATCCTTCATCCCATCTTGACGACTATCTTTCCTGGATCGTCGATTCCATTTAAGAACTCATTCATCCGGTGGGAGTATTCCAGCCTGCCTTTCAGTTTAAGAATTTTGGACTCGAACATATACCACGACAAGCTCGAGACGCTAGCGCTCACAACAAAGCCGAGTATCATGACAAAAATGGCCGCCTCCTGATTACTACCCAAATGATTTTTTACCGCTCTGCCGCCGAGTGCATAGTACACGGGCACGTGAACCAAGTATAGGCAATAGCTAATTTTCCCCAAGTAGCGAAGCCACCTCGCACGAAAGGAACGGCCAAGGATTGAATCAGTTTGGCTGGACCAGATCGCGATCATTACCGTTCCTGCGCTCGCAAGGGCAATAGCTGAATATCTGAGCGCCAAGAGCGACTTGAAATGCGTAACGTGGCCGGCAAGGAGCCACAGCGAGCCTGGACACCCCACTGCAAGCGCGACAATAGCCGCCCATTTCGTGCGGCATAGTGAAAAGACATGAGATTTGTACCAGATGGCGATCAACGCGCCAAGCGAAAGGTCGTCGAGGCGAAAAGGGGTCAGATAATAAATTGTGTCTCCGTCAATACCATGCAGTAGGGCCAAGAGACGGAAGACAGGTGAGAGAACTAAAACAGAAGTCAGGATATAGATCAACTTCTTACGCGTGGAGAGCAATACGAGCCACGGCCAGACGATATAAAACTGTTCCTCGATCGCAAGGCTCCACGTCATGGCCAGGATACTTGGAGCCGCTGTAGCTGGATACCGCAGATTTTGGAGCAAAAGGACATACACGAGCCTGCTTCTGCTTTCGAGCAACGGCATCTCGCCCAGGGTCAGATGAACATGCAGACTAAGGAACGGGAAGACTCCAAACGCAACAAATAGTAATAGATAGTAAAGAGGCCATATGCGAAGTGCCCGCTTAAGGTAGAAGTTTCGAAAATAGGCCGGGAGACCCTTGGCATCGAGTAGAATACCGGTAATTAGAAATCCGGATAGCACAAAGAAAAGATCCACGCCGGAAAAACCCCAAGACGCGAGTTTCGCGATCCAGCCATCCTGCTGTACTATGCTGAACTCGAAAGCGTGGGTGATAACAACAAGGAGTATCGCGATCCCCCGCAGACCATCAAGTTCAAGGATATGACCTTGCATTTTCACTTTATTTCCATCTCAACAGCAACGCGGTTCAGCAAGGGAATCGATAAAAACATGTAGTCGATTACAAGCAGAATTTGGTAAATGGTCCGCGCTAGCCTTCAACCGAGCGGCCTCAGTCGCTCCAGAGGAAATATCTATGCCCCTAACCTGTGCGCCGAGTTTGGCCGATATGATCGCATTTATTGCGCCGTAATACTAACCCGCCAAAAAGCATCGCCGCCATTACCTTGCGAAAAAATAAAACAACACGCGAAGAGCGCAGCCAATTCCGACAAGCGGTCGCAGAGGCTCAATAACGTGATTCCTAGCCTTGGAATCGAAAAAGCTGTTTCTTGTTCCCAACGTGTAATCATCGGATTAGTTCGCTCACATCCACTCAAATACGCGCAACAAGTTATCGGTGGAATGATCGGCTGAGAAATCACGTCGCCCGCGCTCGAATCCGTTCCGTGCAACGCTACAACGGAGTTCGTCGTCTCGCGCGAGCTTCTGAATTGCGTCCGCTAATGCGGATGGACTGAGGGGTGGGACCAACAATCCACTTTTGCCATCTTCCACTAGGATGACGTAATCGGGCCGATAACGCTGCAAGACCGATTCTATTTGCGCCAGTTTCTGACTTTAGTTGGTAAGCGGGTGCGGGCCGCATTGATCACTTCCCAATGCTTGGGAGGAAGGGCCTGGTTGAGCTTCTGCTCCAAATAGTAGTCGATGGTCTCATTGTTATAGAGTAGGCGCCACCGGTTATTAGTGTCTTCGGGCATATTGGGTTGTAACGCCGTAAGCAGCCAAACCGCCAGTCATGAAGATTCGTACGGTATTACAATAGGTGATTTTTTCAATGATACATCCCTGTCTCGCCGGAACCCTTGCGCGTCATGTTGGCAGTCCACTCAGCCATAGGCGGGGTCCAAGCGATATCCGGTAAATTGGTCGCGCAGGACCATAGGATGGAGACTCTTGGGGCCAAATCCGCGATATGCCCTGATACGTGCAACAAGCTCCACTCCACCGAAAACCACTATGAGAAGGGTTAGAGTGAGAAGGACTTGAAACAGAACGTAGTCGCGGAACTTGGGTCCGGCGGATATCGGCTGGCCTTCTTGAAGTTATTCTCTCCGCATATGCACCTAAAAAGCTTGCGGTCCCGGTCTCCTCCGAAGCCAGAAACCAAGAGACTTTCGCCTATGGTAAGCAGGAAATTGCAGAGAACCAGGCAATCCCATCACTCAGAAACGCATGTCGAGCGAGTTGCCATGAGCCATCGATCGGTAAGAAATCTCGAGCTGATCTACCCACTCCAGATCGAGTCGACGACATTCAAAGTATTAGATATTGAGAGTTGGGTTGTGAAAGACAGTCGGACACGTGTCATGCCGCGGGTCGCGACGTCATTACGTAATTGTTTGTCCTTGGCGAGCCTACAGATAGCATCCGCTAGAGCATGGGCGTCACCTGGCGGCACTAGTAGCCCAGATACGTTGTTTTCTACAATTTCCTGAAGGGCACCGCTCCGCGCGGCAACTGCCGCCGCCCCACAGGCCATCGCTTCGGCAAGCGCAAGGCCGAATCCTTCTCCGATAGAGGCCATAAGAAAGACGTCGCAGGCTTGCAGTATAGGAACAGGGTCGGGAATATGTCCCAACCAATGGACCCGATCAGCGATGCCGAGTCGACAGCCCGACGCCTGTAGTTGATTGCGCATCGGTCCGTCGCCGACTACAAACAGCCTCAACTGGATTCCGCAGCTTACAACTTCGGCGCAAGCTTCCAAGATTACGTCGAGGTTCTTGTGGGGCCTTAAGTATGACAGTGCGGCGAGAATAATCTCATCCGGTCTCACTGCGAATTCGGTCATCAACTGTTGCCTCGCATTCGGGTTCGGCGAATAGCGATCAGTGTCAACACCGTGGTATACGAGAACGATTTTCTTTGCCGGTACACCAACTTCTATTAATTGGCGCCTTAGGAAATCGGAGATTGCTATCACGCGCGTCACGGGTAATTGTGCTATGCGCGTCCGAAGTCGGAGCAATCGTTTTCTCCAGGATCTCGCCTGCAACACTCCTGGATTTCGCTCGTCATAAACAATACAACGCACACCACTGAGACGGGCCAGCCATGGAATGAAGCTGAAATAGTTGAAAAATGCGATGTAAATGGTCGTTACGGAGTGACGCTTAACTACTTTTCTCAGTTCCCGATAATAGCGAAGCAAACCCTTTTCGTAATCGATCGCCGCGACGGCAATTCCACGGGCTTGAAATCTGGCTCGTAACTCCTCGACAGGGGCCTCCGAAAACACCAGAACGGGTCGTACACCACGCGCGATCAAAGCGAGGGAAAAGTGTAGATTGAGATCTTCCCTAGAGCCCCAAGTCAGAAGCGCGTTGTCCAGCAGCACAGCTAGGACTTCGCCGCGCTTTGTTGTTGTGGCTGGATGTGCTTTCATGTTTCGTTTGTCCTCCTGAAAGTCTCCTTCAAACGCGCAGCGATATCGACGACGTTATGCTCCCTCGCCGCGGCTCGTCGAGGAGAGCGACTTATTGTAGCTATTGTAGACTAGGAGTGCGGCCGAGATTTGGCATTTGAAGGCCTCTCGCCCGTCTGATCTTGATCAGGTAGCGAACGAGAGAATGATTGTGACTTGCAACTACTTCGGTGGAGTGCTTAGTTCTTCAATCAGTTGGGCCGCTCCACGGACCCATTGCACCGAAACTACTGTTCTATCCAGAACCGTAAGAGAAACAGTGGAATTCGCGAGCGCATTTGGTCCTGTCCCGAAGACTGGCTCAATGATGAATTTGCGGGGCGCATACACGGTTGTGGTTTCACGAGTACGACTGACCCGGGTTGGAACATTCAACCGGAACGCACAGGTAGTTTGAGTGCTCCTCAAGCGATAAAATACGGTAATGAAAGGCTGCAAGATATTCAGTTACCGCAGAAACCTCTGTCGAAAAACCTTTGAGCAGCGAAGGGACCAACTCTATGATGATTTTTGGCCGCAAGCGCTCTAGAACGTTGGGCATCCCTTGCAGAACTTGCAGCTCCGCACCTTCGACGTCAATCTTCACTAGATCTACGCGTTGTAAATGATACCTTTCTAAGAGCAGATCTGCTGTTGTACACTTTACTCTGACTGACTTCGTCCAAGCCAAGTTTTCACGCGACAGGGAGCTATTTCCGGTGTTATAGGGATTGCCAACGTACAATTCGCGAACCTCTACAGAATCGGAGCAGGCTGCTTCCGTGATAGCTATGTTGCTCAGAATACTCCGTTCTACATTCCGCCGCAGCTGTTCGGCCATGACTGGGTTTGGCTCGACAGCTAACACTTTTCCTGATTCTCCAACAAGGCGGGATGCAAGTAGTGAAAAATAGCCAGCATTTGCGCCAATGTCCAGAAACACTTGACCCGGACTGAGTGAATCGCACAGATACCGTGTAGTCTTGGGTTCCCAAATACCCTCCGATAATATTGTTTCTTGAACTAATTCTCGGATGTCGAGTTTCATCCAAAGCCCTGGCTGAAACTCGAACCACGTGGGCCGCAGTAACCCAATGTTGGTGGCCCGAGCCAACAGTCGATTTGGCAATTCCTTACCCAATCCAAACGGCCAAAAGCGATTCCAGAGTCGGATGGCGCCAACCTCGACCGATGAAACAAATTTCTTCATCTGTTAATGTCATCCTAAGTATACTTTTTATGTCGTCATGTCCGCACAGGAGCAGATACTGATTCGATTTGTACGAGATAATCAGGATCGGCATCGACAAATATCCTGTGCCACAGTTCCAGGTTCAGCAGCCTCCACACGTGATCCGCGTGATCGCGTCGGCCGGTATTGTGTTCGTTCAGCATCTGGCGCACAGCGTGTGGCTTGAACAACCCTCGTGCCAGACTGCGAGGTTCTGTCAACAGCCGCTTAACCCATTCCGCCTTGGGTCCCGAAAGCCATGCGGACCACGGCGTAGGAAATCCCATCTTGCGACGGTTGATGATCGACGTCGGAAGGAGGCCGCGAACGGCGGACTTCAAGATTTGTTTTCCCTTCAGCTTATCAATAAGGTAACGAGACGGGATCCGAGCGGCAAATTCCACCAAGACGTGGTCAAGGAATGGCACCCTACTTTCCACCGAAGCTGCCATGCTCATGCGGTCCTGCTTCATGAGTAACTCGACCAGATAGGTCTTGATGTCCGCATACAACATGCGGCTCAGCAAATCACCCGAACCACGCTCCCAGAAGAAGGCGGAGTTGGCGTACAAATCGTCCGAAAGACCGCCGAATGGCTCGAGCAACAAATTTTCCTGCTCCCGCTTGGCAAAAGAACAGAGAAAATTCTCAAAGTATAGGGAATTCCAGGAGACCCCGTCGCGACCCAGAAACGTATGTTGCAGTTTGCGGCGCATATTGGCGTTCAGTAACGCCGTGCTCGAAATGAAGTTGCGCGCCAACGACCGGAGCGACCGAGGCAAAATCCGCCGATACTTAGAATCTAAGCTGGCGTTCCAAAGCGTCCAGGCGTAACGCGAGTAACCAGCCAGAGTTTCATCACTCCCTTCTCCAGTTAGGACGACCCTTACATGCTGACGAGCCAGCCGGGCTACAAAATACAAAGCGACACTGGAAGGCCAAGTGATCGGCTTGTCTTCATGCCAGATGAGTCGGGGCAAAGCCGCAAAGAAATCTTCGCAGCCGACCACCACTTCGTGATGCCGAGAACCGATGTGTTCAGCGACCGCACGTGCGTATGGCAGTTCAGTGTAGCGGGCTTCCTCGTAGCCCACGGAAAAAGTCTGGAGCGGTTCACGACGGAGCTTCGACGCCAGGCCGGCGACTGCACTGGAGTCGAGGCCGCCACTCAGGAAAATCCCCAGGGGCACATCGCTCATCAGGTGTGAGGCAACGCATTCCCCGAAAAGGGTGCCGTAACTCTCGACGTAGACCTTCTCCGAGTGACATTCTTCTACCTCAAAGTGCAGGTCCCAATATTCCTGAAGCGATGGGTTTCCGGATTCGTCGAGTTCGAGCCAATGTCCCCCCGCGAGGCTCTTGATCCCACTAAAAAGCGTGTCCTGCCCACTGAGATAACCAAAAGCAAGGTATTCGGGGAGAGCGCCGCGGTTCAGGTCTCTCTTGACCGCAGGGAATTCCAGCAGTGACTTGATCTCAGAAGCAAAGATAAACTCTCGATCCGTCAGGCGATAGTAGAACGGCTTAATCCCAAGACGGTCCCGGGCCATGAACATTCGTCGGTGTCTTTGATCCCAAATTGCGAAGGCAAACATTCCCCGCAGGTGTTCAACACAACTCCGGCCATATTCTTCGTAGAGGTGAACAATGACCTCGCTGTCACAATTGGTGCGGAAGATGTGGCCGCGCTTGAGCAAGCCAGCACGCAAATCTTTGTAGTTATAGATCTCACCGTTGTAAACGAGCCAGACGGTCCCATCCTCATTCCCGACTGGCTGATGCCCGGTCTTGAGATCAATAATGCTCAAGCGGCGCATGGCCAGGCCGACGTTCTCTGTGACGAAGAATCCACCGTCATCCGGCCCACGGTGCACAATCTGCCGGTTCATGTTGTCCAACCATGAATGCTGGACCTGGCGCCTCCGGTCAAAGTTGAACACGCCGCAAATTCCGCACATATTGTTCCTAGACTGTCGCCTCTTCTGCAGCCCAGCGCTCCAGGCTGGCTAAATGCTCCCAAGAGATGGAACAAATGGCGCTCTCATCAGAGCATGAAAATGTGGAGTCACCATCTTCGGTCGACCACTCGAGCCGTGAGTGAGCCCGCGAACCGGAAATTACTGGTTGGCCTGCAATCTCCAAGTAGGTTACTCCGCACGCGATCAACCTTTTCTTGCCACATGTCGAAATCGAATAGTAGAAGAACTCGGCATCACTGCCCAATTCCCGCCACCGCCACGGTTTGTGCGTGGGGAAAAAGAAGAAATGTGATTCCGTTGAGTCGTTGTATCGATAGACGCGCAACTGACTGTTTGCCGACTCTTGATGCATGCGCGCTAGAAGTCCAATATTTTGAGTAGAGTCGACGAGCGGAAGCAAAAGGGTGGCGAATCCTTCCTGCAGTTCACCTTCGTGGTGGAAGGCGAGTACTTCAGTTTTCTTTCGACACCCGTAAACTGGAGAATACCAACCTTCCTGAATGCAACGGGACCAACTGGGCGTGTCAGCAAACAGAAGGGCTACTCCTGCATGTCCCCAGGTCGCCAGCGCGGAATTTGCCTGTAGTCGCCAGTGAAGGTCCGATGCCAGATGCCAGAACACATCGGCACGGTGTTTTCCTCGACCCTCAAGGGTGTCCAGCACAACCCAGAACCTGGATTTCCGGCCAAATATGTAACGCCGATGGATCACAGGATCCGGTAAGCGCGCATAGCCATCGTGGCTTGCGACGAGGAGGTCAAAGGAATTACCTATTGTCCAGTTTTCGACCCGAACTTCGGGAAGTCGCCGCCAAGGAAATGGGCCCGCGGGCTCGGCCTGATCCATACCGTCAACCTGAAGAGTATTGTGAAATGCAGTGCCGCGAAACATTTGGCGTTCGGCACCAGCACTGGCATAAACAAAAGTTCCCGGGTCCACGAGTACTTCACGGCCTCCGACCGCGAGCTGAATGCTGAGCGCATCCGCATGACCGTGTCCGCCACCGGCAGCGCCATGCGGTCCTGCATCGATGGCTAACCGAGATGTCGGTTTGCTTGGGAATATCATCAGGTATAGTCCGCTTGAGCGGAGCGCAACCGACTCCCGCGGCGCGGAAATAAGAACGGGATGGAGTTTCGATGCCTTCTCCGACCCAAGCAACCAAACTGTTTCCTCCAACAAGTCTGGATTGACGGCTTTGAAGTCCGAACGGGCAAATAATACTGCCCCAGTAGATAGTGGATCGAGAAAGTGCTCCGCTCGGTTGCGGCAGGGATTGAAGAGACGGCCTCCGTCGTCATCACCCAACCGTGGGGGCATGCTCGTGCGCCCCAGGAGACAAAGCGCGTCGAGCATCTGTTCTAGGATGCAATCGAGCTTAGCAGGAATGGGAATTTCGTTATTAGCAGCCAGAATCCTGGCGTGCAGAAACAGATCCAGGGCATACACGTGGTAGTACATGGACTGCTCAAAGTGCATGCCATCTGGCTGTATCTGACGGTCTGCTTGGGCGAGGACGATATCCCACCCACGCTGCTTCCATCGCCCGGTCGACCTGTTGTTGAGCAGCACGCCCAGGAAAAAAAGTGCCACGCCTTCACCTAACAGATGTGTGTTGGGAGAAAAATATGTCGAAAGATATCTTTCAATGTAGCGACCGCACAGCATCAAAGCTTGGTGTACGTAAGACTTAAACTCAGACGAAACGAGCTTACACTTCTGCAGCAAATGAAGAATCCATAACCATGAAATGCTGCGAAATGCCACCTCAAGGCTGCTAGCCCAATTCACCCCAATGGGATACAGGTTATGCTGCCTCCAGGAATACCACTGACGGATTATTTCCTCAACAAACTTTTCATCGCCCGTAAAGCAATACGCCTTCGCCAGCGTAACCAGGTGCTGATGGCGATTGAGTTCCCACGTGACCTTTACATCGCCAACCTCGGAGTAATCCAAATAATTAATCTTGAACCATGGCCTAAGTGGAGCACGCTTGCCGTTCACCGCATCCAGATGCCAGTCGATCTCCGGGCCGTAATCTAGTCCCTCATAACCCAGCAGGTCGAATTGGTGTCGGCAGATCCGCTCTGCGCCAGCAATGGTAGCTTGTACAGTTTCGGGCAACCGGTGACGGAGAAAAGTGATATTCGTCCCCAGTTCCTCGCCTGAAAAGAAAAACTTCCCGGCGCCCTTTGCCTTATATTCGGGCCGGTGCTTCAGTCGGCCAAAACAGAAGGCATCCAAACGTTTGGCACACTCCTGGAACGTTCGAACACGAAACTCTTCGCACGTAATTCCCGCTAGGCGCTCTCTATACTTTCGATAATTAGCTGACATGAGCTGGGATTGGCGTCACCTGTTCCAAAATCCAATCTGCCATGCGGGCAGTGTTGTTTTCCGGAGAGTGCAGGTGGGTGTGTCGCTTTATTTCCGTGTAATTTCTAATCAAGTGATCGAGTTTGCTACACAGATCTGCGGGATCATCTTCAATATAGGTGAGCACCCCAGATGGCCGGCGCATGTTTTCGCTTGCCACCACGGGAATTCCTAGAGCGAGGGATTCGAGAACCGAAGAGCTTACGCCATCACACGCGGGTGTGCGCAGGTACACAGAGCACCGCGATAGGAGTGTGAGGAAATCATCGTGCGGAAGATTCCCTAGAAGCAAAAGTCCATTTTTTTCCTTTTCTGGCCAATGCGCAACATAAGACCGAGCCGCCTGCATTTCCTTCTCGGGAAAACCCAACCAGATGAAACCAGCGTCAGGATGTTCCTGCCGGAACCGCCGCATGGCATTACGCAACACCGGAAGGCGGTATTCAGGCCGAAAGGAGACGTAGCACAAAAATGTCGGACCATGCGACTTAAGAAACCGTTCCACTTCGAGGGGCAGAGAAGCCCTGGATTGGAATTGGAGAAGTTCCGCGGAAAAGCAGGGGATGGCAGCAATCTTTTCCGGAGCGATGCCATAAGAGACGATCGCTTGTTTGATTTCCTCGCTGTCACAGGTCATACGCCCAGCAAGGTTGAATATCAACTGGAAAGACCATCGCATCCATCGCGGCCGGATTTTGGGAAAGAATTTTTGCGGAAGTCCGCCATGGAGTGTAAGCATCCCAGGGCGGCCGATGCTTCTTGCCCACAATAGTGCCACAAGATCCAGCAAATAGAGCTTGGGCGACTCTGCGTTTAAATGGGCGTGAATATGATATGCACGCATCGAAAACCAAAACACCTTCCAAACGAAATCGATTCCGTTTTGCACATCGACATACTCCATGGATTTTTGCTTTCGACTTTCGTTAACGTTCAGCACCTTAGAAATGTGCCCGCGCCGTCGTAGCTCCTGATTTAGCAGAACAGTTTGCACCGCCCACCCGCACATCGGCGGCGGATAGTTACCGATCTGAAGGAACTTTTTGGTCGTTGAGTTGTGTGCCGAGATGTACATCGAAGTTGCGTCAAACACGAAACCCGGCGACACATTGATGAAAATATAACTCCGGAAGATCAGGCTCCACGCCTATCCGTCGAAGCAGCAACCTGTTGCTGCACTTCAAATTGAGGCCGCCCTCTGTGGTAACGGCAGTCCTGAAATTTGCGCCTCGGACCACTTCGACCGCAGCGTCACCTATATCGGCAGCTCGGCCATTTGGATAACAAAAATGAAACACGGGGAGACTCAGCTCATCTTCGATTCGTTTCTTTGAACCGAAGATCTCATCCCGCAGTTCTCGGTTGTCCAACATTTTAGACAGAATCGGGTGTGTTCTCGTGTGTGCCCCAAATTCCACTCCCGACCGAGCCAGGGTGCGGACTTCATCCCAGTGCAGTGGCTGGTAAAGGTCGGGTGCTTCTTGAGGCAGCTTTACCTGTAACTTCTCCTTGAGGTTTTCAACAAAAAAGGATCGGTCGCGATTCATTAATTTCTTCGCCTCTTCGATTGCCAATCGAGCAGCCTGCAATCGCGAGGCCGAGGAGTCCAATGGCAAAGAACGGTGGTGACCGTTCGCAATTTCAATTGCGACTCTAGAATGAGACGTATGCTCAAACGAGTACTTTAGAACATCCGGCCACAACCACACCTTCCCGTCGAGAAAATCGGTTACAAGAAAAACTGTAACCGGGATGCCATATCTCGAAAAGATTGGGAATGCGACTTTGAGGAAATCGCGATAGCCATCGTCGACTGTAATGACTACGGAATTCGGAGGAAACGTCTGCCCAGATTGGAGGTGCTCTGAGAGCTCCAGCATGGAGAGCAGTTCGTAGTGCTGCTTAAGGTAAACGCACTGCGCCTCGAGGGGCACCGGATCGCTGAACCGGTGATACATCAGGATTCGGGCGGCGTGACGGTTCTTCCGACGCACCAGATGAAGCCCTCCGGCGCGGTGGAACAACTTTTGAGCTGTCGACTTGAGAAGCTGTCTCATGTCAAGCGCGCGATTCGTGCGTTAGACGTCCTTGCAGCTTGCACGCCAACGCGTTAATTGCACAACTAATCTGGTTCACCACTTCCCATGCCTTTTCGTCGGACGCCCGGTATGGGTCTGGAATGTTCAGGATCGGACGTTCCAACAACATTCCCAAGAGTAGCGTTCGACTTGCGGCCTCGGGATATTGGCCAATCAGATCGCCATAGTTTTTCACGTCCATTACAAGAATGAGATCCGCACGCCGGATTTGTTGTTTGGTAATGCAACGCGAGCCGGAGTGCACCAAATCTATGCCTATTCGATTAGACGCAGATATTATGTTTCGCGGGGAACGGCTGCCTTCTTGCGCGTGGAGCCCAGCTGATTCGACATCCAGATTCGTGAGGACCTGCTTGGCAACTCGCTCAGCCACCGGGCTCCGACATATATTGCCGTAGCAAAGAAACAGTAGGCTTTTGACCGGAGTGGTACGGTGCGCCAAGTTGCGCATCGCATGCCGATGCATAGATACAATTTTGGATTCTGTCAGCCTCCTCCTTAATTTGCGTTGGACGGCTTTGAAATATCTCCGACCAATCGTTCCGAGGATCGCTCTCGTTACCTTCAGGTCGCGCACGTCGAAGTGATCCCAACTTTCCTTTCCCAGTAATGGCCGCAGACACTCTACAAAGGAACACACCCTGGATCTTGTCAGTAACAGTACATCCCGGTGATTTACTCTCAAGTTGTCGGCCTGCCATTGCAGATCATTGGCCAGATCTCTCGTGTAATACGGCACCCTGTAATTGGGCTGCGGTGACAGCGTTTCGTTACTTGCGATCCGCCACAACCCGAGAGGGAAATTTACTCCCGCATCAATCGACAATGCCAACGATCCCCAAAACCTGGGATTGATTTCCATGAGATAAAACGAACCGTCTCGTGCTACCTTGAATTCCACCATCGCCACGCCGTGCCAGCGAAGCGCCGCAAGGAGCCGTTGGGCTTGCTCCAAAAGCGTCGGATCTGCGTAGACAGAGCGTCTGTAGGTGCTAGCGCCCCCGGTGAGCGGATATTCGTGAATTCGTTCATGGGCAAAGTGCCAGACCCGCTGGCCATGGTTGAATAAAAATTCAATTCCTAGGCCACGGCCTGCAATGTATTCCTGCTGTTGGACTGGCACACACTGCGACCACTTCTCCAGTACAGCCGCACGCTCGCTTTCATTCTGCACGATCTCTGGCGCCATGGTAGTCACGCTTTCCGGGGTGACCTGGGTGCTTTGAGTCGGTTTGAGAACGACGGGGTACCGATCTACCGTGGGCAACTTCGACCCTGATTCGATCAGTACGGTCCGTGGGACCGCAAGACCCAGCCCGGACGCCAGTTCGCAGGTTTTCTGTTTGTCGAGTGATGTGCTTAGCGATTCGTTTCCGGGCAGCACTGCTTTGGTCCGAACCGGATTCTCGTCGGCCAACGTCCGAAAAGCTTGGAGCGAGAACTCAGTCGAAGCTACGATGAGTCGGTACCCCCGAAGCGCATCCTGCTCAGTAATCCATTCAGCCAATCTGTGCGGATCGTTGGCAGGTGGCTGGGTTAATCTCTGCCGCACGTACTTTGAATAGAGCGCGGGGCAATCCCGCTCTGCAGCAACATCGACTTCCACGCCGTATCTTCCCAGCGCTTGCAGGGTCTCGACGGCGGCCCGACTGTGTCCATCCAGAACGAGCGCGCATCTCATTGTTGTTCTGATCGAAAACGAAAGCGCCGGACGAATTTCAAATTACTCCTCGCTGGCAGGATCGATGCCCAGCCTTCCAAGCCTCCATCGAATGTTTGCTAAGAGCCAGCCGAAAACCAAGTGGGCCCACGAGCTTACTCAGTCTTTCCTTTGTTGCGGAAAGCCCAAGCAGGATGCGCAGACATAATTACAAGAAGGTGCCAAGGCCATTTTGGCCACTTTCTTCGCGTTCCATCACAAGAATGCATTACTTTAAACCCACTCGCCAGCCGCTAGGGGCGAAGACCTACTCCGGGGTTGTCCAGTGGGTGAGACAAGCAGTTAAGGCACTCCCTGTGGTTCTCCACCTTCGAATGTACCGGCGTCTACCTATGTTGCAAGATGCGCCCCGGCTGGTGAAGCAGAGGTGGGCTCAACGGGAGTGCAGCCCGCCGAGGAGTTGCCAGCTTGAACCCATCGAACCGACGAGGCTCGGGTCGCTCGTGCCAAAGTTGCCCCAGCGCATATTCCCCGAAGAACTCACCGGGTAAGGATTTCTTCATGCGTAAAAAACTCATGCTTCGTATCCCAGTCGGGGGATGGCTTTTGTCCTTGCACGACGAAATGTGTTGATGGTTGCACGGGAAGACACATCAATCCCGCTCTTCTCATTGCTCTCACGATCCCGCCGACCGTCTGGAAGGTTTCTTGGCGACCGAGGAATGAAATCTGGATTCCAAGGCAATTAAACAATACCCCATTCAACAGAACATAGCTGCAAAATACGATATCCTTCAGGTTGCCGCCCCACGCTGAGCGTTTGGCCCTGGAGAACACCATCGATGCAGGATGAAGCGTCAACCAAACATCTCCACCACCCTTCAGGACACGCGAGATTTCCAGCAATGCTTTGTTTATTTCCATGTAGGGAAGTGCTACTCGCGAGAACACGAGGTCGAAATACTTATCCTCGAAGGGAAGGTTTTCACCTCGAGCGCACACGAGCTTGATGTTGCGAGGGGCAAGGCGACGCCCGGTCTCAATTGCTTCTATGTCGCAATCCACTCCGTACGCTTCGGCATCGTTTGGAAGTTGGGCGGCAAGCAATGACTGGCCCATGCCACAGCCAACATCCAGTATCCGTCTGTGCTTAGGAAGAATAGGAGGCATTGCCCTGGCGGGATTTGAGGGGTCCAGGGCAACCGTTAACTCGCGCTGATGGTATTCAATCGACATTCTGTCCGTCTGTCGGCATTTGGCCAGTTGCTTTTAGTTTCTGAGGTTATCTCCAGGAGAGAGACAAGCGGTAAAAGCTTGTGCAACCTCGACCACCCACGCCCCCATTTCCAGACGCTGAAGGGCGGCCAGCTTGAACTCCCGCGTGAACTGCTGTCGGGACAAACCCCTGAATCCATCCTCCATACGATGGGATATTCATCTCATTCGCTAAATTGTGAGTTTCAGATGTTTGTCTCAAAATGGGCGGAAACCACTGAAGCTTAACTTTCAAAGGTTGGAAGCCACAGCCAGGCAAACTTCCAACAGGTTACTCGCTTTCTATGGAACACCAACCTGGGCCAAAGGCACCACGCTCGTATTATTCCCAGGTCCACGAGCAACCCTGAGGAGCACCGCGTCGAATAGATCGGATACTGCACTCCAGCCATAGTTCTGTTCTACCAGCTGCCGAGCCGATGAACCTAATTGCCTGCGCAGCTCCGGTTGGCGTAAGAGCGAGACTACGGCGCGAGCAAAGCTCTCGGGGCTATCCGCAATCAGAATCTCCTTGCCATCCGTCACTGGCAGCCCCTCTGCCCCGATTGTGGTGGATACAGTCGCTTTGCCCATCGCCATAGCCTCGAAGATCTTTAACCGAGTACCGCCCCCAATCCGTAATGGGACGACATACACAGATGCCTTAGCTATGTAAGGACGGATGTCGTCCACGCCCCCTGTGACCCGGATATGCGTGTCAGCATGCGCTAGGGCGAGCACGCGGGAAGAAGGCAGCCGTCCTGCGACTGTGATCGTGACGTGCGGAATCTCTCTTCGGATCAACGGAAGAATGTCCCGAGCAAAATAAAGTATGGCATCCACATTAGGAAGCCAGTCCATGGAGCCTGTGAATACCAACTCAGGTGGTTGCCCAACATCAACACCAACCGGACGGAAATATTCCGTGTCGACTCCCGTCGGAATCACGGTGATCCGGTTCCTCTGAATAGACCTTGCGAATACATCCTTATCGTTTTCAGAAACCGTCAAAACATGGCGGGCGTTTTGCAGACACAAAAGCTCATATCGTAGCATTTTCCGGTACTGGTGCCAGGCAAGCCCCTTCCAAATGGGACTAGACGCCAGCTCAAAGTGGCGACGCCAAATCTGAGCTTCTACGTTGTGCGTGAATAAGATCTTGGGACAACTACTGGCCCATGGGATTACTCCCGCAGCAACAACGAAGTCGCAGATGATGACATCATACGAGTCAGCCTCCAGCAGATTGCTCAGGGCCGCTACGACTTTCGGCTGAGAATGCTTCGCGACCGAGTAAGGCATGGGTGAAAACATGTACCGAGCAAAATGGAAGATCTCCCCCCGGCTCCGAGGAATCGGAATGCGCAACGGGATGCAGATTACGCGTTCGAAGAACTGAGTCAGTTGCTGATGAATGTCGCCAGGATGTTCAGCATAGAAACTGAAGAATGTGACCGAATGTCGTTTCGCCAGTTCCCGCAGAATGTGGTAGCTCCGAATCTTGCCCCCCGTATCGGGAGGGACCAATCCTCCAGCTTTAACCCAAAGAATTCTCATGAAGTTGACGTCATCCGGCGATTGAGTAAAGCTTCGCGCTGTGCTCGCGGTGAAGGGAATCCGTCCGTATTGTAAATTTTCACCGATATTTCCGGTTACAAGGCAAGGGGCAAGCATCTCGGCAAGTTCTCGGAAACGTGCATCTGCCAGCCACTACGCTAAGCAACCACATGAGATTACGCTGGGGGCAAGTGTGCCCCTTTAATGTTAGAAAGGCGGTTATGATTTGTTCTCAAGAGAGACACACTGTGTGATCTATCTTTTGCGACGTAGGCCGCTTTGACAGCACACAGCAAATATAGTGTTCCTCGTCGCCTTTTCTCTTTACCTCAATCGAATAGCCCAGTTCCGTAAGAAAATCACGAATCTGCCTTGCCGAGGTGTTGAAAAGGTGCAAGAGGGCTGGATGCACTTCGACATGAAGTATGGGCTTATATTTCTGGATGCAGGCCCGGGCACCCCGTAGAACATTCATCTCCGCACCTTCCACGTCGATCTTGATTAGATTGGGCGGTGGTAGTCGAAGATCATCCAGCCGCACCGTCTGCACGAAAATCTTTTGAAAGTGAAAGGTATCGCGGCGGAGATCGAGGTGGTCGGTAAGAATGTTTACCTGTGAGGCCGGTCCGGGCAAAGTAAAGAATGGCAACTCCCCATTCCTATCCGACACCGCGACAGGGCGAGCGTCGATGTTGTTTCTGCCGTTCAACGCGATGTTCGCACAAAGCCGAGCATAATTTTCTGGATGGGGCTCGAAGGCTACTACTCGTATCGCCACATGGGAGTAGTAGATTGTGTGCAGGCCAACGTTAGCGCCTATGTCGTAGATGCAATCAAATCCCGAACCCACCAACCCTAACAATTTAAGCTCGCGTGCGTCCTCCACAAGATTAAATTCGCTGGAGCTGGAGACATACATCTCATACTTCGTATCGCCAATCCTAATCGAGCGGGTTCGGCAGAGAGATAGTAAGACGGTACGCCGGCATGATCCAGCTAGAAGACGAAACTGCCCCTTCAGCAATAATCGCAAAGCTGTGGCAATTCTTGACATACCTTGTCCCGACACGATAAATCACTTTTTCAAGAACCGGACCTTTCAGGAAGCTGCTGTAGCCATAACCACGGGCTGAGATTCTTTGAACCGCATCAAGTCAATCAATATCTGGTCGGGACGCAGTAGGGATGCGACATGCTCTTTGTCAAGGTCTTTGGTTCCGATCAGTACGAGGTCGGCCGCCGCAATGACAGCATGCATATTACCGCGCAACAAGGAGCCAATGTGTGGGATTACGGCTTCTATGAACTGCCGGTTCGATCCCACCAGACGCCCTAGCGAAACCTTTTCGTCCCAAACATCGATCTGACAGCCCTCGCCTAACAAACGCTTAATCAGCTGCACTGAAGGGCTCTCGCGCAGGTCGTCGGTGCCCGCTTTGAAACTCAGGCCGAGCACTCCGATCTTTCTTTTCCCGGTCTCCAAAACCGCCTGCACTGCGCGCTCGATGTGCTCCGCGTTGCTCGGCAATATCGATTCCAGTAAATGCAAACGTAAGTCAAGTTCTTTGGCCCGATAAGTGAGAACACGAAGATCTTTGGGGAGACAAGAACCACCGAAAGCGAAACCAGGTGTGAAATAAGCTTTTGAGATGTTTAACTTCGTGTCACGCGTGAAGATGTCAAGGACAGCTATTGGATCGACCCCCATGTATTGACACAGGGTGCCGATCTCGTTCGCGAAGCTAATTTTGAGCGCGTGGAATGCATTGCAAACATACTTAACCATCTCAGCGGCGGTGAGCGACGTTTCAACAATCTCTCCTGGGGCGAAAGAATAGAGTTGCCGCAACGACCGAGCGTGTTCTGAGTGCTGAGAGCCGATGACAGTGAATGGTGGATTGAAAAAATCGGAGACGGCGCTACCCTCGCGCATGAACTCCGGATTCACGCACAGGATGAGGTCCCTGCCTGCTTGTTTACAACTCGCCTCCTCCAAGGTGGGAATCACAACAGAGTCTGCAGTTCCCGGTAGAACCGTGCTGCGCACGACAATCGTGTGAGATGTTGGTTTATGTCGCAGTGCCTCACCAATCTCGCGACACACCTGCCTTAAGCTTGTCAAATCCAGTTTGCCATTGCGCAGACTGGGCGTCGCGACACAAACGAAAGAGAGTTCCGACTCGCCAATCGCTGCACTTGCGTCGGAAGTAGCGCTGAGCCGACCGGCTTGGTGGCCCTTCGCAATCAATTCGTCCACCCGCGCCTCGACGATAGGACTACGCCCAGCATTCAACGCATCGGCCTTCAGGGAGTTTATGTCCACTCCGACTACATGGTGCCCGAGGCTGGCCATGCAAGCTGCCGTGACCGATCCTACGTACCCCAACCCGAAAACACTTAGTCGCATGTTGAAATTCCTCTCCAATCCATGAGGAGTAACTTGATTAGTGCATTGAAGCAGAGACACACCCCTCCCCATTCGAGCGTTCACTTTCCCGAGTGGCGGGATTGGGCTCTGGCAACCCATACAGCTCAATCAGCTTACTCACATTCTTTCTGTGATCAAACCTAGCCTCCGCGGACTCCCGCCCCTTGTTTCCCATCCTCGACCGCTGCCCGGGGTCATTCAACAGATGAAGGATCCTGTCGGCCATTGCGCGGATATCGCCGCGTTCCACTAAGAATCCTGTCTCGCCATCGTTTATGAGCTCGGGGATGCCGCCGACCCGTGTTCCTATCACAGGCTTCCCACTAGCCATGGCTTCAGCAATGACCTGCCCAAAGACTTCGTTCCAGCGTGACATTTGGCACACTACATCGGCTGCGGCGTAGACGCCCTCTGTTAGGGGGTCCCGTACTACGCCGGTCCAAGTGAGATGTTCTGAAATTCGAAGCTCCGCCGCGAGTTTCTCATACTCGCTTCGACGAGGTCCGTCGCCTACGATCACGAACTGAACATCGGGCATCTGAGATAGGACCAAGCTAGCGGCCTGAAGCAGATCCTGGATGCCCTTTTCCGGGATGATCCAGCTAACCTGCACCACGATAGCCCGTTGGTCAGGAACCGAATACCTTCTGCGGAACGCTTCTGCCGCTTGCAGCCCTCCCAATGCCCGACAAATGTCCACAGCGTTGTAGATGACCGTATAGCGGCTCCGCGGGAGCAAACGTGCCGTCACATTGCATTCGTACCCATAATTGCTCACACATTGCACGCCGGTCAGAGGATAGTTGATCATGGATACTATCGCGCGCTTCCACAAAGACGCTACGCCCATCAAGTGGCCCTCAGGTCGGGAGGTTTGGTCAGTGAAGAAACGTTTTTCCGCAGAATGAAGTTTGGATAACCATGCGTACGGGCTTACAAATCCGGTGTAATGGCAATGCACAATGCGAGGTTTATAGCGTCTCAGCAGGCGATGTAATCCTCTTGTCGGCTTCCATTGGAGCTGATAAGAGTCCTCTAGGACCTCCAGCTTTACGTTTGGCAATTGCAGAAATTCACGAATCTGTTCTGGCGGCGAATTCAGATAACACAACACGCTGTGAAAGCCACATGACCCGAGCTGTTCGGATAATTCACGGAACCAGATCTCGGCCGCGCTGATCTTGACTGGATCGAGGCCGATTACTGAAAGTACCGTTTTATTGGTGTACATGTGCAATTACCTAGAGGCGGCATTTGGCTCATTGCGTTCCCGCATGTTCAGTGCATTGAGGCAGAAATAGTTTCGTCATGAAACAAACAGCTAGCTTTCCAGAGCGGCGGACGGTTGCAACCGATACAACTGAATTAACTTGCTGACGTTCTGTCGGTGATCAAACTTTGCCTCCACGGTCAGCCTGCCCTTCCTTCCCATACGTGCGCGCAGTCCAGGATCAGCCAACAAGCAGACGATTTTCTCGGCCATTGCCGCTTCATCGCCGCGCTCCACCAGAAATCCGGTTTCACCATCGATTATCGACTCCGGGACGCCGCCGACCCGCGTTCCGATCACCGGTTTTCCACTTGCCATTGCTTCGGTGATCACCAGCCCGAATACCTCCTCCCAGCGTGACATCTGGCACACCACATCAGCCGCGGCATATGCGCCCTCGGAAAGCGGATCCTGCATCAGGCCGGTCCAGGTGACATGGTCAGAGATACCAAGCTCGGTGGCGAGTCGTTCATAATCTTCCCGGAACGTCCCATCTCCCACGATGACGAACTGCACATTCGACTCTCGGAACAACACTAGGCGCGCGGCCCTGAGCAGATCATGGATCCCTTTCGCAGGATTAATCGAACTAACCTGGACTACGATTGCCCGTTGATCAGGAATCGAATACCTTTGGCGGAACTCTTCGATCGTCTGTAGCCCTGCTGACGCCCGGGCAATGTCCACTCCGTTGTATATGACCGTATAACGCTTCTGTGGTAACAAGCGTGCGGCCACGTTGCAGTCGTATCCATAGTTGCTCACACATTGCACAGAGCTAAGGGGGTAGTTTATGATGGGCACCAATGCGCGTTTCCACCAGCGTGCGCGACGCATAACATGGCCTTCAGGCCGGGAGGCGTGGTCAGTAAAGAAGAGCCTTTTTACTGCGGACATCTTGGCTACCCAGGGATAGAGGCTGACAAAACCGGTGAAGTGACAATGCACGATGTCCGGTTGGTAGCGGCGGAGCAGCCGATGAAAGTCGATCGTCGGCCTCCACTTCAACTCCCAGGAATTCTCTAGTACGTCGATTGTTACGTTCGGCGCGGCCAAAAAGTTGCGAATTTCAGTCGGTGGCTCGCTCGCAAAGCAGAGGACACTCCGACAACCATGGCGTTCGAGCTGTTGGGATAGTTCACGAAACCAGATCTCGGCAGCGCCAATTCGTATTGGATCCAGGCCGATTACTGAAAGTACGGTTTTGTGGGGCAAGGTTCAAGACCGTTCCGCGAGTGTTAACTTCTGGTTCGCGGGCTCAGATGTCACCTCCAGCAACTGTGTATCAGTCGCTTTCGAGATGGTTGACGTGTGAAGTGCAACTTCAACTTGAGTGCGGAAGTCGCAACGCGGGATAATGCAGGACGCTTAGCTGGTCAAATCCCGTTTTCTCTCAGCCGGAATAGCGTGAATATTGACAACAGTTCCGGGTTTGTCATTTGCCGTAAACGGCACCAGCCGCCCGCGATGAATTGTAAAAGACTCGTAATCTGCTGTCTTCAACATAGAGCACAACTGGGTTCCTGAACCACCCCCCGCAAGCAGAAAGTCGACATCATACTCGAGGAGCAGCCGCGGCCGAAAAGTCTGTAAGACGTTCGACCCGCCTTCGAGTACTTGGAGTTCGTAACCCTGGCAATCAATCTTAATGACATCTACCCTATCAAAAATATGCTTCCTACAGTATGCGTCAAGGCAAGTGACCTGCACATCGACAGGGCGAGCTTCAAATCTTGCCGGCATATTCGTGCTAAGCAAGCTTGCGGCGGCGCTGTTTTCTTTCGTAGGTGCATTGAGTTTCGCACGCCCTTCTGCCAAACCTACGGCCACTTGATTGAGGTGCACATTAGCAAGGCCGTTTTGAACGACATGGTGGCGAAGACGCTCAAAGGTTGCGGGGTTTGGCTCGAAGGAATGCACATAGCCACTGGAACCTGCAGCACGAGCCATCGCTAAAGTATAGATTCCGATGTGTGCTCCTACATCCAAGAAAACCCCACCGAGCGGAATGGCTCTAACAAGTTCCTCATAATCCTGCTTCTCATAAGCATCTGCGAGATAGAGATACTGGTCAATCCAATCGGTAAGATCCAAGTCGAAGACGAATCCTCCCCTCCTCACTCGGGCGAGTTGCCCGGGGCTGTGACATCCGCTCAAACGACCTGAACGGAGATAGGATTCGATCAACCTCCAACTGCCCTTCTTGAGCGGGAACTGAGTTCCGTAGAACACCATCAGCTTTTCAAGTAGCTTGTTAGCTAACAAGTAAATCACGCTCCTTGGCCGCAGCAAAGCACTGGCCTTCCATCGTCTTAAGCAAATGGTGGGTTGGGAGGATTGGTCGACCGGAGAGGCCCGAACTCTCCCAGTATGAAATTGCCGGTTGACTAGGCTCTCTCGGTTGGAGCTTGATCGGAGAGTTGCGTACGGAACTGCTCCGATGCGTTTTCACCACCGCTTCGAATCGCCTTGAGTCGGTGGTTGCGATATTTCCCTGGATCTCCACTGTGTCCTTCGCAAGCAGCAAGGATGATATTGACCATTTCGCGCGCCGCGACAAAGTGCACTTTGTAATTGTAATCGCTTGCGCTCACCAATAGATCGTGCAGGAAGTTGGAAATCGACGTGCCAGTCATCGCCGCCTGTTCGCGGGGATCAAGTCCGTGGCAATGTAATTTAATAAAAAGCCAGTCGGGACGACCAAGCACTGTTATTCCTGCCTGCTTCCAAAGCTGCAGCCGGTCCATAGTGGGCGGATTCTTCGCTGTGATTTCCCCGTTCTCGATTCGAGGGAACAGATTCCGCGGTGATATTCGGGAAAAGTCGAGCATCAATGGCCCTTGGACGATTAGAGGGAAAATCTCCGGCGATCGTGCGAGGGTTAGATTACGCCCGCGTCGATGAGGTGCAGCTTTATGCAGTGGCAGCGCGCACTCATACAGCCGGTTGATTTTTGAGACCTGTGCTCGGTGGGGTGCGGACGGCAGGGTGAAATCCGCGTAACATCCTGTCTCAGCCAGAATCTCAATTTCGTTATCGACCCCGCACGCTCTTCCTCCTGCGGAATTAGCCAAAGCCCAGTTCCCATGAACGAAGGCATAACTGGGCTCTTTCTGGCCCGCAAACCTCGAGAGACAACCATGCCCTGCTAAATAGTCTCGAAACTCGACTAGTGTTCTTCGCGTGTTCTCAGGAGTGTCCGGCTCTTTGATTCCGTGATGGAGATGGATCTCGATCTCACCCCACCCGTGACGACAGTGCTCGGCCAGCATAGCGACAAGATCGCCGTTGTATTGTTCTGCCGGATAGAAGTAGGTGTGACGCAGGCAATAACCATCGGAGTCGACCAAACGGCTTGCCATCTTGGGATAATCTCGGCACCAAGAGATCAAACGCCTTTCCTGTTCCCGGAAATCAGCGAACAGAAACTCATGTGTCATTGACGGTTCGAAATGATCGGCAATCGCAATGATCAGGTGAAGCGGACTTGCGCTTGGGGGCGGCTTGAGGGTAGTTCTCTGCCAGATATATGTCGGCAGCCATCGGATGTTCGACCAGACTTTGTGGAAAGGCGCTTGCATTTTGTTTGTCAATCCGAAGACTTCAACTACTCACAAGCCGCTCGTAAAGGATTGGGGCGGCGGCAGTGGAACCGGCCGCATACCCTCTGCGCGGGCAGGATTGCATCAGATGAATTATGAATTTCTCTGCCACAACCCAAGCTTTCGGGACGGTCAAAGGGCTAGTTTGGGGCTATCTTGTGAGTGTGAGGGACGACGTTGGTCAAAACCTTTATCCATAAACATTCACCGGTGCCAAACTTTCACTCCAATCCCCGTCAAGCGCGGCGCCAGTTGAAGTCCGAGAATAACGAGTCTCAGCTTGTGGCTCTGGAAGAAAGCATTGGCCTTTCTGAGAGAATCTCTTGCCTCACCGAATGCACCCTTTGAAAGACTGAGCTTTGCGCTTTCCAACTCGATAAGAGCTCGCTCGCGGGCTAACGCCTTGGTCACGGCCGCCCGAACTGTCGGCTGGAGTGCAAGGGATTTCTCAAGCTTGATAAGAATCTCTAGTCCTGCTTCATGCATCTTGATCTCGGATTGCCCTAGACTGCCAGGGCGACCGGGACGGACCCAGCCCAACGGTTTTTGCTGATACGAGATCTTGGCGCCATGACAAGCCACGCGCAACCACATATCGTAGTCATCGCAGCGGGGCAAAGCCTCGTCAAAGAGCCCGGCGTCCAGAATGGTCTGTTTGCGAGCAACGGTGCAAGAAATGGGGACGTGGCACTGCTCAAGAACCAGGGCTTCTACTGTCACCGGGCCGCGGGAAGGACAGGACTCCATATACGTTTTTCCTGGAGACTGAGAATCCGGATAGTAGAAGGCGTCCGAGTAAACCATATCAAGTGAAGGATTTTGCTCAAACAATTTGATCTGCGAGGCTAGATACTCAGGTGTCCAACTATCGTCGCTGTCCAGAAAAGCGAGGAACTCGCCGCGAGCCTGCCGAATTCCACTGTTGCGGGCCCCGGCAGGTCCGCGATTCCGTTGCGAGACATACACGATCCGTTCTAGGTGGGGCTTGAGTGCTTGCTCAAGCGCTTCGGTGTCCGGTGAGCCGTCGTTGATGACAACCACCTCAAAGTTTCGGTAGCTTTGTACAAACACCGAGTTCAACGCCTCTGAGATTAGCGACGCGGTGTTATAGGCAGGTACGATCACACTGACCGAAGGCGAGTGATCGACATTTGAACCAGTTCGAACACAAAAAACAACGTCTGTCATAACCATACTTTTCGAATTAGCGGCCGCGTTAGCTTCGTCTTGATTGACCTAATAGGCTGCAACAACACGCTCGGGTTCCCCGAGGAGGATGTTGTTAACTGCTTCCATGCCCATCTGAACCGAGTGGTCCATGTTCCCTACCTCATATCGCCATGCCCCGAAACGCCCACGGGAGTAAACCCCTTGGCGCAGAAGGTGAGGTTGAATTGTTTCGAGGGCGCTATCGCGATCGAGTGTGGGGATCGGATAAGAGTAGGGCACATCATGTACGTAGCGGGAAACCACGAGATCACGGTCAGCTGCTTCTAGTAGTCCACTGCGGACAAGTGCAGAGATCACGTCCTCGGTCAGCCGATGAAGGTCTGGGCTTTCGCAGTCGCGGTAAGAGACCTCACACATTAAAGAGCTGAAGTGTTCAGTGTCTCCGTTGGGAACATTAAATGGCGAATAATGTGAAAAGTATGTTGCCCGATAAAACGGAATTTCCGGATCGGGAAAGTACATCCAACACCGGCTTGTTTCAATCTTCTTTCTCAATCCGACGCCCACCACTACCAGATTGTTATGGCGTAGCTTGGCAGCGGCATCAAGCAATTGGTTGTCTGTGGGCTTTAAGACCTCAACCAGCAGGTCCAAAGGCACTGTACTTACCAGGGTGTCAAACGTGTCGCCGCTGCCATCAGAAAAACTGACTCGCCGGTGTACGCTATCAACTTCAGCCAGATGCCTGCCATATTTGATCTTGTCCCTCATCTCTTGTGCAACACGACGGTAAATTTCGCCGGTGCCACCATGAAGGGGAAATTTGAACTTATTGTTCGCCCCCCATCCGACGTCGTCGCGCCCGTAAATGACGCTCTCGAGCAGGCGCTTAAAATCCACTACTGAAACGCGCTCCGCAATCCAGGATTTCGCCATCTGTTCGAGGGGCGTTGTCCACACCTTTGAATTGTAGGGGAACATGAAATGATGGGCTATACCTTCCCCGAATGTAGCGAGTATCCATTCGCGAAAATTTGCAGCCCTGTTACCGTTATTCGAGGATTTTGCAGCTTCTGCGGCCCCAAGCAAGCATTCCAGTTGTACATGCTTGGGCAAATAACGGAGGTTATTCTGAAAAGGGTATGGAACCAATCCTTCCCGAGTTACGACCCAGCTTTCGCGAACACGCTCGTGCACGTCTTTTCCCAAAGCCTTTTCGATGAGTCGATCGAAGTAAGGGTAATGTGAAAAGATAACGTGGCCACCCTCGTCCCAAGTAAATCCGTGCTCATCCACGTGCGAAGAACCGTGACCACCTGGGTACTCGTGGCGCTCGTACACGGCCCAGTCCTCGTAACCGATTTCGTGTAGGCGTGATGCCGCGCCCAAGCCAGTGGGCCCCGCACCAATGATGATGATTCGCTTCGAGGACTGCATGAAAGAGATTGTTGCCTTGGAATCCAACTTATTCTGCAGAACTCCTTGTGGTTACGATTACACTAAAGCGCGGCGCTGAGACCGGGTCCTGCTTCGATCGCTTCCCGAACCTGCAATTCGTATCCCAGTTCTCTCATCAACCGTCCCCAGGCTGATTCTATCTCGCGGATGCAGCTTGTGGGTAACCCAGTTCTCCAACCTCCGGATTTGGCAGCCCGGACAAAAGGTCTGTCCCGCCGGGTATCTTTCGTTGATGACCACAAGTGACCCTGTAATTGTTCCAATTTCCGCATCTGGTCAGCGGAACTACGCTCCACGGCTTTTGCTAGTCGCTCCTCCGTAGGGTCAATGCCCAGGAACCAGGCGATCCGGGCGAGTTCACCCTTGGGGTCGTGCACCATGTCTTCATAGCGGACCAAGAGGAAGTTCTGGCTACTCTGGAATTTTTTGCCGTTCTGGCGCGCAGCCAACCAGCTTCCCACGTTCTCTCCCCATGATCCGTATTCGTGGTTGACCTCTCCCGCCACAAAGCAGGCCACATAGCGTTCAATCGGAAATCCTTCCTCGAGGACCATCCGTTTAATTTGGAAGTGATACTCCGAGAGCACGACGTCTCGTGGGTCCCTAACGACGCAGATCACTCTCTTGTATCGCGGGTCGAAGGGCTGGTGGGTTTTGAGGATGCGGGGCCCGCGCAGACCCTTGAGATAGCGCTTGGACAGATCTCCAGGGTCAGGCACCATTCGATTAATATTCGAGAAGTCCACACCTTCCGGGTACACCAAGTTCCCGATTAGAAACCGTGTCCAGGTGTTGCCCGACTTTGGGTAGGATACAATGAACGTGTCGTCGGGGAAGACTGTGAGGTTGTTCCCAGCCCTGTCAAGGCCAAGAACGTATTTGATGACGTACAGAAACTCGCTCATCATTGAGCAGCCTCCAATGGGAGAATCTGATGCCAGAACGGTTTAAGAGCAATCACTGCATTAGTTTTCAACGACGATGGCGTCAGACTCAAGCCCAAACTCTATGCCCACGTTCATCGGGGGTTGATCATCGAAGACTTTCTAGTGCGTTCACTCGCCGGCGCTGCCACCAATTCCGGTTGTGTGGCTGTGCAGGGCTGGTCACTCGCGTTATATCCCAGATTTTCCATGAGGCCTCCCCAAGCTGATTCGATCAGCTCGGCCGAAATCCTTGGCAAAGTGCTCCTCCAGCCACCAGATTTGGCAGTTCCAACAAAGGGAATATCCTTGCGCCGTCCCCTGGTTGTAACCCAATGGTCAGATTCGACTTTCTCGAGTTTTCTTAGGTGATCCGCCCCGCTACGTTCAATAGCTCGTGCCAGCCTGTCCGGACTGGCGTCTAAACCGAGGAAGGCGGCTATCCGTCCCAATTGTTGGGATGTATCTTGCAATAGGTCTTCATAACGGACCCGCAGGAAGCCGCTATCTTCCTTCCGCGTCCCTAGCCAGCTTCCAACGTGCTCACCCCACGAGGCGTCCATATCCCCCTTGAGGAAACGCTCTACATATTTTTCGATCGGATAGCCATCGTCAATGATTCGAGACTTTCTGCGGAAATGATACAGTGAGATCACCACGTCACGCGGATCACGAACCAGGTAGACTACCTTCTGGTAGCGCGGATCGAAGTATTCGTGACTCTTAAGAAATCGCGGTCTGGGAACGCGCTTGAGGGCCCTACTGGAGTGCGCGTGGATGTCCGGAATCACGCGCTCGATGTTTCTGAATGTGACGGGTTCCTCCGGGTAGATCAGGTCGGCGACCAAGAAACGCGTCCAGGTATTTCCCGAGCGGGGATAAGACACGATGAAAGTATCATCCGGGAAAACCGCCAAGTTGCGTCCGGCGATGTCGGTTCCCAGGAGATACGCTGCAACGAACTTGATTCCATAGATCACTTGATCTGCTCCAATTCTCGATCAATCTGACAAAGAACGACACTAGCCATCGCAGCCAGACGCTGAAGCACGTGAGTCTCCGTGGAGGTGAATTCAAACAACCACATCGGCAGAACGTACGGCATCAACGACTGGGTCCAACGTAAGAAGTGACCTGTAGTTCGGCGATCATTCCTAGGCCGCAGGGCTAAAAGAGAGCGTACATGACGGGTCAGTTCGCAACGTGTCCCGGCTGGAAGATCACGCTCAGGTAGAGCGCCAGTACGAGAACGACGGGCGTAATCCATATACCCAGCGTTCGTTTTGCCAGCGCCCCCAGTGGAGTTCCCAAGCCGCTGGACGCAATGTCCTTGCGATTGCGCGCGTCTATAAACCTGAGGATAATTAACTCTATGCCTATTACTCGACTACTGGTCCTTGGTTTCCAATCAGTTAGGAACAAAGACTTCTAGCATGCTGGATTCAGCGGACCTAGTTTGCGCTCTATCTGATCGCCGGAAGGGATTAGATCGCCCGCAGCAGCTCGCGAGTCTCTGTGGAAGTAAATTCAAACAACCACATTGGTAGAGTGTACAGGATCATCGACAGGGCCCCAACGATAAGCAACGACTTGTAATCCGGTGCCGAGAATTTCAAAGACAGCACTGCGGGAAGAACCATTGAAGCCAAGGCAACGACCAGAGTTCTTGCCACTTTCCTCAAGTACTCAAAGTAATCGATTTGTGATATTCGACACACGTACATCGGAATGAGCAGCACGGTATTAATTGTTATCGGAACTGTAGTACCTAGCGCAACCCCGACCATGCCGTAGCGCCTGACCAGCATCAAACTCAACACCAGATTCGCCGCGGCCTCAACAACATTAAAGATAGCGAGGAACTTGTGCCTGGAGGTCCCATAAAGCAGACCGATCGAAACCGTTTGCCAGAGGAAGAATGTCAAACCTACAGTCAAGGCAACCAATACCGGATAGGCATCGATATATGATCGTCCCATCCAGCGAGTAATGAACGGCTTGCCCCAGACAACAAATCCAAACGTAAAGAAACTGGTGATCGAGACTGCCAGTTTAGTGCCAAAGAAGAAGGTGCGCTTTATCCCTTCAAAGTCCTGCGCCCCCTCCAGTCGGCTGAACATAGGAGGAAACACGCAGAGGAGGGCGTAGGGGAATTCGACAAAGCACTGCATCAGTTTGCCGGCAATGCTGTAGTGAGTCACTGCTGTAAGGCCGAGGAACGCAGCTACCACGAGAAAATCCACCTTGAAGCGGACAACATAAGCCACCTGTGCAAGGAAGCTGAACGCACTATACGAAAAGAGCGTCGTAGCCATCTCGAACCCCCAATACTTCGAATCGACCCGTAGAAACGGCAACTCCTTTTGGGTGTAATAGATGGAGAGTGCCATTGCTGGGAAACTGGTTAGCAATGTCACCCACGCCAGACCCACTATCTTATAACCTAAGTGAAGAATGGCGATTACGAAAAAAGCCCGCACAACCAGCGTCAGGAGGTCCAGGCCCGCGGTCAGATCAAAGCGCAGATGGGCTTCAAGTACCCCTCTATATACCTTCATTGGGAACTGGAGCGCCAAGCTGATTCCCAAGACGATGATGACCTTCCAGAATAGTGAGGCGTCCTGAGCATTTTTGCAGAACAATGGTCCAATCACTGCGATGACAGCCGTGACCAGCAGGACCATCCCCCCCAACGCCAGATAAATCCGAAGGGAGGTATTGAAGACACGGTTGCATTCTTCCGGATTCAACGACCCGAGCGAACGCGCAAGATATCGCGTGATTGCCTGGGAGAGCCCTAGATCAAGCAGGCCGTAATAGCCAACGAATGTCGCTACTAGTGTCCAGATGCCGTACATTCGATCGCCGAGAGCATGCACTACAAACGGCATGATCAGCAGCGATACGAGAGCGGTCGAGATCGTGCTTAGGATTCGTGTCAGGGAGCCAGAAACAAGTCTGCGCGTAACTATCGACATGAAATGAACTCAACGACGGACAGAAACGATCTTCGCGAAATCCCCAGCGGTAATGGCTAGCACAAGCGCGAACCCGCCGGATCCGGGGAACTATCTGGTCTTATATTTAATTAGTCTGCACGAACCCGTCTTTCATCGCCGGATACGAACTGACGACTGTGTCATTCCTTACGAAAGACCGCATGCACCCAGTTTGCGTGTGGGCGACTGGCAGAGCCCAGAAGTGTATCAATCCGAAGGGCAACAGCGGAGCAAACGCGCTGCGCGAACGATCGGTGGTGCGGCGCGACCAGCTTTGCGCCACATCGCGAGCACGGAGTTTCCTGATTGTATGTTCCCCATGGATTAGCCCCTATGTTCATTAGCCACGACGTTAATGCGCTCGTCCGCTCTTGGACCGATCCTACGTACGAGAATTCTGTGGCAACCATAGGACGGAACAATCGCCTCAGTCGATGTTCATCCAATGAATTGACGTGCCCCCACGGAGGATTCTTTGCTCCGCAGGTATGGCACGTCGTACGTCCGATTCGAATGTCCTGAAGGTAGGGAACTCCGATAATGGCCTCATAACGACAAACACGGACAATCTCACTGCAGGCATTCTCAAGCTGAGGAATGTGCTCAAGCACCTCAGTGCAGAAGACGACATCGAAGCTACCGTCGGGGTAGGGCAGCCGGGTTAGGTCGCCTGCCACCGCGGTGACGCGTGGATGCTCCACAGGTGGTTTCGAAAGATCGAGCGCGATGACGGATTCAAAGTGGTCGGCTAGGATCAGCGAGTAGAAGCCATCGCGCGCACCAGCATCCATAGCTGAACGATAGCCTTTCGGGATTAGACGTCTCAGATCTGACTCACGTTCTTGTTCTTTGCCACTTAAGTGGTACATATCTTGAGTGGCTGTCGGTGAAATGCGAGGCTTCGAGTTATCAAGCAACTCGACAACCGCTTGAGCGGGAGCGTCAGCGCCCTTCGGGGGAACAATTCGACCACTTACTCCACAGGGGAGTAACTCGGGAATGCCGCCGACCGATGTGTCCGACCAGAAGGCTGATGATCGTTCCTTATGTCTCATTTCAGTGCTGTCCAAATTAGCCGGAGTTGAAGCGTAGAGTCCGCGGAAATTGCGGCATCTTGCGGCGTCAGGGTCGATTTCCGGGTTGAGGTTAGCATGTCTGCTGTCCAAGTTCTGCTCACCAAGAA
>Ga0307477_10000302_pt1 | contig 61139 bp, 64 predicted proteins | sample atmos_gasesECM2C_FD_203316 | JGI IMG/M metagenome (GOLD analysis project Ga0307477, IMG submission 203316) | Hardwood forest soil microbial communities from Morgan-Monroe State Forest, Indiana, United States - atmos_gasesECM2C_515 | ecosystem: Environmental > Terrestrial > Soil > Temperate...
TGCTGGCGAAGCCGGGATCAATCACGCCACACACCAAGTTCAAAGCCGAAGTCTACATCCTGACCAAAGAAGAAGGTGGACGGCACACGCCATTCTTCAAAGGCTACCGTCCGCAATTCTATCTGCGGACCACCGACGTTACGGGAGTAGCAGAACTGCCAGCCGGAACAGAAATGGTGATGCCAGGAGACAACGTCAGCCTAGTAATCGAACTGATCACGCCGGTAGCAATGGAAAAAGGCTTGCGCTTCGCCATTCGCGAAGGCGGCCACACGGTAGGGGCAGGAACGATCAGCGAAATCGTGCAGTAATAAGGAAGCGGCAATATGCCGACGAGCGCAGATTGGGAAGCAATCAAGTTAGTTCTCGTAGTCGTAGCTCTGTTTGTTATTTGGTTTGTGCCATCGGATTTTATGCGGGAACTGTGGCGTACTTGGAAAGGTAAGCGAGACTAGTGGTTTTTGGTTTCAACCTGAAAGCTGAGAGCTAATAGCTGAAAGCTTGTTGTAAGCGGCTAGCAACTTGCCGCAAGTTCTTTCCTCCGGACAGCCGGAAGGGGATCGAGAGAGAGATGATAGGAAACGAAAGAATTCGCATCCGGCTTAAAGCCTACGACTATCGCATACTGGATCAATCCACGGGCGAGATCGTCGACACTGCCAAACGCACAGGTGCGCAAATCGCCGGCCCGATTCCATTGCCGACGATGAAAAATAAGTACTGCGTCTTGCGCTCACCGCACGTCGACAAAAAGTCACGGGAACAATTCGAAATTAGAACTCATAAACGTTTGCTGGACATACTAGATCCAACTCCGCAAACGGTAGATGCACTGATGAAGCTGGATCTGCCAGCAGGAGTAGACGTAGAGATAAAAGCTTTCGGCAAAGAGCCGCACAAATAAGCTCGTGTGGGGACGGGCACTCTTGCCCGTCCAAGCGGAGCAGGGCTCCGCAGGATTTGGCAAGTAAGCGAGAGAGAACTTATGGCAAGAGTAACCGGAATCCTCGGCAAGAAAGTCGGCATGACACAACTGTTCGACGATCGCGGAGACGTCCATCCCGCCACCGTCCTGCAAGCAGGTCCTTGCGTGGTCACGCAGCACAAAACGCAGACTCGCGACGGATATGTCGCCGCGCAAATCGGACTCGTCGAATTCGTGAAAGAGTCGCGCCTGACGAAGCCGATGAAAGGCCATCTGGGCAAGCACAATCTGCCGCCGGTGAAATTCACGCGCGAAGTTCCAGTTGAAGTGGACTCAAAAGAAGACGCCGCCGAGGGGAATGGCCTGAAAGCGGGCGACCGCGTGCTAGTCGACATCTTCGATGGCGAGAAGTTCGTCGACATTGTCGGCATCAGCAAAGGCCGTGGATTTTCAGGCGTGGTTCGCCGTCATCACTTCGGAGGAGGACCAAAGTCACACGGCTCAATGTTCCAGATCACAGGATCAATCGGCTCCTCCGCATTTCCATCGCGCGTATTCAAAGGTATGCGGATGTCAGGACACATGGGCGTAGATCGCGTAACCGTGCGCAACTTGCGTCTGCTCGGCGTAGATAAAGAAGATAACTTGCTGGTGGTGGAAGGCGCGGTTCCAGGGCCAAACGGCGGATATTTAGTCATTACAAAAGCCAAGAAGCCGCCAAGAGAGCGTCGTGGATTCGCAGGGTCGGCTACGGTCGATCCGTTGAAGGCGGCGAAGCGCGCAGCGAAAAAAGGGTAAGTCGGAGGCCGCGGACAACAGTGTCCGCGCCACGCAGGCAAAAGAGCAACGAGCAAAGCATATGGCAACTATCGACATTCACGATTTAACCGGAGCCAAGGTCGGCACGCTCGACCTCGCCGACGAAATCTTCGGCGCGGTCAACGAGGATTTGCTCTGGGAAGCGGTCAAGCATTACCGCGCCGGGCAGCGCGCAGGCACGCACGCGACCAAGAATAAAAAGCTTGTCTCGGGCGCAGGCAAGAAGCTCTGGAAGCAAAAGGGCACAGGACGCGCCCGCGTAGGTTCGATCCGCTCGCCACTGTGGCGGCACGGCGGCACCGTGCATGGTCCGCAACCGCACTCGCATGCCTACACGTTCCCGCGCAAGAAGTTGCTTGGGGCCTTGCGCTCCGCTCTGGCATCGAAGTTTGCCGATGGAAAGTTGATCGTCGTAAACACATTCAAGATGGACGAGCCAAAGTCAAAGGCATTCCGCGAGGCGCTCGACGCATTAAAAGTGGACAGTACGGCGCTCATCGTCGAAGTTCCGCAACACGAGAATCGCAACTTGGAACTTAGCTCGCGCAATCTGAAGGGCGTCGAACTTGTTGGCGGAAACGAAGTTCATCCTTATCACTTGCTTCGTTATGATCGCGCCATCTTTTCGCAGCCGGCAATCGAGAAGTTGCAGCTCTCGCTGAAAAACACTCTGTCGAAGCGTCAAAAAGAAGCAGCAGAAGGCGATGGCGAAAAGCAGGAAACAAAGAAAGCAACGCGTTCTCCGCGAAAGCGTGTCAAGCATGAAAAAGCAGCGGAGGTGGCCTGATGAAATCGGCATATCAGATTCTTCGACGTCCAGTGATCACGGAAAAAGGTCTCGCGATTAAAGAAAACCAGAACACCCTGGTTTTCCAAGTCGCGCCGAAAGCGACCAAGACGGAGATCAAGGAAGCGGTGCAGGGAATTTTTAAAGTAAAGGTCCATTCGGTTCGCACTGCGAACTTCCCGGGCAAAGAACGCCGCCGGGGCAAATTCGCCGGCTACCGTCCGGACTGGAAAAAAGCATACGTGAGATTACGCGCTGGCGAAAAAATGCCAGAGTACGCGCAGAATTTATAACACCGCTCCTAGCTACCGGCTTCTGGCTAACCACGGAAGCGCTAGCTAGAAGCTAGCAGCCAGAAGCTAAAGGCCCAGGGCTAAGAGCAGATTTTATGGCAATCAAGACTTACAGACCGACAACACAAACGCTGCGTTATCGGACGACCATCGTCAACGACGACATCACGTCCACGACGCCGCACAAAGCGCTGCTCGAACCCAAGCGCCGCACTGGCGGACGCCGTAACTCTGGCGATACAACCATGTGGCATCACGGTGGCGGCCACAAGCGCCAGCTCCGCATCATCGATTTCAAGCGCGATAAGATCGGTATCCCGGCCACGGTTGCGACCATTGAGTACGATCCGAATCGTTCCGCCCGCATCGCGCTGTTGAATTACGCCGACGGCGACAAGCGTTACATCCTGCAGCCAGAAGGTTTGAAAGTCGGACAGAAAATCGTGAGTGGCCCCGAAGCCGACATCTTAGTCGGCAACGCGCTGCCCCTGAAAAATATTCCTCCCGGCACGACGATTCACAACGTCGAATTGAAGCCGGGAAAAGGCGCCCAAATGGTGCGCTCCGCTGGCGGCTCGGCACAGTTAGTCGCCAAAGAAGGCGAGTACGCGCTGGTAAAGTTGCCCTCGGGCGAAACACGAAAAGTCGCACAGGATTGCATGGCCACAATCGGACAAGTGGGGAATCTCGATCACGAAAACGTCACCATCGGAAAAGCCGGCCGCAACCGTTGGTTGGGATGGCGCCCAGTCAATCGCGGAGTCTCAATGAATCCAGTCGACCACCCGCACGGCGGCGGCGAAGGGAAAACCTCTGGCGGCCGTCATCCAGTAACGCCGTGGGGACAGCCAACGCGCGGGTACAAGACAAGAAACAACAAGCGCACGGATGCATTCATAGTGAGCCGTAGAGCAAAGAAGTAAGTCGTTGGTCGTTCGTCGTTGGCAAAGAAGATTCCTCACCGCTAAAGCGGTTCGGAATGACAAAAGTTTTAGAGTTTTTAAGCCAAAAGCTAGGAGCTAACAGCTAGAAGCTGTCTTTATGGCACGTTCAACAAAAAAGGGTCCGTTCATCGACGCCTACCTGCAAACGCGGGTAGAAGGCATGAACGCGCGCAACGAAAAGAAAGTGCTGCGCACATGGTCGCGGCGCTCGACAATCATCCCGGAAATGGTGGGGCACACCATCGCGGTGCACAATGGCAAGAAATTTATCCCGGTGTACATCACCGAGAATCTGGTCGGTCACAAGCTGGGAGAATTCAGCTTTACTCGCCAGTTCAAGGGCCACTCCATGAGGGCGGCAACTGAAACTGCGGCTAGGCCAGCGGGAATTCCAGGCGGACCGGGAGCGCCGGCGCCAGCGAGTGCGGCGGCGCCCGCGGCACCGAAGGCATAAAGGGATAACTATGGAATTTCGAGCTCAAGCCCGTTACATGCGCGTCACGCCGCAAAAGGCGCGCCTGGTGCTGAACCTAATTAAAGGACGCCGCGTGGAAGATGCGCTGAACACACTTGTCTTCACCAAGAAGCGGGTCGCGGCCACGGTTGAGAAGCTTCTGCGCTCGGCGCTCGAGAATGCCAACTACCTCAGCGCGGAAAAAGGGATCGACGTTGACGTGGATACGCTCTATGTGAAGAGCGCGATCGCCAACGATGGGCCGCGCATGAAACGAATTCGGCCTGCTCCGATGGGCCGTGCCTTCCGCTATGTGCGCCGCATCTCGCACATCGAGCTGGTACTGGCGGAGCGTGGGCATAAAGATAGCGAGGGTCTCGCCACCGTAGTGGGAGAAGAGTCCGCACACGCAACATCGCCCGCACGAAAGAAAAGCGCGGCCACGAAACAAAGTCACAGCAAGCCAAAGGGCAAAGCGGGGGCGGGCAAGAGCAAGAACAAAACTACCAAGAAGAAGACAGCAGCGAAGTAGCAGGAGAAAAAATGGGACAGAAGGTTCATCCATACGGTTTCCGCCTCGGCTACACCAAGCCTTGGAAGTCGCGCTGGTTTGTCGAACGCGATTACGACAAACTTCTGCTCGAAGACATCAAGCTGAAGAACGAGCTCAAGGACAAGCTCAAGTCAGCCGGCGTCAGTTCGATCGAAATCGAGCGTCCCGGGAACAAACTTCGCGTCATCATTAAGACCGCGCGTCCCGGCATTATTATCGGCCGCAAAGGGGCTGAGATCGACAAGTTGAAACTGGATGTCCAGAAGCGCACCGGGCGCGAGGTTTACATGGACATTCAGGAAGTGCACAAGCCGGAACTCGATGCACAACTGGTCTCCGAAGCCATTGCTCTGCAGCTCGAGAAGCGTGTCGGATTCCGCCGTGCCATGCGCAAATCGGTCGATTCCGCGTTGCGTTTCGGATGCAAGGGGATCAAAGTTCGTGTCAGTGGCCGCTTGAACGGAAACGAAATCGCCCGCTCTGAGTGGTATTTGCAGGGACGTCTCCCACTGCACACGTTGCGCGCCGACATTGATTACGGCTTCACTGAAGCCAGAACGACTTACGGCGTAATCGGCGTAAAAGTCTGGGTATACAAAGGCGAAATTTTGCCGGCAGCGAAGAAACGCGACACCGTGCAACCAGTAGGAGCATTTTAAGAAAGAAGAAATACTGGTAGAGACGCAGCTTGCTGCGTCTGCTTTAAGAGGTTTAGCTAGAAGCTAAGAGCCAGAAGCCAAGAGCGATTTTTATGTTAATGCCAAAAAAAGTTAAGTACCGCAAGCAGCAGCGCGGACGCATGACCGGCAAAGCCTGGCGTGGTAGCGAACTGTCCTTCGGCGATTATGGACTAAAAGTCCTGGAACCAGGATGGATCACAGACCGTCAAATCGAAGCCAGTCGTGTTGCCATGACCCGCTTCGTAAAGCGTGGCGGCAAAATTTGGATCCGCCTTTTTCCGGATAAGCCAGTCACCAAGAAACCCGCCGAGACCCGTATGGGTAAAGGTAAGGGAGCGCCCGATCATTGGGTTGCTGTGGTTCGTCCCGGGAAGATTTTGTTTGAGATGGAAGGCGTTACGCTGGCAGATGCAACAGAGGCGATGCGCCTGGCCTCGCATAAACTGCCGCTAAGAACAAGTTTCGTAAAGCGGCAAACGCTGGTGCACTAGCAATAAGTTGTCATTCCGAACCGCTTAGCGGTGAGGAATCTGCTTCAACGGGAACGAGCTATGAAAACGGATAAAGTACGAAATTTTACCGACGAGGAACTTCGCCACCAGGAGCATGAGCTGAACGACCAGCTCTTTAAGCTGAAGTTCCAACTCAATATGGGCCAGACCGAAAGCCTGAAAAAAATTCGCGGCCTGCGCAAGGACATCGCCCGCGTGAAAACAATTAGCCGGGAGCGCGAACTGGCGACAGGAACAACAGGCGGAGCGACAACAGTAGTGGCGCCTAAGGCCGTCGCCACAAAAGCAAAGCGCAAAACGGAGAAGAAGTGATGGCAGAAACAAATTCCAACACGCCGGTAGCAGCCGCTGGAAGGCGCAAAGAGATTGTCGGCGAAGTAGTGTCAAACCGCATGCACAAGACCATCGTCGTCGAAGTGGTGCGCAAGAAGTCGCACGCTTTTTATGGCCGCGTGGTTTCGAAGGCGAAAAAATTCTACGCGCACGACGAAAAGAACGAAGCTCATATTGGCGATGTAGTCCGTCTCGAAGAGACTCGCCCTTTGTCTAAGTTGAAACGATGGCGATTGAAACAGATTGTACGGAAAACGGCGCTGGTGCCCGAAATCGCGTCCACGGAAGTTGCTTCCTAGGTTCCTGTTGGTGCTCTAAGGGAGGTTGAATTATGGCCGTAATGATGAGAACCATGCTCGAAGTCGCCGATAATTCCGGCGCGCGCAAGCTCCAGGTCATTCTGCCGCTGGGCGGTTCCACGGGATTGCGCGCTGGTTTGGGCGACGTCGTCACGGCAAGCGTGAAAGAAGCTTCTCCCGATGGGCAGGCCAAAAAGGGTACGGTCGTGAAAGCTGTGATTGTCCGCACAAGGAAAGAATATCGTCGTCGCGACGGCACATATATTCGTTTCGACCAGAACGCCGGCGTCCTGATCAATGAAACTGGCGAGCCGGTAGGAACGCGAGTCTTCGGCCCAGTCGCCCGCGAATTGCGCGAGAAGAAATTTTTGAAGATCGTATCGCTGGCTCCAGAAGTGATTTAGGTAAGATTGGAATTGGAATAATCATGAAGACCGTAGTCAGAAAACATATTCGAGTCGATATCCGGCATAACGACACTGTGAGAGTCATTACCGGACGAGATAAAGGCAAAGAAGGCCGTGTATTGCGCGTGTTTCCGGACGACGCCAAAGTGCTCGTCGAACACGTCATGCTGGTCAAGAAACATGTGCGCCCCAACCCTCAGCGCAACATCAAGGGTGGAATCGCCGAGCAGGAGAGCCGGATATCGCTCTCCAATGTGCAACTGGTTTGTGCCACCTGTGGACCGGTGCGGGTAGGCCGCGAAATTCGCGGAGATCAGAAAGTGCGGGTCTGCAAGAAATGCGGAACCACGCTGGACAAGAAATAGGCCTTTAGCTTTTGGCTATTAGCTTTTAGCTGAAGCAAGGGATTAGAAAAGTCAGGGGTTTAGATGGTTCAAGCCAAGAGCTAAAGGCCAAGAGCCAAGAGCGGAATCACCGATGGCTAAAGAAAAAAAAGAGCGGCAGGACGACAAGAAGCAGGAGACGAAAGCGCCCGTGGTTGCGCATCACAGCGCTAAAGAAACGCCGCGGCTGAAAGAGCGTTTTGACAAGGAAGTTGCGCCCACGCTGATGAAAGAGCTGGAGCGCAAGAATCCCATGGCGGTGCCGCATCTGCATAAGATCGTCGTCAATATGGGCGTAGGCGAGGCCACGCAAAACGCGAAGATCCTCGATCCAGCGATGAATGAACTGACCCAGATCACCGGCCAACGGCCTGTTCTGACTCGCGCCAAAAAATCCATCGCGGCATTCAAAGTGCGTGAAGGCCAGGCGATCGGGGCTATGGTGACTCTGCGCGGCGATCGCATGTACGAATTTTTTGATCGTCTGGTGAGCATGGTGCTGCCTCGGGTCCGCGATTTTCGTGGCGTTTCGACAAAGTCGTTTGATGGACGCGGAAACTATACTCTCGGCCTTCGCGACCAATTGATTTTTCCGGAAATCGACTACGCGAAAGTAGATAAGCAAAAAGGCATGAACGTAACCATCGTGACCACCGCTCGCAATGATGACGAGGCCAGATCGTTACTTCGCCATTTGGGAATGCCTTTCCGCGCGTAGTCAGAACTGAGAACCAAGAACTAGAAACTGAGAACTAGGAACACGAACCAAGAAGTTGTAAACGAGAAACACAGGAGCACAATTGGCAACTACAGCAAAAAGAGTAAAGGACGCAAGAAAGCCTAAATTCTCATCTCGCAAGCACAACCGCTGCAAACTTTGCGGACGGCCGCGAGCGTATCTCCGCAAGTTTGGCCTGTGCCGCTTATGTTTCCGCGGCTTGGCGTTGAAGGGTGAGATTCCAGGGGTTTCGAAGTCCTCCTGGTAACAGTTAGAGACGCGGGCGAGAGCGTCCGCGCTACATAGGCAACCGCTGAAAACCGGCGGCTGAGGAGAAGCAAAGCGATGAGGTTGACCGATCCGGTCTCAGACATGTTGACGCGCATTCGCAATGCGATTAGCGCACGGCACCAGAAAGTGGATATTCCCGCTTCCAAGCTGAAGCTGGAGATTGCCCGTATTTTGAAGGAAGAGGGTTACGTCTCCAATTTCAAGGCCACCGAAGAAGATGGTCACAAAGTTCTGCGCGTGTACTTGAAATATGGCAACAACAACGAAGCGGCAATTTCCAACGTTGCGCGCGTTTCCCGGCCCGGCTGCCGGGTTTATGTCCGCCGCACCGAGATTCCGCGGGTGTTGGGTGGTATGGGCATCAATATTTTGACCACGCCCCAAGGCGTAATGACCGGACGCCAGGCCCGTAAACAAGGCTTGGGCGGCGAGCTGTTGTGCGAAGTTTGGTAAAAAAGCGCTTCTCGCCTCTAGCTACTAGCTGAGGCCAATGATTTTATTTTTGCGATTTTGAAGTGCGCGCTTTAGCTGGAAGCTAGTAGCCAGAAGCTAGCAGCTAAAAGCCAAGAGCTAAAGGCTGATCTTATGTCTAGAATTGGGCGAAAACCGATCCCGCTTCCAAAAGGGGTTACGGTAAGAATCGAAGGCAATATCGTTGAAGTCAAGGGGCCCAAAGGGAAACTCGATACATCGGTTCCTGCGGGAATCAAGATCGAGCAGCAAGACGGGCATCTCGTTGCGGTTCGCGAGAATGACTCTCAGGCTGCAGTCCACGGACTCGCTCGCGCCCTGGTCAACAATGCGGTCGAAGGCGTAACCAAAGGCTGGACACGGGATTTGGAAATAGTCGGCATCGGTTATCGCGCTGAGATGAAAGGCAAAGGCATGGTGGTATTCACGCTGGGATATTCTCATCCCATCGAATATCCCCTGCCTTCCGGAATCGAAGCGACGGTCGATCCCAAGCAAACGAAATTAACTGTCACCGGAATTGATCGCCAAAAAGTAGGTCAGGTAGCCGCAGAAATGCGCGGCCTGCGCCCACCAGATCCATACAAAAACAAAGGCGTCCGCTATTCCGGAGAACGGCTAAAGAAGAAGGTAGGAAAAACCGGGGCAAAATAAGGTTGAACGATGTCGTAGTCCTTGGGTCTAGCCAACGGCCCACGACGAACGACCAAGGACAGATTTTATGCTGACGATCACATCCAAAAATACAAACCGGCGGCACGTGCACGAGCGCATCCGCAAAAAGATTCTCGGCACATCGGAACGCCCGCGCCTCAACGTATATCGTTCGCTGAATCACGTTTATGTTCAGTTAATCGACGACGTGCAGGGTACGACCCTGATAGCTGCCCACTCGGCGGAAGGTAAAAAAGGTGAACGCAAAACAGGCGGCAATCTGGCCGCAGCCAAGGAAGTCGGAAAGATGATTGCTGAACGGGCCCAGGCCAAAGGAATTAAAGAAGTAGTATTCGATCGCGGAGGTTACATCTACCACGGTCGAGTGAAAGCCTTGGCGGATGCCGCCCGGGAAGCGGGATTGAAGTTCTAAAACAGCTCTTGGCTTTTAGCTCTTGGCTTTTAGCTAAGAGCCAAAGGCTAAGACCTAGAAGCTAGGTACAATGCCAACTATTATTAAGAAACTCGACGCGAATGCGTACCAACTGAAAGATCAAGTTGTATCCATCAACCGCGTCACCAAGGTCGTCAAGGGCGGAAAGAACATGTCGTTCGCCGCATTGGTCGTAGTCGGAGACCCCACTGCGGGCGTCGTCGGATACGGCTCCGGGAAAGCCAAGGAAGTTCCGCAAGCCATCCGCAAAGGGATCGAGTCGGCAAAGAAAAATCTGATTCGAGTCAACCTTACTCAAACCAGCATTCCGCACCTGAGCCTTGGACGCTACGGCTCCGGGAAAGTTCTGCTGAAGCCGGCTCCCGAAGGCACCGGCGTGATCGCCGGAGGAGCCGTGCGTGCAGTCATGACCTCAGTCGGTATTCAAAACGTCCTGACAAAATCGATCGGCACCACGAATCCCCATAACGTAATCAAAGCGACCTTTGACGCGCTGAAGCACCTGAAGAGCCGAGCCGACGTGGCGACTATGCGCGGCAAAACGATCGAGGAACTGAACTAAAATGGTCACGACACTGACGAAGAAGACGAAGACGGGAACCTTGCAGCTGAAGTGGGTGCGTTCAGCCATCTGCGCCCCTTTCCAGCAGAAATTAGTAGTCAAGGGCCTCGGATTCACCCGGCTCAACCAGGTGATCGAGCGCCCCGATACTCTAGCGATCCGCGGAATGGTTGCAAAAGTCCCGCACTTGGTGGAAATAGTCGAGCAGTCAAAAGTTCGTAGCAAAGCTGTCAGCTAGAAGCCAGAAGCTAGAAGCGATTTTTATGAATCTTTCAAACGTACGAGCGCCAAAAAAGGCCAACGAAAAAAAGAAACGCGTCGGACGCGGCATGGGTTCCGGCATGGGCAAGACCTCGACCCGTGGACACAAAGGTCAGCGCTCGCGCAGCGGTTCGCGAATGATGCGCGGCTTTGAAGGCGGCCAGATGCCACTGCATCGCCGCATGCCCAAGCGCGGCTTCACCAACATTTTCCGTAAAGAATTTAACGTCGTGAACCTGGAAAAGCTGGTCGCCCTCGGCGAAACCACCATCACCCCCGACGTCCTCCGCAAAGCTGGGATCATCAGCACCAAGCATCCGGTAAAGATTCTCGGCGACGGCGAACTCACTACCGCCCTGACCATCCATGCCCACAAGTTTTCCAAGTCGGCTCAGGATAAAATTATCAAGGCCGGCGGCACTTTTGAGGTCCTGCAGTAATGTTCGAGAAATTAGCCAACATTTTTCGCATTCCCGATTTGCGCAAGCGCATTCTGTTTACGCTTGGGCTTCTCGCCGTTTACCGCCTGGGCGGACACATCCCAACGCCCGGCGTGAATGCCGACAAGTTGCAGCAATTCTTTGAGGCGAATCGCGGATCGTTTCTCGGTTTTGTCGACCTGTTCTCCGGCGGCCAGTTGCGGCGGCTCACAATCTTCGCCCTCGGAATCATGCCGTACATCACGGCTTCCATCATTCTGCAACTGCTCACCGTGGTTTATGAGCCGTTGGCCAAGCTACAAAAAGAAGGCGAACTCGGACGCAAAAAAATCACGCAATGGACTCGCTATCTCACCGTAATCCTCAGCGCGGTCCAATCCCTCGGCATCGCCGTCAGCCTCGAGAAAGGCGGCGGAGGATTTGTCGTGAATCCCGGCATTCCATTCATCCTTATGACGATGCTGACGCTCACCACCGGCAGCGCCTTCATTATGTGGCTCGGTGAACAGATTACCGAACGCGGAATCGGCAACGGCATGTCCCTGCTGATTTTCGCAGGCATCGTCGTCGGCCTCCCGCGCGGCGTCGCCGACCTCTATCAGAAGGTCAGCACACAGGCTTGGGGACCGTTCACTCCCGTCGCCGTATTGCTGTTAGTCGGGGTAATGATCGTTGTAGTCGCCTTCATCGTGTACGTCGAAAGAAGCGAGCGCCGAATTCCCGTGCAATACGCCAAACGCGTCGTTGGCAGAAAAGTAATGGGCGGACAATCCACCCACCTTCCGCTGCGAGTCAACGCCGGCGGCGTTATGCCCGTGATTTTCGCCTCCTCTATTCTGACCATGCCGCAAATGCTTGGCGCCGGATTAAAAGACAATAAATATTTCGGCCCCACTCTGCACGCCCTGGGATGGGGCGAGCCCCTCTACACCTTGCTTTACGCGCTGGGAATTATCTTTTTCGCCTACTTCTACGTGTCCATCGTTTTCAATCCAAACGAAGTTGCAGACAACATGCGTAAGTATGGCGGATTTATTCCGGGTATCCGTCCCGGGAAACGCACCGCCGACAACATCAATGAGATCTTGACTCGCATCACTTTGGTAGGCGCGTTCTATCTAATTATTATTTCGTTTATTCCGGAGTGGATGATCACAGGTATCCACCTGAACCATCTGTACGGGCCGTTTGGCGCATTCTTCGAGCGGCTACCTACCTGGGTCACCAACGGTTTGGGAGTTAACTTTTACTTTGGCGGCACTTCCCTGTTGATCGTGGTCGGCGTCGCAATGGATACCGTTACCCAGGTTGAGGCGCAGTTAATCATGCGGCATTACGACGGCTTCACGCCGCGCAGTGGAAGGATTCGCGGCCGCCGCACCTGGTAGCACAGACAGTATGGACAGCGCCTTGAGCCTGCCCTGAGCGCAGCCGAAAGGGCTGTCCAAGTCGAGCAAAGCTCGACGACAATTGAAGCAGAACGGGACAGCCTGAACAGCTGTCCAGAATTTCTTAGCGAGACTGAAAGTGGAGACGCCGCGGGGCGAGTTCGATGGCAGAGGAAGTGTTGCGGAACATCGGACCGATTGTGTTGCTTGGGCCGCCGGGGGCGGGCAAGGGCACTCAGTCCAAGCGCATCTCGGATCGCTACGGCATTCCCCAGATTTCCACCGGTGATCTCCTTCGGGAGAATGTTCAGCGCCGGACGGACCTGGGATTAAAGGCCGAGGCCCAAATGGCGCGGGGAGATCTGGTGCCAGACAACCTGGTTTGCGACATGGTTGCGTGGCGTTTGCGGGATACAGACTGCGAGCGCGGATTCATCCTTGATGGCTTCCCGCGAACCGTCAGGCAGGCGCTATGGCTGGATGCGTTTTTGAAACATCAGTTCCTTGAAAATCCGAAACGTCACGTTTGTTCGCCGATTGTGGTGCGCTTTGACGTGGACTATAATAAGTTATCGCTCCGGCTCAATGGACGCAGAACCTGTCCTGCCTGCGGTCTGATTTATAACATCCACCTTCAGCCGCCCCAGGTCGACGAACTTTGCGATGTCGACGGTTCCAAGCTGATCATGCGCGATGATGATCGCTACGAGGTTGTTCAGGAACGCCTGGCAACCTATGAGCGGCAAACTATGCCGGTAGCGCAATATTACGCGCGGGAAGGGCGTTTGATTTCGGTAAATGCCGACCGCCCGGTAGATGAAGTCACCGCGCAGCTCTTTCAGGAAATAGAGAGCCACGCCGCCACAACGGCCAGCGGCTAAAGGTTGTGTGGGGACGGGCACTCCTGCGAGCCTGCCCTGAGCGTAGTCGAAGGGTCCAAGCGGAGCAAAGCTCCGCAGGATTTTTTTGAACTGAAGCACATGGCAATAGTCTGCAAATCGACGGCTGAAATAGCCAAGATGAAACAAAGCGGCCACATCGTCCGCGAAGTGTTGGACGCCGTGCGCTCTCTAGTCGCCCCCGGCGTGACTACCATGGATCTGGAACGCGCCGCCGAGCAGAAAATTAAGGAACTGGGCGCGAAACCGGCGTTCAAGGGATATTACGATTATCCGTGCGTGCTGTGTACTTCGATCAATGAAGAGATCGTTCACGGTATTCCGTCGGCAAAGCGTGAACTGAAAGCGGGAGACATTGTTTCGATCGATTGCGGAGTCGTGCTCGACGGCTATTACGGCGATGCAGCGATCACTGTGCCAGTAGACGGCTCGTTGAAGCCCGAAATTTCAAAGCTGCTCGAAGTCACCGAAGCCTCTCTGTACAAAGGGATCGAGCAGGCAAGAGTTGGAAACGCAGTTGGAGACGTTGGCGCGGCAGTGCAAGAGTACGTCGAAGCCAATGGTTTTAGCGTCGTTCGCGAGTTCGTCGGTCACGGCATTGGCACCCGGCTCCATGAGGAGCCCCAGGTCCCGAACTTCGGATCGCGAGGACAAGGTCCTCGCTTCCGTGAGGGCATGGTCCTGGCAATCGAACCGATGGTCAACTTCGGCGAGCCGGGCACTCGCGTGCTAAATGACAAGTGGACGGCAGTCACAGCCGACGGAAGCTGTAGCGCCCACTTCGAACACTGTGTGGCGGTAACAAGAGATGGCCCAATGATATTAACGCAGTAGAGAAAGCTCTTAGCCTTTGGCTCTCTTAGCTATTAGCCAAAAGCAGGGATTTAACGTGATTCAGCTAAAAGCCAAGAGCCAATAGCTAAAAGCCTGTTAAGGAGTTCATGAGTAAAGAAGACGCGATTGAAGTAATGGCAACCGTGGTGGAACCCTTACCCAATGCCATGTTTAAGGTGGAACTGGAGAATAAGCATCAAGTACTGGCGCACGTCTCAGGAAAAATGCGCAAGAATTTCATACGCATCCTCCCCGGAGACAAAGTAGCAGTTGAACTTTCGCCATACGACCTAAATCGCGGCAGAATCGTATACCGCTATAAATAGCGACGAGATTGTGTGGTTTATTAGATTGTGTGGGGACGGGCACTCTTGCCCGTCCGGGTCGAGCAAAGCTCGACGCGTCGTTCGGGTAAGCCAACGACGAACGACCAACGACCAAGGACGGTTTTATGAAAGTACGAGCATCAGTGAAAAAGATTTGCGATAAATGCAAGGTCATCCACCGCAAGGGAGTAGTCCGGGTAATCTGCGAAAATTCCAAACACAAGCAGCGACAGGGATAAGAGGAAACTATGGCACGAATTGCAGGCGTCGACCTTCCGCGCAACAAGCATGTGGATGTCGCGCTCACCTACATCTACGGCATCGGCAACCCGCGGTCCGCGAAGATTCTGAAGCAGGCCAACGTCGAGTCCATGAAGAAAGTCCAAGACCTGGGCGAAGACGAAGTAAACCGCATCCGCCAGGTCATCGAATCCGAAGGCATGGTCGAAGGCGATCTCCGCAAAGACATTACGATGAACATCAAACGTCTCATCGAAATCGGCTCTTATCGCGGATACCGTCATCGCCGCAACCTTCCAGTTCGCGGCCAACGCACCCATACAAATGCGCGCACCAGAAAAGGCCCGCGCAAGGGCACAATTGCCCAAAAGAAGAAGGCAGCAGCAAAAACCTAAAATCAGCTGTTGGCTCTTAGCTCTTGGCTTTTAGCTAAGAGCTAAAGGCCAAGAGCCAAAGGCTAAGACTTATGGCAAAACCAGCAGCAGCGGCAGGAACTCCGGGAACTCCGGAAAAAAAAGGCAAGAAAAAGACGTTCAAAAAGAAAGAGCGCAAGCATGTCACGCATGGCATCGCGCACATCCAGGCCTCTTTCAATAACACGATTGTGACCATTGCCGATCAAGCCGGAAACGTCCTCTCGTGGAAGAGTTCCGGCTCGCTCGGGTTCCGCGGATCCCGTAAAGGCACTCCGTTCGCGGCACAACAGGCCGCCTCAAACGCCGCCACCATGGCCCGAGATCACGGCGTCCGCAGCGTGGAAGTAAGAGTCAGCGGCCCAGGTTCGGGGCGCGAGTCAGCAATCCGCGCCCTGGCCGCAGCAGGAATCGAAGTCCGCAACATCAAAGACTCAACTCCGATTCCGCACAACGGCTGCCGTCCGCCAAAGCGCCGAAGAGTGTAGATGCTGTCGTTGGTCCTTGGCCGCTCGTCGTTGGCCAAAGCGAAAGTTTCAGGCGCCTTTAGGCGCTGAGGGAATCAGGCCAGAACAAAGGTTTAGGCCAACGACGCACGACCAATAACTGTTTTCGTCCGGGACGAAGGGTGAAGCCATACCTGTAAACCGGTCATCTAATAAAGGAGAGTAAATTGGCCCGATATACCGATCCTGTCTGTCGTCTATGCCGCCGCGAGGGCATGAAGCTGTTCCTCAAAGGCACCCGATGTTTCAGCGACAAGTGCGCCATTGAAAAGCGCAACTTCGCCCCCGGTCAGCACGGAAAAGACCGCAAAGCGAAAGTCGTAGGCTATGGCCTCCAATTGCGCGAGAAACAGAAAACCAAGCGCATGTATTTCACCCAGGAAGGCCAGTTTCGCAATTATTTCGAGAAGGCTGCGGCTTCCCGCGGGGTTACTGGCGAAATCCTTCTCCAGCAACTCGAGCGGCGTCTGGATAACATTGTTTACCGCCTCGGCTTCGGAATTTCGCGGCGCCAGGCCCGGCAACTTGTCCGCCACGGCCATGTGCAGGTCGACGGACGCAAGGTGAATATCCCGTCGTATCAAGTAAGCGTTGGCGAGGAGATCGCGATCCGCGAAGCCAGCCGCAAACTCTCGATTCTGGAGAGCGCCAAGGAATTCGCCAGCCACCAGAACGCCGTGAACTGGCTCGACATTGATCGTGATAACTACAAAGGCCGAGTAACAGCATTACCAAAACGCGAAGACATCAACCTGCCAGTAAACGAGCAGTTGATCGTAGAGTTGTACAGCAAATAGAACTAACAGTCGTTGGCTATTCGTCGTTGGTCGTTGGCGAAGCCCAAGGGTTTTGGGATTTTGCCAACGACCAACGACCCAGGACCAACGACAGTTTGCAGGTCCACCAAATTTCGAGCCAGATCAGCCTTCCTGGCGCCCGACCTGAACCGGACCAATTCAGGGAGCCAGGACGAGCCAAATGGCCGAAGGAGAATAAGCAATGTTGTGGAAAGGTTTTCAAAAACCGAAACGTCTTGCAGTTGACACTTCAACCCTAACCGATCGCTACGGCATCTTCTGGGCTCAACCCTTCGAACGAGGATTCGGTACCACCATCGGAAACGCTCTTCGGCGTGTGCTGCTTTCTTCCATCGAAGGAGCCGCCGTTACTGCGGTGAAGATCGAGGGGGTTTTGCACGAATTCCAATCGATCCCTGGTGTTGTCGAGGATGCGACCGACATCATTCTTAACTTGAAGCAGGTTCCGTTCAAGTTAAGTGGAGATGCTCCGAAAGCTATCTATCTTCGGGCAGATCAGCCTGGGGTCGTGACCTCCGGAATGATCGAGGCCGATTCCGATGTCGAAGTCCTCGACAAGGACGTGTACATCGCCACCGTAAGCGAAGGTGGCAAACTCGACATGGAAATGCGCTTAAAACGTGGCCGCGGGTATGTCTCCGCCGATAAGAATTTCGACGAAGACCTTGGCATCGGATTCATTCCCATCGACTCCGTGCACTCGCCCGTCCGTAAGTGCAACTACACTGTCGAAGCGGCTCGTCTGGGACAGATTACCGACTACGACAAGCTGACGATCGAAGTGTGGACTAACGGCTCCATTCTGCCCGCCGATTCAATTGGCTTGGCGGCGAAGCTGTTGAAAGACCACATGAATATCTTCATTAACTTCGAAGAAGATATCGAGACTTCAAGCTCCAGCGAAGAACGCAAGCCCGAAATCAAAAACGAGAACCTCAACCGTTCCGTTGAAGAGCTTGAGCTTTCGGTTCGCAGCTACAACTGCTTGAAGAACGCGAATATTCAGAGCATCGGCGAACTCGTTCAAAAAACCGAAGCTGAAATGCTGAAAACCAAGAATTTCGGACGAAAATCGCTGAACGAAATCAAAGAAATTCTCGGAACCATGGGCCTAAGCCTGGGTATGAAAATCGACGAGCAGGGAAACGCAGTCCCCGGCCCAACGTCGAATCAAATCCTCCCAGCCTCAGCCTACGGAGACAACGAACTATAGAAAGCAGTTTCTAGTTTCGGGTTTCAAGTTTCGGATCGACTCGAACTTGAAACTCGAAACCTGAAACTCGAACTGGGGTCAATCATGCGCCACAAAGTAGCGGGATATAAATTAGGACGCAACACCAGCCACCGCCGGTCGTTACTTCGTAACCTCGTCACCTCCATTATTCTTGAGGAACGGATCGAAACCACCGTGCCCAAAGCCAAGGCCATGCGTCCCATCGTCGAGAAAATGATTACCCTCGGCAAGCGCGGAGACCTCTCCGCCCGCCGCCAGGCCCTCGCCTACCTAATGACCAGCGCCGCAGTCGACAAACTGTTCGACACCATCGGTCCCCGCTTCGGAGACCGCGAAGGTGGATACACCCGCATCATTCATACCGGCTGGCAAAAAGGCGATGGCGCCGACAAAGCCATCATCGAACTTCTGGGCAGTGAAAAACTTCAAGAAGAAAAGCGCGAAAAGCGTGCCGAAATCCGCTCCAAGCGAGCCGAAGAAACCAAGCGTGCCATGGAAGAAGCCGAAGCCAAAGGCGGAGTCGAACATCCCGCCGACCACGCCGAAGGCGAGAACAAAGTTAAAGAAGAATAGTCTGCGTGGCTATTGTCTTCCTGAGGGAGCGTTCTTTCTTCGCTTGCGAAGAAGAACCGAGTCGAAGGATCCCTATTCCGTAAATTGCATCCGGGTATAGGGGTGCTTCGACTCATTAAGCTTCCGCAAGCGGAAGCTCAGCCTCGCTCAGCATGATAAAGCTTATCTGATGCGGCATTCCCGCCTAGCATCAAATGCCAAGCCTCTTCGTAGGCACTGTTTTTGGAAACATCCTTATGCGGGGACAGGATCACATTGTTGTTCTGCTTCAATACGACTTCGATGGGGAATATGAACCAAATGTTTTTTGGGATGATGTACATGGCGACGAAGTCAACTTCCTGGCTGGTGTAAGCGCCGCGTCTTCCGCGAAGCTGGCAAAAATATGAGCGGCTTCTACAGTAGGTAGTGGATTTGACCTGGACTCGCAGGAGGCGGCCCTGATTCTCGACAATGAAGTCGTAGGCCTGGCTGTCGCCCCAAGGCTTGTTTACCGAAAATCCATGCTCGGAAGCGCGAGCCATGAAGCGTAATTCCGCCCATTCGCCGCGCCGTTTTTTATGCCGGATGCTTGCGCCGGAAACTTTCATATGGCTTCCCCAGCCTTTCCACCAATAAAAAACGCGGCCCTCAAGGAGCCGCGTCTGCGAAAAATCACTATATTTCAAGCATAGCAGATTGGAGGGGGTAATCATGCCACGTGTGCCGCGACTATATTTACCGTGATTTCAGCAAGTTAGCTCAACCATGCACTTCCTATTCTATTGACAAGAATCCGGCTATTCGCCCAAAAACCGCGCGGTGACATGTCACCGTGTGGAAATGGCCGTATGGTTGAGCTAAAGCCCCCGCGCTTTCCTCTAGCTCTCAGTCCCAGAAACGCTGGCTGGAACCTCGACTCTGGTCTAGAGATCGAGCATGATCCATGTTGGGGCGTGGTCGCTCGCGTTTTCCCGCCCACGCACCCATCGATCAACACCGCCGTCGACCAGTCGGTCCGACAAATTCGGCGACAGCAGAACGTGATCGAGTCGCATGCCTTTGTCCTTCTGCCACCGCTCAAATTTGTAATCCCAGAATGTCCAGAGCGGCCCGTCCGGATGTAGCTTCCGCAAGGCGTCGGTCCAGCCTTGAGCCAGCAAGCGCGCAAAGGCCTGGCGGCTCTCGGGTTGGATTAACGCGTTGTTATCCAACGACCGAGTCGGATAAATGTCCTGCGGCGTCGGCACGACATTGTAGTCACCGGCCAGCACCACGGGTGCGCCGCTCGCCAGGAGTTCGGCGGCGTGGGCAATGAGGCGCTCAAACCAGGCCAGCTTGTAATTGAATTTCGGTCCAGGCTGCGGATTCCCATTGGGGAGGTAGATGGAAGTGATCAGGACTCCCTGAACCGCCGCTTCAATGTAGCGAGCTTGCTGATCTTTTTTATGAACCTCGGGATCTCCCGGCAAACTTGTGCGCGTCAGCACGGGAACGTGGTTTCGCGCGAGAATGGCCACGCCGTTCCAGGAGCGCTCTCCTTGCCAGACTGCATCGTACCCGAGAGCTCGGAGGGCATTCACGGGAAAGGCGTCCTGCTCTGCCTTGAGCTCTTGGAGACTCACCACGTCCGGTTGAGCTTTCGCTAACCAATCCAGGAGGTTGTCGAGCCGCTTGTTGATGTTGTTAATGTTGAAGGTGGCGACTTTCACTAGGTGCCTTCTGTGCTATCGGCAGGATCGTGCCTGCCCTTGTACAAAACGCAAGGACGGGGCAGACACTATTTTCGTGACGTCGGCGCCATCAAAAGCCCGGGCCACCCGCCTATCGTTACTATTCGAGGCGATGCTTCGAATAGTGCGGACCACGCATGAATGTGCGCTTAGAGGTCAGATCCAGAGATGATGCTTTTTCGCGAACTCACCTCCAAGGTTGTTGATGATGGTGAGCCTCATGAGCCAGTCTGGAATCGTCTTGCTTCGGCCCGGATGCTTGTCTGACTTGTATTTCAACAGGTCGAAATAGTCCATTTCCAACAGGTGTTTTGTCAGCAGAATGACCTTCACGTCGGCCTCGTAAAGCTCACGGAAATAGTCTTTATCTTCATCGCTGAATTCCTCTGACAACGTGCAGAAGCATATATACGATCCAGTCTTTTCTCCGAATGTTTTTAGTTTGGCCCGCTCGTCGACTTTGAGCGAAGCACCAGATTTTGACTCGCCGAAGATGGTCTCCACCTCGCGAAACATGTCTGTGCTGAGGATCCCAAAATCCATTTCATTCGGTTTATCGCCAATCTTGTAATCGAAAGAAGGCGCGTAACGCAGATCACGATCGAGTATGTGTTCGAAGAAATTCAGAGCAAGCAAAACCGTGACGTTGCCGTCAAGCTTATTCTCGCTCCGAAACAAGCCATCCGACGAAAGATACCATTCATGCTCGTGAATGTGAGGGGTGTCTTCGGCCGCGAAGCAAGACTTGCAGTTATACTTGTCCGTGAAGTCCGTCGTGGCGTACCAGTTGCGCCGATGGCATCGTGAGCATTGGAACACCAGCCCTACTTTGAAGAGCTTCGCTTCTATCGCCCTGTTTAGCAACTGCGCAGCTCTCTCGCCCTTCTCGGCCTGAGACGCTGGCTTTTCGTAAATCTTGTAGCTCTTTAGCGTTTGGATGAGACTGATTTTCACAGAATGCACAGTGCGCGGTTCGCCCTTGGCCATATCTTCCAGCGTCTGCCGAATCGCCTCATTCTGAAAAACCTCGCAGCTATGAAAACTGCCCATCATCTCGATGATGCGAGCAAGGGCAAGCCCCGGAACGCTGGTTCGAACGTACTCGATGCCCGATCCTTCAAGGAATGCCTTGACGACCTCTATCGATGTGATTGGACTTAACCGAACATCGCCATCGTCTCCGTCATGCTGCGAAACCAAGCCTTCGTGTGAGACGTGCGTCGCATCCATTTCCGAATGCGATCCGATCTTGCGCCGGACGAGCGCATCGCAACCTGAGTTCAGCCAGGGTAACTTGTAACTGGCGGTCTTGTTGCCGTATGTATAGAACGACATGTCCATCGACCAATGTTGATCGCTGTGCCGGCTGGTCAGGAAGCTTGGCTTCGGACCCTGCAGTTTGCCATAGCCCTCATCCAAAACGCTCACCGCGTTCCCTTCAAATGCACGGATTGGATCAACCTCAAGTTCGTTCCCAACCCCGTACATATCGCGTCGGCTATGCGGTACCCAACCCATTCTGGAAAGCTGCGTAACCAATCCTTGAGCGCCGATCCATCGGGTGACCTCTTCATGCTCTTCGTCGGTGATGCTGGGACCCTTGATGATGGTCGGCATGTTGGTGACGGTGTCGTTGATCGGGTAGGCGGACACCGCGCCGAAGTCGCGAATGGCGTTTTCGAATTCCTTGAAGTCTTCCAGCGTGAACGGAAGCAGCGCGACTCCCGCCGCCCTCAAGTTCCAATACTCCATAACGTCGAATGGATCTTCCGGGTTCAGCAGGAAGAAAGCATGGGAGTGGACATGCTGACGGCGCGTGATGCAGTGGAAACCGGTAACGCTCAATGGCGAGTGAAAGGCACCAGGCTTCAGGGCAACCTTGAATTCCGCGTTGTAGGTAAAGGATGCGGCAGAAAAATTCTTTGTCAGAAACTCGTAGGTGTCGTCATTCGAATACATGCCATAGCGCGCGGCGAGGAAGAGCGACGCTTCCGATGCAGCCTTCTCAAGAAAACGCAACTTGATCCGCGGATTCTGATTTCCTTTGAACTCGCGGTCCCATAATTCATCGAGGATGGGGTAAACATCCACAAAGTAGGACATCTCCCGCCTGCCCCAGGGATTCCAATCGAGACGGGCAGCCGGGTATGTGCGGTGTTGAAAGTGCTTTAAGACCTCCGGCAACGGGTCATCCGAATAATTAACCAGAATGTCAGGGTCGAAAGAGCGGAGAATGTCGTCCTGCCGTTCGAGATAGGGTTGGGGCGGCAGCATTTCATAATGGGCGCCGCGGGCGACGCGTGCCGCATCGTCGAGAATGACAATGGGATTGAAGATGCCGCCCCAGAGGGTAGTGGCGCGGCTGACGACATTCAAGAGCAAGTCGCGGTCTGGTCTAGGGAGAATGAACGCAAGGCGAGTGGGCCGGGCGTTACAGCGAGCCTCGATCGTCGTTGTTCCCATGCGTTCGGACATCCTAGATGTATGCTTTCAGGATACACTCGTCGAAACGGAGGGACAGACGAGACATACCCCGTTGCACCAAAACCTACGAATAGATCCCAGGCGCCTCATGTCCAAGCTTCTGTACGTACTCAACGTAGGACCCGGGATAAACAGTGGGAGTGCGGTCCGTGCCGCTCTCGCCGCCCAGTTCCAGCACACGTGAGCCGAGACCGCGAAGGAACATGCGGTCATGCGATACGAAGATCACGGTGCCTTCAAAATCTTTCAGGGCGTCCACCAGCATTTCCTCGAGGGCCAACCGCCCACGGGGTGTCGGGAGAATGCAGTGGTCCTTCGCTGCGCTCAGGATGACAAATGTGGTTGGGGATTAGAAAAGCAGATTCCTCGCTGCGCTCGGAATGACAAAGTGGGCGGCAGCCTTCGGCCTCGCCCAAGGCAGGCGCTTGAAACCGCCCTGATACGAGGCTGGAGGGAGCGGGCGGTATTCCCAGGTCTCGCAAAAACGGCGAGACCTGGGGCACCCGGCTCACTTCGAGCCCGGAGGCACAACGCCGTTCATGCGCAGATACTCGACCATCTGCCCATAGTGGTCGTATCCATGAGCAGAGATGAAAGATGCGACGAGCGACCGCGTGTGCAGACCGTCGACACCGTCAATAGCAGTGTAGGCATTCTCGGGAGTAATCGTCGCGAGCGCCTTGTGTGCATAGGCGAAAGAATCCGCAGCGGCCTTCAGGAGTTCCTCCTTCCTCGTCAGACCCTCAATGCTTTTCGGGTCAACCGGCATCTTCTCCTCGAGAATCTTCGAAGCGTAGTAGTAGTTCGCCGTTGCGACATGCGATATTTCCTGCGCGAACGTGCGAACCCCGTCATACTTTGCGCCCTGCGAGGCGTTAAAGGTTGCGGTAGTAGGCGCAAAGCCGTATTTGTCCGCAGGCATTGCCTGCGCGACTCCCATAAACTGATGCTCGAAGAGGTTCAGCAACTCATTCTGCGCCTGCACCGGTGACATTTGGGTGCCGGCGGCCACCTTCGCACTGATTGAACCCGTTTGCGCAGAGCCCGCGAGCGTACAGCCTCCTAGAATCAAAGCGGTGCAAACATACCGGAGACGCATAGATCACCTCACTAGCAATGGCTCAACACTGTAGCAGACGACTATGCGATACCAAAATTTTGTCCAAACATTGCGGTTCGGAAAAACAGTCTCAAAGGCGGCAGACAGGAGTGTCCGCCCTACGCTGCGGAGGATGTCCGCTCAATGCATTGGGTCCCCGTCCAGTTGCAAAACCATTGCCTTCCCCCTCTGTCTCTGGTAACTTTTTAGTAGTCCACCAAAGCTAATTTCTGGCTGCTGTAGCGTTGTTTACCCCACCCAGACCGCTTAAGGAGAAGTTGATTTGTCATCCAAGAACCCCTATCTCTTTACGTCCGAATCCGTTACCGAAGGGCATCCCGATAAGATCGCAGATCAGATTTCCGACGCAATACTGGATGCCTGCCTGACCGACGATCCGATGTCCCGCGTAGCCTGTGAAACCCTCACCGCTACGGGCCTGGTTGTAATCGCCGGAGAAATCACGACTAAGGCCTATGTAGACTTCCAGTCCCTGGTCCGCGGAATGATTTCATCCATCGGATACAACAATGCCCTGTACGGCTTCGACTCCAACACCTGCGCAGTGATCTCCAGCATCAACAAACAATCCGGCGACATAGCCATGGGCGTAGACACAGGCGGCGCCGGCGACCAGGGAATGATGTTTGGGTATGCTTGTGATGAGAATGCCGAGTTGATGCCAACGCCGATTCTTTTGGCGCATAAGCTGGCGATGAAGCTGTCGGAGGTTCGCAAGAATGGGAAGCTTCCTTATTTGCGGCCGGATGGGAAGTCGCAGGTTACGGTTGAATATGACAAGAATCACAAGCCGGTGCGGGTGGACGCTGTGGTTATCTCGACGCAGCATTCGGAGACTGTCGGCAATGATGAGCTCCGCGCTGATATTTTGAAGCATGTCATTCAGGCGACAATTCCTACGCATCTTCTCGATGCGGACACCAAATATCACATTAATCCCACGGGGCGGTTTGTTATTGGCGGACCTATGGGCGACACCGGCCTCACTGGGCGCAAGATCATTGTTGACACTTATGGTGGGATGGGGCGGCATGGCGGCGGGGCGTTTAGCGGGAAAGATCCGACTAAGGTGGACCGCTCGGCAGCCTACATGGCGCGGCACATTGCCAAGAACATCGTTGCTGCAGGATTGGCCGAGCGCTGCGAAGTTCAGCTGGCTTATGCGATCGGAGTTGCGGATCCGGTGAGCGTCCTGGTGGATACGTTTGGGACGTGCAAGGTGGATCCTGCGCAGCTTCCCGACTTGGTGCGGGCGAATTTCAAGTTGACCCCTAAAGGCATTATCGATTCGCTCAAGTTGCGGCGTCCGATTTATTGTAAGACGGCGGCTTATGGGCACTTTGGGCGGACTGATCCGGATTTCACTTGGGAGGCGACGGACAAGGCTCCGCAGCTTGCCAGCGCTGCTGGACTACGGGAGACCGTGGGAGCAGGGGCTCGGAAGTAAGTCCCCCTTTTTCGCGAAGAACGCGAGAAGGATGGGGCACCCTCAGCAATCTTAAATACAGGAAAAATTTTAGCTACAGGAGACGCATGTCAACCACACCTACGCAAGTGCAATGCGACATCAAGAATATTGAGTTTGCCGATCTTGGCAAGAAGCGGATTGACTGGGCGAACCAGTCGATGAAAGTGCTCCAGATTATCCGCAAGGAATTCATCAAGAACCAACCGCTGAAGGGGATGCGGGTTTCGGCATGCCTGCACGTTACGGCCGAGACTGCGAACCTGGCGATTGCGCTGCGAGACGGCGGAGCCGATGTAGTGCTGTGCGCATCGAATCCGCTTTCGACGCAGGATGATGTTGCGGCGAGTCTGGTGCGCGATCATGGCATCCCGGTTTTCGCCATCAAGGGCGAGGACAACGACACTTATTACAGCCATATTTTGGCGGCGATCGATCATCGTCCTCACATCACCATGGACGACGGCGCCGACCTCGTAACGATTCTGCACACCAAGCGGCAGGACGCGTTGGCCGACGTGATCGGCGGAACTGAAGAAACCACCACGGGAGTGATTCGCCTTCGCGCCATGGCGAAAGAAGGTGTGTTGCGTTTCCCAATCGTTGCCGTCAACGACGCCGACACAAAGCATTTGTTCGACAATCGTTACGGCACCGGACAGTCCACGATCGACGGAATTATTCGCGCCACCAACTTCCTGCTCGCAGGATCGAAGTTCGTCGTCGCCGGCTACGGCTGGTGCGGACGCGGCCTTGCCAGCCGCGCTCGTGGTTGCGGCGCCGAAGTGATCATTACGGAAGTCGATCCGACGAAGGCGCTGGAAGCGGTGATGGACGGCTTCCGCGTGATGGCGATGGCGGAAGCCGCGAAAATCGGCGACGTATTCTGCACGGTGACGGGAAACAAGAACGTCCTCACGAAAGATCATTTTGAGCTGATGAAAGATGGCGCGATCGTTTCGAACTCGGGACACTTCAACGTCGAAATCGATATCCCGGCGCTTGAAAAAATGTCGTCTTCGAAGCGAACCACTCGTACCTCCGTCGAAGAATATTCCCTGCGCGATGGACGCAAGATCAACCTTCTTGGCGAAGGACGCTTGATCAATCTGGCCGCGGCCGAAGGACATCCTCCGTCAGTAATGGATATGAGCTTCGCCGACCAGGCTCTTTCAGTCGAGTACATGGTGAAGAATTATTCGACTCTGGAGAAGAAGGTCTACACGGTTCCGGTCGATCTCGACAAGCGTGTAGCGAAGTTGAAACTGGAATCGATGGGAATCAAGATCGACCGGCTGACTCCAGAACAGGAAGAGTATCTGGCAGGTTGGAGCGAGGGAACATAAGAGCCAGCATTCAGCATTCAGCACTCAGCCAAACAGGGGCGGCGCAAGCCGCCCTTTTATTGTTGTTCCACGCTGCCTCCAACCACTGGGCTAGAATAGGCGATACGAGGTCCGTATGGCCCAAATGACGCCGGAAGTTTCGAAACTGCTCGAACAGGCGCTCTCCCTCTCCGTTGAGGAGCAAGAGGCATTGGCAGACTCATTGATATCGAGCTTGGGCGGGAAAGTGGACGAGGGTCTGGAGGCGGCTTGGGAGGCCGAAATCGGTAAACGTATCGCTGATTTAGATTCGGGGAAGGCAAAGACGACGTCATGGGACGAGGTCCGTCGGCGGAATCTATCAAAGCTCCCCGATGCCCGCTAGGATCGAATTCCACGAAGAAGCCGGTACCGAGTACGATGCGGCGTTCGATTGGTATTTTCAGCGCAGTCCCGACGCCGCTGTGAAGTTCGATAGCGAAGTTGAAAGAGCGATCGAAGAGATTTTGAAGACTCCGCAACGCTGGGCAATTGCCCTTACGGAACTCGCAGATTCTTGCTGCGACGGTTTCCTTTCATTTTGATTTATCGGGAACGCGCGTCTGGCAATATCCAGATCATTGCCGTCGCTCACGCGAGTCGGAAGCCCGGTTTTTGGAAGAAGCGGGTTTGAAGGCACTTGGCAAAGTGCGGTCCCACGGGAAAATATAAGCTGATTCGCACGGATTGTGGATCCGCATTGGTTTGTTGTGCTGAAGAAGATCACACTGCTTCGCGAGCGCGTCGAGAATTGGGAAATCTATCCCTTTTCTGTCCCGGCAATTCGCGGTCTGAACGAATTGAGCCTGCGGTCTAGAGTTTGTTTCTTCGCTGGAGAAAATGGCACTGGAAAATCGACATTGGTGGAGGCAATTGCGGCCCACTATGGCTTCGGTCCTGAAGGTGGTAATCGCAACTTCAGGAACGATAGTACCGAGAGCAATCACTCAGTCGATTCTTTAGTCCGAGCTCTGCGATTGTCGTTTGATAAGCGCACCGGGGCTGGATATTTCCTGAGAGCAGAGAGCTTTTTCAACACTGCCTCGCACATTGATGCCCTCGACAAAGAATCTTCATTCGCGCCGCCGATCAGCGCATTCTATGGTGGGCGCAGTCTCCATACTAGTTCACATGGCGAGACCTTTTTGACTTTGCTCGAACTCAAGTTTCGTCGAAATGGGCTTTTCTTGCTGGACGAACCCGAAGCTGCGCTTTCCCCCCAGAGACAGTTGTCTTTTCTTCTTTTGATCCGGGATGTTCTGCGGAAACACAGAGATGCACAGTTCATAATCTCGACTCATTCGCCGGTTTTGCTCGGATATCCAGGCGCTCAAATCGTTTCTTTCGACGAGGGAAAGCTTCGTGAGATCGATTACGAGGAGACGCAACCAATGCAAATCGTGCGCCGATTCGTGAATCATCGCGAAGGCTTTCTTGAGGAATTGTTCAAGGAAACGCCGGGGCTCTTCGAGAAGAAATCTGACTTGGGAAAATAGGGACTGCTGCGAAGAGAGAAGGCCTTCGTTGCCGCACTTTCGCAATACGTCAAGATGACAGAGACGGGTATTGAACCGTCTCTCCGGCACTCTGCGGGGGCGTGGTCTTCGTTTTGCTTTTTCCCAGGACTTTCGTCCTGGGCTATTATCTGTCGTCCCTCCCGGGACTGGTTTCTGGTCGTCGGTTGTGGTGGTGCAGGCGAGCGGGAAAGCAGATTCCTCCGGGCTGCGGCCCGTTCGGAATGACAATGGTCTTTCGGGGCAATGGGTCTTACGGCGGCACTTTCTAGGCTTGACTTCGTTTTTTGGGGGGCGCATAGTCAAATTGGAGTTAAAGAATCAAGCGGCCATTGCGGGCCGCTTTTTTATTGCGGAGAGTTATCGAAAGAATTCATGAAAAATAACGGAATGAAGATTAAACACCCTAAGCGGCGGGGGGAATGGGCGGAACTGCGTTTTATGACACGGGCCGCCGAAGAAGGGCTGCAAGTCAGCAAGCCTTACGGGGAAATGGCGCGATATGACTTCATTGTGGAGCATGGGGCGCGGTGTGCGCGGGTGCAGGTGAAGTCCACGATGTTTAAGGATCGCGGAGGGTACTCGTGCTCGGTTAGAGGATGTCGAGGGCCTTATGAGGGCGATCCGTTCGATTTTTTGGCGGCGTATCTGATTCCGGAAGATTTGAAGATTTGTGGTACATCATTCCGGCTGAGAAGTTTCGGATGCAGGGGAGTATTGCGCTGTATCCCAGGCTGAGGAAGTCGAAGTACAAAGCCTATTTGGAGGCGTGGGATCTTTTGAGAGGGACGGTGGTTGACCGGATTGAGGCTTGTGCCGAGGAATGGTGGACAGCAGCGGCTGAAGCCGGTGTTGGGCAGTTATCGCAGCGCTGAAGTGCTGCGCCGCCCAAAACGCCGTTTATCTCTGAGCTGAGCGAGGCGCCCAGGGAGTCTCCAGAAACGGAAGTGCACAGGTCCTTCGTTTGGGAAATCTTCGCTTTGCGAAGGTTTCCACGGCCTCAGGATGACAATCGGAATGAGGAAGAGCAGATTCCTCCGGGCTGGGCCCGTTCGGAATGACGAGACTGTTGACGGTGACACAGTTAGACTGCGGAACATCTTTGTCGAGGCCAGACCTCCGACTCCTGGTGAAATTGCCTAAAAAGGCCTCCATTGGAGATACCGACGAGATCAAACCTGCCTGAGACAAATTGTCCTGCGCCCGTTTGGATGGACAAGATGTCCCAACCTTCCCCATTTTGCTGTTCCTATCTCGCTGATTAGCAGCCACTTACGACATTCCCAACTTGGCACCCCCCGTGCAAAAGATAGACCGTAAGCAGAAATCCCCTCACATTCGTAAGTTGTTTTAAGAAGGGTGAGAACTATGTCGCAGACACTGAAACCTAAGAAGCGGGGCCGTGATGAGCGCCACAGCGCGGCTTGGGGAAAGCGCTTGAGCGTGCTTTTGCTGCTCGTGCTGACGGAAACCGGTTTTGCCCAGAACTTTAACGGCCAGCAACATGGCAAATTTGCCGACGACCTCGCACCAATTGCAGCGCGAGCGAACCATGGCGCGAAGGCTACTGAGACTGTGCAGGTTATCGTGCAGTACAAGCAGGTCCCGCAAGCCAAGCAAGAAAGCAAAGTCCACGGGCTGGGGGCCCGGCTGAACCATCGGCTCCATATGGTCAACGGCATCGCGCTGACGATTCCGGTCAATGCGTTGCCTTATCTGGAAGCTGATCCTGAGATTCTTTCGGTAAGCATCGACCATCCCATGAACGGGCTGGATGACACCACGGATGTGGCTATCGGCGCCAGCGCAGCTTGGAATGCCGGCTACGACGGAACTGGGATTGGCGTGGCCGTAATCGATAGCGGCATTAACGACAGCCTTCCTGACCTTTGGAATTCGTCGCAGTCTCAATCGCGGGTCGTCTATCGGCAGGATTTCACAGGCACCGCGACCTCGAACTCAAATGGCGCAATGTATGACCTGTACGGTCACGGCACTCACGTTGCCGGGATCATTGGCGGCAACGGGTATCTCTCAGGCGGGAATTACAGTGGCGTTGCGCCGGGCGTGAGCCTCATTGATCTTCGCGCGCTGGACGCGAATGGTTCTGGCAGCGACAGTACGGTAATCGCGGCGATTGAACAAGCAATTGCGCTACAGAGCACTTACAACATTCGGGTGATCAATCTGTCACTCGGCCGCGGCATTTTCGTCAGCTATGCCAATGACCCTCTCTGCCAGGCGGTGGAGTCGGCCTGGAAATCGGGAATTGTGGTGGTAGTGGCGGCGGGCAATTACGGACGCGTCAGTGCCAATGGCAGCAACGGATTCGGAACCATTACCGCTCCGGGCAACGATCCTTATGTACTGACGGTAGGGGCAATGAAGAGCGGCGGATCTTCTTCTCCCTCGAGTGAGAGGCTGGCGAGTTTTAGCTCCAAGGGACCCACAACGTACGATCACGTGGTGAAACCAGACATTGTTGCTCCGGGTACCGGCATCGTTTCCCTAGCAGCTCCCGGATCGACCCTGGCAGCGCAATATCCCGCTGAAAAGGTTGCAGGTAACGATGGGAAGAGCGACTACTTCATATTAAGTGGTACGAGCATGGCAACGCCGGCTGTCAGCGGAGCAGTTGCATTGCTCCTCCAGGAGAATAGCGCGCTTACGCCCGACCAGGTCAAGGCGCGACTGATGAAATCCACTTACAAAAGGTTTCCAACCTCAACCGTCGCCTGGGTTCCGCATCTCTCGCAAAACTTCACATCCTTCTACGATATGTTTTCGGTGGGTTCGGGATTGCTGGATGTGCAGAACGCGATTTCCAACAGCGATCTTGCTCCGCCCACAGTCGGGGCGGCGCTTTCTCCGTCAGTGTCTTATAACCCGGTTACGGGCGCAGTTTCTCTGATAGAGGGAAACGGCAGCGTTAGTGCAGGCTCCGTGATTTGGGGAAGCTCAGTGATCTGGGGCACGTCAGTTATTTGGGGAACAAACGTAAGTGGCACCTCGGTAATTTGGGGTTCCTCGATGCCCTGGAACAATAATTTGCTCAACGCCTTTAGCGTAATTTGGGGTTCAAGCACTGGTACGGGCACGCAAGCCTCAAGCGTGATTTGGGGTTCAGCTGCGTCGAGTGTCGATGGTGCGTTCTCCGATGCTGGAGACGACGAACAGTAGGCCGTGTAGTGAAAAGTAAAAGAGAGGAGAGGATTATGAATCAGAATACACGGCTAACGCAGACATTCATCGGAGCAATGGTTCTGGCGGCAACTATCAGCGCGGTATACGCCGGATCAAGAAGCCACATACAGCACAGCTTCTACGCTCTGGCTCTGCTTGCACTGGCGGCGGCGACGTCGCGCATGAAAGTAAAACTGCCAGGGCTTGAAGGCAACATGTCGGTCAACCTTCCATTCCTCTTGATGGCGGTAATCAGTCTCAGCTCGCTGGAAGCGATCTGGATTGCATGTGTATCGACAACGGTCCAGTGCTGGCCAAAGGACGGCAGCAAGTTGAAACCTCAGCAAATGGTGTTCAATGTCAGCATGATGGCATTTGCCTCGAGCCTGGCGACACTGATTTGGAATTCCAGGTGGCTGGTCAATGCAAGTTGGGCATCGCGCGCAGTCACACTTTCGGTGACGACGGCTACATTCTTTCTGGGGCAAACGGTTCCGGTGGCAGCGATCATCACGCTGACACAAGGCACGGCAATGCGGCGCGTCTGGATGAGTATTGTACAAATGTCATTTCCCTATTACGTGGTCAGCGTGGGAGTGACCTCGATGCTTACCCTGGTAAGCCATCAATTCGGCTGGCAGGCGACGGTCGTGCTATTGCCCGTGATGTATGGGATTCATCAGTCTTACCGGCTGTATTTTGGCAGCGCCGCTGAAACTTTACAAACCGCACCAATGTCAAAGGCGGCGAGCGCAGGTTGAGAACCAGCTATTGCGATGAGGCGGTCTTCTTGCACCGCTTCGGGACTGAAAACCAAAGCGGAGACCAAACACATCAGTTGATAGTGTCTAGTTCTTGGTTCTCAGTTTAGAAACGTATTCTTAGAGCTAACTGTCCAATTCGGGGATCGTAGGTTTGACGAACTTGTCCGAAGGTTGAGCTTCCGACAGTCGTGTCTACGGTTTCGAACTGGGTGTTATTAAGAATGTTGAAAAACTCGGCACGAAATTCCGCGGAGACGCGTTCGCCGAACAGCGGCGTCACCTTGGCCACGGACATGTCCAGATTGAATCGGCTAGGGCCGCTAACCGCGTTGCGACCGAGGGTCCCATAGCCGTTGGCGGCGGTGCCGGCGTCATATAAGAAGTTGCAATTCGGAGTGCTTGCCTGAGTAGCGAGCATACACGCCGGTTGAAGGTACTGTAGGTTAGCGTAGTTTGCGGCGGCCTTGGGATTCAAGGTCTGAACTGAAGTCCCTACCAAGTCGGCGCGGGCCAAGCCACCATCGCCGGCCCCTGACGGGCCGGGGTCGGTTAGAGTGCTTTGAAAGTCGTTCAGGATATCGAGCGGGAATCCGCTGCGGTAAGACAGGATTGGGTATAAGCTCCATCCTTTTGTCAGCTTTTTAGGACCGGGCAGCCGATCGAACGGCAAATCCCATCCACCGCTGAAGGTAATGCGGTTGCGGACATCGAGATCGGAATTCGCACGAAATTGGCCAGGATTGTAATAAGGAACTACGCTGCTCTTCTGCCGAAAGCCGGAAACGTTGTCGATATTGTGAGCCAGCGTATAGCCTAAAGTGAAATACATCTGGCCGAGAGGCGTATTGCTAACATCCTTCCGAAGCGCCAATTGCAAGCTGTTGTAGTTCTGAAAACCTACATTACGAAACTCATCAATGATGTAGTAAGAAGGAATCGCAGCACTAATGGGCTGAGTTCCAGGCAGCGAATCCAGGAGGCGGTTTGCAGGATTCGAGCCGAGAATGAATGGGTTGACGTCTTGTAACCCAGTAAGACGGTGGGAGGCGCTGCCGACATAGTCCACCTCAGCGGTCAGCCGGCGAGCGATTTCTCGCTGTACGCTGAGATTGTATTGGTACGTGTATGGAGTCTTAAGATGAGGATCGACTGTCGTTATAGGACTCCAGGGCAGATACCCTGCGGCGTTGAAATCGACATTGTGATTCACAGGCTGTGATGGAAACGGGTTGGGAACGCCAGTGCCATTCGCATTGGAAAATGGGTCGGTAAATAAAGTCGGCTGACTGCTGGGATTTCCCGGAAGAGGCGCGAAATTGAAAAACGCGGTGGAATAGAAAGGCAGCGTTCCGTTGAACTGGAAGTTATCCTCTGCTTTCAGGATGTCGTAAAAGAAGCCAAAGCCTCCGCGGATGCTGGTCTTGCCGCTGCCGGTGGGGTCGAAAGCGAATCCGATTCGGGGAGCAAAGTTCGTCCGGTCGGGAAAATTCACCCCCGTGGGTGCGCCCTTGTCTCCGGGAAACACCAAGCCGGGAGGCGCGTTGGGAAACACGGTTGATTGCAAACCAGGCATGATCGAATACGTGCGACCTTGAGTGTCATATTTTGGCGACGAATATTCGTATCGCAAGCCTAGAGTCAAAACCAGCTTGTGGTTGATATGCCACTCGTCCTGTCCATACCCCGCATAGCTTTTGCTGCGAATGTTGGACGGTGCGTTTGGACCTTGTTGAAACGCGAAAGGGAGTCCGAGTAGAAAGTCGGCTTCCACGTTCTGGGTGAAGAATCCGCCCGCGCCAACGTAGGTGAAGAGCCCGTTCGGAATGAAATTGTAGATTTGGTTGTTTTGGTACGGCGAAAAATAAAAACCGAACTTCCAGTTGTGCTTACCACGAATCAGGGTGACGTCGTCGTTAAATGCGTAAGTGTTGTTGGTGATGGTTGCCGGACCGCCGTAGTTAAATCCAAACTGCAATCCCGTATCAAAGAGCGAAATATCGGGTGGGCCAGTCGGCGAATCAGGATGAATTCCAGTAAAGCCAAGATCTGCGGGGCCGGGGAGCGTCCGTCCTGGCATTCCCTGGTCCTGCTGGAGTCTCTGGAAAGTAAATCGTGCGACGTTCAAGGCCGACGGAGAAAATATCTTCGTGTAGGCCAGAGTTACAAACCTGGCGTTGATATTTTCTTTGTCGGGATACCCGGGCACGGTAGGGAACGTATCGAATGGCTGATTCAGCCTGACTTTGCTGGCTCCAAGCGTTACTTGAAGCTGGTCATTGGATGTGAAGTTCATGTCGAACTTGGCGGCTAGTTGGTCATTGTTGTTCTGCGCCGAGGCCTGCGAGACGATTTGACCGGTGGCTGAAATTGGAACTAGCCCGAGCTTAATGTAGTTCTGGACGATTGGATCGATCTTGGTTGGATCGATGACGGCATTGGCGGCAAGAGCTGGATCCGCCTGAAAGTAAGGATTAGCCTGCAGGAATGCGGCGACACCGGGGTCGGGGCCTCCGCTGACCGATTGTGAAAAGTCTCCATTCAACTCTGCCGGAGTAAGAACTGTCTGCAATCCGTCTGATTGAAGCTCGCTCTGGCGTTGTCCTTGATAGCTAACGAAGAAAAAAAGTTTGTTTTTTACGACGGGGCCGCCTAGTGTGGCACCAAATTGATTTCGTTTCAGATTTGGCCTGGGAATTAGATTGCCGTTGGCATCGGTTTGTCGATTGTTTAAGAAGGTGTTGGCGTCGAGAACATCATTGCGAAGGAAATCGAAGGCGCTGCCATGAAAGTTGTTTGATCCTGATTTGGTTACGACGCTGACGATTCCGCCACCGTTTCTGCCGTATTCAGCAGTGTAGTTGCTCTCCAGCACGCGGAATTCGGCGACGGCATCGGGGTTGGGATTGAAGACAAAATTATTGTCGAGAAGGCTGTTGTTGTTTCCGCCATCGAGAAGGTAAGTGACGGAATCTTCCCGGCCGCCGGCAATGCTGAAGTGAGGAGTGTCGTTGGCTGGGCCGGAGAAAGTTGTGTTTCCCGGATTGTCGGCCTCGCTGACGCCAGGCTGGAGCAGGGCGAGGTCGAGGACGTTGCGGCCGTTGAGAGGCATATCAACCAGGGTCCGAGTGGTGACCGAGGCTCCCAGAGTGGGATTTACGGTCTCCACTGGCGCGGCAGTTCCCTGCACTTCCAGGGTCGTGTTTTGAGAGCCGACCACCAGGGAGGCGTTGACGCGAAGTGACCGGTTGATTTCAAGATGCTGCCCGGTGACCACAACGGGATTGAATCCGTCTTTACTTATCTCGACCCGATACGTACCGACTGGCAGTGCTGGTACCTGATAAGTGCCGTCTTTGGCAGTAATGGTTTGATGCGAGACCTGAGTAGCGGTTTCAACAACCGTGACAGTCGCTTCAGTCACAACTGCACCTTGGGAATCGGTCACGGTTCCTATTACTCTGCCTGTCGTTTCCTGCGCGCATAAGGAAACGGCTGAACAGAGCAGCATCACGCCAATGAGTACACTTGTCCTTACCCCGAGCTTTTGCATTTCCCCCCCGTTTTGGTTCTCTTCATGTGCCTAAGCGTCGTTTTGTTATTACCGACGGCCAATAATCTGTGCGAATAACTGAGCTACGATTCCAGAACTGATCAGCAGTGTCAGCCTGTTGCAGCCTAAGAAAAAGGGAACAGCCCTGCGACAATCGTAACGGCGACCAAACGGGCGGGCAATACACGGAAGAACAATGAACTAGTGGGGCAGAAACCGGGAATCTTAGGAAAATATAATTAATTGATGGGGCGCAAGAGTTCTTGTGGTCAGGTACTTATCTTTTCAGCCGTCTTATCTTCCATCTCCTATCTTCGTTATCGACAAATTCAATTGGACTTTAAGTGTCTTGCGCCCCTACAGTTAGGGCGCGCAGCTGAGCTTGGCGTAATGTGCGTCGCAGCCAACTTGATGAAAGATTTTGGGAGTAAGTCTCGCGATGGTTAACACTTCGCCGCGTGCCGAGGCGCTGGAGCCGTTAGAATGACACTGTAACTGCCAATAGATTTTCCAAAGTTGAATCGGAACCCAAGGACTGACAACGTGACCCAAGCTGCCTCTATACGTGATGAAAGCGACGTTTTAACTCTGGAGGAAATTGCCAACCTCGCCGCAGAAGGAGGCAAACCCGCCGAAACTCTCATGAATGTGGTCGCGTTGATTGCAAAGCGATTCCACACCGATGTGTGTTCGGCGTATTTATTGGAACCGGATCGGGCTAATTTGGTATTAGCGGCTACGCTCGGCCTCCGGCCGAAATGTATTGGCACGCTTCGTATGGGGATTCACGAAGGGTTGGCGGGCCTGGTGGCGGAGCAAGTGCGTCCAGTTGCAGTGGAGCAGGTAAAAACCCATCCCCGTTTCAAATATTTTAGCGAGGCTGGCGAAGACGAATACCAGTCATTCCTTGGAGTTCCACTGATTGACCGGGGAGTTTTGCAGGGGGTCCTGGTGGTTCAAACCATCGAACCACGGATCTTCCGGCAGGACGAAGTTCAGATGTTGGCGGAGCTCGCGGCTCAAGTAGCGCCCGTGGTGAACGAGGCGCGCACATTGGACCGGTTCATCGCTCCGGCGCAGGAGCGGCTTTGGACGCTGGCACGGAACCTTTGGTGGTCTTGGGATCACGATTCAAGCAGCTTGTTTCGCGATTTGGACCCAGTTCGGTGGAGAGAACTCAATCACAACCCCATCGCCTTGCTGACCGAGATTCCGCTTTCTCAAATCGAGCGCCGCGCGCGTGAGTTGGTGCTTCACAGCCGGATCAACTACGCGTTCCGCCGTCAGCGGGAATATCTGGAGGCCGACCGGACCTGGGGCGCGAGACACGCGGGAATTTTACGACCTCGCCCAGTGGGATATTTCTCGGCTGAATTCGGATTGCATGTTTCCATTCCTGAATACTCAGGCGGTTTAGGCGTGCTTGCTGGCGATCACATTAAGAGCGCCTCGGACTTGGGGATTCCGCTGGTTGGCGTGGGTCTGTTTTACGGGCAGGGATATTTCCGGCAATACCTCGATCGAACAGGCTGGCAGCACGAAGACTACATCGAAACCGATATCAGCCAATTGCCCATGGAGCCTGCCATTGGAGTCGACGGAACTCCAGTTATGGTTCAAATAGAGACGCGCAGCGGATCGATCCGAGCGAAGGTCTGGCGTATGAAGGTGGGGCGGTGCGATCTTCTTCTTCTCGACTCGAACGCGGAAGGAAACGCTCCGGAGGACCGCGAACTTACTTCGCGATTGTACGGAGGAGATGGACGCATCCGAATCCGCCAGGAACTGTTGCTGGGAGTGGGAGGCTTCCGCGCGCTGAAGGCGATGGGGATAACGCCGGGTGTTTTGCATTTGAACGAAGGCCACAGCGGATTCGCGGTCCTCGAAGCAATTTGTAATCGAATGCGGGATGAAGGGCTGAAATTTGATGAGGCGGTACCACGAGTTTCGCGGGAAGTTGTCTTCACTACCCACACTCCAGTGCCTGCGGGCCACGATCGTTTTGACGCTGATCTGATCGAAGAACACCTTGGACCGCTGCGTGAGCAAATGGGCCTATCGCACGAGCGGCTCATGGACCTGGGGCGGGAGAATCCTGGCCAACAGGACGAGGAGTTCTGCATGACTGTGCTCGGCCTGCGGATCGCCCGGCGCGCGAATGCGGTTTCTTCGCTGCACGGCGAAGTGTCTCGAGCGATGTGGACCGGGCTGTATCCTGGCAAGTCCGAGGATTCGGTTCCAATCGGACATATTACGAATGGCGTGCATGTTCCCTCATGGCTCTCCCCGCAAATGTTTCGGTTGTATGACCGTCATTTGGGAACGGGATGGCACGAGCACAGCAGCGAAGCCAAAATTTGGGAAGGAATCGAGAGCGTCGACGACGGGGAACTTTGGGAGACACATCTTAATTTGAAATCGCGTCTCATCGAATTTGTGCGGCGCCGGCTGGTCGATCAGGCAACGCGACGCGATGAGCCTGCAGAAACGCTACAAAGTCTAAGCCGCGTGCTTAGCCCGGACGCACTCACCATTGGATTCGCCCGCCGCTTCGCCACCTACAAGCGAGCTGATCTGTTGCTGGCGGACATCGAACGGCTGGCGTTGATGGTTAATGATCCTAAGCATCCGATGCAGTTCATCTTCGCCGGAAAGGCGCATCCCCGCGACGAACCTGGCAAACGGATGCTTCAGCAGATTGCCGAGCTAATGCGGAATCGCGTATTCGCCGACAAGTTTGTCTTCGTCGAGGACTATGACATCAACGTTGGACGCCATTTCGTGCAGGGTGTGGACGTTTGGCTGAACAACCCGAGGCGTCCGCTCGAAGCTTCGGGCACGAGCGGTCAGAAAGTTGTTTTGAATGGGGGCCTCAACCTCTCCGTCCTGGACGGATGGTGGGCGGAAGCTTACGACGGCTTGAACGGCTTCGCCATCGGTAGCGGCCGAACCCATTCCAACATGAGCATTCACGATACTCATGACCGGGAGGATCTCTACCGCGTGCTGCGCGATGAGGTGATTCCGCTCTATTACCAACGCGACCGTGACGGGCTTCCGCGAGGTTGGATTAAACGCATGAAGCGAACGATCCGCACTCTCGGATGGCGCTTTAACGCGGATCGCATGGTAATGGATTACACGCTCAAGTGTTACGTCCCGGCTGCGGGAGGGACTTCGAGCGATATGAGAGTGCTGTAGTCGCCACCAGCTTTAGCACTCAGCATTCAGCCAACAAAGTGGTGCTGAATTTTGTTGGGTCTGACTGAGTGCTGAATGCTGAGTGCTAAAATTTTCCCGCCGCATTGATTCAGACACCACACCAAGGTAATGTCCTCATCTGATTACCTATTTTTCCGTCAGTTCTGCTTGTGATAATGTTTTGAATACTCGATATTCTCTAGATTTGGCTGGACTTTATTGGCCTCCGTGTCCTCAAATCGCAAGCCAGGAATTCAAATTGCCTGGAAGCAGGTTACCTATCGCAGCGTGATGTTAGTCATCGCGGCGGTGATGGCAATCTTCTTCGCAAGCCTGCGTATCGTGTTTCCCCAATTCACAGAGAACAGTGTCAGCGCTCTTAGCAATCTAGCCAGTCTTGCACTGGAAAGAGTTGCCGGGATGAGCGAGAATTCAAAGAAGTCCAGCGTGATGAGTTCGCAACAAGCTCACTTTACCGTGCTTGATGGAACGGTGAGGATCAAGAAGGGAAATAGCAACACTTGGACGACTGCTGACTACAATCTCCCGCTGGAAAAAGGAGACGTGGTTCAGACTGGTTCCGAGGGCATGGCGAAGATAGTTTTTAACGACGGCACCAATTACACCATTAAGCAGGATTCGCTGATCGCGATCGAAGAAAACGCCGCGAACGAACGGCAGCAGACCTCGGTTTCGGTGGCAGTAAGCACCGGCACTGTTGACCTCGCGACAGGAACGTACGTTCAGGGTTCCAAATCGGAGGTCGTGTTGGATGGAGCAACGGCTTCGATGGCTCCGGATAGCGCTGCGAGAGTCAGCAATGATCCCAAGACTCACGAGCACGAAATTCTGGTCAAGCGTGGCGCTGGCGAGATTAGCCGAAACGGAGAAGTGGTACATCTTGCTGACTGGGAAAGAGTAAGCTTTCAGCCAGAGTCCCCGAAGATGGAGAAGACCAAGGAAATTGGCCCGCCGATGCCGATTTCGCCGGCGAACATGATGCCAATTTTCATATCTCACGAACCGAAGCCCATAGAATTTTCCTGGACGCCAATGGCGAATGCTGCCGGATACCGTTTGCAAATTTCGCGCAATCCTTATTTCTCGTCCACCGTCATGGACAAAAAAGTGACAAGCGCGGATGTGGTGGTGTCGGGGCTTGCCGAAGGCGCTTATTACTGGGTTGTGCAGTCTTATGACAGCAATGGAACCGAATCAGCGGAAGGTGAAAAAAACCGCTTCACAGTGATCGCGAAGGATAATGACAGGCATAGCATTGGTTTGGATTTGGATCCGTTTATCCAGCACGGTCACGTGCTTGAGCTGACGGGAAAGACTGAAACAGGCGCGCGAGTGATGGTGAACGGCCGCGAAGTTCCAGTCATCGGGGCTGACGGCGGGTTTCATTATTTCACGCCGCCTTTACCCCCAGGTGAGAGCGTGATCACAATAACCGCCCAAAATGCAAAGGGTGGGGTAAACACTTTACAGAAAAAAGTAGTGATGCAGTAGGCGCCCGGAAAATTTTCGGAATAAATATTCTAGAGAGAAAAGCTGGCGTATGTCACAAAACGGATTTCATTCAAACGGAACACGGATGCACAACCTGCGGTCGCTGTTCAGCGTTTTTTCCAGCGACCTCGCTATCGACTTGGGAACCGCTAACACGCTGGTGTATGCGCGAGGTAAAGGCATCGTCGTAAACGAGCCTTCCATCGTGGCCATTAACAAGAACACTGGCGAAGTCGAGGCGGTGGGCAAAGAGGCTAAAGAGATGCTGGGACGAACTCCGGGAAACATCGTCGCCATCAAGCCCATGAAAGACGGCGTTATCGCGGACTTCAAAGTTACCGAGAAGATGCTGAACTATTTCATTCAGAAGGCGCACAACCGGAAGATGCTGGTGCATCCGCGGATTGTGATTGGAGTTCCTTCGGAGATCACACAGGTTGAAAAGCGCGCCGTAATGGATTCCGCATATCGCGCCAAAGCCAGCGAAGTGTATTTGGTGGAACAAGCCATGGTTGCGGCAATCGGCGCTGGGCTTCCGATCACCGAACCCAGCGGCAATATGGTGGTCGATATTGGCGGCGGCACTACCGACATCGCGGTTATTTCTCTCAGCGGCATCGTTTATTCACGTTCCGTGCGGATGGCCGGCAATCAGATGGACGAGGCCATCATGAATTACCTCAAGCGCAAATATAATCTGCTGATTGGCGAGCGAACCGGCGAACAGATCAAAATCGAAATTGGCAGCGCTTATCCGTTGGACAAGCCGTTGACCATGGAAATCAAAGGACGCAATCTGATTGAGGGCGTGCCCAAGACTATTACTGTGGACGACAGCGAAATCCGCGAGGCGCTCAGCGAGTGCGTTTCGACTATCATGAACGCGGTTCGGGTTGCACTTGAGCGGACGCCACCTGAGCTTTCCGCGGACATCAGCGATCGCGGTATTGTTCTCACAGGCGGAGGCGCTCTGCTCAAGAATTTAGATAAGCGCATTCGCGAAGAAACTGGGCTTCCGGTTTCGATTGCCGACGATCCGCTATGCAGCGTGGTCCTTGGAACCGGCAAGATGCTCAGCGACTTCAAGCTGCTGAGGAAGATTTCGATCGAGTAGGCTGAAGCGGTTGCGCGGAAACAATTGCGAGCTTGAAATGGGAGGGCACGACTTCCAGTCGTGCCGCGAGGCTTCTGGATCGAAGGTTCGGCACGGCTGAAAGCCGTGCCCTCCCATTTCATTTTCCCGCATGTCCTGAAGGTTAAGAATCCAGCCCTGGAAATGTAAACTGATACTCGGTCCCCGATGGAAAACATAATCACCCGTTATCGAAACGCCTCCTTCCTGGTGGCGGTTTTGTTTATACAAATGCTGATGCTTGGTGTCCAAGTCAAGCGCACGGACGAAAACAGGTCAACAAGGCTCATTCGGGTGTGGGCGGTTGATACGATTACTCCGTTCGAGAAGCTGATTGTGGGTATCCAGCACGGGATTGCCAGTCTTTGGCACGAATATTTTTATTTGCGGGGTGTACGGCAGGAGAACCGCGATTTGAAGCAGCAAATCGAGCGCATGCAATTGGAAGAAGTGCGTTTGAAGAATGATGCTGATCAAGCGCGCCGTCTCCAAAAGCTATTGGGCTTCAAGGAACAAGTCATTTCTAAGGTTTTGGCGGCGCAAGTTATCGGTTCTAGCGGCAGCGAACGTTCCAGGGTTATCTACATCGACAAGGGTACGCATGACGGGATCGAAAAAGATATGCCCGTTATTACGGCGGAAGGGGTCGCTGGTAAGGTGCTACATGTATTCAATTCAACCTCGGAAGTGCTCCTGATTGACGATCAGACCAGCGGGGTGGGAACGATTCTGGAGCAATCCCGGTTGCAAGGAGTGTTAAAGGGGACGCCGGGCGGAGAAGTAATTTTAGACAAAGTCATGAATGGCGAACAGGTGCAGACCGGCGAGAGGGTGCTGACCAGCGGAGGCGACGAAATTTTTCCCAAGGGATTACTGGTGGGCACTGTGTCGCAGGCGATTCATGGGCCCGAATCTTTTCTTGCGATCTCGATAAAGCCAGCGGCGGACCTGGGGCGATTGGAAGAAGTTCTGGTGATTACCAAGAAAGAGCGACAGGAGCCTGAGGTTGCGGACACAAACTCGCGAGCCGTGGACATTCTTGCTGAACGGCTGCCTTCCGTTCCTGACAAGAAGCCGGACGAAAAGATTAGCGGTACTAAAGACCAAGCTTCCGCGAACGCCGCGACTGGAGCCAGCCACGCTCCGATAGCCAACGCGACAGTGCCCGGAGCGCCGAAAACCTTCGGTGTGGGTGGCGCCGTAAGCGGAGTTTCAAACTCAGGGACTCATAAGGCTGCAGCAGCGGCGAGTGCGGACGGAGCCGCAAAGCCTGCTGTAGATACGAATAAGCAGGCGACACCAGAGGCACCTAAGCCGGAAACGAAAACAGTAGCAAATCCAGAGGCCCCAGCGGCCCAGCCAAATCCACAAACCGCACCTGTTCCACCGCCGGATCAGCCTCAATAGCGTGCCGATCACTTACACATCACAAGAGCAGATCGAGGTTTACCGCTTTGGCCTCCCGGTCACGATCATCGTTCCGTTGGTGGCGATATTTCTGCAGGCATTTGTTCCGGTGCGCTTTCCGTTTTTCGCAATTTTTGATTTGCCTCTCCTGGTCGTGGTCTTTTTCGCAGTAGCTCGCCGCCGTCCAATTGCGGGACTGCTCACTGGGTCAATCGTTGGTATCGTGCAGGACTCGCTAACCGGCAATCCACTTGGACTCTTCGGGATCGCGAAATCGGTCGTTGGTTACGGGGCATCGTCATTAGGGGTGAAGCTGGACGTGGAGAATGCCGGCGCCCGGTTCCTGGTAACGATGTTTTTCTACGTAGTCCATGAAATTCTTTACTTCTCAGTGGCCCGCGGGCTGGTTGGACTCTCGATGCAGTGGAGCTGGCCCCATGAATTGCGATCCGCTCTTGCGAATGCGGTCATAGCCGTTCCGCTATTTGCCTTGTTGGATCGATTCAAGAAGAGGACGTGAGCGGGGAGCAGTCAGCACTCAGCATTCAGCAATCAGCCGGAACCCATGGGAACTTGCTGAGTGCTGAGTGCTGAGTGTTAAGGCTGGAATCTCCGCAGAAACTCTATGACCTCGCGCTCGGCCCAGTAGCCGTCGTATCCGTTGCCATCACTATCGGCGATAAAAGAGCAGTGACCGCCATCGTCAGTTTCTACAAATGTGATGTTGGGATTGGCTAGAATTTTCTTTCGTGTATCCGGCAACAAGCGAATGAATGGATCGTTCGCGGAGTGCATGACAAGAGCCGGAACCGAAATGCGATCCACGACATTGGACGCAGCGGCCCTGGCATAGTAATCAGCTACTCCCGAGAATCCGCAATAGTGGGCGGTGATCTTATCGTCGAAATCGCGCATCGAAGTTAGGCCGCGAAGCCGCGCGACATCAAACGAATCGGGGAAGATTCTCGCCTTCTCACGCAATCGGCGGCGCAATTGCCACATGAAATAGTATTCGTAGATGCGATTGCCGCGGAGATGCAGGGCGTCGGAAGAAGCTGCCAGATCCATCGCCGGTGATACCGCCGCGACTGAGCGGAATTGCGATGGACCATCGCTACCCCATTCTCCGGCCATCTTCAGAACCAAATTGCCTCCCATTGAATATCCGACCAGCGCAAAAGCCGAGATTTGATCCGTATCAATCAAGTGGCGCGCTACGGCAGCGACGTCTTGTGACAGGCCTGAGTGATATAGGGTGGGCGCGAGACCTTCGGTACCTCCGCAATTGCGCTGATTCATGAGTACGACGTTCATTCCTGCTGCTAGCCCTTTGCTGGCAATTCCGCGCATATATTGCGAATCGCTCGAACCTTCGAGGCCATGAACGGCGATCACCGTAAGTGGCCGCTGGCGATCACTCTGCCAGTAACATTGAGCCAGGACTTTCGTGCCCGCTTCCACTTCAATCAAACGAGTTTCTGCCGGAGGCAAGGCGACTCGACGCGAAAGGAAATAGCTGGCGAGTGTTTGGAGATGTCCACCGCGAAAAGGGCGGCGCGGCGAAAACGTCGTGGCCCGGGATTGCGGAGTTCCCACAAATTGATTTTAAATGGATAAGTGGGTTCGTCCCGGATCGGAGAAGTTTTAAATGCCTATCTTTGAGTATGTGTGTAAAGAGTGCAGTCATGAATTTGAGGCTATCGTGTACGGCAGTCAGAAAGCGGCCTGTCCCAACTGCCATGGCAAGAAGCTGACAACGCAACTTTCGGTGTTCGCCGTCTCTTCGAAAGGGGCTTCCAGCGCGGGGTCTGAGGCTGGGAGTGTTGGTCCGTGCGGCAGTTGCGGCGATGAGCGCGGTCCGGGCGCGTGCTCTATGCCGGATTTTGATTGAGTGCCAGGTGGTTCAGGCGGTCTAACTGCATAGGTCCTTCGTTGGGAGTCCTTCGCTTCGCGACGGACTCCGCTGCCTCAGGATGACAAAGAGGATAAGCGGAACTTTGGGTACTTTTCGCGTGTAACTGCGGTAAGGTTCTTTGGAGTGTAACTGGCGTAAGTTTTCTTCGCGCGACCATGTCCCTACTATCGGTGGATGGATCGCCGCCGGAGCCCGCGAGTAGAGGCAACATTTTCGGTTCGCGTCTGGGGATTGGATGCGAACGAAAAACCATTCATGGAGACAGCCCGCGCTACCAGCATCAGCACTACTGGAACTCTGATTCAGGGGCTATATAGGCCGATCCGGCTCGGCGAAGTTCTGGACGTCCAGCTGGGCGAACTAAAATGCCAATTCCGAGTGATATGGGTCGGTAAGTTGGGGACGCGGAACGCTGGAGAACTTGGACTCGAAAGCGTTGTGTCCGAGACGACACTCTGGGATGTTAATCTTCGTCGTTGCAACCAGTTTGCTGCGCATGGCTAAGCTTTACCAGATAGTTCCTATCTGAAACACAATCCCTCGTTGGCTGGTAATAGCGCTATACTTCGATTCGTATGAACGACGACGGCAAGACACCGCCGGACTCCAACGCCCCTGCTTCGTCCAGCGCACCCGCGTCTTCGCCTTATGTTCGCACGGCGACTCAAACTCCTCCGCCGTCTTCGAATCCATATGAAGCCCCGACGCTCGTTGACGCCGGTCCTGTTGGTTCTGGATCCGCACCTCCGAAGTCGAGTTCTTCCTCGCCCGCATTCGAAGATGCGATCGGCACAGTCATTTTCCAGCCGGGAACCATGCTGGGCGGACGTTACCAGCTTTTGCGGGTTCTGGGACAGGGAGGCATGGGCGCTGTCTACCAAGCTCGCGATCAGGAACTGGGCCGCATAATCGCCCTGAAAGTAATACGCCCCGAACTGGCCGGCAATCCTAGCATTCTTCAGCGATTCAAGCAGGAACTCATCCTATCGAGGAATGTCACTCATAAAAACGTTGTGCGCATTTATGACATGGGCGAGGCGGACGGAACAAAGTTCATCACCATGGAGTACGTGGAGGGTGAAGATTTGCGCAGTATGCTCGCCCGCGACGGCAAGGTCACGCCCCAGCAAGCCGTAGAAATCGTCCAGCAGATTTGCAGGGCCTTGGACGCCGCTCATGCGGAGGGCGTCATTCATCGCGACTTGAAACCGCAAAATGTGATGCTCGAGCCGCAAGGCCGGGTCGTAGTGATGGATTTCGGTTTGGCGCGCTCGCTTGAAGATCCGGGCATGACTCAGACGGGGACGCTCGTGGGCACCCTGGAATACATGTCTCCCGAGCAGGCCATGGGTGCGGATCTGGATCAACGTTCGGACCTCTTCGCGGTAGGTCTGATTTTCTTCGAATTGCTTACCGGCAAAGTTCCCTACAAAGCCGACACAGGCATCGCCACTTTGATGAAAAGAACTCACGAGCGAGCGATTCCCGCTTCCGATGTGGATATCGGGGTTCCTAAGTCGTTGAGCGTGATCGTCGCGAAATGCCTGGAGCGAGAACCGACGCAGCGCTTTCAGTCTGCTCAGGACGTCCTGCGCCAACTCGATGCATGGCAGGGAAATCCCAGTATCAGCCCATCTGTACTAGCGCGCATGGCGCCTGCGGCACCGTCGCGCAGCGTGCAGATTTCGTTGAATCTTCCCAGTCAACGCGGATGGGTGTGGGCTGCTTCGATCCTCGCACTGATCGTGATCTTTTTTGCTATACCCGTTACTCGCCATCTCGTCTTTCATTCGAATTCGCAAGTGGCCTCACAGTCGACGACTCAGCAAGTCGAAGGCATTCCCGATCCGAGCAAGGGAAAATTTCTGGCGGTACTGCCGCTGAAGGTCTTGGGCGACGAAAAGTCACTACGATACGTCGCCGACGGACTTGTGGATGCGCTTTCGGCGAAGCTCTTTCAACTTAAGGAAGTCCACGTCGCGTCTTCTTCGGCGGTCGAAAAGGTCGCCACCGCCGATATGCCGATCACAAAGATAGCTCGCGCACTCGGAGTAAATCTGATTTTGCAAGGTATGGTGCAGGGGACAGCAGATAAGTTGCGAGTCACACTAAATCTGGAGGATGTTGCCAGCGGTCACCGTATCTGGAGCCAGGAATTTACGGGAGTGCCGCAGGACCTGCTCACGATGGAGGACCAGATTTATGCCACGCTGGTGACTGCGTTGGACGTGAAGCCCACAGACGAAGAAGTTTCGCGCAACGGAGTGCACCCCACGGAAAATACTGCGGCGTACGACCTATATTTAAAAGGCCGCGACGCATTGCGGGGAAGCCAGGGATCGCGCGATACAGAGTCGGCAATCAAACTTCTGGAGGCCGCCTTACAGCAGGATCCTAATTTTGCCCTTGCTTACGCTGGATTAGCGGATGCAAACCTTACGTTATATGGCGACACCAAAGATACTCTTTATTCCGAAAGGGCTCTGGTTGCCGCGAATAAGGCCGAGAGTTTGAATCCGGCGTTGCCTGAGGTCCATTTGGCTCTGGGCAGTGTGTACAGCAATATCGGCCGAAGCGCGGAAGCCGTCACTCAACTCAAGCAGGCGCTCGCCTTGGTCCCGAATTCAGATGATGCCTACCGACGTCTTGGAAAAGCATATCTGGCGAGCGGTCATAAGCAGGAAGCGGTCGCGGCTTTCCAAAGCGCCGTATCAGCCAATCCATATTACTGGAGCAATCACAACACTCTGGGTGGCGCATACTTCCAGTTCGGAGAGCATGACAAAGCGTTGCAGGAATACGAACGGGTTACCCAACTCGCGTCGGACAATCCCACCGGGTACAGGAACATGGGTGCAGTTTACTTTCGGCAAGGACGCTGGAATGACGCGATTCCCGCTTTCCAAAAGGCTCTTGAACTGAAACCCGATGCAGGCACATACACGAATTTAGGCACAGCCTATTTCTTTCTTAAACGTAATGATGAGGCCATCAATATGTTTGAGAAGGCTGTACAACTGACCCCGAAAGATGAAGCGACGATGGGAAATCTGGGAGACGCCTACCGGGCCGCGGGGCGCACAGCGGATGCGACCAAGACCTATGACAAGGCGATTCAACTGGCGGTTCAGCAACTCGAGGTGAATCCTAAGTTGGCCAGCGTCACCGGCGACCTTGCGTTGTACTACGCCAAAAAAGGTGATGCGACGTCGGCCTTGCAGTACATCCGTCAGGCGCGCTCGCTCGACGCGTCAGACCTTCAACTGATTTACGATCAGGCGCAGATTTGTGCGCTGAGCGGTAAGACCAAAGAGGCTTTAGCGGCATTGCGCGAAGCATTTCAGAAAGGCTATTCGCCTGAAGAGGCCTTGAATGACCCGGAACTTGTCACTCTCAAAGGCCTCCCAGAATTTACTAAGCTGGTCGGCGAATATTCAAAGAAAACGAACTAAGCGGCGCGCACCCAGAACTTCCGGCGACTGGCGATGCCTGCGATCCCCGAAAATAAAAGGATAATGGAACTTGGCTCGGGAACTGTCGAGCTGCCGGCATTTGCGCGTCCCTTAAAGTCGGTGGCTGGCCACGTTCCGCCACCCGGAGTGAAGTGGAGAGTAATGACGCTTCCGGGCGTGATCGGCGGCAGCTGGCCAAAAAATGGTGAGTTCGGGTCGGTATCCGGCTTGGCGCTGAAAAACAGAATGCCCACGTTCGTCGGGCTGTTAAACACCCTCGTCCATTCCCAAAAGGACACGTTGCCGGTCTTACCGACGCCTCCTTTGACATCCTGAACTGGTACGCCGTCTTGCTCAGGGTTCCACGAGATAAGCAGTTGATACCAGTTCGGATTGCTAGGACTGCTGCCAATCGTTATGCTCGTATCCCCCGGAATCCCGAAGCTAAAAGTATTGCCTACATTGCACAATGATCCCGTGCAAGTATTGGGATCGGTAATGACGACGTGAGGATCGAGATTGGAATCCGCGAAAGCGACGGCGCCCAGGATAAGAGTGGCAATCAGAATGGACGAAAATCTTATCAAGGATTTCACAAGCAACTCCCAGTACTGAGATTCTAGGTTTAAGCCGGTAGAATTGCGGTCACACTACGTGCGCTTTCTCTGCGCCCTTTGAGTATCGCTCGAATCGAATGAAAGTCAAGCTGAAAGCGGCTTTTGGCTGAATTCGAGTTCGAAGTGTGCAGGTCTTTGCATACCTAAGGAACAATTTAGGCCCGAAAGCGGAGGTAGGCACAAAGCCTATGCTGTAGAGGCTTACACTTACGACTCCCTGCTATCATCATTTCCTACCATACCTATGAAAACTGGAATTATTGGTCTGCCTCAAGTAGGAAAAACATCGCTCTTTCGCATTCTCACTAAGTCGCCTTTAACGGATCCAGGTTATGGCAATCCTCGTGAAGCGCACGTGGGAGTTGCGAAGGTTCCGGACGATCGTCTCGATCGTTTGGCGGCTCAATACAATCCCAAAAAGCTGACTCATGCGTCGGTCGAATACGTTGATGTTGGCGCAATTGGCCAAGAGGCGTTGAAGGACACTGGCTATATCGGCCACCTTCGAAACGTAGATGCGCTCGCCCACGTGGTTCGAGCATTCGACGATGCGTCAATCCCGCATGTGGGACCGGTAGATCCGTTACGCGATATAAGAAACGTCGAATTCGATCTCATGGTCAGCGATCTGGGCCAGATAGAGAAGAGGCTCGAGCGGGTGGAAAAAGATATCAAGAAAATGCGATCAGCAGAGTTGGAAAAGGAATTCGATCTCCTGACTCGCGCCAAGGCCCAACTCGAATCAGAAAGACCGTTGCGTGAAATGGAGATGACGCCTGAGGACAAGAAGCGGCTTCGCGGGTTCATGTTCCTAAGCGAGAAGCCGATTTTGTATGTGCTGAATGTCAATGAGAGCACGGAATTAGGCAAAGAACTGGAAGAGGCCGTAACGAAATACAATCTGTCGGAACTGGCATCGCGTCCGAATGCGGGAGTAACCGCGATCTGCGGCAAGGTGGAGGCGGAACTGGCGGAGATGAGCGATGCGGATGCTGCGGAATTCCTTTCCAGCTACGGCCTCACCGAGAGCGGACTGGTGCGCCTAATCCGTACTACATATACTTTGCTGGGCGTGATCTCATTCTTTACCATCGGCGAGGATGAATGCAGGGCTTGGACGATTCCCGTGAACATGCGGGCCGTCGAGGCTGCCGGGGCCATCCACTCTGATTTGTCCAAGCATTTTATCCGTGCCGAGACAATTCGCTGGGACCAGTTGCTCGAAGCGGGATCGGAAGCCAATGCGCGGTCCAAAGGCATTCTGCGGCTGGAAGGCAAAGACTACATTGTCCAGGACGGGGACGTCATGCACATCCGGCACAGCGGGTAGGGGTTTTAAACCCAGTTCTTAGTTTGGAGTTCCCTGTTCTAAGTTCGATGTTCAGATGTCACAGCTTTTAGCTTTGCCGGATTTGTAGACTTGGGACATGGGACAGTCTTACCGAGAACTAATCGCCTGGCAGAAGGCTATGAGTTTCGTTATGGAAGTGTATAAGGTCACAAAGTTATTTCCGAGAGACGAAACGTATGGTCTGGCCAGTCAGTTACTGAGAGCTGCAGTCGCAATTCGCACAAGTATTGCAGAGGGTCAGGCCCGGTATTCATCGAATGAGTTCTTCCATTCTCTGGGGCGCGCGCGTGGAGCACTTGTTGAGGTTGAAACCCAGCTAATCATCTCGCAGAACCTCGGATATTTCGACAGCGAGCGTGGACAGCAACTGCTCGACAAAGCGGCTGAAGTAGGCCGAATCCTTAACGGCCTCGTCGCCGCAATTCGCCCTGCAGCCTAACTAAGAACTGAGAACCGGGAACTGATATTATCCCTGCTCGCCATGCACCCAATCTTCCTCAGTCTTCTACTGGGCCTCGCGGCCGCCGCGGCTAATGTCTTCGGCGGCGCGATCATTGTTCAGAAACACTGGGAGCGCGCTTACCTCAGATACTTTATTGCGCTGGGCGCGGGCTTCATGCTGGCAACTGCGATTGTAGAGGTATTCCCGGAAAGCCTTAAGATCGGCGGGAAAAATGCGCCTTTTTTGGTTTTAATGGGTTATTTGCTCATTCATTTTTTTGAACATGCTGTCACTCCTCACTTCCACTTCGGAGAAGAGACACACAAAGGCGAATTTGTTCATGCACACAAAAGCTATTCGGTTCTGCTAGGGCTCGTAATTCACACCTTCTTCGATGGAATCGCAATTGCGTCAGGCTTCATCGTTTCGGTTTGGCTGGGATGGGTCATCTTCATCGCCATCTTCCTTCATAAAATTCCCGAAGGCTTCACGGTAGCATCCGTGATGCTGGCGAGCGGACAGAGCCGCCGCATTGCATGGGGAGCATCCGCCTTGCTTGGGGGAGCTACTTTTGCTGGAGTTCTGACGATGGCATTGCTTAGACAAGAAGTGAGATTTGGACTGCCACTATCTGCCGGGGTCACGATTTATGTGGCGGCGTCAGATCTCATTCCAGAAGTCAATCGCGAGCCGGGAGTAAAAATGGCTCTGGTTGTATTTCTCGGCGTTGGATTCATGTTTCTTCTGGACCGGGTAGCCCATATCCATTGACCAGCTGGCGCGCTATTCCACCGTTCGTTTCGCCGTGTACCCTTCGCGGGCGATTACTTGATACTTCACATCTTTCCCCTTCTGGTCGCGGACCTTCAGCTGGCCACCATCTGGCGCAACAACTTCCACCTTCAGTTTGCGGTATGTGCCATCCAGTTTGGTATTTGTGGGATGGTAGGTGATCGCGTACTGATTCCGGATATCCCCGTTGATGTCATGAAACGCGTCAACCATGTCTCCTGTGAACCGGGGTTGGTAGAATCGGCCACCTGTTAGACGGGCGAAAGTCTGCATTTCATTGTCGGCTTGCAAGTAATCCATCGGAGTGATTGGAATGCCGTTGCCGTGGGGAGCGGTGTAGCCATGACTCTCATAGTACTCACGGGCGATCCACCCGATACTGATGGGGAAAATAGTAATGTCGTGAGTGGTCTTAACCTTCTTGATAATTTGATCGAGCGTTAGCTTGCTGAAGCTATCAAAACCGGTGCTAATCAGAATAATGTATTTATGGCCCTCGATTTGATCCATGCGATCAAGGGTGTCATATAGGGCGTCGAATATATTGGTTTCCGCGAAGCCCGGAATACGCAGCTGGTTCAACGCGCCCGCGACCGCTTGCTTGTCCTGAGTGAAATCAACCAGGGTATGGGGCTTCATATCGTAGTAGACAACCGCTACCCAATCATCTTTTTTCAAGGTATCCGCGAACGCATAGGACGCGCGCAACGCATCTATGAGGAATGAATAGTTCGTAGATGCAAATTCGATCAGCAAGACGGCGGTAATTGGTGCCTGGGAAACCGTAAAATTGTTGATCGCCTGCGGTGCTCCATCTTCGTAAATGCGGAAGTTGTCTTTATTCAAGTTAGAAATAAATTGACCGTCTTTGGTCGTGACCAGGACGTCCACATTCACTAAAGGCACGTCCATGTGTATCGAGTAGTCGGGCATGCCTTCGATCTTCTTGGGGTGCTCCGGCCGGGGCGGGGGCGGTTCTTCCGCTTTCTTCGGGATAGCGTACGGGCCGGTTTCATTCTGTGGGCCTCCCGCCGCCGCGGGCGGTTCTTGCTGATTTCCGCCCTGTGGCGTGGATGACTGGCCTTGAACCAACGCCGGAAGCATGAATGCAGCAACTAAAGATAAGGCGAGCAGCCACAACGACATGGGCCGTCTACGCCGCGGGAACCAGCCACGGGTCTGATTTTGACGGTTAGAAAACATGAAAATCCTCAAAATTCTTATGCTAGTATAGACGCACGGCTTCGCGAATAGGATGTTTTGCGAGCTTTAGCTACTCCTCTCCTCCAGGGCAACGCGATCGACAAAACGCGAAGTTAGTTTTTATAAGGACTGGTTGGCAGTCCTCAGGGAAATCCTCATGAGACGAGCGGTCCTCGTGTTCGTGGCTGTGTTTCTATCCGCAGTTTGCGGAGTTGCCCAGACTCGAAGTCCAAAGCCGGTTCAGACTATCCCTGTCAGCCAGATTCACGCCGGAATGCGCGGCGTTGCCTATACCGTTTTTCAAGGGACGGAACCAGAATCGATGGGTGTAGAAGTACTTGGCGTTCTGAAGAACGCCAACGGCCCCAAAGGAGACATCATTTTGGTGCGGCTATCGGGGACGAAAGCCGAGTACACCGGAGTAGTGGCGGGAATGAGCGGCAGTCCTGTTTACTTCGACGGCAAGCTGGCTGGGGCTCTCGCCTTTCGGATCGGCGAATTTTCCAAAGAACCGATTGCCGGCGTAACGCCAATCTCGGAGATGCTGGAAATCAATGCGATGGACATGAGCCCAGTGCCCGGTCCAATCGAGGCCAAAGCAGGCGTTGTAGTTCCAGGCAAGACATCTGGCCCAGGTATCGTTGATATTCCGGTTACGAATTTTGCAAATTATCTCAAACCGATTGAGACGCCGCTCGCCTTCAATGGTTTCTCTGAAGACACTGTCCGACTCTTCGCTCCGCAGTTCGCCGCAGCGGGCATCATCCCAGTGATGGGAGTTGGGTCGGTGAGTGACGAAAAGCAGCCCGGGCCGGTGGTGCCGGGTTCTGCAATTAGCGCAGTGCTGGTCCGGGGAGACATGGACATTACTGCGACTTGCACCGTCACATATATAGACGCGAGCCATTTGCTTGCCTGTGGCCATCCTCTTCTGCAATCCGGAATGGTGGATCTGCCCATGACGAAGGCTGAAGTATTGGCAACCCTCCCTTCTCCATTGAATGCTTTTAAAATCGTGAACGCGACAGAGCCGGTGGGAGCTTTCGTGCAGGATCGACACAACGGAATTCTTGGGGAGTTCGGGAAAAAGCCCGACATGATTCCGGTAACGCTGAGCCTTCACGGTGGAGTGACTGCAAAGGAATTTCACTACGAGATACTTAATAACGCCCGCTTGAGCCCGGTGGCAGTGATGGCGACGGTTTTCAACGCGCTGCACGGCGTTAATGAGTATGGCGACGAAACTACTTACCGCATGACAGGCGGAATTGCCGTGGATGGTTTCCCCAGTGTTGCTCTGCAGGACATGTTTGCGGCAGCTGATGGCGGTCAGCCCGCGGCGGCAATGGCTTCTCTCGCGATCGGTGAGCGCTTCGGGCGAATCTACGACAACTCTTATACCGTTCCCGAGATTCAGAGCGTTCACCTTGATTTCGAAGTCACCCACGAACGCCGCTGGGCCCGCATTGAGAGCGCACGCACGGATGGCACCGAGGCTCGTCCGGGGGACGATATTCTGGTTGAAGTCATGCTCCGTCCCTACCGTGGAGACGGCGTGGTGAGGCATATCCCCATCCACATTCCCTCTTCAACCTCCAAAGGGCAGCTACATATCCTGGTGAGCGATGGCGATTCACTCGATCGCTTGCATCGCGGTTCCCAGTTGCTGGGATCGAGGCTCGACCTGGCTTCGACCATTGCTTTGCTGAACAAACAGCATGTGAATAATCGCGTATACATCTCATTGCTGGAATCCGATCCAGAAGCTATGGTCGGGGACAAAGTAATGCCAACTCTCCCCCTCTCGATCATGAATGTGATGGAAGGGATGCGGGGGACGCAAGACATGGTGGTCTTAGGCGAATCTTCCGTGAACGAATCGTCAAGTGCCCCGCTCGATTATGTAGTCGCGGGCGCGCAAATGTTGACGATAAACGTTAAGTAGAGAGTCTTAAGAGAATAAGCTTTATTCCCTCTTCCCCTAAGTTACCTAAGCTCTGATGTAACCATTCGCATGCACGGTCGTGCGTGGTACCCTGATTCTTCCCCTACAAAGTATAAGGAGGCGTAATCGGTGTTAACTCGGGTTCGCGGCGTGACTATTTCCGTATTTCTTCTTCTGGCCACAGCTTTGGCGTTCGCGGAAGGCACTCGCACGTGGGAGCAATCGAAGTTTGAGGATCTGGCAAAAGGAACGTCAGACGGGGTAGCGATACGCAGTGATGGGGGACTCGAGCTGGCTCCTGAATTCAGGGCTGTCACCACCACGCCATCGTCCTACATATGGTCAATCGCAACCGACCGAAGTGGAAACCTTTACGCCGCAGCGGGTACTCCGGCGCGTGTATATAGGATTACGCCCGATGGAAAGTCCGCTCCCATTTTCCAATCACAGGAACTTCAGGTGCAGGCGCTCGCCGTGGACGACAACGGCATAGTGTATGCGGCCACCAATCCGGACGGGAAGATTTATAAGCTTGAAGCGGCCGGCGAGCCTACCAGTCAGTCAAACGATCGAAAGGGTAAGAAGCCAGTAGAGAGCAACTCAACCTGGAGTTCGTCGGTTTACTTCGATCCGGACAGCAAATATATCTGGGATCTCGCGCTCGACAAAACGGGGAATCTGTATGTCGCAACCGGCGATCACGGAGAGATATTTCGGGTCACGCCGAAGGGTGAGCACGCGGTTTTCTTCAAAAGTGATGAGGCCCAGATACGAGTCTTAGCTTTTGATCCGCAAGGCAATTTAATTGCCGGCTCAGATGGGAGCGGGCTGGTATACCGCATTTCACCAAGCGGCGACGGGTTTGTTCTCTACAGTGCACCCAAAAAAGAAATTACAGCATTGGCCGTGGACGGCAATGGAAATATTTACGCCGCCGGAGTTGGAGAGAAAAGAAGCGTCTCGACCGGTCCCGGCCTGTCCATTTCGCCCTCGATCTCATCGCCCGCTGCCACGCCCTCAGGCGCCGGATCGCAAATCACTTTGTCAGGAGGGCCGAGTTCATCCGCCACATCCGTGGTTCTGGGGAATTTTTCTAGTTCTGGATCTAGCTCAGGGGGCGGATCGGAGATTTATCGGATCGCGCCTGATGGCGCTCCGGCGCGGATTTGGAGCTCTCGGGACGACCTGGTTTACGCTCTCGCATTCAGTGCCGATGGGGGGCTATTGGCTGGCACCGGAAACGGTGGACACATCTACCAGGTCAGAGGCGAAGATCAGTTCACTGACTTGCTGAAAGCTAGCGCAACTCAGGTCACCGCCTTTGCACATACGGCCGATGGAGGGCTCTATGCATCCACTAGTAATCTTGCCAAGATTTTCCGGTTGGGCGCGGGACCTGACGGGGAAGGCACTTATCAGAGCGACGTATTTGATGCGCACATCTTTTCGCGCTGGGGACGCGCGGAATTTCGCGGAAACGGAAAGGTGGAACTTTTCGCCCGCAGCGGCAATGTCGACAACCCCGACCGGAACTGGAGTCCATGGCAGAAAATCGATTGGCTGAAGGGTGCGGAAATCACTGCTCCGCCAGCCCGCTTCATTCAATGGAAGGCAGTGCTGCGAGCGGGCAATCCGGCACCGCGAATTGACAGCGTCACCATAAACTATTTGTCGAAAAACGTTGCGCCGGTTTTCGATGACGTGACGGTGCAACAGGGTGTGCGTTACCAGCCTATACCCAAATCAAGCGGGGATAGCAGCGCCAATGCGCCGGGCAGCCCCCGGATCGAAACGCCTCCGTCGCCGATCCGCGATCGCGAGTCGATCGGAGTGAAATTCAGCGTCCACGATGACAACGACGACGAGATGGTTTACTCGATTTATTATCGCGGCGAAGGCGAGACCAATTGGTTGTTGCTGAAAGACAATCTGACTGACAAATTCTATTCATTCGATTCGTCTCTTCTTCCCGATGGGGCATACGTCATCAAGGTAGTTGCGTCCGACGCGCCGTCGCATTCGCCTGGCCAGGCGCTGATAGCGCAAAAAGAAAGCGCGCGCTTTGAAGTGGATACCACGGCGCCGCGGATCGAGGAGCTGAAGGCATCTGTCGACGGCAGGCAGATCCACGTTACGCTTCGCGCGACGGACGGCTTCTCGCCCATCGCGCGCGCAGAGTACTCGATTGATGCGAGCGATTGGCAATTCGTCGAGCCGGTGAGCCAGATTTCTGATTCTAAGACTGAACGTTATGATTTTCACGCCGACTTGGGCAACGATCCGCAAAACAAGAAAAGCGTTTCTGAGGAACATGTTGTGGTGGTGCGTGTATATGACCGTTACGACAATATGGGCTCGGCGAAGACTGTCATCGGCGCGAAATAGAACTAGCCGCCTTGCTCAACCCGACAGCCGAGGGCGGCTGTCGCTACGTGTTCCGATCATCTCTATATAATTCGATCAGCTCACAGCTCCTATGCGCTTCGAATTATTTATCGCCACCCGCTATTTGCGCGCGAAGCGCCGCCAAGCTTTTATTGGGGTGATCACCGGAATATCTATTCTTGGCGTTGCAGCTGGCGTTGCTTCGCTGATCATCGCGCTCGCGATTAATAACGGATTCCGCCAGGATCTTCAGGATCGCCTACTAGAAACTACTTCTCACGTAACCCTATTGCGAGTACAGGACGACGGAATCAAAGACTGGCGACAGTTGCTCGAAAGGCTGTCGCATCAGCCTCACGTCATTGCCGCCGCTCCGACAATTTACGAGGAAGTCATGATCTCGCGCGGCCCGCGGGCAAGGGGAGCCGTGCTGAAGGGGATCATTCCTAATTCCGAGAATAAAGTCAGCGATCTGCTGAAGAGCGTAGTGTCTGGCTCGGCTGATGCGCTGGATGAAGCGGAAGAAAAGCCATCTGATAGTGCTGCAACGTCAAATGCAAAAACAACTTCCGCGGACAGGAGTGTCCGCGCCACACAAGCTGAGCTGCCGGATTCTTTGCGGGGCGTTCAAGACCGGCTCGCATCAATGCCTCCCATTATTCTGGGAAAGGATATGGCTGAGAGCCTCGGCGCAGAAGTCGGTTCCGTCGTTCTCGTGACCAGTCCGCAGGGGGAGCTGACGCCTTTTGGCATGGTCCCGAAATACAGCCGTTTCCGGGTGGCTGGAATTTTTAATTCCGGATTCTATGACTATGACAGCTCGTGGTCGCTCGCGCGTCTGTCCGACTCGCAGCGGTTATTCGGCATCGGGGATCAGATTGCCGCCATTGAGTTCAGGGTAGACGATATCTACAAGGCAGGAGAAATCGCAAACGAGCTTCAGCAGGCTGCTGGCAAGGGTTTCATGACAACTAATTGGATGGAGCAGAACAAAGCGCTGTTTCGCGCATTGAGGATGGAGCGGTTAGTCACATTCATTACGATCGGGCTGATTGTATTCGTTGCGGCGTTGAACATATTGATTTCTCTGATCATGATGGTGATGGAAAAAACGCGTGATATTGCGGTCTTGATGTCAATGGGCGCTCGCAAATCGCAGGTACGGCGCGTGTTCATCGCACAGGGAGTCTTAATCGGAGTGATTGGAACCTTGATTGGATTGATATTGGGCTACGGTTTATCGTGGGCGGGCGGACACTACCGTTTGTTATCGCTGTCGCCAGAAGTCTATTCGATCGACTACGTCCCGTTCGCTCCGAGAATGATCGATGGGTTGCTGGTTGCGATCGTGGCGATTGGGATTTCGCTCGTTGCCACAATCTATCCGTCGTGGTCAGCGGCTCGAGTTCTTCCAGCTGAATCGTTGCGATACGAATAGCCGGTCTGCTACCTGATTTTCTCGGCGACCGCCTTTGCCTGCGTGAACAGATACAGATAATCCGGGCCGCCGGCTTTCGAGTCTGTCCCCGACATATTGAATCCGCCGAACGGATGCGCCCCGACAATCGCGCCCGTACACTTGCGATTGATGTACAAGTTGCCGACATGAAATTCGCGAAAAGCACGTTCGATCTTCTCCTGCGAATTTGTGTAGACCGCACCGGTTAGTCCAAACTCCGTGTCGTTAGCGATTTCCAAAGCGTGATCATAATTTCGCGCTTTGACAACCACAAGGACCGGACCGAAGATTTCTTCCTGCTCCAGCTTTGACTTGGGTGGAATATCCGCGATCACTGTAGGTTGCAGGAAAAATCCTTCTCCCGCCCCGATCGCGCGGCCGCCGCCCGTGATCAGTCTTCCATCGCGCTTCCCCTGCTCGATGTATTCGAGAATGGTATTCATCGAGCCTTCGCTGATGACTGCGCCCATGTATGCATTCTCGGCGGGATCGCCCACTTTAATTGTTTCGACGCGAGCCTTCAATCCTTCGAGAAACTTGTCGTAGACCCGCGCATCGACGATGGCGCGAGAGCACGCGGAGCATTTCTGTCCCTGGAAGCCGAAAGAAGAAGCGACCACGCCTTCAATCGCCGCGTCGAGATCGGCGTCAGTGTCGACAATAATTGCATCTTTGCCGCCCATTTCGAGGATGGTGCGCTTGATCCACATTTGTCCCAGAACATGTTCGGCGGCACGTTTATTGATGTCGAGGCCGACTTCGCGCGATCCTGTAAAAGCAATGAACCGGGTCTTCGGATGCGCGACCAGGGCGTTGCCGAAAGTCGCACCCGCCCCCGGACAGAAATTAACTACGCCTTCAGGAACTCCAGCCTCTTCCAGTAACTCCACGAATTTTGCTGCAATCGTCGGTGACTCGCTGGATGGTTTCAAAATCACGGTGTCGCCGGAGACGATGGAGGCAACACTCATCCCAGCCATGATTGCGGCGGGAAAATTCCAGGGAGGAATGACGATCCCCACGCCCAACGGAATATAAAAGAGCGAATCATGTTCACCCGGCAGCTGGACCGGGGTTTGGACCTTCGAAAGGCGCAATGCTTCGCGCGCGTAGAACTCGCAAAAATCGATGGTCTCCGCGATGTCCGCGTCAGCTTCCGCCCAGTTCTTGCTGACTTCGAAAACTAGCCACGCACAGAATTCAAACTTCCTTTGCCGCAATAGGTCCGCGATCTGAAACAGAAGGCCAGCTCTTTCTTCCACCGAAGTGCGGCTCCAGCTTTCAAATGCACGCAGCGCTGCCTGCATTGCCGGTTCAACGTGCTCTTTGCCAGCTTTCTGATGTATTCCGACTACTTCAGACGGCTTCGCCGGATTCACAGACTTGATCTTGTCGGACGTTCTGATTCGCTTGCCGCCAACGATCAGATCGTACTCGTGGCCTAATTGACCACGAACTTTATCGATGGCCGCGCGCATCTGACGGGCATTGTCTTGGCGGCCGAAATCCGTGGCCGGCTCGTTGCTGAATTTTTCTTTGTGAGGACGAATTCGATTTATGACGGGAGCTTCAAGGGTTGCCATGACAAATACCTCGGATAGAACTTCAGAGCAGAATATTTATTGTAGCACCGGAGAAAACGGCGAGTTTGCCTTCCGCATTCCTCCGTACGGTACCAACAAGACTAAGGGGTATCCGTATAATCCAGGCATGAGAGCGACTATTTTTGGCGCCACTGGCTTATTAGGAAAGGCGCTCATGGGTCAATGGAAAGGCGATGAGGTTAGCGGTCTTTCTTCCAGAGACGCGGACATTCGAGATCCCCAACAAACCTTCGATGTCGTCGAACGGACCTCCCCGAATTGGATCGTACTCGCGGCTGCATATACCGACGTCGATGGTTGCGAAACTAATCGCGAGCTCGCCTTTGACGTGAATTGCCACGGTGCGGCGAACGTCGCGGAGGCAGCAAAGCGTTGTGGCTCGCGTCTACTATTCATCAGCAGTGATTATGTTTTCGACGGGACAAAAACAACTCCGTATGAGATAGACGATCCGGTGGCGCCGCGGAGCGTATACGGACAATCCAAGGCGGAAGCCGAAAAACAATTAAAGCAGATTTTGCCGAATGTTTGTATCGTGCGCACCTCGTGGCTATTTGGAATCGGGGGAAAATGCTTTCCTGACACGATCCTCAAACTTGCGGAAAAGCGTCCTGAGATCGACGTCGTTCAGGATCAAAGGGGATGTCCGACCCACGCGACGGATCTGGCGTCAGCCATCATCCAACTTTGCCGCCAAAACGCGGAGGGCACATGCCACGCGACCAATCGAGGGGAGTGTTCATGGTTTGATTTCGCCAAAGAAATCGTAAGTGCCGCGGGCATGAACACCATCGTGCGGCCAACTACAAGCGACAAGTTTGTGCGTCCGGCGCCTAGGCCGCATTATTCCGTGCTTTCATCGACAAGCCTGGAGAACCGCGGAATCAAAATGCCTGAGTGGAGAGACGCGGTTCGAGAATACATCTCGCAACGGAATTCCTTTCGCACCGTCGAAAGTTTGGGTTGACCTAAACCACTGGAAGCGTACACCGGACCACCCCAAGGTGAATCCGGTGCCGCGTTCGGAACCAACTAAGCGAACTCTTTATTTTTTTATAAAAACCATTCCGTGCGGACTCACCATTCCGGTCACCA